>OBMZ01000006.1_pt1 | contig 301541 bp, 282 predicted proteins | sample 1641141 | NCBI WGS metagenome assembly OBMZ01 (sample SAMEA104232307, study PRJEB22302) | sediment metagenome | biome: forest; feature: aquifer; material: sediment | place: USA | collected 2011-08-07 | depth 0.01 m | reverse complement strand
ACGGCGTCCGCAACCCCCGCAGCCGCCGTTGCAGCACCGGCTGCGGCCACGCCTGCCGCGGCGCCCGCCGAAGCTGCCGCCGCGCCGGCTGCCCCGGTGCCCAACAAGGGCGACACGGCCTGGCTGCTGGTCTCCACCACATTCGTGATCCTGATGACGCTGCCGGGCCTGGCGCTGTTCTACGGTGGCCTGGTCCGCTCGAAGAACATGCTGTCGGTGCTGATGCAGTGCCTGATGATCTTCTCGGTGATCTCGATCCTGTGGGCCATCTACGGCTATAGCTTCGCGTTCACGGAGGGCAACGCCTTCTTCGGTGGCACGGACCGTCTGTTCATGAAGGGCCTGACGGTCGATGCCGTGGCCGCCACGTTCAGCAAGGGCGTGGTGGTGCCGGAACTGGGCTACTTCGCGTTCCAGTGCGCGTTCGCGGCGATCACTTGCAGCCTGATCATCGGCGCCTTCGCCGAGCGCGCCAAGTTCTCAGCGGTGCTGGTCTTCGTGGTCCTCTGGTTCACGTTCGCCTACATCCCGATGGCCCACATGGTCTGGTTCTGGCCCGGCCCGGATGCGTACACCGACGCCGCCGCAGGCACCGCCGCCACCGCCAAGGCCGGCTGGCTGTTCCAGAAGGGCGCGCTCGATTTCGCGGGCGGCACGGTGGTGCACATCAACGCGGCCGTGGCCGGTCTGGTGGGCGCGTTCATGTTCGGCAAGCGCATCGGCTTCGGTCGTGAAGCGATCCGCCCGCACAGCCTGACCTTCACGATGGTGGGCGCCTCGCTGCTGTGGTTCGGCTGGTTCGGCTTCAACGCCGGTTCGGCCCTGGAAGCCAACGGCAGCGCCGCGCTGGCCTTCGTCAACACGCTGCTGGCCACGGCCGCCGCGGTGGTTTCCTGGACCTTCGGCGAGTGGATCGGCAAGGGCAAGCCGTCGATGCTCGGTGGCGCCTCGGGGGCTGTCGCCGGCCTGGTGGCGATTACCCCGGCTGCCGGCTTCGTTGGCCCGATGGGCTCGATCGCGATGGGCCTGATCGCCGGCCTGCTGTGCCTGTGGGGCGTGACCGGTCTGAAGCGCCTGCTGGGCATGGACGATTCGCTGGACGTGTTCGGCGTGCACGGCGTGGGCGGTATTCTCGGCGCGCTGCTGACCGGTGTGTTCGCCGCGCCGAGCCTGGGCGGTACGGGCATCTATGACTACGTTGCCAACAAGGTGGCCGACGACTACTCGATCGCCGGTCAGGTCTGGATCCAGTTCGAAGGTGTGCTGACCACGATCGTCTGGTCCGGCGTGGTCGCGCTGGTGGCCTACAAGCTGGTCGATATGCTGATTGGCCTGCGCGTGCCGGAAGAGGAAGAGCGCGAAGGTCTGGATATCACCTCGCACGGTGAAACCGCGTATGAGGTCTGATATCTGCCAAGGTGTTGTGCTGGAGAGCTGATTGGGAATCTTCTCTCAGGAGTTTCGCCCCGGCCATGTGCCGGGGCTTTTTTATTTTCGGGCTCGCCCCTCAAACGGGTGTCAGTATTCGCAGGGTGCTTAAATCGGATCTTAAAAAGTCTCAATTGTCTTTAATGCCTGCGGGGCATAGAGTGCCAGTGAGGCAGTTTCCTCCACCTGCAGAACGCTCCCCGTATCTGTCAGGCCATTTGAAAGCGCGACGCCATGTCGCGCTTTTTTTTGCCCATGGAGCACGCATGTAGCACCCATGGGGCGGCGCATGGTCTCCGGACCTTTGAAATGCGTCAAACATCCCCATATCCAGATCCCTTATGCTGGGCTCCGCATATGCTTATTCAGGGCGGGCCTGCAGCCTCGTGGCCGTTCCACTACAATCGGGGCGGACAATAAAGCTGATTCATTAGGATGGATATGGTCCCGCATCTCATCACCGCGCTGAACGGTCCGCTGCTCGAACTCGAGAAGAAGATCCTGGACGCCACACCGTCCATCGAGCGCTGGTTCAGGCTGGAATGGCAGGAGCATACTCCGCCGTTCTATTGTTCCGTGGACCTGCGCAACGCCGGCTTCAAGCTGGCGCCGGTCGACACCAACCTGTTCCCGGGCGGTTTCAACAACCTCGCGCCCGAAATGCTGCCGCTGGCGGTCCAGGCCGCCATGGCCGCGATCGAGAAGATCTGCCCGGACGCCAAGAACCTGCTGCTGATTCCCGAGCGCCACACCCGCAACATGTTCTATCTGCAGAACGTGGCGCGGCTGTCGCTGATCATGCGCCAGGCGGGCCTCAATGTGCGCCTGGGCTCGCTGTCCGAGGAAATCACCGAACCCACGCCGATCGAGCTGCCCGACGGCCAGACGCTGGTGGTGGAGCCGCTCGCGCGCCTTGGCGCCAAGGGCCGCCGGCTGGGCCTGAAGGATTTCGATCCCTGCTCGATCCTGCTGAATAACGACCTGTCGGCCGGGATTCCGCCGATCCTGGAGAACATCAACGAGCAGTACCTGCTGCCGCCGTTGCATGCCGGCTGGTCCACCCGCCGCAAGAGCAGCCACTTCGCCGCCTATGACGAGGTGGCCAAGAAGTTCGCCAAGCTGATCGACATCGACCCGTGGATGGTGAACCCGTATTTCGCGCGGCAGACTGGCGTGAATTTCCATGAGCGCATCGGCGAGGAAGAGCTGGCTGACGCGGTGGAAGGCGTGCTCAAGAAGATCGCGAAAAAGTACCGCGAGTACGGCATCAAGGAAACGCCCTACGTGGTGGTCAAGGCCGACGCCGGCACCTACGGCATGGGCATCATGACCGTGCGCGACCCGTCCGAGGTGAAGGGCCTGAACCGCAAGGAGCGCAACAAGATGAGTGTCGTGAAGGAGGGCCTCGAGGTCTCCGACGTCATCATCCAGGAAGGCGTGCACACCTTCGAAAAGGTCAACGACGCGGTGGCGGAGCCGGTGGTCTACATGATCGACCGCTACGTGGTGGGCGGCTTCTACCGCGTGCACACGGGCCGTGGCATCGACGAGAACCTGAACGCGCCGGGCATGCACTTCGTGCCGCTGGCCTTCGCGCCGAACGGTATGCCGGATAGCCACGCCAAGCCGGGCGCGGCCGTGCCGAACCGCTTCTACATGTATGGCGTGGTGGCGCGCCTGGCCCTGCTGGCCGCGTCGCTGGAACTCGAGAAGACCGACCCGAATCCGATCCTCTGATTCGTAACGCCCCTGCAATCCACCATGCGCATTCTGTTCATTACCGACCCGCTGGAGACCTTCAAGACCTACAAGGACTCCACCTTCGCCATGATGACCGAGGCGGCGGCGCGCGGGCACGAGCTGTTCTTCTGCCTGCAATCGCAGCTTTCGCTGTCGGCCAACGTCGTGGAGGCCATGGTGCGGCCGCTGGAGCTGACCGACGACGCCCAGGCCTGGTATCGGCTGGGCGATGCCGCGCTGATGCCGCTGTTCGCGTTCGATGCGGTGCTGATGCGCAAGGATCCGCCGTTCGACATGGAGTACGTGACCAGCACCTGGTTGCTGGAACTGGCCGAGGCGCAGGGCGCGCGCGTCTTCAACAAGCCGCGCGCGATTCGGGACCACTCGGAGAAACTGGCGATCGGCCAGCATCCGCAGTTCATCACGCCGACGCTGGTGACGCGCGATGCCGGCCGGATCCGCGAATTCCATGCCGAGCATAAGGACATCATCGTCAAGCCGCTGGACGGCATGGGCGGCATGGGTGTGTTCCGGGTAGGCGCCGACGCCATGAATCTGGGTGCGATCGTCGAGACGCTTGGCGACAATGGCGCGCGCACGCTGATGGTCCAGCGCTATATCCCGGCGATCAAGGACGGCGACAAGCGCATTCTGCTGATCGGCGGCAAGCCGGTGCCGTATTCGCTGGCGCGGATTCCGCAGGGCACCGAGATTCGCGGCAACCTGGCCGCCGGCGGGGTGGGGCGGGCGCAGGAGTTGAGCGCGCGCGATCGCGAGATCGCCGAAACCCTGGCGCCCGGACTTTGGAAGCAGGGCTTGCTGCTGGTAGGGCTGGACGTGATCGGCGACTACCTGACCGAAGTAAATGTGACGAGTCCGACCTGCTTTCAGGAGATCGCCCAGCAGACCGGTTTCAATGTCGCAGGCATGTTCATCGACGCGCTGGAGCAGGCTGTAGCCGCCGACCGTCGCTGACGGTCTCCAACCGCAGCCGGTCGCCGCCGATGTTCAGGCGCCACAGTTGGCGCGGCGGGCGGGGCCGCGGATTGGGTGGTCAGGCTGCCTGCTACAATTCGGGCAGTCCAACGGATTCACCATCATGGCAGGAATTCTGATCATCGCTCATGCGCCACTGGCTTCGGCGCTGCGCGATTGCGCTGGCCACGTCTACTGCGGCCAGCCGCAGCGGGTGGAGGCGATCGACGTTATCGCCGATGCCGACCCTGCGGCGGTGCTGGCCGAGGCGCGGAAGCGTCTCGCAGACGTTTGCGAAGAGAACGGCGCCCTGGTGCTGACCGATATCTTCGGCGCTACGCCTGCCAATATCGCCGCGCGGCTTGCCGAGCCGGGTCGGGTCAAGGTGCTGGCCGGTGTCAACCTGCCGATGCTCGTGCGCGCTATCTGCTATCGGACGGAGAAGCTCGACCAGCTTGCCACCAAGGCCTTGGCCGGAGGCGCCCAGGGCGTGCTGCAAATCGGCACGACCGCCGTCCAGAACCAAACCGCAAATCATCCCGACAAATATGCTGCAGAGGGACACCACCATCATCAATAAGCTCGGGCTTCATGCCCGCGCATCCGCCAAGCTCACGCAGTTGGCAGGTAGCTTCAACAGCCAGGTCAAGATGTCCCGTAACGGCCGCCAGGTCGACGCCAAGAGCATCATGGGCGTGATGATGCTGGCAGCCGGAATTGGATCGACGGTCTCGATCGAGACTGACGGCCCTGACGAGCAGGAGGCGATGGATGCGCTGCTGGCGCTGATCGCCAACCGCTTCGGCGAAGGCGAGTGAAGTTCGACGGTAATCCAGGCTTTTTCTAAACGTTCCTGACGGAGCGGTTCATGCCCTTTGCCTTGCACGGCATTCCGGTTTCTCGTGGGGTCGCCATCGGGCGAGCCCATATTCTTGCGCCGGCTGCGCTGGATGTGTCGCACTACCTGGTCGATGAAGACCGGCTCGAAGCCGAGGTGGAGCGATTGCGTTCGGCACGCGCCGCGGTGCGGGCCGAGCTGATCACGCTCAAGCGTGACCTGCCGCGCGACGCGCCGGAGGAAATGGGGGCATTTCTCGATGTCCACGCGATGATCCTCGACGACGAGGCCCTGTCGCGCGAACCCGAGACGCTGATTCTCCAACGCCGCTATAACGCCGAGTGGGCCCTGACCACGCGACTCGAAGAACTGATGCGTCAGTTCGACGAGATCGAGGACGAGTATCTGCGCGAGCGCAAGGCCGACATCGAGCAGGTGGTGGAGCGGATCCTGAAGGTGCTGGCCGGAGCGCCCGTGCTGGCGCCGGCGCCCGTGCCGACACTCGCGCCGGATGGCGAGGCCACGCCGGGGGTGATCGTGGTGGCCCACGACATCGGCCCGGCCGACATGCTCCAGTTCAAGCACACCGTGTTCCACGGTTTCGTGACGGACCTGGGCGGCCGTACATCGCACACGGCTATCGTCGCGCGCAGTCTCGACATCCCCGCCGCGGTGGGCGTCAAGAACGCGAGCGAACTGATCCGTCAGGACGACTGGATCATCATCGATGGCGATGCCGGCCTGGTGATCGTCGATCCGTCGGCCATCATTCTCGAAGAGTATCGGCACCGCCAGAGCGAGCGCGCGCTCGAGAAGAAGCGCTTGCAGCGGCTGCGCCACATGCCGGCGGTGACGCTGGACGGGCTCGAGATCGAACTGCTGGCCAATATCGAGATGGCGGAGGATGCCGGTGCGGCGCTGTCCGCCGGCGCCGTCGGGGTGGGGCTGTTCCGGTCCGAATTCCTGTTCATGAACCGGCGCGACGAGCTGCCGGATGAAGACGAGCAATTTCAAGCGTATCGCAACGCCGTGGAAGCGATGCACGGGCTGCCGGTCACGATTCGGACCATCGACATCGGCGCCGACAAGCCGCTCGACGGCCGTGGCGACGACTTCGAGACCGCGCTGAACCCCGCACTGGGTTTGCGCGCGATCCGCTGGTCGTTGTCAGAGCCGGGGATGTTCCTGACCCAGTTGCGGGCGTTGCTGCGCGCTTCCGCGTTCGGCCCGGTCCGGATTCTGATCCCGATGCTGGCTCACGCCGGTGAGATCGACCAGACGCTGGACCTGATCGAGCAAGCCAAGCGCCAGCTCGACGAACGCGGCCTGCCGTACGACCCGGGTATCAAGGTCGGGGCGATGATTGAGATCCCGGCTGCCGTGCTGCTGCTGCCGCTGTTCCTCAAGCGCATGGACTTCCTGTCCATCGGCACCAATGACCTGATCCAGTACACGCTGGCGATCGACCGCGCCGACAATGCCGTGGCGCACCTCTACGACCCGCTTCACCCGGCCGTGCTGCAGCTGATTGCCCGGACGATCCGCGAAGCCAACCATGCGGGCGTGCCCGTCGCCGTGTGTGGCGAGATGGCGGGGGATCCGGCGATGACCCGGCTGCTGCTGGGCATGGGACTACGCGAGTTCTCGATGCACCCGGCGCAATTGCTGCGGGTGAAGCAGGAAGTCATCCATGCGGACTGCGAGCGCCTGAGCAAGGCGGTCGACCAGATCCTGAACTGCTATGAACCGGACGAGCTTACGGCCGCGTTGAAGCAACTGACAGCGTGACGCCACCCTGAAACCCTGTGGTTTTCAGGGTTTTTAGGGTGCGAATGTGGCGTCGTTTGCGGCACTCGCGTGTCTGGAAGTGGCTTGTTAATCGCTTGAATTCCTTGATTTGTGATGTATGCGGGTAGTCCGTTACAAGTGCATTAATGGGAATTGTTATCATTTCTGATCTCTGATATTCTGCCTCTCATCGCGTGCGGCATGCCGGTGCCGACGCTGCCCCCAAGGAGGCTTTTGTGTACGTCTGCATCTGCAACCAGGTCACCGATCATGAAATCCATGGCGCCGCCCACCTCGGCGTGTCGACGATGGATGAGCTGGCGGAAACGCTCGGCGTTGGGACCTGCTGCGGCCGTTGCCGCGAATGCGCGCAGCAAGTGCTGTGCGAAGGCGTCGCTGCGGTGAAGACCGTGAGGTCTTCAAGTATGGCTACGATCAAAGTTGTCGAAATTTCATCCTGTTCGACGACTACGTCACATGCCATAATGGACGCTCGGGACCCGGCAGTCGCGAACGACCGGCGTACAGCGCTGGTTGCCTGATTCGAATACCGCAGAATTACCCAAAGAACGCGTGCATTGAGAGCGCGCCCACGGACGAAAGTCCGAGGCGCGCTTTCTTGTATTTGCGGTCTTTGTCATTCGTGCCGCTGCCTGGGTCCGTTGTCGTTTGCAACAGGAGCCCCTTATGAAAGGTGACAAGAAGGTCATCCAGCATTTGAACGCGCAGCTGAAGAACGAACTCACCGCGATCAACCAATATTTCCTGCACGCCCGCATGTATCGCCACTGGGGGCTGAAAAAGCTCGGCGACGTGGAGTACAAGGAATCCATCGGCGAAATGAAGCACGCCGATCGCCTGATCGAGCGCATTCTGATGCTCGACGGCCTGCCCAACCTGCAGGACCTGCACAAGCTGCTCCTCGGCGAAGACACGCCCGAAATGCTCAAGTGCGACCTGAAGCTGGAGCAGGGTGCTCACGCCACCGTCAAGGAAGGCATTGCGTACTGCGAATCGGTTGGTGACTACGTCAGCCGCGAAATCCTGGTCGATATCCTCACGGACACCGAGGAGCACATCGAGTACCTGGAGACGCAGCTTGACCTGATCGACAAGGTCGGCCTGCCGAACTACCTGCAGTCTCAGATGGAGCCGGGCGAGCAGTAAGCGCGCAGGCAAAGGATTGGCCGCCGCGCGCGTCGCGATGACGCGCGGCGACGGCTGGTCAGAAGCGCGGCGTTTCGAGACGCCGCGCCCGAATGCGTGATTGGTTAGTAACCGTTCTCATTCGGATTCTTGTACTCATCCAGCTGTATCAGCATGGACGGTCCGCGCCGGTGGGCTCCAGCGCCGGATCGTCCATCGTCCGCAGCCCGGGGGGACTCAGTGGTCCCCGCCGCAGGCCTCGCAGCCCGGCGTGCGCACGAGGCGCATCGTGGTCCACTCCATCGACATGGCGTCGACCATCAGCAAGCGGCCCGCCAGCGTCTCTCCTACACCAGTCAGCAACTTCAGGGCCTCGGCGGCCTGTACCGTGCCGATCATGCCGACCAGCGGCGCGAACACGCCCATCGTGGCGCAGGCGGCCTCAGGCGCCGGTTCGGATGGCGGGAACAGGCAGGCGTAGCACGGCGCATCGGGATTGCGCAGGTCGAATACGGTGACCTGGCCGTCGAAACGTAGCGCGGCGCCGGATACCAGCGGCTTGCGGTGACGCAGGCAGGCGCGATTCACCGCGTGGCGTGTGGCGAAGTTGTCGCAGCAATCGAGCACTACATCAGCCTGCGCGACGAGACCATCCAGTTCGGCGTCGCCCACCCGCATCGGCACCATGCGGATGTCGATGTCGGGGTTGATGCGCAGCATTCCCTCCCTGGCCGATTCGACCTTGGGGCGGCCCACGTTGGCGGTGGTGTGCAGGATCTGGCGCTGCAGGTTGGTCAGGTCAACGTCATCGTCGTCGACGATCGTGATCGTGCCCACGCCGGCCGAGGCCAGGTAGGGCAACGCCGCTGCACCTAGCCCGCCTGCGCCGATCACCAGCGCATGGCCGGCCAGCAGGCGCTCCTGGCCTTCGATGCCGAGCTCGTCAAGCAGGATATGGCGCGAGTAGCGCAGAAGCTGATCGTCGTTCATGGTCCACGTGGAATCAGGAGATCAAACAAAAACGGCCCGCCGGTGCAATACCGCGGGCCGCAGGGCTGAAGGCGGGAAGCGCCACGCGCCAGTGTCGCGCGGCGGGGCTTCTCGCGTCCTGCCGTTACTTCTTGCCGGTCGGCGTACCCAGCGGTTCGCCGATCGGGGCACTCGCGGGCGGCGGGCTGGAAGGCTTGGCCGGGGCCGCCGGCTTGGCTGCCGGTTTGGCGGGCGCCTTGCTGGCCGGCTTCGGGTTGTCGGAGCTGTCCGGCTTGCCAGCCGTGCCGGTGGCTTCCAGGCGCGACTTCGAACGTTGCACCGGCTTGCCGTCGAGCTGTGCGATGGCCTGCTGCAGCATGAAGTCGTCAGCAGAACCGAATTCCACCGGCTTCTTCTTGCGTTCCTTCTCGCGCTCTTCCGGCGTCTTCTTGGCGTTCTCTTCTTCCAGGCGGCGCAGTTCTTCCACGCGGCGCTGCTCGCGTTCGGCCATTTCCGGCTCTTCCGACTCCTGCTTGTTGTGCAGGTGGCGTTCGGTGTCGATTTCACGCGTGATCAGCGCGTCGTCCGGATCGCCATCGGGGTTCTGGTCGACCGGGATATCCGGGCGGATGCCCTTGGCCTGGATCGACTTGCCCGACGGCGTGTAGTAGTACGCGATCGTCAGCTTGATGCCGGTGTCGTTGGTCAGCGGGCGAACGGTCTGGACCGAGCCCTTGCCGAACGTCGTCTTGCCCATGAGCGTCGCGCGCTTGTGGTCCTGCAGCGCGCCGGCCACGATTTCCGATGCTGACGCCGAGTAGGCGTTGGTCAGCACGACCATCGGCAGCTTCTTGAACTCTGCCGGCAGGTCCTTGAGCGGATCGTCCTCGAGCGACGACAGGCGGTAGTTGCTGAACGACGCCTTGTAGACGCGCTTGGCATCCGGCACCTGGCCGTTGGTCGATACCACGACCGAATCCTCGGGCAGGAAGGCCGCGGCCACGCCTACCGCGCCTTGCAGCACGCCGCCACCGTTGTTGCGGAGGTCCAGCACGATACCGCGCAGGTTCGGATTCTTATCAGCCATCTCCTTGAGGCGACGGCCCAGATCGGTCACGGTACGTTCCTGGAAGCTTGTCAGGCGCACCCAGCCGATGGTGTTGTTGTCGAGCATCTTGGTCTTGACCGACTGCACGCGGATTTCCGCGCGCGTGATCGACACCGGGAACGTGCGTTCCTCGCTCTTGCGGTAAATCGTCAGCGTGACCTTGGTCCCCGGCTCGCCGCGCATGCGCTTGACCGCTTGTTCCAGCGGCAGGCCGCGCACCGGCTTGTCGTCGATCCGCGTGATCAGGTCACCCGGCTGGATGCCTGCGCGGAACGCGGGCGTGTCCTCGATCGGGTTGATGACCTTGACCAGGCCTTCTTCCTGGGAAATCTCGATGCCCAGGCCGGCGAAGCGTCCGCGCGTGCCTTCCTGCAGTTCCTTGAAATCCTTCTCGTCCAGGTAGGCCGAGTGCGGGTCGAGGCTGGCGACCATGCCCTTGATGGCTTCGGTCAGCAGCTTCTTGTCGTCGACCGGCTCCACGTATTCGCGCTTGATCTGCCCGAAGATATCGGCCATCAGCCGTAACTGGTCCAGCGGCAGCGGCCCGGTCGTATTCTGGGCGGTCGCCGAAATCTGCAGCGTGGCGAGCACGCCGGCAACGACGCCTATTGAGACGAGGCTAATGTTCTTGAGCGTCTTACGCATGAGGGCAGCCTGAACGTGTGAGGATTTGTGCAAGGGTCAGGTCCGTGCCGGGATGACCCGGGGGGCGGATTTGACCGACAGTATAAGAGGGTGCGGAGAAAAAGACCTGCGGGCCGCCATTCCATGGTGGTGGCGGCCACACAACGCGGCGCGCCTACCCGGGTGCGACCCGGGCCGGCGCATCCGCGCGCCGGCTGTCAGCGGGCCTTGCCCTGGCTGGCCACGGCGGCCAGGGACGCCGCGATGGCTTCCTGGTCGCCCAGGTAGTAGTGGCGCAGGGGGCGCAGGTCGGCATCCAGCTCGTAGACGAGCGGGGTGCCATTGGGGATATTGAGGCCGACGATATCGTCATCCGAAATCTGGTCCAGATACTTTACGAGGGCGCGAATGCTGTTGCCATGGGCGGCGATCACCACGCGCTTGCCGGATTTGATGTCGGGAGCAATGGATTCGTTCCACAGCGGCATCACGCGGGCCACCGTGTCCTTCAGGCACTCGGTCAGCGGGATCTCCGCGCGCGGCACATTGGCGTAGCGCGGGTCGCCGAAAGAGGCACGTTCGTCGGTCGGCTCCAGCGCGGGCGGCGGCGTGTCGTAGCTGCGGCGCCACACCAGCACCTGCTCGTCGCCGTACTTCTTGGCCGTTTCCGCCTTGTTCAGGCCGGCCAGCGCGCCGTAGTGACGTTCGTTCAGGCGCCATTCATTGCGCACCGGAATCCACATCAGGTCCATTTCGTCTTGCACGTGCCAGAGCGTGCGGATGGCGCGCTTGAGCACGGAGGTGTAGGCCACGTCAAAGGCGAAGCCGGCTTCCTTGAGCAGCGTGCCGGCCTGTTTGGCCTGCGCGGCGCCCGTATCGGTCAGGTCGACGTCGACCCAGCCGGTGAAGCGGTTTTCGAGGTTCCACGTGGATTCGCCGTGGCGGATGAGAACGAGCTTGTACATGCTGCTTCCAGGGAGTAAATGACCTGCAGTGCGCACGATCCGTCGCAAGGCCGGCGGCGGCCGGGAGGCGACGGACAAATATCGGCGTGGGCACGAAACCGCGTATTTTATAATGCCGCCGACCCAACCCAACGGAATGCCAACGTGAATTTCTTCGCCGATTACAATAACCTGGCCCTGATCGCCATCGCCGTGGTCTCTGGCGGCCTGCTGGCCTGGCCGACGATCAAGAGCGGCACGGGCGGAAAACGCGTCAATGCGGCCGCAGCCACGCAGCTGATCAACAAGCGCAATGCGGTGGTGGTGGATATCCGCGACGCTGCTGAGTTCGCCAAGGGCCACATGCCGCAAGCGAAGAGCGCGCCACTCGACGACCTGCCCAACCGGGCCGGCGGTCTTGCAAAGGATAAGGCCATCCCCATCATCGTGGTATGCCAGAACGGCCAGCGCTCGAGCAAGGCTCAGGCAGCCTTGAAGGAAGCCGGGTACAGTGAGGTCTATGCGCTCGAAGGCGGCATGGCCGCCTGGCAGCAGGCCGGACTTCCGGTCATCAAGTAAGCCCATTCATCGAAGTATTCGCGGCGCGGACCGCCCCGGGCGGTCCGCGCCGTTGTTTTGAATTCAAGGAGATTTCGCATGGCCCGCGTCGTCATGTACAGCACGGTGGTGTGCCCCTACTGCCAGATGGCAGAACGTCTGCTCAAGCAGCGGGGCGTCGAGTCGATCGAGAAAATCCTGATCGACCGCGAACCCGGCAAGCGCGAGGAAATGATGACTCGCACCGGCCGCCGGACCGTGCCGCAGATCTATATCGACGAGACACACGTGGGTGGATTCGACGACTTGTCCGCGCTGGACCGTCAGGGCGGCCTGGTGCCGCTGCTGGCGGCCTGAGCCCCGGCCCCGGCGGTTTCCCAGCGAGATCAACGACCTATCCGATTGACGCCGGCCCCGGGTGAATTCGCCCACGGCGTCATGTACCATATGCGCTTTCCAACTGGCCGCCGGTGATCGACACCACCGGCGCCGCATGGCGCAGCGCGCCCAAACCGATCCATCCGGAAGCCTTTCATGAGCGACCAGCAACAAGCCAACCAGCAGGACGACCAGCCCTTCTTCAACATTCAGCGCGTGTACCTGAAGGACATGTCGCTGGAGCAGCCGAATTCGCCGGGCATCTTCCTCGAATCGGAAGCCCCCTCGGTGGAAGTCCAGGTCAACGTGGGCGCCTCGCAACTGCAGGAAGGCATCTTCGAAGTGGTCGTGACCGGTACTGTGACGACCAAGGTGCAAGACAAGGTGGCCTTCCTGGTGGAAGCGCACCAGGCTGGCATCTTCGACATCCGCAATGTGCCGGTGGAGCAACTGGACCCGCTGCTGGGCATCGCCTGCCCGACCATCCTGTACCCGTACCTGCGCGGCAACATCGCCGACGTGATCACGCGTGCCGGCTTCCAGGCGATCCACCTGTCGGAAATCAACTTCCAGGCGCTGTACGAGCAACGCCTGCAGGCCGCGATGGAAGAAGCGCAAGGCCAGGGCGGCGACTCGGGCATCGTGATGCCTGACGGCAGCCAGGCCCGCCACTGATCGGCGACTGCCTGTCGGACACCAGAACGGGGCTGCGGCCCCGTTTGGTGTTTCTGCGAGGCGTCAACGTTCATACTGTCGCGACGACAGCGCTTTCCGCTGACTTCACAGGCCTGCCATGAAACTGACCATTCTCGGCGCCGGCGCATGGGGTACCGCGCTTGCAAGCCACGCGGCCACGGCCGCCGCCGATCATGACGTGGTGCTCTGGGGGCGCGATCCGGCTCAGCTTGCCGGCATCGCCGCAACTGGCGTCAACGCCACCTATCTGCCGGGCGTGAGCCTGTCGCCCCGGCTTGTCTGCGAGCCCGATTTCGATCGCGCCGTCGATCACGCCCTGACCGATCCGGAGGGGCTGCTGATCATCGGCACGCCGGTATCCGGCCTGCGCGAGATGACGCGCAGGTTGGCCGCGCGTCGCAAAGGGCCGCTGGCGATGCTCTGGCTCTGCAAGGGCTTCGAGGCCGAGACCCATGCGATGCCGCACCAGATGGTGCACGATGAATTGAACGCGCTCGGCGTGGCGCCGGGCGAGATCGAATATGGCGTGCTGACGGGGCCGAGCTTTGCCAAGGAAGTGGCGCAGGGTCTGCCGTGCGCGCTGACCGTGGCCGGCACCGCGCACGTGCTGATCGATCGCGCGCAGGCGGCATTCCATCACCATGCCATGCGCATCTATGGCAGCGACGACCTGATCGGCGTCGAAGTCGGTGGCGCGGTGAAGAACGTGCTGGCGATCGCCACCGGTGCCAGCGATGGCCTGGGGCTTGGGCTCAATGCGCGCGCGGCGCTGATCACGCGCGGGCTGGCCGAGATGACCCGCCTGGGCCTTGCGCTCGGCGGTCGCGTCGAGACCTTCATGGGTCTGGCCGGCATGGGTGACCTGATCCTGACCGCCACCGGCGATTTGTCTCGTAACCGTAAGGTCGGCCAGCAACTGGCGGGCGGGAAGACGCTCGACCAGATCCTGGCAGACCTTGGCCATGTGGCCGAAGGCGTGCGTTGCGCGCAGGCCGTTGCCGCGCTGGCGGCGCGCGTCGGTGTGGAAATGCCGATCACGCGCGCGGTATGCGCGGTGCTGTTCGAAGGGTTGCCTGTTGCCGATGCGGTCTCGCAGTTGCTGCAGCGTGACGCGCGCGACGAGTAACACTTGATGCCGAGTCGACGCCACACCCTCAAGGCCCTGATCGCCACCTTCGCAGCCGGCGCGGTTCCTGCCGTTGCCCATGCCGATACCTGGCCCGCCAAGCCGATCCGCATGATCGTGCCGTTCCCGCCGGGCTCTTCGCCGGACTTGATCGCGCGTATCGTGACCGAGAAGCTCGCCACAGTGCTCGGTCAGCCCGTGGTTGTCGAAAACCGGCCGGGCGCCGGCGGCAATATTGGCACCGGCATGGTTGCCAAGGCTGCGCCCGATGGCTACACGCTGCTGTTCACGATCAACGGTCCGCTTGTCACCGCGCCGTCGCTGTATCGCCATCTGAGCTACGACCCGATGAAGCAGCTCGCGCCGGTCACGCTGGTGGCGACGTCGCCGAACGTGCTGGTCATCGACGCCCGCCTGCCGGTGCATACGTTGCGCGAGTTCGTCGCGCTGGCCAAGTCGAAGCCGGGCGCGCTGAACTATGGCTCGGTCGGCAACGGCAGCGCGGCGCATCTGGCGATGGAGCAGTTGAAAGCGATGGCTGGCATCGATCTGCAGCACGTGCCGTATCCGGGCTTTCCGCAGATCACCACGGCGATCGTCGGCGGGCAGGTGCAGGCCGGCTTCATGGTGCCGGCGATTGCCATGCCGATGGTCAACGCGGGCAAGTTGCGCATTCTGGCCGTGACCACCACGGGCCGGACGTCCCTGCTGCCATCGGTGCCGACCGTGGCCGAATCGGGCTACCCTGGATTCGAGGCGATTTCATGGCAGGCGATTCTGGCGCCGGCCGGCACGCCGGCGCCGGTCGTCGACCGGCTCTACCGCGAACTCGTTCGGATCATCGGCAGCGATGACATCCGCGAAAAGATGCGCACGCAGTATTTCGTCCCGGCGGGTACCGCGCCGGCATCGTTGCGCGAAACGATGGTCAGCGAGAAGGCACGCTGGGACAAGGTGATTCGCGCGGCCGGCGTGCAGCCCGAGGGCTGACCGCGCTGTCGATTCAACTTCCGCCCGCGAAGCCGTTCTGACGCCATGCCTCGAAGACGACCACGGCCACCGTGTTCGACAGATTGAGGCTGCGGTTGTTGGGGCGCATCGGCAGGCGGATGCGCTGCGCGGACGGGAACCACTCGCGGCGCTCCGGTGCGAGCCCGCGGGTCTCCGAACCGAATACGAACCAGTCGCCCGGCGCGAAGCTGACCTGGCCGAACGGCGTGGAGCCGTGCGTGGTCAGCGCGAACATGCGCGTGGGGTCCGGCTGCTCGGCAGCCATCAACGCATCCCAGCTTTCATGCACGCGCATCGTCGCGTACTCGTGATAGTCGAGCCCCGCGCGGCGCATCCGGGCGTCTTCGAGTGGAAATCCCAACGGCTTGACCAAATGGAGCTGCGCGCCGGTGTTGGCGCACAGGCGGATCACATTGCCGGTGTTCGGCGGGATTTCGGGTTCGACAAGAACGACGTTGAACATGATGGGATAGGCGAAAAACCGGAGCGCAGCTTACCGCTAGTCGCAGCCGGTGTCACGGCGTGCGCAGTGCCGGCAGCGCCGTCACCCGCGCGGCGCCATGCGCCTTGAGCACCCGTGCCGCCTCACGTAGCGTGGCGCCAGTGGTCATCACATCGTCGACCAGTCCGATATGCAGTCCGTCTAGCCGGCAGGGCGGGTCCAGCACGAACGCATCCCGCAGATTCGCCTGCCGTGCCGACTGGTCGAGCACACGCTGGCTGACCGTGTCGCGCCGGCGGGTCAGCAATGTTGCCGAGACCGCGATGCCAAGCTGCCTGCCCAGCGGCCGCGCGATTTCCCACGCCTGGTTGAAGCCGCGGCCCGCCAGCCGTTGTGGCGCAAGAGGAATCGGCGCCAGAACATCGGGCGCGATACCCGCCGCTTGCATCCGGGTCGCCATTTGCCGGGCGATCCATGCGGCGGCGGGGAGGCGCGCGGCAAACTTCAGGCGCAAAACCAGTCGATCGGCTGGCGTGATGTAGTTGCCCAGCGTCAATGTGGCGTCGATGGGGTCGTCGTCAGCGCAGGCGTCACATCGGCCCGCTTTCACACCGGGTATGGTGCCGGGCATCGCGCAACGCGGGCAGCGTGGAACGATTCTCAACAGCGTGTCGGCGCAACCCGCGCAGACCACGTCGCGCTGGACCTTCGCGCAGATCAGGCAAACCGACGGCAGCAGGGCTGACCAGAGCCCGGTGATCCCGCCGGCACGCCCGGCGAGCTGCGAAGAGGGCGCGTATACTCCAGTCCCTGTTGGCCGGCCATCCGGGTCCGGCCCATGCCGAGGTGCGACACGCTGTTGCGCCGCCCGCCGATTCCACTGATTCCGTTCCGTCTCTCCGTGTCCCTGCATGCTGCTGATTCCCCCGATGCCTGGTTGCCGCCCGCGCGCCTGACCCGGCTTGCCTTTGACCGCCGCAGTCCCAGCTTCGGCCAGCTCGATTTTCTGCTGGGCGAAATCGGCCAGCGGATGCACGAGCGCATGGACGTGGTCAAGCTGACGCCGCGCCGGGCCATCGATATCGGCTGCGGCCACGGGCAGGGCCTGGCGGGATTGCGCGCGCGCTTTCCCGATGCGCAGATTGCCGGTCTCGATATTTCCGGCGCTATGCTGCAGCAAGCGGGACAGCGCGATCCGCAGCGGCGCCCCGGCTGGATCGGACGCCTGCTCGGCAAGCGGCCGATGTTCGACCTGGTGCAGGGCGATCTTGCCACACTGCCATTCGGCGCGGCCAGCTTCGATCTGTTGTGGTCGAACCTCGCCTTGCACTGGCATCCGGAGCCGCATCGCGTGTTTCCGGAATGGCATCGCGTGACCGGCGACGAAGGGCTCGTGATGTTCTCGCTGTTCGGCCCCGACACGCTGAAGGAACTGCGCGCGGCGTTTGCCGATGTCGATCTCGACGCGCACACGATGCGCTTCGTCGACATGCACGATATCGGCGACATGCTCGTGCACAGCGGCTGGTCCACCCCGGTGATGGACATGGAAACGCTGACGGTCACCTACGAGTCGCCAGAGAACCTGTTGCGCGAAGTGCAATCGTTCGGCGGCTTCCGTCGTCCGGGGGCGGTCGGGCTGCGTGGCAGGCGGTGGTATCGGGCCGTGCTGGCCGCGCTCGAACGTCAACGTAACGCCGATGGCGTGATCCCATTGACGTTCGAAATTGTCTACGGCCATGCATGGAAGCTGGCGCCGCGTGGCAGGCAGGCAACCGACGATCAGGGCCGCGCAGTTGTGCCGGTCGACAGCATCGGACGCGCCAGGCCGCGACCGTGAAAGCGGCGTCGCGCATGGTTGCGCGACAATGCGCGCGCGCCGATTGTGTTGACTATCGGGGGCGATGCGGCCATGCACAAAAACTAGATGAGCGCAAGCACTTCGGTCAAATCCTACCTTGTTCAGGTATGCGAAGCGCCATATAATGCGCCAGTTTGTCGCAGTGGTCCCCTGGCACAAGAACGTCCCTGGAATGCACTTCGCATGTGCAAACCTCCGATGTGTTTCGTCCCGGGTGTGCATCCGATGCGGAGTGGTTGGCGATGCAAGACTTGGGTATCGCATTCCAGACGGCAGTTGGTGACTCCGGCGGAAATCTCGACGGACGCACCCCCTTGCCGAGTAACGACTGGCTGATGAAGCGAAATTGCTCGCTCACTCCGCGCCAGGCCGGCTGGTTCTACTTCTCCATCGTATGTTTCTCGACAGCTATCGCGGTGTTCTTCGCCGTGTGGCTGGGGGCCTGGCTCGTACTGCCGTTTGCTGGCCTGGAATTGCTCGGGCTGGGGATTGCCCTGCTGGCGTATGCGCGCCATGCGGCGGATTATGAACGCGTGAGTGTGACCGACGGAATGCTGGTCGTGGAGACAGCCAGCGCCAGCCGGATCACGCGGGAAGTATTCAACCCACGCTGGGTGCGGGTTGAACTGGGTGAATCGTTCCGGGCGCCGGTGGTACTGCGGTCGGACAAGCGCTCCGTGCAGGTGGGGTTGTATCTGGACCCGTATCGGCGGCGCAAGTTCGCGCAGGAACTCGCGGTGGCCTTGCAGCGTGTCTGAAGGGACAGGTTGCGGGGCAGGGCGGGGACAGATTTGAATCTGTAAATTGGGTAGATAAACAATGAAAATGTGGAAGAAGGCATCCGCAGCATGTCTGGCAGGCGCGTCCCTGCTTGTCAGCCAGGCGGCCTCCGCGGTCAGTGACATGCCAGGCGGCCCCGCCGTCCGACAGCTCAACCTGGCCGAACCCGTTACAAAAATCGCCGAACAGATTCACTGGCTGAACTGGATGATGCTGATCATCTGCACGGTGATCTTCGTCGCCGTGTTCGGCGTGATGTTCTATTCCATCTTCAAGCACCGGAAGAGCAAGGGCGCCCGCCCGGCCTCTTTCCACGAAAGCATCACGGTGGAAGTGGTCTGGACGATCGTGCCGTTCCTGATCGTGATCGCCATGGCGCTGCCGGCGACGAAGACCGTGGTGGCGATGAAGGACACCACGAACTCGGATATCACGATCAAGGCCACCGGCTATCAGTGGAAGTGGGGCTATGACTACCTCAAGGGCCAGGGCGAGGGCATCTCGTTCGTGTCCACGCTGACCACGCCGCGCGAGCAGATCAACAACCAGCAGGAAAAGTCGAACACCTACCTGATGGAGGTGGACAACGAACTGGTGGTGCCCGTCAACAAGAAGATCCGTATCGTCACCACTGCCAATGACGTGATCCACGCCTGGATGATTCCGGCGTTCGGCGTCAAGCAGGATGCGATCCCGGGCTTCGTGCGCGACACCTGGTTCCGTGCCGAGAAGACCGGCGTCTATCGTGGCCAGTGCGCCGAACTCTGCGGCAAGGAACACGCGTTCATGCCGATCGTGGTGCGCGTCGTGTCCGATGCCGAGTACACGAAGTGGGTTGACGACAAGAAGAAGGCGATGGCCGCGGCGGCGGACGATCCCAACAAGGTCTGGACCCTCGACGAAATCAAGGCGCGCGGCGAAAAGGTCTACGCGACCAACTGCGCGGTCTGCCACCAGCCGACCGGCAAGGGCGGTGGTCCGTTCCCGGCGCTGGACGGCTCCAAGGTCGTCAACGGTCCGAAGGCTGGCCAGATGCACGTGCTGCTGGAAGGCCGTAACGCCATGCCGTCGTGGAAGCAGCTTTCCGACACCGAGCTGGCCGCTGTCATGACGTACACGCGGAATAGCTGGGGCAACAAGACCGGCGAAGTGATTCAGCCGGCGGACTTCACGGGCGCCCGCACGGGCAAGTTCCCGGAAGGCGGCGGCGCACAGGCCGGCGCAGGCGATGCAGCCCCGAAGGCTGCCGCGCCGTCCAGCACCCCCGACAAGCAGGCCAGCCTCGCGGGCAACCGCGTCGCAGGCTGACCCGCGGTAGCCCCGCATTCAGGAATTGATGGAGTCATTGCGATGAGTACCGCTACCCCGGAGACACTGGGCCATCCGCACGACCACGCGCACGATCACGATCATGCGCACGATCACCCGCATGGCTGGCGCCGCTGGCTGTTCGCCACCAACCACAAGGATATCGGCACGCTGTACCTGCTGTTCTCGTTCACCATGCTGCTGTCCGGCGGCGTGCTGGCGCTGCTGATCCGCCTGGAGCTGTTCGAGCCGGGCCTGCAGTTCTTCCGCCCCGAACTGTTCAACCAGTTCACCACGATGCACGGGCTGATCATGGTGTTCGGCGCGATCATGCCGGCGTTCGTCGGCTTCGCGAACTGGATGATCCCGCTGCAGATCGGCGCCTCTGACATGGCGTTCGCGCGCATGAACAACTTCAGCTTCTGGCTGATGCCGCCGGCCGCGCTGCTGCTGGTTGGCTCGTTCTTCGCGCCGGGCGGCGCCACCGCCGCGGGCTGGACGCTCTACGCGCCGCTGTCGGTGCAGATGGGCCCGGGCATGGACATGGCGATTTTCGCCATGCACATCATGGGCGCGTCGTCGATCATGGGCTCGATCAACATCATCGTCACCATCCTCAACATGCGCGCGCCTGGCATGACGCTGATGAAGATGCCGATGTTCTGCTGGACGTGGCTGATCACCGCCTACCTGCTGATCGCCGTGATGCCGGTGCTGGCTGGCGCGATCACGATGGTGCTGACCGACCGCCATTTCGGCACGAGCTTCTTCTCGGCCGCCGGCGGCGGTGACCCGGTGATGTACCAGCATATCTTCTGGTTCTTCGGTCACCCCGAGGTCTACATCATGATCTTGCCGGCGTTCGGCATCATCTCGCACGTCGTGCCGGCCTTCGCGCGCAAGCGCCTGTTCGGCTACAGCTCGATGGTGTACGCCACGGCCTCGATCGCGATCCTGTCGTTCATCGTGTGGGCGCACCACATGTTCACCACCGGCATGCCGGTGACGGGCCAGCTGTTCTTCATGTACGCGACGATGCTGATCGCGGTGCCGACGGCCGTGAAGATCTTCAACTGGATCGCCACGATGTGGCGCGGCTCGATGACGTTCGAGACCCCGATGCTGTTCGCGATCGGCTTCATCTTCGTGTTCACGATCGGCGGCTTCACGGGCCTGATGCCGGCTGTCGCTCCGATCGACATCCAGCTGCAGGACACCTACTTCATCGTGGCGCACTTCCACTACGTGCTGGTGGCGGGCTCGCTGTTCGCGCTGTTCGCGGGCTTCTACTACTGGGGTCCGAAGTGGAGCGGGTTCATGTATGACGAGATGCGCGGCAAGATCCATTTCTGGGGCTCGCTGATCTTCTTCAACGTGACCTTCTTCCCGATGCACTTCCTGGGCCTGGCCGGCATGCCGCGCCGCTATGCGGACTACCCGACCCAGTTCACGGACTTCAACGCGATCGCCTCGATCGGCGCGCTGGGCTTCGGCCTGATGCAGGTGTACTTCTTCTTCTGCGTGGTCCTGCCGTCGTACCGCGGTGGCCAGGCCGCTGGCGACAAGCCGTGGGATGGCGCGGAAGGCCTCGAGTGGACCGTGCCGTCGCCGGCACCGTTCCACACGTTCGAAGAGCCGCCGGTCGTCAAGTAATCCAGTAATCCAGTAACACCGGCCGGATGCCAGCCCTCGGGGCAGGTATCCGGCCCGCTAACCAGATGCTCATGCAGCCCTCGGAAACAAGCCCATCGCCGCAGGATCGCAAGGCCGCCCAGCGGGCCGCCAACCGCCGTCTTGGCTGGATATTGCTCTCGATCGTGGTGGTCTTCTTTCTGGGATTCTTTGCCAAGATGGTGTTCCTTGGCGGCTGATGTCCCGATCAGATCGATGAAGTAGGAGGCAGACGCGTGGACGGGCAGGACAAGGCAATCGAGAAGCGTTTCAACCGCGGGATGATGTTGCGCCTGCTGGTGGTGGTGACGCTGATGTTCGGCTTTGGCTACGCGCTGGTGCCGCTGTACAAGGCGATCTGCGAGGTTACGGGCATCAATGTGCTGACCACGCGCGATCTGTATGGCGGGTCGGCGTTGAAGAACTCGCAGGTGGACACGAGCCGCACGATCACGGTCGAGTTCGATTCCAACGCGCGCGGGCCGTTCGCATTCCGGCCGGTGAAGCATTCGATGGAAGTGCATCCGGGCGAACTGACGACGATCGTGTACGAGGTGGCCAACGGGCAATCGCGGGACATCTCCGCGCAGGCGATTCCGAGCTACGCGCCGAAGCAGGCCACCGAGTACTTCAAGAAGATCGAGTGCTTCTGCTTCAAGCAGCAGACGCTCAAGTCGAAGGAGGCGCGCGAGATGCCGGTGGTGTTCGTGATCGACCCGAAGCTGCCTAAGGACGTGAAGACCATCACGCTGTCGTACACGTTCTTCGAGGTGGGCACGCCGGTGGCGCAGGCGCCGCAGGATGAGCAGGCCTCGGTGCAGAAGGGGAGCTGACGATGACCAACCGCGACGATTCGGTGGATCCGGTGCATCGCAAGGCGTCCTTCGCGCAGACGGTGCGCGCGGTGCTGTGGTCGTTTATCGGGCTGCGCAAGGGGTCGGAGCATGAGTCCGATATGGCGCGGCTGAACCCGGTGCACGTGATCATCGCCGGGCTGATCGCGGCGGCAGTGTTCGTGACGGTGCTGATCCTGGTGGTGCGCACCGTGGTGAGTCAGTCGTAGCAGGAAACTAGCAGGGAAAAAGGACAGAGCCGCTGGCAACCGAAGCGAAGCGGATCTGGCGAATAACCATTAGAGACTCTGAGCTGGAGATAGAAGAATGAGTGCGAATCGCGCAAACGCCCCGTACTACTTCGTGCCGGGCCCGTCGCGCCATCCGATCACGGCGGCATTCGGCCTGCTGATGACCGGCGCGGGAGCCGCGGGTTGGGTCAACGGGCAGCCGTGGGCGCCGTACCTGTGCGGCTTCGGCCTGTTGTGGTTCCTCTTCGTGCTCAAGAGCTGGTTCGGTGACGCCATCCGCGAATCCGAAGGCGGCATGTACGGCAAGAACATCGACACCTCGTTCCGCTGGTCGATGGGCTGGTTCATCTTCTCCGAAGTGATGTTCTTCGCGGCGTTCTTCGGCGCCCTGTTCTACGCGCGCACCATCGCCATGCCGTGGCTGGGCGACCTGAACAACAAGATCATCTGGCCGGACTTCGCGGCCGTGTGGCCGAACATGGGCCCTGCCGGCACCGTGGAAGACTTCCAGACGATGGGCCCGTGGCCGATCCCGACCATCAACACGGCGCTGCTGCTGACCTCGGGCGTCACGCTGACCTGGGCGCACCACGCGCTGCTGGCCGGCAAGCGCAGCCAGCTGATTCAGGGCCTGGTCCTGACGATCCTGCTGGGCGCGATCTTCATGTGCCTGCAGGCCTACGAGTACATGCACGCCTACAGCGAACTGAACCTGAAGCTGACCTCGGGTGTCTATGGTTCGACGTTCTTCCTGCTCACGGGATTCCACGGCTTTCACGTGACGATGGGCGCGATCATGCTGACGGTGGTGCTGATCCGCGTGCTGAAGGGCCATTTCACGCCGGAGCATCACTTCGCATTCGAAGGTGCAGCCTGGTACTGGCACTTCGTGGACGTGGTCTGGCTGGGCCTGTACGTGGTGGTCTACTGGCTGTAAGGATTTCGCCGCGCCGCCTGCGGGCGGCGTGCGGTATCGAAGAAAGCGAAGCGCCGCGGGAGAGAAATCTCGGCGGCGCTTTTTTTCGCGAGGATGCCTGTCAGGGCGACGTATGGATGCCCGTGCTCTGGATCCAGCCCATCCAGTGCGAGAACAGGATGAACAGGAACAGCGCCACCGAGAAGCCGACGCGGAACATCAGCGAACGCATCATGTTGGGCGTGCGGCCACGGTCGCGCATCATGAAGAACAGCGCGGAGGCCAGGCTGCCAATGATCAGGATGAAGGCGACAAGGATGACGAAGCGCATGTGGGGGCCCGTTCTGCGAAGCGCCCATTATCGCACTGCGATGCCCGGAGGGAACCCGTGACGACCCGCACGCTCTGGCGTTCGCCGGGCACGGTGCCAATGGTGGCGGCGCTCGTGGTGATCGTCGTCACCTGCGCGCTCGGCAACTGGCAACTGCGCCGCGCGCATGAAAAGATCGACCGTGCGGAGCGGCTGGCCACGCTGGCGAAGCAGGCGCCCGTCGAACTGCGCGCGGGCCAGACCGATGCCGCACAACTGGTCGAGCGCCGCGTGCGCGCGCGCGGCACGTTCGACGCGGACAAGACAGTGCTGCTCGACAATCGTCCGCACGGCAACGGTACTGACAGCCGTGCGGGGTTCCTCGTGCTCACGCCGTTGCGCCTCACGGACGGTGGCAGCGTGCTGGTGATGCGTGGCTGGCTGCCTCGCGACGCGCAGGACCGCACGCGCATCGCGCCGTTCCCGACGCCCACGGGGGAAGTCACTGTCGAAGGCACCGCGCTGGCCGCTGTGCCGCGCGTCTACAGCCTCGGGCAGGATGCTTCCGCGGAGGCCGGACGCAAGATCCGTCAGAATATCGACCTTGCCGCTTTTTCTCATGAGATCGGGGCGTCACTCCTGCCGGTGGTGGTAGAACAATCGGGCGATGCCGGAGATGGACTGGCCCGCGATTGGGCCCCGGCCGATTTCGGCGCGGACCGGCATTACGGGTACGCTACCCAGTGGTTCGGGCTGGCCGTGTTGACGCTGGTGCTGGTGGCCGTCCTCGGCTGGCGGCGCGCCCGGCTGGACCGGGCAGACGGCAATGGAAACCTATAAACGAACGATGAACGCACAGACGAACGCCATGCCGCAGCCAGATCCCACGGCTTCGCCGGACCCCCGCATCGACGCGCGCACGCGCCGCGGCCGCCTGCAGATGCTGATGCTGCTGCTGGTCTGCGCATCGCCCGTACTCTTTTCGTACTTCACGTACTACGTGATCAAGCCGACCGGCGGCAGCACTAACTACGGCGTGCTGATCGACCCGCAACGGCCCATGCCGCCCGTGCAGGTGACCAATGAGCGCAACGAGTCGGTGCCGCTCGCGTCCATGCGCGGCAAGTGGCTGATGGTGATGACCGACCCGTCCGCCTGCGACGAGACCTGCGCGAAGAAACTGTTCACGGTGCGCCAGATCCGCGTCGGACAGGGCGAGGACCGCGAGCGGATCGTGCCTGTCTGGCTGATCCAGGACCGGGGCGATGTGGACGACCGGCTCGCCGCCGCCTACAACGAACCTTATGCGGGCGTGCGTTTCCTGCGCATGGACCGGGCCACGATTGCCCAATGGCTGCCGGCCGAGGACGGCGCGCGCGTCGAGGATGCGATTTACCTGGTCGATCCGCTCGGCAACCTGATGATGCGCTGGCCGAAGGACCCCGACCCCAAGAAGATCAGCAGCGACCTGAAGAAGCTGCTGAAGTATTCCCGTATTGGCTGAATCCCATGCTGCTTCAGTTGGCCATCATTGGCATCCTGATTGCGCTGCTGCCCCTGTCCTACGTGATGGTGCGCGGCGATCGCGACAAATATCGCAGACTCGTCTGGATCACGGCGTTCCTGACGCTGGACCTGATCATGTTCGGCAGCTTTACCCGGCTGACCGACTCCGGCCTTGGCTGCCCCGACTGGCCCGGCTGCTACGGCCACTCGAACCCGCACGCGGCGATGGAGCCGATTCGCGCGGCGGAAACGGCGCTCCCGAGCGGCCCGGTCACGCTGATGAAAGCGTGGATCGAGATGATCCATCGCTATTTCGCCATGGCGGTCGGTGTGCTGATCATCTCGCTGATGGTGCTGGCATGGGTCAAGCGCCGGGAACTGAAGCAGTCGCCGTGGTTCGCCACCGGCGTGTTCCTGCTGGTCTGCCTGCAGGGCGCGTTCGGCATGTGGACCGTGACGATGAAGCTGCAACCGATCATCGTCGTCACCCACCTGCTGCTGGCGATGGCGCTGCTGGCGTCGCTGATCCTGCTCGGGTCACGTAACGAACCGCCGCATGTCGTGGCGCCACAGGCGGCTTCGCTGCGCTGGGCCGGCCTGCTGGCCCTGGTGCTGCTGGTCGTCCAGATCTTCCTGGGCGGCTGGGTCAGCACCAACTACGCGGTGCTGGCCTGTACCGACTTTCCGCTCTGCAACGGCCAGCTCGTGCCAGAGATGGACTTCCGCCATGGCTTTACGCTGTGGCGCCAGCTGGGCATGACGGCCGACGGCGACTACATTCCGCACGCGGCGCTGGTGGCTATCCACTGGGTGCACCGTGGCTTCGCCTTCGTCGTGCTCGGTTTCCTGCTCTGGTTCGCGCTGCGCGCGCGCCGGATGGAAGGGCTGGCGCGGCATGCGCGGTGGTTGCTGGTCGTGCTGACGCTGCAGTTGTGCACCGGCATGTCGAACATCGTTTTCGACTGGCCGCTGGTCGCGGCGGTGGCCCATAACGGCGGAGCAGCCCTGCTGCTGATGTTGTTGCTCCGTCTCAACTACAATATCGGCCTCGCCACTCGCTCCGCCGGCGCCGCCACGCAACCCTCGATTGCCGCGCGCGCCACATGAAGGACAAGATGCCCCCCGTGGTAACTGCTACCCACTCCCAATCCTCCGTGGGCCGATTACGCCATCTGGCCCGCCAATACGCCGCGCTGACCAAGCCGCGCGTGACCCAACTCGCCGTGTTCTGCGCCATCATCGGCATGTTCCTGGCCACGCCGGGCATGGTGCCGTGGTCGGTGCTGATCGGCGGCGCGGCCGGTATCTGGCTGCTGGCCGGCGCGGCTTTCGCCATCAACTGCCTGGTGGAACAGAAGATCGACGCGCTGATGCGCCGCACCGCGTGGCGCCCGTCGGCCACCGGCGAGATCACCACCACCCAGACGCTGATCTTCTCGGCCGTGCTGGGCGGTGCCGGCATGTGGCTGCTGCACGTCTTCGCCAACGACCTGACGATGTGGCTCACCTTCGCCACGTTCCTTGGCTACGCCGTGGTCTATACGATCCTTCTGAAGCCGGCGACGCCGCAGAACATCGTAATCGGTGGCCTGTCGGGCGCCATGCCCCCGGCGCTGGGCTGGTCCGCGGTATCGGGCACGGTGCCTGCCGAGGCCTGGTTCCTGGTGCTGATCATCTTCACCTGGACGCCGCCGCACTTCTGGGCGCTGGCTCTGTACCGCCGCGCTGACTACGCCAAGTCCGGCCTGCCGATGCTGCCGATCACGCACGGCGAGCGCTACACGCTGCTGCATATCCTGCTGTACACGCTGATCATGATCGCGGCCACGCTGCTGCCGTTCGTGTACGGTATGAGTGGCTACATCTACCTTGTGGCGGCACTGGGGCTGGGCCTGGTGTTCCTGGGCTATGCCTGGAAGCTGTACCGCAACTACTCCGACGGTCTCGCCCAGCGCACCTTCCGTTATTCGATCCTGTACCTGTCGCTGCTGTTTGCGGTGTTGCTTGTGGATCACTACTTCAAGTTCGTGCCGCAGGTCTGACCGCCTGCGGCATCTTGCCGCGCCCGGAAGTCATCGGCGGCCCGATCGGCGATACTTTCGGGCAACTCCTCCCAATTCTTGCGCATGTCGACCTCTTCCCAGGGCCTTTGGGCCGCATTCCGCCGCTTTTGGCTGCTCGCGCTCTGCACGGCCCTGCTGGCCGCCTGCGGGCAGCCAAAGCCGTCCTTCCGCAACGTCGATATCTCGGGTGCCACCGAGTTCGGCAAGGACTTCGCGCTGCTGGATCCCACCGGCAAGACCCGCACGCTGGCCGATTTCAAGGGCAAGGTGGTGCTGATGTTCTTCGGCTACACCCATTGCCCGGACGTGTGCCCGACCACGATGGTGGAGCTCAAGCAGGTGATGGAGCAGATGGGGCCCGATGCGGACAAGGTGCAGGTGTTGTTCGTCACCGTCGATCCGGATCGCGATACGGCGGCGCTGATGGCCCAGTATGTGCCGGCCTTCGACTCGCGCTTCCTGGGCCTGCGCCCGGCCGACGAGGCCGCGCTCAAGAAGGTGACCAAGGACTTCAAGGTCTACTACGCCAAGGTGCCGGGTTCGTCGCCGGACAACTACACGATGGACCACTCGGCCGGCAGCTACGTGTTCGACCAGAACGGCCAGTTGCGGCTGTTCATCCGCCACGGCCAGGGGCCGGAGCCGATCGCGCATGACCTCAAGCAGTTGATGTCGTAAATAAGAAAAGGCCGGTCTAATGACCGGCCTTTCTCATTGCGGGGTGCGTGGCCTCAGGCGAATGCCGCCAGCGCGCCCTTCATCTTCTTCATTGCCGCCGATTCGATCTGGCGAATCCGCTCGGCGGATACACCGAACTCGTCGGCCAGTTCGTGCAGCGTGGCGCCGCCCGAGCCATCGTCGTTGACGTCGAGCCAGCGCGCCTCGATGATGCGGCGGCTGCGCGGGTCCAGCTTCGTCAGCGCCTCTTCCAGGCCCTCGACCTGCAGACGGTCGTGGCGCTTGGCTTCCAGCACCTGCGTCGGCTCGTTGTGGTTATCCGCAAGGTAGGCGATCGGCGCGAACTCTTCCTCGCCGTCCTCGATCTGGCCTTCCAGCGCCATATCGCCGCCCGACATGCGGGTTTCCATCTCCATCACTTCCTCGGGCTTGACGTTGAGCTCGCGCGCAACGGCTTCGATCTGCTCGGGCGTGAAGGTATGCGAGCCCTGCTTGTGGCTGCGCAGGTTGAAGAACAGCTTGCGCTGGGCCTTGGTGGTGGCCACCTTGACCATGCGCCAGTTCTTCAACACGTATTCGTGGATCTCGGCCTTGATCCAGTGCATCGCGTACGACACCAGGCGCACGCCCTGTTCGGGGTCGAAGCGCTTGACGGCCTTCATCAGCCCGATGTTGCCTTCCTGGATCAGGTCGGCGTGAGGCAAGCCGTATCCCAGGTACTGGCGAGCAATGGAGACCACCAGACGCAGGTGCGACATCACCATGCGGCGGGCGGCATCGACTGAGTCGTTGTCGCGCAGGTCGCGAGCCAGGCTGAGCTCTTCCTCGGGGGTGAGCATCGGGATGCGGTGGACAGCCTGAATGTAGCTGTCCAGATTACCCAGTGTGCCGGGGAAGGTCAGTGCGAAGGCATTCGCGGCGGCATTCTGGGGCGCCGTGGGCAGACGGCGGGTAACTTGGGTTTGATCGGCAGACAGGACTGCGTTCACTATGACTCCTTTCGCATCCGGCGGTGGGTTGCCGGTGTGTCCCGAAGGGACACCGCATTGCAACGCATATTAGCACTCGAACCGGACGAGTGCTAAGTTAGAAGGCCTATAGGGTTGATAGTTCCAGGCAATCGGAAAAATCTTCTGGATAGCCTGATGTCGCCTTATAGTGGTCCAGCCCAAGCCTGACAAGGCCTGGCGGGCAGCGCTCTCGGAGCACTGTTATTAGAGGGGGCAGCCCCGATTCGGTTTCGCAGCGATTTCGGGATGGTGTATTGCAGGATTCGCTACACTGAAGTCGTTTTTCAGACGCATCCCCCAGGAGCCCCACATGTCTGCTATCGAACACTTGCTGAAGCCTCATGTGCGAGACATCGGCGAGTTCACCGTCCGCCGATTGCTGCCCGCCGCTACGACGCAAACGGTCGGGCCATTCATCTTCTTTGATCACATGGGGCCGGTGGAGATGGAGCCCGGCGCGGGCATGGATGTGCGTCCGCATCCTCATATCGGACTGGCGACAGTCACGTATCTGTTCGAAGGCGAGATCATGCATCGCGACAGCCTCGGCAGCGAGCAGGTGATTCGACCCGGTGACGTGAACTGGATGACTGCTGGGCGTGGCATCACGCACTCGGAGCGCTCGCCGGACGGCGCGCGCTCGGCCGGGCCGCATCTGCACGGCATCCAGACCTGGGTGGCCCTGCCGAAGGCGCATGAGAATGATCCGCCTTCGTTCCACCACCATCCGGGTGCTACGCTGCCCAAGCTCGAACTGCCAGGCGTGCGGATGACCGTCATCGCGGGCGATGCCTTCGGCGCCGAGTCGCCGGTCAGGGTCTACAGCCGCACGCTCTATGTGGCAATCGAGATGGATGCCGGCGCAAGCCTTGTGATCCCCGCCGAACACGTCCAGCGTGGCATTTATCCGGTCGACGGCAACCTGGAGGTCGATGGCGAGACGCTGCCGGCCGAACATCTGGTGGTGCTGGTACCTGGCGAGCCCGTGACGATCAAGGCGACGATGCCCTCGCGCGTGATGCTGCTTGGCGGCGATCCCACGGACGGACGGCGTTTCATCTACTGGAACTTCGTGGCAAGCAGCAAGGAAGCGATCGAAGAGGCCGCCCAGCGCTGGCAGGACGACCAGTTTCCGCACGTTCCGGGCGAGACGGAGCGCATTCCGCTGCCGCCGCGCCGGCCCTGATCGCGCTGGCGGGCCATCCTGCATCCTGTAGCGGGAGGTGTTACAGCGGGCTGGCCCAGGTCACCCGCGTGGCCTGCGCCAGGCACTCCTTGATCGCCGCCACCTGGGTGGCAACGGGCGCGGGCACCGGTTCCGCGCCGTCCAGCACCTTGCGAATCCACGCGGCCGTCTCGGCGATGTCCGTGCCCTGCGGCAGTTCGGGCACATCCGCGACCGAACCGCCGACCGGATCGACCATCGTGCGCTGATGGCCGTCGTGCAGCCAGTCGATACGGCTGCTGCGGCGCGCGTCGGCCACGACTTCCCCCTCGGTACCCCGGGCCAGCATCACGTTGGCGGGTTCGTGCGAGAAATACTCGGTCAGCGTTTCCCGATACTCGGGGTGGGTGTAGCTGTAGAGCCGCAATGCCTCGGCAGGGGAGTGTCCGCCCACCGGTTGCAGCATCTTGACGACCGTATGCGCCGAATTGCGCAGGCCGATGATCGCGCGCTTGTCGAGCAGTTGCGACAGCGCGGGCGACAGCACGTCGATCGGCAGCGCGGCCAGCGGATTCGATGCCGCGCCAAGCTGCGTCTCCGCGGACTGCGCTGTGGCGCATAGCGGCACGCCCAGTGCCTCGAACAGCGCCATGCTGGTGACGCGGCCCGGAAACTCGCGAATGCCGTGGACCAGCGTCGGCACGCCATCGCGCGCCAGCAGCATCGCCAGCAGCGGCACCAGGTTCGGTTGCTTGCGTGCGCCGTTGTAGCTCGGAATCACCACCACGGGTTTGTCGGCCGGCGCGGCCAGCGGCGCGCAGTGATCGTGCGCGGCGTCCAGCATGCCGGCCAACTCGTGCGGTGCTTCGCCCTTGATGCGATAGGCCAGCAACACGGCGCCCAGTTCGAGATCGGACACACGACCGGCGAGCATGGCATCGAACAGCGCCTGGGCGTCTTCACGCGGCAGCGCGCGCGCGCCATTGACGCCTCGTCCGATTTCCTTGATGTACTTGGCCGCCGGGAATGGCGCGCGGGATGCAGAGGTCATGATGCTGCGGGGATCGTGGGGTTGGGGTTCATGATAGCGGAGGCTCGCCGCTTATCCCAATGCCGTGAGTCAATCATGATCCCCGCGCCGGGCAAGCGTCAGGCGGCTTCCTCCAGCGCCGGATTGCGCTGCTTGCGATACAGGAAGTCGAGCACGGCAGTGCGGCACGCGTGGAATGTCTTGTCGTCGGCCAGCGTCACGCGGTCACGCGGGCGCGGGATGTCGACGCGCAGGATCTCGCCGATGGTCGCCGCGGGCCCGTTGGTCATCATGACGATGCGATCCGCCAGCAGCACGGCCTCGTCCACATCGTGCGTGACCATGACCACGGTGCTCCTGGTGCGCGCAACGATCTTCAGCAACGCGTCCTGCAGGTGGGCACGTGTCAGCGCGTCGAGCGCGCCGAATGGCTCGTCCATCAGCAATACCTTCGGCTGCATCGCCAGCGCCCGGGCGATGCCCACACGCTGCTTCATGCCCCCGGAGATCTCGTGCGGATACTTGCTTTCCGCGTGGGTCAGGCCCACCAGCGCCAGCGTGTCGTGCGTGCGCGCCTTGAGTTGCGCCGGCGTCTCGCTCTGGCCGAACACACGCTCCACGCCCAGATGGACGTTCTCGAAGCACGTCATCCAGGGCAGCAGCGAGTGGTTCTGGAACACCACGGCCCGCTCCGGGCCGGGGCCGGCGATCTCACGTCCCGCGCAGATCAGCGCGCCGGTCGTCGGCGCGGTCAGCCCGGCGATCAGGTTCAGCAGCGTGGACTTGCCACAGCCCGAATGCCCGATCAGTGTCACGAACTCGCCTTCCGCGATCGACAGGTCGATATCGCGCAGCGCCACGAACGGCCCCTTGCGTGTCTTGAAGGTCTGCCCGACGTTTTCGATGCTGACGAACTTTTCCATGATGGTCGTCCCCGGATCAGGTGTTGCCGTAGCTGAAGCGGCGGGCGAGGGCCAGCAGCAGGTGCTCGAGCACCAGGCCCACCACGCCGATGATGAAGATCGCGATCACGATGTGCTCGACCTTGAGGTTGTTCCACTCGTCCCAGAGCCAGAAGCCGATGCCGGTGCCGCCCGTGAGCATTTCCGCGGCGACGATCACGAGCCACGCCGTGCCGATCGACAGCCGCACGCCGGTCAGCATGTACGGCAGCACGGCAGGAAACAGCACGTGCCGGAAGATCTTCCACTCGGACAGGTCGAGCACGCGTGCCACGTTCAGGTAGTCCTGCGGCACGCGAGTCACACCCACGGCGGTATTGATGATCATCGGCCAGATCGAGCAGATGAAGATTGCCCAGATCGCGGCGGGGTTGGCGGCCTTGAACAGCAGCAGGCCGATCGGCAGCCAGGCCAGCGGGGATACCGGACGCAGCAGGCTGATGACGGGCGACGCCATCGCGTTCAGGAACGCGAAGCGCCCCAACAGGAAGCCGGCTGGAATGCCCACGACCGCGGCCAGGCCAAAGCCCGCCGCCACGCGCGCCAGCGACGCCAGCACGTTCCAGCCGATGCCCTGGTCGTTCGGCCCATTGCGATAGAACGGATCGGCGAACAGCGGCACCGCGGCGTTCCATGTGGCGCCAGGTGTCGGGATCGACGGGATCAGCGTGGCGATGCCGTGCCACACCAGCACGAACAACGCGAAGCCGATCAGTGGCGGCACGCACTTGAGTACGAACGCGGCAAGCGCGTCGCGGCGCGCGGCGCGTTGCTCAAGTGCGGCGATCTCCTGTGCGCGGCGGCGCGACTGTTCCTTGGCGTCCGGATCGACGGCCTCCGGATTCATGGGCGTGGCGCCTTCCGGCGATGACTGGGCGAGAGCATTCACGGCAAGCTCCTGTTCGTGTGGATGGGGCTGGATGGGGCAGGACCGACCGGGCCGGTCCGTGCGGCGCGTCAGGCCTTGATCTTGAATCCGTCGGCGTAGGCCTTCGGGTCCTTCGTCGCATCCCACGTCACGCCGTCGATCAGCCTGGCGGTGCGGAAGTCGCTCTTGGGTAACGGCACCTGCGCGGCCACAGCGGCTTGCTTGTAGATGTCGATGCGATTTACCTGCTTGGCCACGGCCAGATAGTCCGGATGCTCTTTCAGCAGCCCCCAGCGCTTGTGCTGGGTCAGGAACCACATGCCATCAGAAAGGAACGGATAGTTCGCCAGGCCGTCCTGGTAGAACTTCATCGAATCGGGGTCATCCCAGGTCTTGCCCAGGCCGTTGCTGTAGCGGCCCAGCATCCGGTCCAGGATGATGTCCATATCCGTGTTCACGTAGGACTTGGCGGCGATCGTCTCGGCCGTCTTGCGGCGGTTGGATGCGGAAGCGTCGATGAACTTCGATGCATCCAGCACGGCGGCCACCATCGCGCGCGCCGTGTTCGGGTACTTCTGCACGAACTCGGCCGTGGTGCCCAGCGTCTTCTCCGGGTGATCCTTCCAGATCGCCTGGGTGGTCTCGGCGGTGAAGCCGATCTTGTCGGCGATCGCGCGCGCGCCCCAAGGCTCACCGACGCAAAAGCCATCCATGTTGCCCACGCGCATGTTGGCCACCATCTGCGGCGGCGGCACAGTGATGGCCTTGGCATCGCGCATCGGATCGATGCCGTTGGCGGCCAGCCAGTAGTAGAGCCACATCGCATGGGTGCCGGTCGGAAAGGTCTGCGCGAACACGTAATCGCGCTTTTCCCTGGACATCAGCGCCTTCAGGCTCGCGCCATCCTTGACGCCCTTTTCCGCCAGTTTCGAGGACAGCGTGATGGCCTGGCCGTTGTGGTTCAGGTTCATAAGCACGGCCATGTCTTTCTTCGGCCCGCCGATGCCGAGCTGCACGCCGTAGATCAGCCCGTACAGCACGTGCGCGGCGTCCAGCTCGCCATTGACCAGCTTGTCGCGCACGCCAGCCCACGAAGCCTCCTTGCTCGGCGTGATCTTGATGCCGTACTTCTTGTCCAGGCCCAGCGTCGACGCCATCACCACCGATGCGCAATCGGTCAGCGGAATGAAGCCGATCCTGACCTCCGGCTTTTCCGGCGCATCGGAGCCGGCGGCCCACGCACCGCTGCGCACCAGCGGATCGACCAGCGTCATCACGCTGGCACCGGCGATAGTGGCCAGCGCGCGGCGGCGGCCGTGGCAGGCGGGGGCGGCATCCGCGGCAGCGGTGTCGTTGGCGCGCTGGGGCTTCAGGACTTTGAGGCGAGAGGGCATGCGATACGCTCCAGAAAGAGAAAAGGCGTCCCGATCCCCGGCCCGGACACTTGGCCAGGAAGGCCAGAGTCCGGGGCGGGGTTCAGGACGCCGTTGTCCGATACCTCGCGGTCGACGTTGATCGCGGGCACACATGTTGTGAGGTGCTTCCGGGTGATGCGCGGCCGTCGTTGGCCGTGCCTTGGGTAACGCAAGCGCTATGCCAGCGTTTTTTGGGGTGTCGGAGGGGAAATGACGGGGCCGGTGGTGCCCGTTTCACTGTCGGGATGCGCCGCCGGGGAATGGCGCCGCGCCAGTCTTGTGCAACGCACCAACGGCGTGCCGCGCACGCGTCCGTGTGCCGCGCCCGCCAGCGCGGAGGGATCAGGCCATCACATCGATCACGCGCTGTGCGGCATCCACGAGCCGGATACCGCGCTCCATAGCCATCGAGCGCAGCCGCTTGAAGGCTTCGTCCTCGCTGATGCCGCGTGCCTGCATCAACAGGCCCTTGGCGCGCTCCACCGTCTTGCGCTCGGCCAGCTTGAGCTTGGTGGCGTCAAGTTCGGCGCGTAGCTGCTGGTCCAGCTGGAAGCGGGCGTAAGCCACATCGAGGACTGTCTTCACCCGTTCGGCACGCAGGCCGTCGACGATGTAGGCGGTGATGCCGGCCGACAGGGCGGCCTTGATGCGCTGAGCGTCGTCGTTATCCGTGAACAGCACGATGGGGCGCGGCGCATGCTGGGTGGAGACGCAGACATGTTCGATGGTGTCGCGCGCGGCCGATTCGGAGGCAATGATGACCAGGTCCGGCTGGCTGGCCGTAATGGTGTCCGGCAGGCGCAGGTCCGCGTCGACGGTTTGCACCTCAGTGAAGCCTGCCTGCGCCAGACCGGCGCGGATCGTCTCCACGTTGAGCGGATCGGCCTCATGCGGATCACGAACCAGCAGGATGCGCAGGCTCCGGCTCGTGGTGGCTGGCGGTGCTACGGCGGAAGGGGGCGGATGGCGTCGGGTCATGGAGGGCGCTTGGTTGCGGTGCAATATGCAAGATTCGCGCCGGGTCTGCTTCCACTGTATGCCACCGTATTCAAGGTGTATCCTTTGCCCCTGCCGCGGCCCACCCGACTGGGCACGACCGGACACGACACCGGGTGCGGCGTTCCATCAAAAAAGAGAAAGCTGGAGAGTTGGATGACCGAATTCGTCTTCGCGCCGCAAGCCCCCGTCGGTGTTCCCGTGCGTGGTGGCAGCGCAAGTTTCCCCGTGCGCCGGGTCTACTGCGTGGGCCGGAACTATGCCGCCCATGCCCGTGAAATGGGTTCGGACCCCGACCGCGAACCGCCGTTCTTCTTCTGCAAGCCGTCCGACGCGGTCAGCTACGTGGCCGACAAGACCGAAGGCGCCTTCCCGTACCCGCCATTGCCACTACGAGGTGGAACTGGTTGTCGCCATTGGCAAGGGCGGCCGCGACATCCCGGTCGAGCAGGCCGCCAGCCATGTCTTCGGCTATGCCATCGGCCTCGACATGACACGCCGCGACCTGCAGAACGAGTCGAAGAAAACCGGCCGCCCTTGGGAAACCGGCAAGGCATTCGACAAGTCCGCGCCGATCGGCCCGATCGTGCCGGTCTCGGCCATCGGCCACCCGGCAAAGGGCGCCGTGACGCTCGCCGTCAATGGTGTGGAGAAGCAGCGTGGCGATCTGTCGGACCTGATCTGGTCAGTGCCTGAAATGGTGTCGTACCTGTCGAAGCTGTTCGAACTGCAGCCGGGCGACCTGATCTACAGCGGAACGCCTGAAGGCGTGGGGCCGGTGGTGAAGGGCGACGTCATGCAATGCCACATCGAAGGTGTGGGCGACCTGACCGTCAAGGTGGTGTGAGGCGATGCTCGAACTCCATAGCTACTTCCGCAGCTCGGCGTCGTTCAGGGTGCGTATCGCGCTGAACCTGAAGGGCTTGCCCTATGACTACAAGGGTGTGCATCTGCTGAAGGAAGGCGGCATGCAGCTGAAGCCCGAATATCGCGCGCTGAATGCCGATGGCGTGGTGCCGACGCTCGTGGTCGATGGCAGGCCGCTGATTCAGTCGATGGCGATCATCGAGTATCTCGACGAAACCCATCCGGAGCCTGCGCTGCTGCCGAAGGATCCGTTCGAGCGTGCCGTCGTGCGCGGCCTGGCTCAGGAAATCGCCTGCGAGATCCATCCGCTCAACAACCTGCGCGTGCTCAAGTACCTCAAGCACGAGCTCAAGGTGTCGGAGGAAGCCAAGGATGCGTGGTACCGCCACTGGATCGAACAGGGGTTTGCCTCGCTCGAAGTCAATCTGTCGCAACTGGGGCGTGTGGGTCGCTTTGCGTTCGGCGATACGCCGACATTGATCGACTGCTGCCTGGTGCCGCAGGTATTCAATGCGCAGCGCTTCAATGTTGATGTGAGCCGCTTCCCGACGATCGCGAAGATCCATGCCACTTGCATGGAGCTGGACGCGTTCCAGAAGGCCGCGCCCGGGGCGCAGCCGGACAGCGAGTAAGCGGTAGCGTTGCCAGAAACAAAAACCCCGGTGTCCTCACCGGGGTTTTTGTTTTTGCGTGCCAGCCGGACTCAGCCCAGCAGCGCCTCGGCGAACTCGTCCGCCTTGAACGGCTGCAGGTCCTCGACCTTCTCGCCCACGCCGATGAAGTACACCGGTACCGGACGCTGGCGCGCGATCGCGGCCAGGATGCCGCCCTTGGCCGTGCCGTCGAGCTTGGTCACGATCAGGCCGGTCAGGCCGAGCGCGTCATCGAACGCGCGCGTCTGGGCCAGTGCGTTCTGACCAGTATTGGCGTCGATCACAAGCAGCACTTCATGCGGTGCGGTCGGCATCGACTTGCCGATCACGCGCTTGACCTTCTTGAGTTCCTCCATCAGGTGAAGCTGCGTGGGCAGGCGGCCAGCGGTATCTGCCATCACGATGTCGATCTTGCGCGCGCGCGCCGCGTTGACGGCATCGAAGATCACGGCGGCTGGGTCGCCACTTTCCTGGGCCACCACGGTCACGTTGTTGCGCTCGCCCCAGATCGTGAGTTGTTCGCGCGCGGCGGCGCGGAATGTGTCGCCGGCGGCCAGCAGCACGGACTGGTGATAGGACTGGAAATGCTTGCAGAGCTTACCGATGCTGGTGGTCTTGCCCGCGCCGTTGACGCCGGCAATCATCATCACCAGCGGCTGCTCGCGGCCCAGTTCCATCGTCTTCTCGAGCGGCTTGAGCAGCTGCGTCAGCAGATCCTTGAGCGCGGCCTTCACGCCTTCGGCCGTTTCGATACGATCATTCTTGATGCGGCGGCGCAGTTCGCCCAGCAGGTACTCGGTGGCCTCCACTCCGGCATCGGCCATCAGCAGCGCTGTTTCCAGTTCCTCGAACAGCGCCTCGTCGACCTTGACGCCGACGAACAGCACGCCGATGTTGCGGCTGGTCTTCGACAGGCCGGCACGCAGCCGCGACATCCAGCCGCGCTTGGCTTCGGCGGTTTGCGCGGGCGGCGGGGTCAGCTCCAGCTCCTCGATGACCGGCGGCGTATAGCTGGCCGGAGGCGGAGCCGACGCCACGGGCGGCACGACCGGAGGCGCCACGGGTGGCGCCACATGGACCGGCGACGGGGCGGGCGTTGGAACTGGCGCAGGTGTTGAAGCCGGGGCCGAAACCGGGGTTGCAACGGGTGCCGCTACAGGGGGGGCGACAGGGGTTACCGCAGGTGCCGCAGCCGGGGCGGGGGCGGGAAGCGGGGCCGGCGCGGGAGCAGGCGCCGGTGTGGGGGCGGCCGCGGGCGGCTCGACCGATTCGGGAGCCGGTTCGGCCTTGCGCTTCTTCCAGAAACTAAACATTGGGAAAGGGGTCAATACCCCGGTAGAATCAATCGGCAAAATTCTAGCAGACGGGGTCGCATGAACCATTGCGCTGACGTGTCCGGAGCGGGTGTCGCGAAATTTCCGCGGCGCATTCTTTCTTCTCTCATTCTTGCTTCCCTGATCGGCCCCTTGGCCGGCACTGCGTGGTCCCAGACCCCAGGCGAAGCGCCCACTACCGCCACGTCTGCCTCGCCACGACAGGGGCCACCACCAACCCAGCCAACGGCGACAGTTGGTCAGGCCCAGGCCGGCACGACCGAATTCCGCTTGTCCAATGGCTTGCGCGTGATCGTCAAGGAAGACCATCGAGCGCCCACGGTGGCCCACATGATTTTCTACCGCGTGGGCGGATTCGACGAGGTCAGCGGCACCACCGGCGTAGCCCACATGCTCGAACACATGATGTTCAAGGGCACGCCGAAGGTACCGGTGGGTGAGTTCTCGCGCCAGATCGCCCTGCTGGGCGGCCGCGAGAACGCCCTGACCAACCGAGACTTCACGCTCTACTACCAGCAGATCTCCAAGCAATACCTGCCGAAGATGATGGAGCTCGAGGCCGACCGCATGGCCAACCTCATCTTCAAGAAGGAAGAGTTCGAGCGAGAGATGAAGGTGGTGATGGAAGAGCGTCGCCTGCGCACCGATGATTCTCCCCGCGGCACCGTCTACGAGCAGTTGCTGGCCACGGTCTACACGGCGATGCCGTACCGGCACCCGGTCATCGGCTGGATGGACGACCTGGTCAACATGCGGGTCGAGGACGTGCACGACTGGTACAAGACCTGGTACGTGCCCAACAACGCCATGGTGATCGTGACCGGCGACGTCAAACCGGATGAGGTTCGCGCGCTGGCCGAACGCTACTACGGCAAGCTGAAACCGCATCCGCTGCCGCTGCGCAAGACGCAGATCGAGGCGCCGCAGAAGGGCATCAAGCGTATTTGGGTCAAGGCGCCTGCCGAGAATCCCTACATGGTGATGGCCTACAAGGTGCCGCGCCTGCGCGACGTGGAAAAGGATGTCGATCCGTACGCGCTGGAAGTCCTGTCCGCCGTGCTGAATGGCTACGACAATGCGCGTCTGACACGTGAACTCGTGCGTGAACGGCGACTGGCCGACGACGTGAACGTCGGCTACGACAGCATCAACCGCGCGGACTCTCTGTTCGTGCTGGATGGCACGCCCGCCAACGGCCACACGACGGAAGAGATTGAGGCCGCGCTGCGCGAGGAGATCCAGCGCATTGCCAAGAACGGCGTGTCCGAGGAAGAGCTCAAGCGCGTCAAGGCCCAGGTCGTGGCAGGCCAGATCTACAAGCGCGACTCGGTGTTCGGCCAGGGCATGGAAATCGGCGTGTCGGAAATCTCTGAAATCTCTTGGCGCCAGATCGACCGCATGCTCGACAAGATCAAGGAAGTCACGCCGGCCCAGGTGCAGGCCGTCGCCGCCAAGTATTTCAGCGACGACAACCTGACCGTGGCCACGCTTCTGCCGCAGCCGATCGACCCCAACAAGCCCAAGACCCCGGTCCCCGAAGGCCTGCGTCACTAGGAGCAACAATGTCCTTGTCTGTCATGACGATTGCGTCTCCGCGTCTGTTGCGCCGGCTTGCCGGCGCGGCCTTCGGGGCAGCGGCGCTGCTCGCCGGCGCTGTTGCCCACGCAGCCATTCCGATCGAAAGCTGGACGGCCTCCACGGGCGCGAAGGTGTTCTTCGTGCCGAGCCCGTCGATCCCGATGCTTGACGTCAATATCGACTTCGACGCCGGCAGCCGGTATGACCCGCCCGGCAAGGCCGGCCTTGCCACGCTGACCGCTGCGCTGCTCGACAAGGGCGCTAGCGCGCAGGATGGCCAGCCGGCCCGCAATGAGGCGCAGATCGCCGATGCCTTTGCCGATACCGGCGCCGATTTTGGTGGCGCAGCGGGCGGCGACCGTGGCGGCATCGGTTTGCGCACGCTGACCGCTTCGCCAGAACGTGAGCAGTCACTGCGTCTGGCAGCTCAGCTAATCAAGTCGCCGACCTATCCGGACGCCGTGGTGGCACGCGAAAAGCAGCGCCTGATCACGGCAATCCGCGAGGGCGACACACGGCCGGGCGTGATCGCGGACAAGAAGCTGTCGAAGGCGATCTATCCGAATCATCCATATGGCGTATCGGCCACGGCCGAAACTGTCGGGTCGATCACGCATGACGACCTGGTCAAGTTCTGGCAGGACAACTACACGGCGAAGCGCGCCGTGGTGACGTTGATCGGCGCGATCGACCGCAAGCAGGCCGAACAGATCGCCGAGGAACTTACGCGTGGCTTGCCCGCCGGCGCGGCCCCGCCGACGATGCCGGACGTGCAGATGACGATCCCGGCCAGCGAGCAACGGATTCCCCATCCGGCCCAGCAGGCCAGCGTGGCGCTCGGGCAGCCGGCCATCGCGCGCGGCGATCCGGACTATTTCCCGTTGCTGGTCGGTAACTACGTGCTCGGCGGCGGCGGCTTTAGCTCGCGCCTGACCGATCAGGTTCGCGAGAAGCGCGGGCTCACCTACGGTGTGGACAGCTACTTCTCGCCGTCCAAGCAGCCGGGGCCGTTCAGTGTCTCGCTGCAGACCAAGAAGGAAAACACCAACGAGGCGCTGGCGCTGGTGCGCGAGATCGTCGCGAAGTATGTGGCGGAGGGCCCTACGGACGCCGAACTGCGCGCGGCCAAGGACAACCTGGTCAATGGTTTCCCGCTGCGCATCGACAGCAACCGCAAGCTGCTGACCAACGTGGCCAATATCGGCTGGTATGGCCTGCCGCTGGACTACCTGGACACGTGGACGAGCCAGATCAACAAGGTCACGCGCGAACAGGTGCGCGCCGCATTCCAGCGGCATGTGCATCCGGACGCCATGGCGACGGTGATCGTCGGCGGCCCGGAAAAGTGACGCGCCGGACGTGATTTCGCGTGGCTTGGCACCCATGTGTGGGCCGGGCCACCCGCGGCGGCGACTGACCTTGCTGTGCCGGCGCGTGGCAGGCTCTACAATCACGGCATGAATTCGCAATCCCGACCTTCGCCCGCACCGCGCGGGCGAACTTCTGTTCCCCGCAAGTCCCCCACCCAGGTGCGCATCATCGGCGGGCGCTGGAAGCGATCGCTGCTGCCGGTGCTCGAAGCCGAAGGGCTTCGTCCGACACCTGACCGTGTGCGCGAAACGTTGTTCAACTGGCTTGGCCAGGACCTGTCCGGCCTGACCTGCCTCGACCTGTTCGCCGGTTCGGGCGCGCTCGGCTTCGAGGCAGCGTCCCGGGGGGCCAGTGCCGTGACGCTGGTCGAAGCCAACCCGCACGTGGTGCGTCAGCTCCGCGACAACCAGTACCGGCTCGATGCCTCGCAGGTGAAGATCATCCAAAGCGACGCCTTCGCGGCAGCCGCGCAGATGCCGGCGGCCAGCTTCGACGTGGTATTCCTGGACCCGCCCTTTGCCGAAGACTGGCTCGGGCCGGCGCTTGAACACGCGGCGCGTCTGTCACGTCCGGGGGGAGCCATCTATGTCGAAACGGATCGTGCGCTGATCGGCCCCGATGCGCCGATACCGGCGTCCCTGGAGATCGTTCGCCAGGCACGCGCGGGGGCGGTGCATTTCCATCTGCTGCAGCATCGCCTCGCCAACGGCGCTGGCTGACCTGGGTCGTACGACCTCTTTGGTATGCCAGACAAGGGTTTGCGGGCCTGCTGCGGCGCGGCAGAAATGCGGCCTGATGGACTTCCAATTGCCCCGTTTGGGGTTACACTACGCCGCTGTTGTTTGTTCAACGCCCGTCACGCAGCAAGAATCACATTGACTCGGCCCCGCTGATTTGTGGGCCGGCAACGGGCAGCCCAAAGGAGGAAACATGGTCGTCGCCGTCTATCCCGGTACATTCGATCCCATGACCCGGGGACACGAGGATCTCGTCCGCCGTGCGTCGAATATCTTTGACGAACTCGTGGTCGGCGTGGCGCATAGCCCCAACAAGCGGCCGTTCTTCTCGCTCGAGGAGCGTATCGGTATCGCGCGCGAGGTGCTTGGCCACTACCCGAATGTGCGTGTGGAGGGCTTTTCGGGACTTCTCAAGGACTTCGTCCGCAAGAACAATGCGCGCGTGATCGTGCGCGGCCTGCGCGCCGTCTCCGACTTCGAGTACGAGTTCCAGATGGCGGGCATGAACCGCTACCTGCTGCCGGACGTCGAAACGATGTTCCTGACCCCTTCGGACCAGTATCAGTTCATTTCGGGCACGTTCGTGCGTGAAATCGCGGTGCTGGGTGGCGACGTCAGCAAGTTCGTCTTCCCCTCCGTGGAGCGCTGGCTTCAGGAGAAGATCGGCAAAGCCGAATAGAATAGAGGCCTTCGATGCCGTCTCCGTGGCCAGTCGGGCGCGGGCGGATCGCAGGAAGGAAATATCATGGCGCTGATGATCACCGACGACTGCATTAATTGCGACGTTTGTGAGCCTGAGTGCCCGAACGAAGCCATCTCGATGGGGCCCGAGATCTATGAGATCGACCCCGGCAAGTGCACCGAGTGTGTCGGCCATTTCGACGAACCGCAGTGCCAGCAGGTATGCCCTGTGGCGTGTATTCCGAAAGACCCGAACCACGTCGAAACGCACGAGGTGCTGATGCAACGCTATCGGCTGCTCACGGCAGCCAAGCACGTGGCCTGAAGCTGGATCTCTTATCCGGCTGCTATCGTTCCGGCCCCCACAGGCAAGAGCAGAAAAGAGAAACCCCGCGAAACCGTCAGGTTTGCGGGGTTTTTTCTTTGGAGCCGGCTGTCGGGGCGCGTGCTATCGGCCCGTGTGCAGTTCCATCATCGCGCGCTCGCTCTCGCCGCGCGCAAGCGTGCCCAGCGGGCCGATGCAGCGGTCGATCGCTTCGTCGATGGCTTGCTGCTCTTCCTTGCGTGGTGGCTTGAGCACGAAGTTGACCACGTCTTCGCGGCCACCGGCCGCGCCGCCCGGCGCGTTACGCGGATGGCCGACGCCGATGCGCAGACGCCAATAGTCCTGAGTGGTCAGGTGCGCCGAAATGTCCTTGAGGCCATTGTGGCCACCCGAGCCACCGCCGCGCTTGAGCTTGGCCGAGCCGGCGGGCAGATCCATTTCGTCGTGGGCGACCACGATTTCGTCGGGCAGGATCTTGTAAAAGCGCGCCAGCGACACCACGGACAGGCCGGAGCGGTTCATGAACGTGGAAGGCTTGAGCAGCCAGACATCCTGATCCCACAAACGGGCGCGGCCAGCCAGGCCGTGAAAGCGGCTTTCCACGCGCAGGGTTGTGCCACCCATGCGGGCGAGTTGGTCGACAAGCCAGAAGCCGGCGTTGTGCCGGGTGGCTTCGTACTCCGCCCCGGGATTGCCGAGGCCGACGATGAGCTTGATCATGCGTTGAGAACGGAATGCGGTAAATCGGACGCCTGAGGGCACCGTGGAACGCGACACAGGATACGCGAAAAAGCGTACGAAAAAGCCGCGCGAAAAAAAACCGCCGGCGAACCGGCGGTCTTTCTTGATGCGCCAGCGGTTGCGAGACCGCTATGGCATCTGGCGCGAAGACGCTTAGGCAGCGGGCGTTTCTTCGCCGCCTTCGGCAGCTTCCGACGACTGAGCGCCAGCCGGCAGCGTGATGCTGGCGATGGCCGGGTTTTCGTCGCCATGGGTGATGGCGGTCACGCCCTTCGGCAGCTTCAGGTCCGACAGGTGGATGGTCTGGTTCAGCTCGGCTGCGGCCAGATCCACTTCGATGAACTCAGGCAGGTCGGCCGGCAGGCACGACACTTCCAGATCGTTCAGGATGTGGCTGACGATACCGTGGCCCAGCTTCACGCCAGGAGCGGTTTCCTGGTTCATGAAGTGCAGCGGCACCTTCACGTGGATCTTCTCGGTGGCCGACACGCGCTGGAAGTCAACGTGCAGCACCAGCGGCTTGAACGGGTGCATCTGGAACGCACGCAGCAGGGCCTTCTCGGACTTGCCAGCCACTTCCAGATCCAGGATCGACGAGTGGAAGGCTTCCTTCTTCAGGGCGTGCCACAGCGCGTTGTGATCCAGTTCGATCATCTTCGGTTCGGCGGCGCCGCCGTAGATGATGCCGGGGGTCTTGCCCGAATTGCGCAGGCGGCGGCTCGCACCCGTTCCCTGTACGCTACGCTCGAAAGCGACAACTTTCATTTTCAACTCCAAATGTGAAGAAGGCTGTCCGCGACCAGACAGCCTCGACTGGCGGCACGTATCAAGAGATTGCGCCGCCTGAATCACGTTGGCCGCCCATTCAGGCGGCCAACGCAGTAAAGCCAAATATTCTAGCAGGTATCCGCCAGTACCGTCCCGATCAGTGCCGATCAGGCGTCGGCGAACAGCGACATGATCGAATCGCCCCGGACGATCCGGGTGAAGGTCTCGGCCAGCAGCGGGGCGGTCGTGACCTGACGGATCTTGCCGGTCTGACGGGCTTCGTCAGACAGCGGAATCGTGTCGCACACCACCACTTCGTCCAGCGCGGACGCGGCGATGCGGGCAACCGCGCCACCCGACAGCACCGGGTGCGTGCAGTACGCGAATACCTTCTGGGCGCCACGCTCCTTCAGCACCTGCGCAGCCTTGCACAGCGTGCCGCCGGTGTCGATCATGTCGTCCATGATCACGCAGTTGCGGCCGGCGACTTCACCGATGATGTTCATCACCTCGGACACGTTGGCCTTCGGGCGACGCTTGTCGATGATGGCCAGGTCGCAGTCGAGCTGCTTGGCCAGCGCACGGGCGCGCACCACGCCGCCGACGTCCGGAGACACTACCAGCAGATTGCCGTAGTTCTTCTCGCGCAGATCGCCAAGCAGGACCGGGGATGCGTAGATGTTGTCGACGGGGATATCGAAGAAGCCCTGGATCTGGTCAGCGTGCAGGTCCATCGTCAGCACGCGTTCCACGCCGGCCACTTCCAGCATGTTGGCCACGATCTTGGCCGAGATGGCCACGCGCGCCGAACGCGGGCGGCGATCTTGGCGGGCATAGCCGAAGTAGGGCATGGCTGCGGTGATGCTGCGTGCCGAAGCGCGCTTGAGCGCGTCGACCATCACCATCAGTTCCATCAGGTTGTCGTTGGTCGGCGCGCAGGTCGACTGCAGCACGATGACGTGCTTGCCGCGAACGTTTTCCTGGATTTCTACCTGGACTTCACCGTCGGAGAAACGGCCGACCAGAGCCTTGCCGAGCGGAATGCCGAGGTGCTGTACGACAGCCTCCGCGAGTTTAGGGTTGGCATTGCCGGTAAATACCATCAAGCCTTCGACGCTCATTCGGGGCACCTGTCTTGCTACTGGGGGGGCTTTGCGCCACCGGCAATGCCGGCAGCGAATTTCTGCATGTCCGCTCTGGACACTATAGGAAGTAATGGCAGGGGAAGAAGGATTCGAACCTTCGAATGCCGGAATCAAAATCCGGTGCCTTGACCAACTTGGCGACTCCCCTACACAACCTTTAACGTCTGTCGTTGCGCTGACTTTAAACCGTCAGTACATCGCCAGGCGAAAACCTGCTACGCGAACGTTGCGAGCGGGTGATGTGACAAACTTTTCACACACCTGCCATCCCACTCGGATGGCAACCTTTCCATCACTCTCTGCGCAGTCTGCTCGTCTTCAAAGCGGGCAAATACGCAGGCTCCGGAACCGGTCATCCTTGCATGTGGACTGTAATTTTTCAGCCACTCAAGGGCTCGGGCAACTTCGCCGAACTTCGCTGTTGCTATCGTTTCCAGATCGTTGCGACCGAAAGCGAATTTGTTTGTGCAAGCAGCGAAGTCCGCAACTATAGAGATTGGCGAATTCCTTGTCAAGCGTTCGTCCGAAAATATTGCTGCGGTCGGCACATGTTGCCGTGGATGGATGACCACGAACCAGCTGTCCGGCAGCGCCACGGGCGTCAATTCCTCGCCCACGCCCTCGGCGAACGCGTTCTGGCCGAACACGAATACGGGCACGTCCGCGCCGAGCGAAAGGCCGATACGCATCAGTTCTTCGCGCGGCAGGTTCACGCCCCACAGGCGGTTCAGCGCCAGCAGCGTGGTGGCGGCGTCGGACGACCCGCCGCCGATGCCGCCACCCATGGGCAGGATCTTGTCGATGGCGATGTCCACGCCGAAACGCGTGCCGCTGGCCGCCTGCATTGCGCGGGCCGCGCGCACGACGAGGTCGGTATCGGCCGGCACCCCGGGGATGTCGGTAACACGCGTGATCACGCCATCGTCACGGCGATGGAAGTGCAGCGTGTCAGACCAGTCGATGAGCTGGAACACGGTCTGCAACGTGTGGTAGCCGTCGGGGCGGCGGCCGGTCACGTGCAGGAACAGGTTGAGCTTGGCTGGGGCCGGGCAGTTGCGCAGCTCGGGTGGCGGCAGGGCCGTGCCGACGGTCATTCTTTGTTCTCCGGGTCGATTACGAGCCGCACCGACAGCGGCGATTCATTGCCATCGCGTGCCATGTCGATACGGCGGGGCAGCGTGGTCGTGGGCGTGGCGTTCTCGGGCGTGTCCTGCCAGGCCAGGTAGCGCACGGTCCAGCCACTCTGCCGCAGAGTGTCGGGGCGGCCGTTCGCGTCGCGCGTGACGTTCGATGGTGTGCCCGGCGCGGCGCGGCCATGCAGCCAGTCGCGCATGCCCGATACCGGCAACGAGAATCCGAGCGCCTGCTCCATCAGGCTGTCGACCTCGGGCGCATTGCGCGGCGCCTCGTTGGGCAGGTCGAGCGTGGCCCCGGATGGGGTCGCCGTAACGATGGCCAGCGTCTGGCCCAGCGGCGAAACGAGATCGAGCCGCACGTTGCGGCCTTGTTCCTGCCAGCGGAAGCTGCCCTGTACGCCTTCGTTGCGGCCGTAGCGGACGTAGTTGGCGGAGAACCGGCCGGTGTAAAGCTGGCTGGCGGCGGTTTCGCTGGCATCGAAGCCGCGCGTTGGCGTCACGCTGGCGCACGCGGCGAGCCAGAGCGGTGTGGCCAGGCAGAGCAGGGCCAATCGACGGGATCGGAGCATGTTCAAGTGTTGGGATAAATGGCGCACGCCAGAACGAACCGCCCGGGCACTGGCCCGGGCGTGCAACGTGCTTGCCTGATGTGAACTACTTCGACAGCAGGACGTTCTGGTTGTAACGGCGCAGCGTGTCGATCAGCGTCTGATTGTCCGGCTCGACCTTCGCCGCCTCGTTCCACGTCTTGCGTGCCTCGTCGCGCTGGCCGAGCTGCCAGAGCACCTCGCCCAGATGCGCGCCGATTTCGGCCTCGGGGGCCTTGGCAAACGCGTTCTTGAGCAGATCAGCCGCGGGCTGCAGTTCGCCCTGACGGTACTTGACCCACGCCAGGCTGTCCATGATGTAGGGGTCATCCGGTCCGAGCTCGGATGCGCGTTCGAGCAGCTTGCGCGCTTCCGGCAGACGCTCGTTACGGTCGGCCAGCGAGTAGCCGAGCGCGTTGTAGCCCTGCTTCTGGTCGGGCTGCAGCGCGATCACTTTGAGCAGCCCACGCTCCATGCTGTCGTAGCGCTTCTCGCGTTCGTCGAGCATCGCCAGTTCGTAGATCCAGTCCGCATTGTCGGGTTCGGCCTTGACGCGCTCGTCCAGCACCTTGCGCGCGCGGTCGTATGCCTTGCTGTCCATCAGCGCGGCCACCTCGGCCTGGCGGATCGCGGACATGCGCAGGGCGCGCTGCGCGGGATCGGGGATGTCTTCGGCGTCGGCCAGCATGTCGCCAAACACGGCCTGCGCATCGTCGAGCTTGCCCATGCGTGCCAGCAATTGGCCACGCTTGGCCTGCGCGGCCAGGGTCAGGCGCGGGTCCTCGATACGGTCGAGCCAGTCGATTGCCGCGGGATAGTCCTTCTTTTCCTCGGCGATCTGCGCCAGGTACTGGTACGCGATGTCGGGGTTGGCCGCCGGCGACTTCTCCGCCATCTGCAGGTACTCCTTCAGATAGCGTTCGGCATCGTCATAACTGCGCGCCTGCAGGCTGGTCAGTCCCAGAGCCAGCGGCACGCGCGGATCGGTCGGCGCAACCTTGCGCAGGACCTCGAACTCGGCACGGGCCGAATCCATGTCGTTCTGTTGCAGATACAGCCTTGCCAGCGTGATGTGGCCGTTGACCGACGAGGGCGACTTGGCCAGGAAGCGCTTCATCACCGCGATCGACTTGTCGGGGGCCGATTCGGCTTGCATTTCGGCCGACATGAGCGCGGCAGCCTCGAGATTGGGCTTGAGTCGAAGTGCCTCATCAAGCTCGGTCAGTGCACCTTGGCTGTTTCCGGCGATCTCTTGCGCACGCGCCAGGGCCAGGTGGGTTTCCGGCAGCTTCGAATCGTTGGCGGTCAGGCGCTGGAGCACGGCGACTGCGCCTGCGGGGTCACTCGTGCGCGACATCTGCTGCTGCAATTGCAGGATGGCGTCCCCGCGATGCGCGGCCGGCGCCGTCGCCAGTTGGCGGCTCAGCAGGGGCTCGGCTTCCTCCCAGCGTCCGTTGAGCACGAGCAGAGTTGCCAGGACCTGGCTTGCCGCCGGCGATTTCGGCGCCAGCTCGGACCATAGCCGGGCGCCATCCAGCGCCTGCTGCGAACTGCGCGCGTTGAATGCGATTTCGGTGGCGCGCTGGGCCAGTCTCGGGTCACGCGTTTCGCGAGCAAGATCAAGATAGGTCCGGTATGACGCGCCGGCCATCCCACGTTGCAGCGAGATTTCCGCCGCCAGCACCCGGTAGAGGATGTCCGGCGACAGCGAAACATTGGGTAGCGGCGTCCGCTGCGCGCGTGCTGCCGACGATGGCGCCGGAACGTCGATGACCTCGTCATCGTTCTGGGCAACCTTGGCCGATGCGGCATGGGAAGCGAGCGAAACCAGCGCCAGGCACGCGGCCACGCCCAAGGCGCGCGCATGGCGACGGAAACGTCCGGCGGGGGAAATCGTCGGACCGGTGACAGTGAAAGCTTTCATTTGCGAAGATTCCGGGCGCATGGCCTGAAAGGACGAAAGATGGTCCTGCATGAAATCGATGCTCCGGCGCGCGGGGGCGTTGCAGTCAATGGAGGCATTGTAGCCTGCCGCTACAATGCGCTGCTTGCCTTGCCCGGCGCCCTTGGGTTGGCTACGTACGGCAACCCGCACAATGCGCGCCGCTTCCGGTCACATGGCAGGGCAAATCCTGCCTCGTTGGATCAGAAAAACAGGCAAGAGGTTCTTGGGAACTGATTAGATAAGGGCTGACAAGGGTCCGGAAGCCTGCTGCCGGCCGGCGGATGGACTAAAGGGGGGGCGATGCCAGAACTGCCGGAAGTCGAAGTTACGCGGCGCGGGTTGCTGCCACACGTAGTGGGCCGCCGCATTGCCGACGTGATCGTGCGCCACCGGGGCTTGCGCTGGCCGGTCGAGCCGGAGTTGGAGGCGCGACTGACGGGCCGCATCATCGGCCGTATCGAGCGACGCGGCAAGTATCTGCTGCTGGAATGCCTGCCGCCGGCCGACGCGACCCGGGCGGGGACAGGCGAGGACGCCGCGCCGGGCTGGCTGCTGGTGCACCTGGGCATGACGGGCACGCTGCGCGTCTATCCCGCTCCGCCCGCGCCGGGCGCGCACGATCATCTCGACCTGTTGCTGGCTGCCGGCCCGGATACCGCGGAGGCAGAGCCGGTTGTCCTGCGTTTCCGCGACCCGCGCCGCTTCGGCGCCATTCTCTGGACTCCGCTTGCCGAATCGGACCTGCCCGGGCATCCGCTGCTGAGCAGGCTCGGCATCGAGCCCTTCGACCCGCGCTTCGACGGCGCCTGGCTACATCGTGGCATGCGCGGGCGCTCCATGGCGATCAAGCAGGCTCTGCTGGCGGGCGACGTGGTCGTCGGCGTTGGCAACATCTACTGCTCCGAGAGCCTGTTTCGCGCGGGCATTCGGCCGACCACGCAGGCCGGGCGGCTGAGCCTGGCGCGTTGCGAGAAGCTGGCCGTGGCCGTGCGCGAGACGCTGGCGGAGGCCATCGCACGCGGCGGCAGCACATTGCGCGACTTCGTCGGCAGCGACGGCAGTAGCGGCTATTTCCAGCTCGACTGTTTTGTCTACGATCGTGCCGGCGAGCCATGTCGCATTTGCGGCACTCCGATCCGTCAGATCCTGCAAGGCCAGCGATCGACGTTCTATTGCCCGCACTGCCAGCATTGATCCGTCACCGGGGCGCAAAGCCTGTCCGGGACGGTCTGGCACGCGCCGAACCGGTCTGGATTTCTTGTTGAAATCGCCTGCCGATGGGTCGGCGCAACACTCGCGCAAGTGGAATGCCGTAAGGGGCGTGAATTCCACAAAATCGTGCAAGAAACCTGTATCGTGTGCGCAGACATAAAAAGTTACAAAATGCGCCAAGCCACCCTGTCGACGGGGCATGGACCTGGCCGTCGACTTGCCCAGGGACCGCAGGGTCAGTGGAACCATCCCGGGGCCAGTTGTGCAATACGAGCCCGAAACCAATAAATCCGAGCCGAAAAGCGAACCACTCCATGACGAGCCTCGCACAGCAATTCGAACAATATGGCGCCTGGAGAACCGGGGTTCTTCATTCTCTCGCCGACTTCCAGTCCTGGCTGCAGCAATACGATCTTTATGACGCCACCGCGGAAGACCGCGTGCAGCGCATCCAGAACGTGCTCAGGAGCGACCGGCTCAAGGTCGCGTTCATCGCCGAGTTCTCGCGCGGCAAGAGCGAACTGATCAACGCCATCTTCTTTGCCGACTACGGTCGGCGCATCTTGCCGTCGTCGGCGGGCCGCACCACGATGTGCCCGACGGAGTTGCGCTACGACGAGAACGAGGCGCCGTGCATCCGGCTGCTGCCGATCGAGACGCGCTTGCAGGATGCGTCCACGGCGGACTTCATGGAGCCCGGTTCGGCGAATTCTCACTGGACTACGGTACCGCTCGACCCGTCGTCACCCGAGGGCATGCTGGCCGCGTTCCAGCACGTGGTGGAGACCACGCGCGTGAGCCCGGCCGAGGCCGAGGCGCTGGGCCTGTACAACGAGAACGATCCGGATGCCGCCTGGGCAGTGGACGCCGATGGCATGGTGGAGATCTCGCGCTGGCGCCATGCGGTGATCAACTTCCCGCATCCGCTGCTGCGCCAGGGTCTGGTGATCCTGGACACGCCGGGCCTGAACGCGATCGGTACCGAACCTGAACTGACGCTGCGCCTGATTCCCGATGCGCACGTGGTGGTATTCGTGCTGGCCGCCGATGCCGGCGTGACCAAGAGCGACCTCGATCTCTGGCGCAGCCATGTGGGCGCCGGCCATCGCCGCGGCTGCCTGGCCGTGCTGAACAAGATCGATGGTCTCTGGGACCCGCTCAAGTCATCATCCGAGATTGCGTCGGAGATTTCGCGCCAGGTCCGTACGACCGCGCAGACGCTCGGCATCGAGGAACGCCGGGTCTACCCGGTATCGGCACAGAAGGGCTTGGTGGCCAAGGTCACCAACGACGAGCCGATGCTCGTGCGCAGCAACCTGATGCAGTTCGAGCACGTGCTGTCGGACCAGCTCATTCCGCAGCGACGCGAGATCGTGGCCGACCAGGTACAGCGCTTGGTGCAGGAGATGTCGCGCGGCGCCCAGCAACTGCTGCAGAGCCGCCGGCGCGATATCGTCGAGCAGTTGTTCGAGTTACGCGGCCTGCGTGGCAAGAATCATGCGATGGTCAAGCACATGCTGATGCGCGTGCAGAGCGAGAAGGAGGAGTTCGAGCAGAGCATCGCGAAGTTCCAGGCGCTGCGGCTGGTCTTCGGGCGGCATAGCGCGGACATCATCAAGAGCCTGCAACTGCGCGACGTGCGCCGCACGATGCGCGATGCGCGCGAGCAAATGAAGGAGCGCTTCTTCTCGCGCGGCCTGCGCGAGGATATGGAAGCGCTGTTCGGCCAGCTTACCGGGTTGATTACCGACGCCGATCAGAAGATCGTCGGCTTGCACCAGCTCGTGGAAAGCATGTATCGGCGCTTCAATGCCGAACATGGTTTCACGCTGCCTTCGCCGATGCAGTTCGTGACGTCGCGCTATACCAACGAACTGCAGGAAACGCTGCAATTGGTGAACACGCATTTCGGCGCCGTGCACATGCTGACGCGCTCGCGTCCGCAACTGGTGCAGAACGCGTTCGCGACGATGGCCAGCCGCGTGCTCGAGAACTTCCGCGATCTGAATCGCGATATCGAGATCTGGCTGAAGTCGGTGATGACGCCGCTCGAGGCGCAGGTACGCGAGCACCAGAAGCAATTGCGCCGACGCGTCGATTCGATCGAGCGTATCCACGAGGCCACGGACACGCTGGAATCGCGCATTGCCGAACTTGAGGAAGTGCTGAACGGGCTCGATGAGCGGAGCACCAAGATCGAGAGCTTTGCGCGCAGGCTGGTGGACGCGCCCCCGGAAGCAACGGCGCGCGCGGCGTAGTCGGTGCGTTCCCCCCTCGTCCACTTGTGGGGGAGGGGGCAGGCCCGGCCATCTGGGAAGGGTATTGCAACCGCCGATGTATCATGTGGCGCCGCCAGTGAGCGGCGCTTTTTCTTTTCAAGATCCCGCAATGCCCCGCAAGCCTGCCGCCGCCCCCGCCATGCCCGAAACCATCGCCGTGCCATCCGATTTCGGTATGCGCGTGGTGACGTGGCAGCGCCAGCACGGACGGCACGACCTGCCCTGGCAGAACACACGCGATCCGTATCGCATCTGGCTGTCCGAGATCATGCTGCAGCAGACGCAGGTGGCAGCGGTGATCGAGTATTTCCAGCGCTTCGTGACGGCGCTGCCCACGGTTGCCGCTCTGGCGGCAGCGTCTGCCGACGAGGTCATGGCATTGTGGGCCGGGCTGGGCTACTACTCGCGCGCGCGCAATCTTCATCGCTGCGCCAAGACCGTGGTGGATGAGCACGCTGGCGTGTTTCCGACCGACCCCGAGGTGCTCGTGACGCTGCCCGGCATCGGTCGCTCCACGGCTGCGGCGATCGCGGCGTTCAGTGCCGGCGTTCGTTCTCCGATCCTTGACGGCAACGTCAAGCGCGTCTTCGCGCGGGTGTTCGGCATTCACGGTTATCCCGGCGAGCGTGCGATCGAAAATCGGATGTGGGCGCTGGCCGAACAGGCGCTGCCGCCTGCCGGACGTCATCAGGCAGATCACATGGTGGCCTACACGCAGGGATTGATGGACCTCGGCGCCACGATTTGCTCGCGCGGCAAGCCAGCCTGTCTGGCCGACGCAGAGGCGTGCCCGCTCGTAGCCGATTGCCTGGCCCGCAAGGACAACCTCACCGCCGTGCTGCCCACGCCGAAGCCACGCGCGGCGATTCCGGAGCGCAGCACCGTGATGCTGATCGTCCGGCATGGACGTGATGTGCTGGTGCAGTTGCGTCCCAGCCGCGGCATCTGGGGCGGGTTGTGGAGCCTGCCCGAAATGCCGGTCGACACGGTACCGTTCGATTCGGAGGCCGCCGAGGAATCGGCGCTGGAGTTAGCCCGCGCGTATGGCTTGCCTGCGCGCGCATATCTGGCTGGCGAGCTGACGCACGTGTTTACTCATTTTCGCTTGCTGATTCGCGCGATTCGCGTCGATCTGGACACTGTCGCGCTTGAAGGTGATGCCGCGAGCCGGTGGCTGTCTCTTGACGATCTCGATATGCTGGGCACCCCGGCCCCGGTGCGCAAGCTGCTGGAAGATCAGGCGAGGCTCGGACTTTTCTGAGTTGCCCGTTCAGAAAGCGGCTCAGACGATGTGGTGCTGTCGCATGTAGCGATGCACGATCTCGATGCGCACGCCGGCATCAGGTAGCTCCATCAGCATCTGCTTGGCCTTGAGTGGCACCGGCAACAACTCGCACAGCCGGTTGACCACCCAGCTCGGATCGTCCCAGAGATAGGGCTCTCCGAAGGGCAGTTTCGGCTTGTCGGGCTGGTCTGTGTGGAGCGAGGTCACGATTCGACGCAACGCGGCCAGGCACTCGCCCAGCAATTCCAGCTTGCAGTCGATGACATCCGGAGGCAGCAGTTCCACGTTCGCCACGAGCAAGCCGTCATCGCGCGTGGCGTGGGACAGCACCCGGAAGCGTTGGCGTCCGCGTGTTTCAATCAGCAGGACGCCGAGTTGCTCCACGTTGCAATCGACGATCTCCGCAAGACAGCCGATGGATTCAGGTTCGGTGGTCTGGCCCGGCTGCGCGACTTCCTCTCCGGTGGCAATCAGACAGACGCCGAACGGCAGATGGTCGCGCATACAGTTGCGCACCATGTCGACGTAGCGTTTCTCGAATACACGGAGAGGCAGACGGCCGTCTGGAAACAGGACCGTGTGCAGAGGGAACAGCGGCAGCGCATCCAGGGTAGCGGAATCGGATGCGGTGCCGGAAAGAAAGGTCGACATGCGGTTGGCCGGCTCCAGTCATGGGAAAACGGCGGGGCGCCGCGCGTCAGCCAGCGGGGGCCAACTCGCGGTGTCTGACCAGCACATTACCATGTGCCCGGAAGTAGTTGGCAAGTCTTTCCGCGATGAACACGGAACGGTGCTGGCCTCCGGTGCAGCCGATGGTGACGGTCAGGTAGCTGCGGTTGTCCGCAATGAAACTCGGCAGCCACTTCTCCACATAGGCGCGGATATCCTCGGCCATGGCCAGCACCATTGGCTGGCTCTGCAGGAAGTCGATGACTGGCGCATCGCGCCCAGTGAGCGGGCGCAGCGCGAGATCGTAATAGGGGTTCGGCAGGGAGCGCACGTCGAAGACGAGATCGGCGTCGCTGGGCACGCCGTGCTTGAACCCGAACGATTCAAACAGCAGCGTGAGCTGCTGGCTGTTCTTGTTCTCGTTCTCGTCTTGAATCAGTTCCTTGATCCAGCTGCGCAGCGTATTGGTGCGCACGTTGCTGGTGTCGATGCGGTGAGCCGATTCCGCCAGCGGGCTTAGCAGCTCCCGCTCCTTCTCGATGGCCTCGATCAGCGAGGTATCGTTGGGCGTGCCAGCGGCCGCGCCAACGTCGACTTGTGCCGAAAGCGGGTGGCGCCGGCGCGTTTCCGAGTAGCGCTGAACCAGCGCATCGGTGCTGGCGGTCAGGTACAGCACCTGTACCTGATGGTTCGCGGCCAGCTCTCGCACCGTATCGGGCAGTCGCGCGAGCGATTCGCGGCTGCGAATGTCGGTGGCGACACCAAGCTGTGAGTAACCCTGATCCGCCAGATAGCAGGCGAGATCGGGGATGAACTGGGCCGGCAAGTTGTCGACGCAGTAGTACCCCGCGTCCTCCAGTACGTTCAGCGCGACTGACTTGCCTGAGCCGGAAATTCCGGTGATAAGGATGATCCGCATAGCGATGCAAGCATAGCATCGCGTGATGGCGGCGTCATGACACCTTCCCTAAAGCAAAATGGCGAATCGTCGCCGATTCGCCATCATTGCCACGGGATCTGTCAGATCTGGCGATCAGGCCGCCGGCTTTGACAAGCAATCGCTCATGGACTTCTTGTAGTCGTCGCCCTTCTTGCCCTTGTTTTCCTTCGAGCAGGCCGACATCTTTTCCTGCTGGGTCTTCGGTGCGGCCGGCGCGGTGGCTGCCGCGCTGCCCGACAGACAATCGCTCATGGACTTCTTGTAGTCGTCGCCCTTCTTGCCCTTGTTCTGCTTGGAGCAGGCCGACATCTTTTCTTGCTGCGCGGTCGGGGCTTTGCCAGATTTTTCAGCGGCCGGGGCCGAGGCGCCTTGGGCGAACGCGCCCGTGGCGAACAGAGGGGTAACCAGCACGCACATCGCGATCAGTTTCTTCATGCTTCTCTCCTGGCTGTGGAAACACATCATGGCCGGACGCCGACCTTCAGGATGCAGCGCGGCGGCTGGCGGTACCGGACTGGGCTCGATGCCCATTGAAGCACAAAACGGCGCACGCCCAAAGCGCGTTGACGAGGGGAGGCCGGCCGCTTGTAAGCAATTGAAAGCGACGCCGGCGTTTCACAAAACTGCCGGAATTGTCTGATCAGAGCAGCCGACCCTGGCCGCGGGAAACCACGTCAGCCTGCATTGCTGCCCGCTGACGATCCATGAAGTCGCGGAGGGTATCGATGCCGCGCAGGCGCAGTATCGTGTTGCGGACGGCGGCTTCCACCAGCACGGCGAGGTTTCGGCCGGCTGCCACCTGGATCTTCACCATGTGGATCGGGAGGCCAAGAACGTCGAGGTACTGGGAATCAAGCGGCAGGCGCTCGAACTCGCCGTCGTTGCGGCGCACCAATTGCACCACGAGCTTGAGCTTCATCTTCCGCCGCACGGCGGTCTCACCGAAGATCGTCTTGATGTCGAGCAGGCCCAGGCCGCGGACTTCAAGCAGGTTCTGCAGCAGCGGCGGGCAGCGGCCCTCAATGAAATCCGGGCCAAGCCGCACGAAATCGACGGCGTCGTCGGCCACCAGGCCGTGTCCGCGCGAGATCAGTTCCAGGCCCAGTTCGCTCTTGCCAAGGCCCGACTCACCCATGATCAGCACGCCCATGCCGAGGATGTCGAGGAACACGCCGTGCATGGTGACGCGCGGTGCGGAGATGCGCGACAGGTACAGGCGGAGGTGGTCGATGACGGCCGCCGAGGATACCGGCGTCGTGAACAGTGGAGTCGATGAGCGCGTGCAGCGCAGTTCCAGGTCGGGCGGCGGCTCCATGCCATCCGCCACCACCAGGAATGGCGGCTCCAGCAGGATCAGCTCGCCCATCTGACGCTTGCGGGGTTCGTCGTCGAGGCGCTGGTAGTAAAGGATCTCGGGTTTGCCGAGTACCTGAATCCGGTTCGGGTGGATCAGGTTCAGGTGGCCGACCAGATCGGCAGCCGATGTTGCCTCCCGCGCGAATTCCACGTCGAAGGCACGATCGGCCCCTTCCAGACCGGCGACCCAGGAGAGTTTGATGTCGGCTGCGTTGTCGTCGAAGATCGACTGGGAGGTGACGCCGGTGAGTTCCATGCGGGATGACTTTTCGGGAGGGGCTGTATCGCGGGTATCGCGTCAGGCTGCGCTGGCCTGCCGTCGTGTCAGGGGTGCCACTGGGTCAGTAACTCGTGGACCGCTTCGGGCGTGGGTAACGTGGCCAGTCCTTCACGCATTTCCCGGTCCGACAACAACTGGGCGATTTCCGAAAGAATCTCCAGATGCTGCTGGGTGGCCTGCTCGGGCACAAGCAGGAAGATCAGCAGCGACACCGGTTTGCCGTCGGGCGATTCGAACGGAATTGGCTCGGCCAGGCGCATGAAGGCAGCCAGAGGCTGCTTGAGTCCCTTGATGCGGCCATGCGGAATGGCGACGCCGGCGCCAAGACCGGTGGACCCGAGCGATTCGCGCGCGAACAGGTTGTCGGTCACGGTGGCCCGGGCTACGCCATGGTTGTTCTCGAACAGGAGCCCGGCTTGCTCGAAGACCCGCTTCTTGCTGGTGACGGTGACGTCGAGATTAATGTTGCCGGGTGGCAGCAATTTGGCCAAACGATTCATGGGCGATGCACGAGGAGTCAGAAAGGCGAGCCGACGCACATGAGTCGTCCCGCTGCGTTGGGCAATTCAGGCTATTGAGCGCAAAAGGACGCCCGCATTGGAGCGTCCGGCCATTATAGAGCAGGGCCACTGCGCACTTGTGCGCTGCGGCGCCGGCGCCGCGAGTGGTGCCGCGAGCTTGCCGGTCGGATTGCCCACCCAGAAAACTGCCACCCGCCATCGCGTGATCTTTTGCCACGCGGAATGCCGGGCCGGTTGTCCGGGGCCGTCCTGTCTGTAGTTGTTGTATGGCGCAGCATACACCGAGCGGCGTCAGTTGCGAACACCCCCGGCTGACCAAATGTTGCAGGGCTGGTACTCGGGTAACGGGTGCGCCAGCGGCGCGTCCGCCTCGCGCCCATCAAAAAAGCCGCGCAGATGCGCGGCTTTGCTCTTCCTATCTATCCTCTAAGGGGCGACCTGGTGTCGCCGCCAACTTATTGTTGTTGTAGTTGTTCGGCGGCCATCTGGTACTTGACCGCTTCCCGGTCATGCCCTTGCACGCGGTCCTTGTAGCGGATCACCTGGCGGTCGAGCTTGTCGACCAGGCAGTCGATTGCAGCATAAAGGTCTTCATGATGCGCTTCGACGAAGATGTCCTTGCCCTTGAGGTGCAGGTTGATTTCCGCGTACTGACGCTTGTCCTTTTCCTTATGGTTGTCTACGGATAGCAGCACGCTTACGCCAATGACCTGATCGAAATGTCTGACAATTCGCTCCAGTTTCGTTTCCACATACTCACGCAGCGGCGGCGTGATGTCGAGGTGGTGTCCACTGATCTTGAAGTTCATAGCGCTTCTCCTTCTGAAAGAGCCGCACCAGGCAGGCGGTTGCGGCTCGGCTACAAAGTCTTGCGGAGATTGACTGCGGGGATCTTCAGCGCTTCGCGGTACTTGGCCACCGTGCGGCGTGCGACCACAAAGCCCTGTTCGCCCAGCAACTCGGCGATGCGGCTGTCGGAAAGGGGATTCCTGGGTTCTTCGGCTCCTATCAGTTGCTTGATCAGCGCGCGGATCGCCGTGGATGAGGCCGCGCCGCCAGTCTCCGTGGAGACGTGGCTACCAAAGAAGTACTTCAACTCGAAAGTACCCATCGGCGTGGCCATGTATTTATTCGTAGTCACCCGGGAAATGGTCGACTCGTGTAGACCCAGTGTATCGGCAATCTCCCGCAAAACCAAGGGGCGCATCGCGATTTCCCCGTGCGAGAAAAAGTTCCTTTGACGCTCCACAATTGCCTGCGCAACACGCAGGATCGTGTCGAAACGCTGCTGAATGTTCTTGATGAGCCACCGCGCCTCCTGGAGCTTCTGCTGCAGCCCGGCCGCGCCCGCTTCCCCTTTTGCACCGCGCAAAATCTGCGCGTACATGTCGTTGATGCGCAGACGCGGCATCACGTCGGGATTGAGCTGTGCGATCCAGCTACTGCCACTCTTGCGCACGAACACATCCGGTACCACGAAGTCCGCTTCCGGACGGCTGTAGGCATGTCCGGGATACGGTGCGAGCGAGCGGATCAGATCGTGCGCGGCCTTAAGTGCAATTTCGTCAACCTGCAGGGCTTTCTTGAGCCGCGTGTAGTCACGCACGGCCAATAACTCCAGGTGGTGGTTGACGATCGATAATGCAAGGTCCCGCTGCGGATGTTGCAGACGGCGCAGTTGCAGGGTGAGGCATTCCGCCGCGTTGCGCGCACCCACGCCAGGCGGGTCGAAGCTCTGCAGCAGGGTCAGTATCGCCTGCACTTCATCGACTTCGAATTCGAGTTCCTTGGGCAGTTCCGAACAGATCTCGTCGAGCGTTGCGCCCAGGTAGCCGTCGTCGTCAAGCGACTCGATCAGGAAGATGGCCAGGCCCTTGTCACGCGTGGAGATCTTCAGCGGCGTGAGCTGTTCCATCAGGTATTCGCGCAGCGTGGGTTCCGCTTCGCGAAGCTGCATCGGCGTCTTCTCGTCATCATCGCCCTGAGGCCGGCGAGCGAAATCGTCCAGGCTCCAGTCGCTGCCGTAATCGTCACCCGCGCTGTCGCCGTAGCTGTCGTCTTCGCCATTGGCGCCGTTCGCGCGATCGTCGCCGTTACCTTGCGGTTCGGAAGATGCTGGCGCCGGGGCGCTTTGCACGTTGACCGACCCGTCCGCGGCCACGCGCAGCGGGCTTTCGATCCAGTCGTTCTCGCGTTCGAGCAGTGGATTCTCGGTCAGCGCCTGCTCGACTTCCTGTTGCAGCTCCAGTGTGGATAACTGCAGCAGCCGGATGGACTGCTGCAGTTGAGGAGTCAGAGCCAGATGCTGGGAAAGTCGAAGCTGAAGCGATGGTTTCATGCGACCTATTCTATGCGCATCTTCCCGTTGTTGGAACGGAAATTGCTATCGCCTATCGCTGACACTTCGTGATCGCCAACGGCTAGTTGACGAATGCTGCAAAGCGGCGTCGCGGCCGCTTGATCACATGCGGAAGTTCTCGCCCAGATAGACGCGTCGCACAGACTCGTTGGCGATGATTTCCTCGGGCTGTCCCTCGGCCAGCACGGTGCCTTCGCTGATGATGTATGCGTGGTCGCAGATGCCCAGCGTTTCGCGCACGTTGTGGTCGGTAATCAGCACGCCGATGTTGCGTGCCTTCAGGAAGCTGACGATGCGCTGGATCTCGCCCACGGCGATCGGGTCCACGCCCGCGAATGGTTCGTCGAGCAGGATGAAGCGCGGCGCCGACGCCAGCGCGCGCGCGATTTCCACGCGGCGGCGCTCGCCGCCCGACAGCGACAGCGCCGGGTTGTTGCGCAGGTGGGCGATCTGCAGGTCATCGAGCAGCGAGTCGAGCCGGCGATCGATTTCCTGCTTGGGCAGCGGCTTGCCGTTGACCACCTGCAGTTCCAGCACCGCGCGGATGTTCTCCTCCACGTTGAGCTTGCGGAAGACAGAGGCTTCCTGCGGGAGGTAGGACAGTCCCATGCGCGCGCGCTCGTGGATGGCCAGGCCGCTGATGTGCTGGCCATCGAGCACGATATCGCCTTCGTCCAGCGCGACCAGTCCGACGATCATGTAGAACGACGTGGTCTTGCCCGCGCCGTTCGGGCCGAGCAGGCCGACGACCTCGCCGCTCTTGACGTCGAGCGAGACGTCCTTGACCACGGTGCGCGAGCCATAGCGCTTCTTCAGATGGCGCACGACCAGCGTGCTGCTATCCGTGGATGGGGCGGAAGAAGCCTGATCGGCGAGCGTGGCGGTATCGTTCATCGGGTACGGATAGAGCTTGAAACGGTCAGGGCTTGGCCGGCTGTGAGGACGGCTTCAGGTCGAGCGGCGCGCCGGCGGGCGCGCTGGCCTGGTTCGCGCGCGGCGACAGCACAGCGCGCACGCGGCCAGAAGGGTTCCCGGCTGACGCGTTGTTGTCGCCGCCGGTTGCGGTATAGAACTCATTGCGGCTGTCGTACGTGATTACCGCGCCGCGGATTTCATCCAGGATCTTCGCGCCGACACCGGAAACACGCGCCGCGCGTGCATTGCCGATCAGCTTGTTGATCTCCGACTTGCCGTCGTATTCGATGCGGTCACCCCAGCCGTCGATGTACTCGTCCACGCCGTCGCGTTTCTGGCGGATATAGGCCTGGCGGCCCGGCTTGGAGGTGGCGATGGCGTACTGGTAACCCTCGGGGTCGGTGCGGAGTTCGGCGGCGTCAGACTTCAGCACCATCGTGCCCTTGGTCAGCACCACGTTGCCGGTCAGAGTGTAGATCTGCTTGACGTCATCGTAGCTGGCATTGTCGGCTTCCAGCACCAGCGGCTTGGTCTGGTCCGCGCGCTCGGCGAAAGCAGGCTGGGCCAGGAACAGGCCGATGGCGGCGATGGCCGCCATCAGGGCGGGCGCGGTGCGGCGACAGGACGATGTCGTCAGGGAAGCAGTCATTTTTGGCTTTGCTGAAAGGGGAAGGCAGCAGTCAGGCGGACGGTGGGGCGCAAATCCCGATGTCACTGGGCGCTGGCCTGCCCCGGCGAATTCATGATGATGGTGCCGCGAACGTTACCCAGCAATTGTACTTCGCGGGTGACGTTGTTGAAGATCAGGCCGTTGGCGTTCATTACCGACGGTCCGCGCGTCAGTTCCACGGGCTTGTCTGTCTTGACGATGTCGTCGTTGACCAGCAGCTGAAAGTACTGCGACGCCGCCGTCATGCGCGGGTCCTTCGACACATCGGTACCCGCCTGGCGCACGATGAACGCATTGCCGTACAGGTCGATGATCGAGCCCTCGGCATTCATCACGCCGCGATTCGCGTTGGCGGTAACGGGCGGGCGATCCGGCTCGTAGTTGCGCATGGCCGGCGTGGTCACCTCGTAGGTCTGGTCGTCCTCGAAATGGACCATCTTCACGCCGGTGAAGCGGATCTTGGTATTGCCATCCTCGGCCAGTTCCGTGGCCGAGAAGCGGTCCATGTAGTAGTCGGGGACGTGCCGCTTGACCTGCGCCTGCGCCGTGGCTTCATGCGGCGAGTTGATCTGCACGAGCCAGAACGTGCTGCCGGCAACGATCGCCATCAGCAGCAGCGGCAGCAGCCGCATGATCAGGCCGGTGATTCTGGACAGGAACTCTGGCATTGATCAGATGACCTTGGCCCGGGTCAGGTCATGGATGTGGAGCGCGCCCGCCAGGTGGCCATCGTCATCGACGACGAGCAACTGGTTGATGCGGTTCGTTTCCATGATCTGCACGGCTTCCACGGCGAGCTTGTCGAGATGCACGGTGTGGGGGTTGCGGTGCATGACCTCGCCGATCGGCACGGTCTTCCAGTCGCGCGGCGTTTCCAGCAGGCGGCGCAGGTCGCCGTCGGTGAACACGCCCACGGCGCGGCCGTCGGGGTCCACCACGGCGGTCATGGCCATGCCCTTGCGGGTGATTTCCATCAGGGCCTGGGCCAGCGGCGTGCTTTCACGCACCGCAGGCACCGCATTGCCGGTGCGCATCACGTCGCGCACGTGGGTGAGCAGCTTGCGGCCCAGCGCGCCGCCGGGGTGCGAGCGCGCGAAGTCGTCTTCGCCAAAGCCGCGCGCGTCGAGCACCGCCACGGCCAGCGCGTCGCCCAGCGCCAGCGCGGCGGTGGTGCTGGCGGTCGGGGCCAGGTTCAGCGGGCAGGCCTCCTGCGCCACAGCACCGTCGAGGTGGGCGTTGGACAGTTTGGCTAGGTTCGATTCGGCGTTGCCGGTGATCGAGATCAACCCGGCGCCGATGCGCTTGACGATCGGAATGATCGCCAGCAGTTCGGCCGTTTCACCGGAATTGGAGAAGGCGATCAGGACGTCGTCGCGCGTGATCATGCCGAGGTCGCCATGGCTGGCCTCGGCGGGATGCACGAAGAAGGACGGCGTGCCGGTGGATGCCAGCGTGGCGGCCACTTTGCGGCCGATATGGCCCGACTTGCCGATGCCGGACACGACGACGCGCCCGGTGCAGCCGAGAATCATCTCCACCGCCGTCGTGAACGCGGGCGTGAGCCTTCCGGCCAGCGCGGAAACGGCCTCGGCTTCGATTTCAAGGGTCTGGCGGGCGAGCCTGAGTGCTCGATCCGCATCGAAATTGGCTATCATGGCGTCGGAGTATACCAACGAATGCGATGGCGTCTGGCCCGGCTTTCCAGCCTTTTGCCGCCTTGACGACCGCCGCGCTTGCCGTGTTTCGCCGGCAGGGCGCAAATGCCGGGACGGCGCGCGTGCCTGGCTGGTACTTTTCAATCGCCGATGCATTCTCCGCTGGAACTGACCCTGGTGCTGCTGGCCGCTGCCGTTTTTGGCGTGGTGGCGTTCCGCATGTTGCAACTACCGCCGATGCTCGGGTATCTGGCGGTCGGTATCCTGATCGGCCCGCACGCGCTCGGCCTGGCCAGCGATTCGGGCCAGACCAAATACCTGGCCGAATTCGGCGTCGTCTTCCTGATGTTCTCGATCGGGCTCGAGTTCAGCCTGGCCAAGCTGCGCGCGATGAAGCGGCTGGTGTTCGGGCTGGGTGGATCACAGGTCATCCTGTCGATGCTGGCTGTGGTGCCGGCGAGCTGGATGTTCAACTGGCTGTTCCCGTTGTCCTGGCAGGCATCCGTGGCCCTGGGTGGCGCGCTGGCCATGTCCTCCACGGCCATCGTTTCCAAGATGCTTTCCGAGCGCATGGAGCTGGAAAGCGAGCACGGGCGCAACATCATCAGCATCCTGCTGTTCCAGGATCTGGCCGTGGTGCCGCTGCTGATTGTGATCCCCGCGCTGTCGCGCGACCCGGGAGACCTGGCGTTCGCGCTGGGGCTGGCCACGGTCAAGATCGCCGTGGCCCTGGGCGCGATCTTCTTCCTGGGCCAGCGCCTGATGAGTCGCTGGTTCCACGTCGTGGCGGCGCGCCGGTCGCAGGAACTCTTCATGCTGAACCTGCTGCTGGTCACGCTGGGCATGGCCGCGCTGACAGAGCGGCTGGGCCTGTCGATGGCGCTCGGCGCGTTCATGGCGGGGATGCTGATCTCGGAAACGCCCTACCGCCATCAGGTGGAAGAGGACATCAAGCCGTTCCGGGACGTGCTGCTCGGGCTGTTCTTCGTCACGATCGGCATGTTGCTGAACATCCGGGTGGTGTTCGACCACGTCTGGCTCGTGCTCGCGCTGCTGATCGTGCCGATCCTGTTCAAGCTGGTGCTGATCGCGGTGCTGGCGCGGCTGTTCGGTTCGCGCCAGGGGGTGGCGATCCGCACCGGCCTTGGCTTGGCGCAGGCGGGCGAATTCGGCTTCGTGCTGCTGAACCAGATCGATGGCATGGGGCTGGTGGACCCGGTGCTGATCCAGGTGATCCTGGCGTCGATGCTGCTGTCGATGCTGGCCGCGCCGTTCCTGATCCAGTACAGCGACGCGATCGTGCTGCGGTTTGCCGCGAACGAATGGCTGTTGCAATCGCTGAACATGACCCGGATCGCGGCGCAGAGTCTGCAGACCGAGAAGCACGCGATCATCTGCGGGTACGGCCGCAGCGGCCAGAACCTGGCTCATATGCTGGAACGCGAGGGCATCACCTACGTGGCGCTCGACCTCGACCCGGATCGCGTGCGTGACGCGGCGGCTGCGGGCGATACGGTGGTTTATGGCGATGCCGGCCGGCGCGAGGCGCTGATCGCGGCCGGTATCCACCGCGCGGCGCTGGTGGTGGTGACTTATGCCAATACGCCATCGGCGGTGAAGGTGCTGCACCACGTGCAGGAGCTGGCGCCGGCGCTGCCGGTGCTGGTGCGGACCGTCGATGATTCCGAACTGGACATCTTGCAGAAGGCGGGCGCGACCGAGGTGGTGCCCGAAATCATCGAGGGCAGCCTGATGCTGGCTTCACACGCGCTGGTGCTGCTGGGCGTGCCGATGCGCCGCGTGGTACGGGGCGTGCAGCAGGCGCGCGACGCACGCTACAGCCTGCTGCGCGGCTATTTCCACGGCCGTGACGACGAGGAAGACATGGTGGAACGGGACACGGTGCGGCTGCACGCGGTGTCCCTCGGGCCGGAACACACGGCCGTGGGGCGTCGCCTGGGCGCGCTGGGGCTGGAGCGGATCGGCGTGGAGGTCACGGCGGTGCGCCGGCGCGGCATCCGCGCCTTCGACCCCGAGCCGGACACCGTGCTGGAGCCGGGCGACATCGTGGTGCTGCGTGGCACGCCCGAGGCGCTGGAGTCGGCCGAGGAACGGCTAATCAAGGACTAGAACTAGACGCAGAGGCGTGCTCGCCTCTGGCTGCTCTTGGCAACGGCGAATTGCCGGCCTCCACCCACGATGCCGGCAGACTATCCAGCACGGCTCGCGCATCGAGCGACCGAATGGGCACACTAGTATCGGCCGGGATGCGCCCATCGTTTTGTAGAAGCAGGTAGCGCATACAGCACACCCGCAGGAACGAGGCAAAGTTGGCCGACAGCGACGTCTCGCCGCGATGTTCGGCGAGTTCGTCGTGTAGCCGCGTCAGCAACTGGTTGACGGTCATGCCGTCGCGTTGCGCCAGTTCTTCCAGGACCTCCCAGAACAGATTTTCCAGCCGGATGCTGGTGGCCATGCCGTGCAGGCGCAACGATCGGGACTGGGTCTGGTACGAATCCGGATTGGCCCGGATGAAGATCTCACACATGGATACCTCCGTGCGGCGCGGCCGCGGGCCCGATGGCCCGCGTCGCGTTCGGAAGCCTCTACTCTACGATCCGCGTCCCGAGCACTGCAAGGAACTGCGCCAGCCAGGCCGGATGGGCAGGCCAGGCCGGCGCCGTTACCAGGTTGCCGTCGGTATGGGCCTGGTCGACCGGGATATCGGCATATTTGCCGCCGGCCAGCCGCACCTCGGGCGCACAGGCGGGGTAGGCGGAACAGGTGCGACCTTCGAGCACGCCGGCTGCCGCCAGCAGTTGCGCGCCGTGGCAGACCGCGGCGATCGGCTTGTTGGCCTGGGCGAAGTGGCGCACGATCTCAAGCACGCGGGCATTCAGCCGCAGGTATTCGGGGGCGCGGCCGCCTGGAATGACGAGGGCGTCATACCGCGCCGGATCGATGTCCGCGAACGTGGCATTCAGCGTAAAGTTGTGGCCGCGCTTCTCCGTGTAGGTCTGGTCGCCTTCGAAGTCATGGATGGCGGTGGCGCAGTGGTCGCCAGCCTTCTTGTCCGGGCAGACCGCGTGAACCGTGTGGCCCACCATCTGCAGTGCCTGGAACGGCACCATGGTTTCGTAGTCTTCGGCGAAGTCGCCAGCCAGCATCAAGATCTTCTTGGCCACGGTTGTCTCCTGTATCGTTGCGGGTTGCGGATGTTCAAACTGCCGGGCCATTGTGCGGCGATGGTTTTGGACACGGGTGGTAGCCCGTTACCGCATCGCGCGTAATTTCACTTTCCAGTTTCTTTCATGTCGAACTCCATCATCCAGTCCCCCGATCTTGGCGATGTCACCGGTTACCTGCGTGACCGCATCCGCACCGTGCCGGACTGGCCGCAGCCGGGCGTGATGTTCCGCGACATCACGCCGCTGCTGCAGAACCCCAAGACGCTGCGCGTGCTGATCGACGTCTTCGTGCACCGCTACATGGACCAGAACCTGGACCTCGTGGCTGGCATCGACGCGCGCGGCTTCATCCTCGGGTCGATCATCGCGTACGAGCTGAACCTGGGCTTCGTGCCGATCCGCAAGAAGGGCAAGTTGCCGTTCCAGACGGTGGCCGAGGAATACGAGCTCGAGTATGGCAGCGCCACCGTGGAGATCCATGCCGATGCCTGCAAGCCGGGAGACCGCGTGCTGCTGATCGACGACCTGATCGCCACGGGTGGCACGATGATGGCGGGACGCAAGCTGCTGGAGCGTCTTGGCGCAACGGTGGTGGAAGGCGGGGCGATCGTCGACCTGCCTGAGCTCGGCGGCTCCAAGCTTTTGCAAGCCAGCGGCCTGTCGCTGTTCACGGTCTGCAATTTCGACGGCCACTAGAAAGCCCTAGGAAGCCATTAGGAAGTCGTTTCAAAAGGATTCCGGCGTCGTTGCGGGGCCTTGCCGTACCGCTTGTACTGTCTGCGGCCCCGCTCCAGGCCAGAACCGCTTCGCTTCATCCTGAGACAGCTTCCAGGATGGCTCGAATCGCCGCCCTCTCCCGGGTTTGCTCCCTTCGGCAGGGGGGCGCATAATGCCTCCTTGAAATAACAAGGTGATGACCGGGCTGCGCGCCTCGCTTCCGCCCCTCGCGGTACCGGTCACGAAGAAGGCTGCACTATGGGCGTATTGCTTCATCTTCTCTCCGGCGTGGCGCTCCTGATTTGGGGCACCAACATAGTCAAGGTCGGTATCCTGCGCGTGTACGGCGCCAATCTGCGCCACGTGCTTTCCGTCAGCGTGTCCAACCGGTTTGCTGCGTTCCTCGCGGGCGTCGGCGTGACCGGTCTCGTCCAGAGCAGCAATGCCACGGCCGTGATCGTCAGTTCGTTCGTCGGACAGGGACTGATCGCGGTGGCCCCCGCGCTGGCGATCATGCTGGGTGCGAACGTGGGTACCGCGCTGATGGTGCAGGTGTTCTCGCTCGATCTGTCATGGCTGTCGCCGCTGCTGATCTTTATTGGCGTGATCCTGCATCTGTCATGGAAGGGCAGCAAGGCCGGCCACGTGGGGCGCGTGCTGATCGGGCTGGGTCTGATCACGCTGGCGCTGGAACTGATTTCGATCGCCACGCGGCCCGTGGTGCAGGCGGCCGGTGTCAAGGTGCTATTCAGCACGCTGACTGGCGACGCTGCGCTGGACATGCTGATCGGCGCGGTGCTGACGATCCTCTGCTATTCGAGCCTGGCCATGGTGCTGTTCTGCGGCGCGCTGGCATCGGCCGGGGTGGTGTCGATCCACGTGGCCATGGCGCTAGTGCTGGGCGCCAATCTCGGCTCGGGTATCTCGGCGCTGATGTCGACGTCGGGCAACAACCAGCCCGGCAAGCGCGTGACGCTGGGCAACCTGCTGTCGCGCCTGCTCGGTTGCGTGATCGCGTTGCCGCTGCTGACGAAGGCCGAGGAACTGCTGGCGCTGGTTGGCAGCGAGCCGCAGCGGATGATCGTGAACTTCCATCTGCTGTTCAACGTGGCGCTGGCACTTTTGCTGCTGGGCGCTACCGCGCCGCTGGCGCGCCTGTGCGAGGCCATTCTGCCGGGCCGGAACACCGGCGACAGCCAGGTCACGCCGCGCCACCTCGATCCGGCCGCGCTGTCCACGCCGACGCTCGCGTTGTCTAACGCCGCGCGTGAGGTGCTGCGCATCGGCGATCGCGTCGAACAAATGCTCGACAACCTGCTGCGCGTGCTGCGGACCAACGATCTGAAGCTGGCCAATGCCACCTGTCGTATCGACAACGAAGTCGACGATCTCTACACCGCAATCAAGCTCTACCTGACGCAGATCAGCACCGAGGCGCTGGATGAGCACGATGGCGAGCGCTGGACCGAAATCATCTCGTTGACGATCAACCTGGAGCACGCGGGGGATCTGATCGAACGCGTGATCGTCGACACCAAGGAAAAGAAGATCGCGCACAACCTGTCGTTCTCCGAGGCCGGCATGCAGGAGATCGCCGAGATGCACGCCCGCGTGGTGGCGAACCTGCGTCTGGGACTGTCGGTGTTCCTGACCGGCGACCTGCGCAGCGCCCAGCAACTGATGGCGGAGAAGGCGGCCTTCCGCGATCTGGAGCGCGATCTGTCGCGCTCGCACCTGCAGCGTGTGGCCGTGCAGACCGTGGAGAGCATCGAGACCAGCTCGCTCCATCTGGATCTGATCGCGGAACTGAAGCGGCTCAATTCGCTGTTCTGCTCCACCGCATATCCGGTGCTGGAGCGGGCGGGGATGATGAACCGCAGCCGGATGAAGGAGGATCCGGAGGAGAAGGTCGCGGCGGTGGCGGGCGCTCGCTAGCGGGGCTGGGGGAGCGGGCAGGGCGCGTCGATTTCCGACCACGCCCTGGAGACCTACCCCTGCTTCTTCAACAGAGGCGCCAGATACTTGCCCGTGAAGCTCGCCTTGCTGGCGGCCACGACTTCCGGGGATCCCTTCGCGATCACCTGGCCACCACCCGCACCGCCCTCCGGGCCCATGTCGATCAGCCAGTCCGCCGTCTTGATGACGTCGAGGTTGTGCTCGATGATCACGACCGTGTTGCCCTGGTCGCGCAGCTTGTGGATGACCTTGAGCAGCAGTTCGATATCGTGGAAATGCAGGCCCGTGGTGGGCTCGTCGAGGATGTACAGCGTGCGGCCGGTGTCGCGCTTGGACAGTTCCAGCGACAGCTTCACGCGCTGCGCTTCGCCGCCGGAGAGCGTGGTGGCCGACTGCCCCAGCCGGATGTAACCCAGGCCCACGTCGAGCAGCGTCTGCAGCTTGCGGCGCACCACCGGCACAGCGTTGAAGAACTCGTGCGCCTGCTCGACGGTCAGGTCGAGCACCTCGGAGATGTTCTTGCCCTTGTACAGCACCTCTAGCGTCTCGCGGTTGTAGCGCTGGCCGTGGCAGACATCGCACGGCACGTAGACGTCGGGCAGGAAATGCATTTCCACCTTGATCACGCCGTCGCCCTGGCATGACTCGCAGCGGCCGCCCTTCACGTTGAACGAGAAACGGCCCGGGTCGTAGCCCCGTTCCTTGGCGGAGGGCACACCCGCGAACAGTTCGCGGATCGGCGTGAAGAGGCCGGTGTAAGTAGCCGGATTCGAGCGCGGCGTGCGGCCGATCGGGCTCTGGTCGACGTTGATGACCTTGTCGAAGTGCTCGAGGCCTTCGATGCGGTCATGCGGCGCGGGCTCCGCAGTCGAGCCATACAGATGGCGTGCCACCGCGTGGTAGAGCGTGTCGTTGATCAGCGTCGACTTGCCTGAACCAGAAACGCCAGTGACGCAGGTGAGCAGGCCCACCGGGATTTCGGCCGTAACGTTGCGCAGGTTATTGCCAGTGGCGTTGACGATGCGGAGCAGCCGCTCGTCGTCGGGCAGGGCGCGCGTCTTCGGCACCTCGATGCGGCGCTGGCCGGACAGGTACTGCCCCGTCAGCGATGCCGGTGAGCTCTCGATCTGGTCCGGCGTGCCTTCCGCCACGATCATGCCGCCATGCACGCCCGCGCCCGGGCCGATGTCGACCACGTAGTCGCACGCGCGGATCATGTCTTCGTCGTGCTCCACCACCAGCACCGAGTTACCGATGTCGCGCAGATGCTTGAGCGTGCCGATCAGGCGGTCGTTGTCGCGCTGGTGCAGGCCGATCGACGGCTCGTCGAGCACGTACATCACGCCGGTCAGGCCGGAGCCGATCTGCGAGGCCAGGCGGATGCGCTGCGCCTCGCCGCCGGACAGCGTGTCCGCGCTGCGCTCGAGCGACAGGTAGTCGAGCCCGACGTTGTTCAGGAAGTTGAGCCGGGCGGTAATTTCCTTGACGATCTTGTCGGCGATCTCGCGCTTGGCGCCGTGCAGGTCCAGCGTCAGGAAGTACGTCAGCGCGTCGCGCAGCGGCCAGCCGTTGATCTCGAAGATCGCGCGGGCCTGATCTGCCTCGCCCACTTTTACATGGCGCGCCTCGGTGCGCAGGCGGGTGCCCTGGCAGACCGGGCACGCCTGGTTGTTCTGGTACTTGGCCAGTTCCTCGCGCACGGCCACCGAATCGGTTTCACGATAGCGGCGTTCGAGGTTCGGGATGATCCCTTCGAACGCGTGCGCGCGCAGTGTGGTGCGGCCGCGTTCGTTGATATACGTGAACGGGATCTCGGTCTCGCCGGAACCGTGCAGGATTACCTGCTGCACTTCGGGTGGCAGTTCCTCGAACGGGGTTTCCGTGTCGAAGTCGTAGAACGCCGCCAGGCTCTGCAGCATCTGGAAATAGAACTGGTTGCGGCGATCCCAGCCCTTGATCGCGCCCGAGGCCAGCGACAGGTTCGGAAAGGCCACCACCCGCTTCGGATCGAAGAAAGTGATCTGGCCCAGGCCGTCGCAGCTGGGGCAGGCGCCCATCGGGTTGTTGAACGAGAACAGGCGCGGTTCCAGCTCCTGCAAGGAGTAGGAGCAGATAGGGCAGGCAAAGCGCGAGCTGAACACATGCTCGCGGCCGGTGTCCATCTCCATCGCGATCGCGCGGCCATCGGCCAGGCGCAGTGCCGTTTCGAACGATTCGGCCAAACGCTGCTTGATGTCGGCGCGGACCTTGACGCGGTCGACCACCACCTCGATCGTGTGCTTTTCGGTCTTCTTGAGCTTGGGCAGCGCGTCGACATCGTAGACCTTGGCTTCGGCCTCATGCGCGGTGCCGCCGCCGGAGCGGATGCGGAAGCGCACGAAACCCTGCGCCTGCATCGTGTCGAACAGATCGGTGTGCTCGCCCTTACGGTCCGAGACCACGGGCGCCAGGATCATCAGCTTGGTGTCTTCTGGCAGCGCCAGCGCCGCATCAACCATCTGCGACACGTTCTGCGCCTGCAGCGCGATGCCGTGGTCGGGGCAGTAGGGCGTGCCGGCGCGGGCGAAGAGCAGGCGCAGGTAGTCGTGAATCTCTGTGACGGTGCCAACGGTCGAGCGCGGATTGTGGCTCGTGGCCTTCTGCTCGATCGAGATCGCCGGGGACAACCCCTCGATCAGGTCGACGTCGGGCTTTTCCATCAGTTGCAGGAACTGGCGGGCGTAGGCGGACAGCGATTCGACATATCGGCGCTGCCCCTCGGCGTAGAGGGTGTCGAATGCCAGCGACGACTTGCCTGACCCCGACAGCCCCGTGATCACCACAAGCTTGTTACGCGGCAGGTCGAGATTGATGTTCTTCAGGTTGTGGGTACGCGCCCCACGGATCTTGATTTCTTCCATATCCCCGTCAATGTGCCTTGCGCAACGCCTGGGGCGCCCGAAACAGGGGCGCCAGCCTGCCGCGACACGCGATTTCCGGGCCCGCCGAAAGCGGAGCGTGATGCGGAAAGCGCGGGAAGCAAACCTGCTAATATACCGAACTTCGGTTTCCGGGGTTGCCCGGCGCCAGACAGGCGAATGACAAAAGGGTGGAGACAGCCCCGCGTCAGCAACTTCCCGGCGTTCGGACGATCGAAGCAGTCGCCGACCGGACCAGATTCCTTATACGACCGCAATGCCGTCGATCCCGCCTTCTTCCCAGCCCGCATCCCTTGCCGACGAGTCCACCCGGACCGAGCCCGCGCGTGACCGCATGACCAAAGGCGAGTTGCGCGCCAGCCTCACACTCGCCAGCATCTTTGCCCTGCGCATGCTGGGCCTGTTCCTGATCCTGCCGGTCTTTGCCGAGTACGCGCGCACGCTGCCCGACGGGCACGATGCCCAGCGGGTTGGCATCGCGATGGGGATCTACGGGCTGATGCAGGCTTTCCTGCACATTCCATTGGGCTGGCTGTCCGACCGGGTCGGGCGCAAGCCGGTCATGGTCGCGGGGCTGCTGCTCTTCGTAGCCGGCGCGCTGGTTGCAGCGTTCTCCGATACCCTGACCGGCATCATCATCGGCCGCGCGTTGCAGGGCATGGGCGCGATCTCGGCGGCCATCACGGCCTGTATCGCGGATCTGACGCGTGAACGCCATCGCACCAAGGCCATGGCAATGGTCGGCGGCAGTATCGGCCTGACGTTCGCGCTCTCGCTGGTGATTGCTTCGCCACTTCTGCATTCGATCGGTATGTCGGGCATCTTCAGCCTGATGGCCGTGTTCGGCGTGGTGGCGATCGGCGTGACGCTGTTCCTGGTGCCTGCGCCGCCGCCGCCGCATCCGGTGCGGCTACCGTTCCGCCAGGTGCTGATGAATGCCGACCTGATTCGTCTGAATGTCGGCGTGCTGGCGCTCCATGCGAGCCAGGTGGCCATGTTCATGGTGGTGCCGGCCATGCTGAGCGACGCGGGGATGCCGCTGGACCAGCACTGGAAGGTCTATCTGCCGGTCGTGCTGGTGTCGTTCCTGCTGATGCTGGCACCGATGATGGCGGCCGAGCGCTACGGCAAGGTGCGCCCGGTGCTGCTGGCCTCGGTGGCCCTGATGACGGTCGTCCAGATCCTGTTCGCGTCGGTCCATGGCCTGTGGCCGATCGTCGGCGTGCTGCTGCTGTTCTTCGTCGCGTTCAACGTGCTGGAGGCGATGCAACCATCGCTGGTGTCGCGTTACGCCGCGGTCAGCCGTGGGGCGGCGCTTGGCGTCTACAACACGACCCAGTCGCTGGGCCTGTTCCTCGGTGGCGTGGCCGGCGGCTGGCTGCTCCAGCACGAAGGACGCAGCGCAGTGTTCATAGGGTGCGCGGTGGTTCTGGTGCTCTGGCTTATAATCGCGTGGAGCATGAAGGCGCCCCCGGCCCGTAGCCAAGGGAGTGCTTCTGCGGTGGCGGCTTAGAAACCACTTCAGAATGATTCTGGCGTTGGTGTACTGCCTTCGGCCGCACGTCTAGCCAGAACCGCTTCGCTTCATCCTGAAGCGGTTTTTTAGACACAGTTTTTTTCGTATCGGTATTAGTCCGATACGTTTTCCTGCTGTATTGGCGTTAGCATGAACACGCGCTTGACGGTTCATCCGTAGGGCGCGTGATGTCGTTTACGTCCCAGCTTTTTTTGCACGTTCCTTACGTTTAGTACCGCGCTGAAAGGGCGCGGTCCCTGGAGATCATCTACATGGCATCGGTCAACAAAGTCATTCTCGTCGGCAACCTGGGCGCCGACCCCGAAACCCGCTACATGCCCAGCGGCGATGCCGTGACCAACATCCGGCTGGCGACGACCGACCGCTACAAGGACAAGCAGTCCGGCGAATTCAAGGAAGCCACCGAGTGGCACCGCATCGCGTTCTTCGGCAAGCTGGCCGAGATCGCCGGCCAGTACCTGCGCAAGGGTTCGTCGGTCTATATCGAGGGCCGCATCCGCACGCGCAAGTGGCAGGACCAGTCCGGTCAGGACAAGTACAGCACCGAAATCGTCGCGGACCAGATGCAGATGCTGGGTGGCCGTGGCCAGGGCGGTGGCGGCGATGAAGGCGGCTACGGCGGTGGTGCCGGTGGCGGTGCGGGCGGTGGCGGTGGCTACAGCCGCGAATCGCAAGGCGGCGGTGGCCGCAGCCAGGGCGGTGGTGCCCAGGGCGGCGGTCAGCAAGGCGGCCAGCGTCGCCAGCAACAGGCACCGTCGAACGGCTTCGAGGATATGGACGACGATATTCCGTTCTAACCTTGAGTAATTGATATCTGTGAAGATTAGCCCCGCTTAAGAGCGGGGTTTTTCTTTTTAATCAGTATCTTATGGGCGGTGGTGCATTGGAAAGATTTGAGGGCGGATCTCCGGCGGCGTGTGAAATTTCCGTCCGGAAGCGGAAGTGTCAACTTTCGACGTCCTAACGCGAAAATCTTAGTTAGGATTCTCAATGTCTAAACTGAGTGCGGCTAAGACCGCATAAATGTAAATGCGCGCTGGCATCTGCAAACTGACGGGGCAGCATGGCATCTTCCTGAAGTCCCACATCATTCCTGCTGCCCTCACTCGGAAGGACAAGTCTGCCCCGTTCATAGAGGCGGGCAACGGCCGCCCTCCTAAGCGAACCTGGAACAGTTGGTTCGATAGCGAGTTGGTAATCCAGCGCGGCGAGAAGATCCTCACCGAGTTCGACACCTGGGCCATTGCAAACATGAGGCGGGCAAAGCTGGTATGGAGCGGTTGGGGAGAAAGCACCGTTCTTGAGCCGTCAATGGACTTCAGCGCGACCCATCAGCTCCTTGAGGAGCATGACAACCATCTTGGCGTGCATTCGATTCAGGGCATCGATACCGCCCGACTTCGGCTCTTCTTGCTCAGCCTTCTCTGGCGGGCGGCGGTAACGAAGCGGCCAGAGTTTGAGGAGATCAAGCTGCCTGCGGGCGACGAGCAGCAACTACGCCGCATGCTGTTGGAAGGGACTGCGGAGCCCGCGGATTTTTACCCCATCACGCTCACGCAACTCTCCACCTTGGGCCCTCATCACAATCAAACACCCATCTATCGGGACTATCACTTCGGCCCTGACGCCGAACGCGGACTTCCGCCGGCGAAGACCTATCGTTTCTACTTTGATGGACTGATTGCAATCGTGTTCCTGCCGGGATACTCGCCCGATCTGTACGAGGGGATCTCAGCCATTGCAGTAGGAGGGAAGCCAGACCGACTGGACGTGGTGACCGTGCCATTTGAGCACTCCTTCCAGCATGAAAATATGGGTAAGGTCGTTCTGGAGGCGCACACCAACTGGCCGGAAAAGTCCGAGCGCCTAAACATGGCGGGCGGAAATCGTGCGTAATGGCAGTTGGGGGGCAGCCGTTGTCCGCTGCTCTCAACCACAGAAGCTGAGCCTAGCAGGCAGTAGGCCGTTGAAAGCTGGGCTCGAACACTGCCATATTGGACTCCCAGTGCGAGATTGCTTCGTGACACGGAAAAGTCGTAAACATTGCCTACGGTAGTTGGGATGCGTCGGCCGAAGGAGCCCCATGCACACCCGATTCCATATGGTAGTGGTCCGGCACCGGGACGGCGAACGCCTGCCGATCCTTCTGGACGCAGACCGGCAACCTATTGGCTGGATCAATGAGTATGCGATTCAGCGGCTGCGTTCGCGGCTTTCGGCCAACAGCCTGACTAAGACACTGCATGTCCTCGGGCTGCTGTGGCTGTGGGCGGTCCAGCATTCCATTCCGCTGCAGGTTAGATTGCTTGCCGGCGACGGCCTCTCATCTGACGAGATTGCCAGTCAACTCTATCCTTGGTTAAGGCGCGACTTCCAATCGCGAGTGGCGGTACGCCGGCTGGTCGTCGCCCCGACTACCGTAGCGCAGCGTCTGCAGGTCGTCATGCAATTCGTTCGTTGGCATCTGGAAAGGGTTATGGCCCGATTGCCGATTGGAAGCCCGGAGCTGAGCCACGTCAGGGAGCGACTGACCACGATGCAGCGCACGTTCGCCACGGCCGGGCCAAGGCGGGCCGAACCGGTACATCATGCGTCGCCGCTTTCCGAGGAGCGGGTGAGTCGCCTCCTGAGCATCTGCCGTCCCGGCAATGATGAAAATCCCTGGAAGGCTGCGTATCAGGACCGCAATTACGTCATCGTATTGGTACTGTTGTTGTTGGGTATCCGGCGGGGCGAACTCCTCAAACTACGGGTTGCGGACTGCGTCCTATCGGGTACGATTCCGGAGATTCGGGTCGAGCGCTCGCCCGACGACGCGAAGGACCCTCGTCGCCATGAACCCCAGGTGAAGACAGAATCGCGCCAGTTGCCTTGCGATCGGGCGCTGGCTTCACTGCTGAATGCCTATATCTGTCGTACGCGTCGAGCGATACCGGGGGCAGACAAAAGTCCGTTCCTGTTCCTGAGCCGAGATGGCGCGCCGATGAGCCTGTCTCGCGTCAATGGCTTGCTCACCCAGGTGGGCGCTGCACACGCTGAATTCCGCGATCTGCACCCGCACTGCCTGCGCAGCACGTGCGCGACGAACTTCCGAGCGCGAGCACTGCGGACGGGCCTGGACGAGGAGCGCGTCGAGAAGCACATGATGTACTTCTTCGGCTGGCGCTCGTCGGATTCCATCCGCCCTTACGTTTGGCACGCGATCAGGCGGGAGTCCTGTGAGCTCAGCCTTGCGTACCAATCGACGATCTTTAATGCGTCGATGACAGGTATCGAATGACGAACGCCGAGGTCAATCGCGCAATCATGTCGTTGCTGCGAAAGAACAAGCTTCCACCGTTGCCGAGCTACGTCATCGACCGAGATGGCCGTCGTATGGAGATGAGTGGAGCGTACTGGAAGTTCAATGTGCCGACCAGCAACGTCGCGTTTCACTGGGACAGGCAGTCGGACGGAAGCGCCGTAGTGGGCTACGCGTTGCGTCGATGGGCATCGATGCTAATGATGCGGCTAGCGAGCCGGAGCGTCATGAATGCGTTGACCAAAGTGCTAGGGGCCCTGAGAGGAAGGTCCTCAGGCATCGGTACGCAGGGGCAGCCGCTATTGGAACAGTGGCGAGCCTTGGCATCGGTGGAGCAGACGGAAGACCTGAAGGTAGCATTGTGTCGGCATGTCGAGACAACTGTTCGCGCGCTACGGGCCAGAAAGGCGATGGACGAGTTTTACCTTCTGCGAAGCTGGTATCGCTGGTCCGCAACAATGCTCGCGCGCCTGGGGTTCGATGAGCAATTCGCGCTTGAATTGGATGAGGTCTCCATACCCGCACGCTCCTCCAAGCTCGCGGTGGAGTTGGAAGATGAAGAGCGCGGGCCGCTCTGGGACACGGAAGTGGCTGTTCTACGTGCGGCACTGGCAAGTGACCGCTCGCAGGAGCGGGCGCACGTGATGCAGCGTGCAGCGATTGCGTTGAGCCTAGCATATGGTCGGAATCCATCGAACTATTGCCTCCTAAGGGAGGAGGATCTGTCAAACCAGTTGGCCGGGTTCGACGTGCCCCCACAGTGGATATTGTCCATTCCCCGCATCAAGAAGTGGGGAATTGGTGTGCGCCAGCAGTTTGCGCAAGAGCGGGTGAGCAACGATCTGTTGCCGTTGATACATGAGCTGCTGGCGGCCAATGGGAGTATCGATTGCAAAGGCTACCCGCGACCGCTGTTTATGCGTGACAGTGTGGACGAATGGCGGGCCGATACCGGTGTCGAAGAGTATGCGTATCACATGACGGGGAAGGAGTTCTTGGCGCTCATACGGGGATTCGCTACGAGAATGGCAATCGAATCCCCGCGTACCGGAAGTCAGCTTCGCTTGAGTTCACGCCGCTTGCGGTACACGTTTGCCACGACGATGGTGGAGCTTGGCGCTTCCAAGACCGTGCTCGCGACGATGTTGGACCATTCCGATACGCAACATGTACGGGTCTACTACTCGCTGAAGGGAGCGCGGCTGACTCGCATTCTGGATCGCGCTGCTGCGTTGCGGCTCGGCCCCCTCATGAAGCTGTTCAAAGGGACGCCCATTGGAGTGGATTCCGAAGCGGCAAAGGACACTCGCCAGGAAAAGAGAGTTCGCTTCGTGGGGGATGTGGAAGTGATAGATCCGGTGGAGATCGGTGCATGTGGCCAGTCACCGCACTGCTCGTTGGATCCGCCATTCTCCTGCTACGTCTGTCCCAAGTTCCAGCCATACTTGGAGGCCGACCATCAGGCCGTACTGGATGCGCTGCTCAAAGGAAGGGATGAGCGTCGTGGTCGGCTCGGCATGCGCCTGTCAGTTCAGATGGATGAAGTGATCTACGCCGTAGCGGAGGTTGTTCAACTGGTGGCTCACCATGCCAAACGGAACGGCGGTAAGGCGTAAGACGATGGCGGCCGTAGGCCGCCTGGAAGCACCCGCAGGAGACGACTGGATCGAGAACGGAAGGCAACTGATTGGCAAGGCGAAAGCTCTGATGCCGTTCGGGGATGTCGAGTGGGATGCCCCGGTCTGGGATGTCTCGGCTGCCTATGAGCATCGCACGCGAGGATACAAGGCCAATGCCCGGGGATTACGACTGCCATTTACTCAGCACAGGCAAGCGGGGAAGGGGGTGGGCGATCCGTTGCCAGAGGGCTTTGCCGATGTCGTCAAGGCGCTTGTGTGCATGCGCCATCAAAGACGCGGCCAGTCCATGGCGAGCCACAGCGTCTTTATCCGTGCTGCACGCTACATCTGCGACGCCATCCGAGGGACCGGGCATCAACTAGGTGAGTTGCGCAAGGATGATCTGGATAGGGCGGCGACCGTGCTTCTACGCAGAGAGCGGGAGACCTCGGCATACAAGGTACTTGGCCACATGGAGGAGTTCGCCGATATGGTGGACGGATACCGGCTCAGTCGAATGAGGCTGGACTGGCGCTGCCGGCGAAAAGCACGGCCGCGGTCACTGACGCCCGACAGGATTGGAGACCCCTCGACAGAAGTATCGGACAGGCTGCCAACAGAAGAAGCGATCCGGGCGCTTGGATGGCTCTACCAGACGATCCCGCGAGCCGAACGCCCTGACGATGGGCGCGCCGCGGACCGCACACTGATTCTGATCGCCACGATCATGGCATGTACGGGCCTGAGAGTTGGCGAGATGCTGACGTTGCCGGTGAATCCCATCTCCATTGCGAAGGATGGCAGTCGGAACCTGCGCTATGCAAGGCTGAAAGGACGGGCTGACGACGTGATGGTCGAATGGCATTCGAAGCCATTGCTATCCGAGACTGTGGAGTTGGTGGAGGCAGCGGTGGCGGAACTGCGCGAGGCAACCGCGGGGCCGAGACAGGTTGCCCTGAAGGCCAGCCGCTGCGGATCTCTGATGCCGCGAAGTGCTCTTCCCCCAGTTCTATTCACGTCTGATCTACGAGCCGTTCTTGGGTTGAACAGTTGGAAACTTGCTCAGTTCCTGCGGGCTCGTGCGATTCCCTTCGAAATCGTGGATCGACGGCTGCGCGTGAACCGCGATGCGCTGTGCAGAGGTATTGAGAAGGACCACTGGTTCGGACCAGTGATTCCGGGCCCTCCCAGTCAAGGCCTCAAGCTCCACCAAGCGCTATGCGTGGTCTACGCGAACCAGTTCCATCGCGGGACGCGGACGACGCTTACATATGCAGCCCGGCCGGTGTCAGACCAGAACGTGCAGGACTTCCTGGCCGGTCGGCCCGCCATCCCATCGGCGTTCGAGCGGTATGGACTCGTGGGCGAAGACGGCTTGGTACTACGTGTTCGATCACATGGACTCCGGCACTTCCTGAACCATCTGCTCGACGAAGGTGGAGCACCGGACCTGGTGCAAACGAAGTGGTTTGGTCGCCAGCATGAGGCGGATACTCGAGCCTACCAACATCTGACGGCTGCCCAGCGCGCGGCGCAGGTGGTTAAGGAGGTTCTGGAGGGAAAACTAGCGGGTGGCATCGTTGAGGTAGCCAAATCTCTCCCGCTGGAGGTAGCCAAGACATTCCTGGCCGCACGCATTCAGGCAGTCCACGATGTGGGGCCGGGTCTGTGCGTCCATGACTTCCAGATGTCTCCTTGTGAGCGCCACCTGCAATGTACGGCGAAGTGCGAGGACTACCTGTGGATCAAGGGCGAAGAGGCCAGAGCACATGAACTGAAGAGACAAGCCGCAGTGGCATACATCAGCCTGCGTACGGTGACGGCCCGCGCGCGGTCGCGATCCTTGATGCAGTCGGATTGGTATCGACACATTGCGACTCGATATGGCCAACTGATGGAGCAACTGGCCACGATAGGCTTCCATCAAGCTGATCTGGTGCGATACGTGGAGGGGTGCGGAGATGCCGACAAGGATTCGCGCGAGCGCGAAGATGAGCGAGCGTAAGAAGGCCTGCATCATCGCCGAGCTTGAACGCTGGCAGGATAGGGAGTTGGGCACACGGCTGACCTGGGAGCGTGTCGAAGCGTTCTCCGGATACACCCGTCAGGCGCTGAGCCGTCATCCGGACATCGTGTACGCCTACCAGGAGGCCAAGCGCGCGTTGGCCGATAGCGACAGAAAGTCGAGGTCGCGATTGCGTCGTGACGAGCTTGCCTATCTAGATCAAACGGTTGTGAGCCTGCGGGCAAAGATCCGCTGGTATGAGCAACTTGAAGCGCAATGGCTGCAACGCTGGCAGCGCATTGCCAATCAGTGTTTGCAGCGCGGGCTTAGTATCGAGGATCTGGATCGCCCATTGGATCCATTAAACCGGAGAGGCTAGCCTGTTTGGGCGGTGTTGGACGTGCTCGCGTCAAGTGTGGGTGTACTGAGATATCCGCAGCCGTCCAAGGTCGCCTGGGCGATAGCATCGACGTATTGCTCCGCTCGGGCGGCTCGACACGGCGTGCGCGATGTAGACGCGATCTATGGCGAGATCCTCGAAACGGCGATGGTGATGCACCTGATTGCGTTCCCGCAGTTCCTGATCGAAATCCCGCTTCCGCCCTCAAGGGCAGCTATCGGCCACTAGGCGACACTCAAAAGTTCGATTGCCAAAGGCCGCCACGGCTTCGGTTGCAGCCAATGCAACGCCCCCAGTTCCCGAGTCGCTCCGCAGTTCCCCACCTTGTCCAGGCGGGACGCCTCGCAAGCCTTAATCGCCCCGCTGCGCCTGCTGGTCATCCGTCGGCGCACCTGTAGTATTCGCGGCTACAGCGCCCCCCTATTGCTTGGATTGATCGGGGTAAATCTGGACGTACGGACGGTAAGAGTACAAACGGAGGCTGTTCCTTGGCGTGCCCAAGGGGTAGTCCTCAGGAGATACTACATACACGAACAGTTGCGGTCCCTTGATGTCGAAGTAGACTATCTTGTCCGTCATGTCATTCGGCAATCGGTGCCGGAGGTCGACGCTATCCTCAAAGATTTGACCGGTACTCTTGATGCGCCATTTGACATAGAGAGTATCGGCAGGACGCATACGTCCGTAGACACCTGCCTGTTGGCCAATCCGTCCCTCCTCCAACGCCCATTTCGGCGGACGTGTACCGGTCATGTCGGAGTCGCCGTAGCGATAATTCAGCACCTCTACCGCGGGCACGGCTCCACGAGTATCAAAACTAAAGGAGTGATTGGCGGCCTTCTGAGACGAGGCACACGCCCCCAGAAAAAGCGAAGCCAGCAAAGGCATCGCCCAGTATAGAAGACGGTGCTGCACGGCGCGCTTGGGGTAGCTGGGGCAGTAGGTGATCATGACAAGTATCGATTGCTTAAAGCTCAGGGCAAACCTGGCCGGCTCTGAACAATCTAGCAAGGTTTCCCCCGCAACCGCGGCCAACGAAGTGGGGTGTATGAGTCGTGCAACACTGACCCTCAACTCTGTTGCGAGCAACCGCGAATCACTTGACCGGGATTTCGTCGCGATACGGCTTCGCTTGTTGCGCACGGCACTGAATGACCGATTCAGCCCAAACATCGGTCGTCCGCAAGACGGAGTTTGATAGGCAGCTCAGGGTCGGTTCCAGCCCGTCGTCGCCAGCAGGTCGGCTGCCGACGGGGCCTCATTCTGCCAGTTGCTGTTGTGCTTTATAGGGCGCTGGAGAAAGAGCCCCGAAATTGCCGAGGATTCGCGCTCAAGTGAACTCGCACGCAGCGCAAAATAGGCACACCCCCGCGCGCATCGCGCATCGATCCCCGGCCCGTCGCGGCCAATACGCCCGAATCTTTACAGTTGCCGGGCTGCCTCTCTCCGAAACCGGCTCCCCATAATGGATTGCGGTCAAGGTTTACGTTGTGACGTAACAGAACCGTTCTGAGACCTCGTAACGGAAAGCTATAAAGAAAAACCCCGCTTTTTTGCGGGGTTTTTCTTTTCTATCAGTACTTTATGGTGGCGGTGTCTTGGGGTCTCATCAATGACAACATGGGCGAGGGTCATGGAGGCGCTCACTGACTGGCCGGAGAAGTCCGAGCGTTTGAACACGGCGGACGGGAAACGCTAGCTCATGGACCGTGGTGCGTAGCAGTTGCAACTGGACTATGTTGTGCTGGTCTTGAGCGGAGCCGATTGCCTGACCGCCATGAGCGTCAAGATTGCCATCATGCCAAGAGCGGAAGATAACCACAGCGACTTCGCTCCGAACTGGTCCAGACACATCCCGAAAATCCAGGGTGCTAATGCTTGTGCGACCCGGGCCGGGACCATCAATACTCCCTGGCGATGACCGTAGCCGCCCGGTCCGAAAATGACCAACGGCAGCGTGCCCTTGGCAATGGTGAGGATGCCGTTGCCGGCTCCGTGCAGCACGCCGAACAAGGCCGCCGCGGGCGCTCCGACCAGGCCGAACGCAAGTGCGCCAAGGGGATGAAGTGCTGCCGCGATCCGGGCGGACAGCAAGGGGTGGACCTTGCGCAGTAGGCCGAACTCCAGAATCCGGGCGCCAACCTGCGCCGGGCCGATCAGCGCGCCCACCATAACGGCAGTGGCCAGAGACGCGCCACCCGCTTGAAGCAGCCGCGGCAAATGTGCCGCCATCGCAGTGCTGATAAACCAGGTCGCCGCGAAAACGAAAGCCAACGCATAGGAGGCCGTTCGTTGCGAACGCTCGTCAGCATGGTGCGTCAACGCGCTACCCGTTTGCGACGTAGGCCTGCTCGGTGCCGTTGCTGTGGCGGCTACGCGCGGGATGCTCAGGTTCAGCGCAAGTCCTAGCGTGAGATGCAACGCCGCCCAGGACAAGCAGGCCCCCCGCCATCCGATGTGCGCCTCCATAGAGGTGGAAAGCGGCCAGCCGACCGTGCTGGCAAAGCCAGCGATCAGCGTGATCCCGGTGATGGCGCCGCGCGAGCGATTGCCATAGAGTGCGACCAGTGTTGCGAATGCGGCTTCGTAGAGGCCGGCACCCATGCCGATGCCAAGAATCACCCATGCGGCAAAGAGTCCGACGACGCCCTGCGCCACACCTAGCCTGGCAAGCCCGATGGTGAAAACAAGACTCGTTGCCACGAGGACAGATCGCCCACCGGTACGATCGATCATCCGTCCGGCTGCAGGTCCGAGCAGTGCCGATACCACCAGCGCGACGCTGAATGCCGCAAAGATCGTGGGCGTCGAGACGCCGAGATCCTGCGCCATCGGCGTTGCCAGCATGGCCGGCAGGTAGTACGTCGAACCCCAGGCCAGCGTCTGGGCAACTCCCAGCCTGGCAATCACGCTACTGCTCGGCTCCATGGCCCGTCCTGGTTCTTGTTATTCCACTTCGCCGCTATCGGTATCGCTAATCTGCGCTTCGCTCTCGTGGCTCATGGCGGCCGCCGCGAGCGTCGTCGCGTTGGCCGGCGCGGCTTCCTTGCGCTCGCTGTAGCGATCGGTCAGGTAGTCGCTGCGATCGCGCACCAGTAGCGTGAACTTGTAGAGTTCTTCCATGACATCGACCACGCGGTCGTAGTAGGACGATGGCTTCATCCGCCCGCTGGCGTCGAACTCTTGGTAGGCCTTGGCGACCGAGGACTGGTTCGGAATCGTCACCATGCGCATCCAGCGTCCGAGCACGCGCAGCGCGTTGACGGCGTTGAAGGACTGCGAGCCGCCGCACACCTGCATCACGGCCAGCGTGCGGCCCTGTGTCGGGCGAATGCCGCCCATCTCCAGTGGCAACCAGTCGATCTGGTTCTTGAAGACGGCAGTCAGCGTGCCGTGGCGCTCGGGGCTGCACCACACCTGGCCCTCCGACCACTCCGAGAGCTTGCGCAACTCAACCACCTTCGGGTGGTCGGCAGGCACGCTGTCGGCCATCGGCAGCTCGCGTGGATCAAACACGCGGGTCTCCGCGCCGAAATGTTGAAGAATTCGTTCGGCTTCCTGTACTAGCAGGCGGCTATACGAGGTCTCTCGCAGCGATCCGTAGAGCAGCAGGATGCGCGGCGGGTGTGTGCTGGCGCGTGCCGGCTCCAGCTTACTGAGGTCAGGCGTATCGAGCACCGCAGGGACAATATTGGGCAGATCCACGGTCATCGTATCCTCCGGCCTTGTGTGTCGATCACGGCCTCGCCGTCCTCCTTGGTGAAAGCACCTTGCTGCGGCGCCGGCAGGATATCCAGCACGACTTCCGACGGCCTGCATAACCGCACACCAAGCTCAGTGATGACAAAGGGCCGATTGATCAGGATCGGATGGGCCAGCATCGCATCAAGCAACTGGTCGTCGGTCAGTGCAGGATCGCCGAGGCCAAGCTCGGCGTAGGGCGTGCCTTTCTCGCGGATTGCTTCGCGCACGGAGAGACCGGCGGCGCGGATCATCGACTGCAAGGTCTGCCGGTCCGGCGGCATGTTCAGGTATTCGACGACAATCGGCTCGATGCCCGCATTGCGGATCATGGCTAGCGTATTGCGTGACGTACCGCACGCGGGGTTGTGATAGATGGTGACGGTCATGGGGATACCTCAGTGCGATTCGTACCAGTGCTGCGAGCGGTTCACGACGCCCACTACGAAGAGCATCACTGGCACTTCGATCAGCACGCCGACGACGGTGGCCAGCGCCGCGCCGGATTGGAAGCCGAACAGGCTGATCGCGGTCGCCACGGCCAGTTCGAAGAAGTTGCTTGCGCCAATCAGCGCCGACGGGCCGGCCACGCAGTGCGCTACGCCGAGCTTGCGGTTGAGCAAGTAGGCCAGGCCGGAGTTCAACAAGACCTGGATCAGGATCGGTACGGCCAGCAGAAGGATGATCAGCGGTTGTTCGACGATGGCATTCCCCTGGAAGCCGAACAACAGCACCAACGTTGCGAGCAGCGCGGTGATCGAGTAGGGGCCGAGTGCGCCGACCACACGCTTGTACGTAGCGTCGCCTCGCACCAGCAATACCTTCCGGATGACCTGCGCGATCAGCACCGGCACGACAATGTAGAGCGCAACCGAGGTCATCAGCGTATCCCACGGCACGGTAATCGACGACAGGCCCAGCAGCAGCGCGACGACAGGCGCGAAGGCCACGACCATGATCGCGTCATTGAGTGCCACCTGCGAAAGCGTGAAGTACGGATCGCCCTTGCAGAGCTGGGACCAGACAAACACCATCGCCGTGCAAGGCGCAGCCGCCAACAGGATCAGGCCGGCGATGTAGCTGTCGAGCTGGTCCGCCGGCAGCCAGCCCGCAAACAGATGGCGCACGAAGATCCAGCCCAGCAATGCCATCGAGAACGGCTTGACGAGCCAGTTCACGAAGAGCGTCACGCCGATGCCGCGCCAGTGGCCCGCCACCTGGCCCATCGCGCCGAAATCGATCTTGATCAGCATCGGAATGATCATGATCCAGATCAGGATGCCGACCGGCAGGTTCACCTGAGCGATTTCCATGGCGCCGATGGTGTGGAACGCCGCTGGCAGCCATTGGCCGAGCAGGATGCCGGCCACGATGCAAAGCGCCACCCAGACCGTCAGATAGCGCTCGAAGAAGCCGATGGCACTGGGTTGGGAGGCTCCTGCCGTCCTTTGTGCCGTGCTCATTGCGCGGACTCCACGGGTTGCTCGCCAATGGCGTGCATCTCCTTCTGAATGGCGTTCCGGTCCAGCACGTGCAACGGCAGGTTCACGAACTGGCTGACTCGATTCAGAATCTGCCGGAAAACCTGGGCAAATATCTTGCGCTTCTCGTCATCGGAGCCCTGTATGGCTGCCGGGTCGAGGAAGCCCCAATGTGCCGTGATGGGTGTACCTGGCCAGATCGGGCACACCTCGCCTGCGGCTTGGTCGCAGACGGTAATAACGAAGTCCATCCTGGGCGCATCGGGCAGTGCGAACTCGTCCCAGCTCTTGCTACGCAGGCCAGTCGTGTCGTAGCCAATTGCCTGGCATCGTTCGATGGCGAAGGGATTGACCGTGCCAGATGGATGGCTGCCGGCGCTGTAGGCGTGAAAGCGTCCCTTGCCGAGGACATTGAACAGCGCTTCGGCCATCACGCTGCGGGCTGAGTTGCCGGTGCACAGCACCAGCACGTTGAAGGTCTTGTCGGTCATGGTCGTAGGGGCGAGCGGGTGCCTCCTCGCCCGAGGTATCGGTACGGGAGGCCGTTAGCGAAAGCTCAGCAGCAGCCGGATTCCGGCGTACAGCAGGCGGTCTTGGTTGATGGCTTCGGCGTGGCGTTCAATTGAACCGGCACGCAGCACGCGGAGGCTTCGGCGCTGCGATCGCGCGATTCGCCATAGGTCGGCACGTTGCCGAGCGTGTGAAACGATTCCCAGGCGATACCCGTTGGGTCCACTGACCAATGCTTGTTCGAGGTCGCGTAGCAGCAGTTCGTCTCGGACTGGGACTGCATGGGCAGGTCGGCGCTGGCCAGCCGCCCCTGCATCTCGGCAAGCTCGGCATCCGTCTCCACCTGGATCCCGAGATGATCCACGCCCAGCTTCTCGGTGCGATTGGAGATGGCGAAGTTCACGCGTGGATCGTCCAGCGCCCACTTGGCATAGTCATCCCTGACGACAGTCGGTTCTGCATCGAAGAGGGCCGAGTAATAGCGGATGCTGGCCGGCAGATCGGCCACGCTGACGTGGACGTGGAAGCGCTTCATGGTTCAGGACTCCGTAGCGACTGAACAGGAGGACACCGGTGAACACGGCGCGCCGCCACAACAGTTTTCCGTGAGATAGCCCAGCAAGGCGTTCATGGTTTCGAATTGAGCCATGTAGATGATCGAGCGGCCTTCCTGACGGCTCGCCAGCAGTCCGGCGCGGTGCAGTTCCTTGAGGTGGAACGATAGCGACGACGCTGGCATCTCCATCAGTTCGGCAATACGGCCAGCCGGCAGCCCTTCGGGGCCGGCCTGCACAAGCAGGCGGAAAACGGCCAGGCGGATGCCGTGGGCCAGCGCGGCGAGGGCTTCAAGAGCGTTTTCGGTTTCCATGATTCGAATATAGTCGAATCATGGAAACCGTGCAATGGAAGATTGGCAGTGTCGCTGGCCGCCAACGCGTGGCGAATGGGCGCAAGCGTGTTGATCGTCACCAATTCGGCCTCAACGAAGGCCGCCGCAGCCGCAGCAAGGATCCCTGCGCGAGGCGGGGGTCCTTGTGCCCGAAGCACCTCTGCCGCGGCGTCTACAACTTCCGCGCCACGAAGTGGAACCAGTTGACGTCGTCGAGGGGATCGCCGGGCTGAAACGCCTTGTCGTTCAAGTTGCCGAACACCGCTTCGGTCTGCAGGCCGCAGGCCTTCAACTCGCGCAACTGCGTGGGCACGTCCGTATAGACGATGACGATGCCGAACTTGTGGGCGGCGCACACGCGCACCGCGTAGCCATCGAACTCGCGGTTCAGTTGTGAGTTACGCAGGTAGTTGATGGTGGCCAGCGGCAGGTTGACGACTGTGCGCGCGACGTTGAAGCCGAGTCGTATCGGGTTGTTGGACCATGCGGGCAAGCGCAGGAACTGTGTCAGGTTCTCGCGATAGGTGGGGCCGTGCAGGTTATGCGTGGAGAACACCAGCATGCCGCCCGGGCGCAGTACGCGGGCAAACTCGGCAAGCACGGCGCGGCGTCCGGCGTAGTCCACGGCATCGATGCCATTGAAGCTGAACACCACCAGGCCGAAGGTATTGTCTTCAAATGCTGACAGGTCACGCGCATCCATTTGACTGACGCGTATATCAGGATGATTGTGCTGGCAGATCTCCACCATCTCCGGCATATAGTCGATGGCCTCGTAGTGCTGGCTCAGCTTGCGCAGCATCGGTACCGTTCGGCCGCCACCTACGCCAACGTCAAGGATGGGAGTGTCGCGCACGGCATCGGCCACGAAGGCTAGCGCCGCGGCTTCCCCGGGGTCTGTCCAGTCCGAAAGGATCTTGAACCACCTCCTGGCTCCCCAGCTGCGCCATGCCTTGCGATTGATGGTGTCCTGCGCGACGGCCGTGCTCATGGTTGTCTCCCGACGATCGGTGCATCGCCCTGATGGCGATGGCAGAGAGAGTGTTCCGGCCGTGCACGCCGTTCGGTGCGAAACCCCACATCCGTTTGATACACAGAGCGGGCTCAATCCATTGAACCCATCCATACGCATGAGGACGACAGGCAAGACGATGGCATCGGGGACCCCCGATACGCCGTCGGTATGAGCCGGGCACCAGACCCGGTGCTGTGGCCAGCCTTTACCCGGCTACCTTCTTCATGGCGCGGCTTCGTTCTTCCTGCGCATCCTCGATCAGCTTGTAGGCGGCGTAGTACTTGTAGATGTTGCGCACGTAGGTGGTGGTCTCGATGCCGATCCGCTCGGAGGTCACGATCTCGACGTTGTTGAACCACTTGTCCGGGTTCAGGCCCCGAGCCTTGGCTTCGGTGCGCATCTTGGAGATATTTCCCGGCCCGGCGTTGTAGCTGGCGAATGCAAACAGTGGCCGGTCAGATTCCGAGAAATTCGCATCGGAGAAGTACCTCGTCATCAGCTGGTCCAGGTATTTGGTACCCGCGTGGATATTGGATTCGGTGATCTTGATGCTGCCGACGTTCAGTTCCCTCCCAGTGGCCGGCATGATCTGCATGACACCGATCGCTCCCACATGGCTACGCGCGTTCTGATTGAGCTGGGACTCCTGGAAGCCCTGCGCCGCCAGCATCAGCGGATCGAAATGGTAGAGCTTGCCGTACTTCTCGAAGAACGCCAGGGTGTCCTGGAACCGCTTGATCTCCGCGCCGTTGGTGTTGTCCGAGATCTGCTTGATGACCTTCATGTATTGCTTCAGCCGGTAGTCGGCGATGCCCTGCTTCTTGATGAAGTTGTCGTTGTAGTCCACGAGGACCGCGTTCAGCTTTGGACTGCCTTTGCGGATTGCCCAGCCGATCTTGCTGCCTTCACGTACCGCGAGGTCATCGCGAACCTTGATGCGCTTCAGGATCTGGGCCCAGATGCGCGCCTTCCAGTCGTCGACCACCAGGATCTGCAGCGTGCCGGCGTTGAGCATTTCCAGTGCGTCTTCGTCCTCCAGCGCGTCGGGTAGCAGCACCAGGTGCATCTGCGGTTTGCCGGCCTTACGGAAGCGGTCGTTCAACGCGGTCAGGCTTTCGTAGTAGCTGCTGCTGGGGCGCACGTGCACGGCCTTGCCAGCCAGGTCGTCGAGCGTGGCAAGCGTGGGGGATTTCGGGCCCGTGATGACCAGCTCCCGGATCGGCTTGCTGGTCTGCCCGACAATGAAGTCCGCTTGCTTGAGCCGGGAGTCGGTGACCGTGAGATTGCCGGCTGCGATGTCGCCAAGACCGGCATTGAGATCGGGCAGCAAACGGTCGCGCGTGACCGGAATCATGTAGACCGTGAGCGGCCGCTTGGCAAGCTGAGCGGCCATGGTCTTGTTGATATAGCGCTCGAAATCCCGCACGGTGTCCGCCGTGACGCCCCGCTCGCGTCCCCGGTCGTTGAAGTACAGGGTGCGGCTGTAGGGCACCAGCACGCGAATGGTGCGGTGCTTGAACATGCCATCGAAGTCACCGGTCCAGGGTTTGTTGGTCAGGTTGAGCTGGCGCGGAGGGGTGAGCCGTTTTTCCTTGGGAGCTGGAATGGCGGGCGTCGCTGCCGCCGCCAGTCCTGACCACGTGATGGAAGCGCCGGCCAGTGCGCGGGCGCCGATGACAAGGAACCGCCTTCGATCGTTGACCATTGCACACCTCGCGACAGTCAGGTCCTGCTGGCACGCGGATGCCGGCCACCGGGAGCGGGCCCGGATGCGCAGGCAATCGCCGTCCGTTGACTAAGCATAGACGGGCAATTGGCGATCGTAGAGGTTCCGTTGAGGTTCCGATGAGGGCCGGCCGCGAAGCCGGCGCTGGCCGGTGCGGCCAGGTCAGGCGGGCGTCGCGCCGCTCGCGCCGAATCGCCATGACAGCCGCCGCGCGGCCTGCCGCACCACGTGGGCGGTATCGCTGTCGAGCCGGCTGTCGAAGCTGCCGCTACTGCCCATCACCGCGACCACCAGGGCGAGCGCGCCGGTGTGGTCGAACACCGGTGCGGCCAGCGTGTCGATGCCGGGTACGGGCCGGCTCACGGCGTGGTCGATGCCGCCGGCGCGGATGCCGCGCAGCCGTTCGAGGTATCCGGATGGCAACGCGCCGTCGAAGGCGGTGCCCGCCATGCGGATAGCATCCTGCGCGAGCGCGTCGGCCAGCAGGTCGTCGGGGAGATGCGCCGCCACCACGCGGCCAATCGCCGTATTGACCATCGACAGCACGGTACCCACGCGCAGGCTCACGTGCTGCGGACGGGCCGATTCCTCGAGCCGGATCACGGTGGGACCGAGCGGCCCCTGGACGGCCATCGCCACCGACAACCCCGTGGCATGGGCCAGGGCGATGACCTCCGGCTCCGCCTCGCGCGTCGGGGAGAGCCGCTGCAGCGCGATCAGGCCGAGTTCCAGACCAAGCGTGCCAGCCTGGAAGTCGCCATCGGCGTTGCGGGAAATCAGTCCGATCTTCTGCAGGCTGACCAGATGCGGAAATGCCTTGGCAGGCACCATGCCCGCCGCGCGTGCGAGTTCCCCAAGCGAGAGTGGCTGCCCCGCATCGACCAGCGCGCCGAGCAACTGGCCTGTGTTGTCGAGCGACTGGATGCCGCGTTGGGGTTTGGCGGCGTCCGCCAGCATGTCGTCGCTCATGCGTCACCTTCCCTCATCGCGCGCGCGATATCGCCGATCGCGGCACGTAGCGCGCTGGCCACTGGACCATCCCATGCGACGTCGATCGCCCCGGTGGAGCCGATGGCGGTCAGCACCAGTCGCAGCGTGCTGTCGTCGTCGAGCAATGGCATCGCCAGACTGCTCACAGCCGGGCTCGGCGAATCGATGCTGCGCTCCGTGCCGCGTGCCCGGACGGCGGCAAGTGTTTCGAGAAAGGCGGGCAGGGTGGAGGCCGTGGCCGGTGTCTGCTGCTGCGTCCAGATCGGCAGCCAGTGCGATTCGGGCTGGAACGCGCAGTAGGCGCGTCCCGTGGCGGTGGTGGCCAGCGCCATCACCGTGCCGACGTGCAGGTTCAGATGCAGCGAGGTGCCGGCAGGCGCGTAGTGGACGATGGTCGGCCCTTGCGGCGTGGGCAGGCTGATGGCGACGTTGAAGCCGATATCAGTGGCCAGCGTCCGCACGCGCTGCACTGCGGCACGGTAGGCCGGCTCATTGTCGAGCCGCATCATGCCAAGCCGCAGCGCCAGCGGGCCCGGTTCGTAGTAGCCGTCCACGTGCTCGCGCTTGATCAGTCCCAGCCGCATCAGGCTCACCAGATAGGTGTGCGCCTGCGCCGGGGCCAGTTGCGCGGCAGCCGCCAGTTCGGCCAGCGGCAGCGGACGCCGCGCATCGGCGAGCGCCTGCAACAGGCGGCCGCCGACCTCCACACTCTGGATGCCGCGTTGCGTCTTGCCTGAACCCTCGCCCGGCGTGCGTGCCATGCCTGTGCCTTGCCTGAAAAGTCCAAATGGTAATCCATGCGCCTCGCAAGGCGCCCCCTGTTGCCATGCTGGATGAGGGTTTTCCCGGGGCGGGCCACGCAGCGACAAGGGTTTGCGGGATAGTTAGCGAATAGCAATTGAATTTGCCATTGACTAAAAATAGTCGAATTCCTAAGATTCCCATACCGCTCCCCACGATTCCCATAAAGAGACAGACATGGCAAAAGCATTCGCATCCCAGGCCGACCTGGAAGCCAAGCAGATCACCTTCACCCAGCTTTCCGAAAATGCCTACGCCTACACAGCCGAGGGCGACCCCAACTCCGGCGTGATCATCGGCGATGACGGCGTGATGATCATCGACACCACCGCCACGCCCGCCATGGCGCAGGACCTGATCGCCAAGATCCGCGCGATCACGGACAAGCCGATCAAGTACGTGGTGCTGTCGCACTACCACGCGGTGCGTGTGCTCGGCGCGTCGGCGTACTTCGCCGAAGGCGCGCAGCAGATCATCGCCAGCCGTGGCACCTACGAAATGATCGTCGAGCGCGGCGAAGCCGACATGAAGTCCGAGATCGAACGTTTTCCGCGTCTGTTCGCCGGCGTGGAAACCGTGCCGGGTCTGACTTGGCCAACGCTCGTGTTCGAACGCGAAATCACGCTGTTCCTGGGCAAGCTCGAAGTGCGCATCGCCCATCTGGGCGCGGGCCATACGAAGGGCGACACCGTGGTGTGGCTGCCGCAGCAGAAGGTGCTGTTCTCGGGCGATCTGGTCGAATACGACGCGGCCTGCTACTGCGGCGATGCCCAGCTCGAGCAATGGCCTGCCACGCTCGACGCGCTGGCCGCGCTGCAGCCCGAGAAGCTGGTGCCGGGCCGTGGCCCAGCGCTGACCACGCGCGAGGACGTGGCCAAGGGCCTGGCCTACACCAAGGATTTCGTGTCCACGCTGTTCCAGGCTGGCAAGGAAGCCGTGGCCGGCAAGATGGACCTGAAAGCGGCGATGGCGCATACGCGCAAGTCGATGGACCCGAAGTTCGGCCAGGTGTTCATCTACGAACACTGCCTGCCGTTCGACGTGTCGCGCGCCTTCGACGAGGCAGCCGGCGTCACGCATCCCCGTATCTGGACCGCGCAGCGTGACCAGGAGATGTGGGCGGCGCTGCAGGACTGAGCGTTGTTCGGTTGTTGAGTGTGGTTTCCCTCTCCCATGAAGTGGGAGAAGGGAGCAAACAGAAAGCAGTATCAAGCGCCGCAAGTGCGTGGATGGAGACACCATGAGCAGTACCAAGGTCGACATCGACTACCAGCGCATCCAGTACGACTACGTACCATGCGCCGAGCAGCGGGGGGCATCGACCAATGCCGCCCCGCATCCCGTGATCGTGGTCGGGGCCGGGCCGATTGGCCTGGCCACCGCCATCGACCTGGCCCGCCACGGCGTGCCGGTGGTGGTGGTCGATGACGACTGCATGCTCTCGGTCGGATCGCGTGCAATCTGCTTCGCCAAGCGCACGCTGGATATCTTCGACCGGCTCGGCTGTGGCGACCGCATGGTCGACAAGGGCGTGCGCTGGAACCTTGGCAAGGTCTTCCTGCGGGACAGCCAGGTCTATGCGTTCGACCTGTTGCCCGAATCCGACCACCAGCGGCCGGCGTTTATCAACCTGCAGCAGTACTACCTCGAGGGCTATCTGCTCGAATGCGCGCAGGCGATGCCCAACATCGAGATCCGCTGGAAGAGCAAGGCAGTTGCCATCGAGCAACACGCGGACCACGTGACGCTGACGATCGAAACGCCCGATGGCTGTTACGCGCTGCGCGGTGCCTACGTGGTGGCCGCCGATGGCTCGCGCAGCCCGCTGCGCAAGATGCTGGGTCTGGAGAGCCACGGTCATACGTTCCGAGACCGCTTCCTGATCGCCGACGTGAAGATGGAAGCGCCGTTCCCGGCCGAGCGCTGGTTCTGGTTTGATCCGCCGTTCCATCCGAACCAGTCGGTGCTGCTGCACCGGCAGCCTGACAACGTCTGGCGCATTGACTTCCAGCTCGGGTGGGATGCCGATCCCGCATTCGAGAAGACGCCCGAGCGTGTGCTGCCGCGTGTGCAGGCGCTGCTTGGCCCCGATGCGAAGTTCGAGCTCGAATGGGTCAGCGTCTATACGTTCTCGTGCGTGCGGATGGACAGCTTCCGCCACGGCCGCGTGTTGTTCGCGGGCGATTCGGCCCACTGCGTCTCGCCGTTCGGCGCGCGCGGCGCTAACAGCGGCGTGCAGGATGCCGAGAACCTTGCTTGGAAACTGGCCTACGTGCTGCAGGGCAAGGCACCGGGAAGCCTGCTGGATACCTACGCCAGCGAGCGCGAGTTCGCGGCCGACGAGAACATCCTCAACTCGACGCGCTCGACCGATTTCATTACGCCGAAGAGCGCGGTCAGCCGCATCTTCCGCGACGCGGTGCTGACACTGGCGCGCGACCACGCGTTTGCGCGGCAACTGGTCAATAGTGGCCGGCTGTCGGTGCCGGCCGTGCTGCGCGACTCGCCGCTGAACACCGCCGATGCGGAATCGTTCTCCGGCCAGATGGTGCCGGGCGCAGCATGCGTCGATGCCCCCGTGGCCGGCACGGAAGGCAAGCCCTGGTTGCTTCCGCATCTGGGCGACGACTTCGTGGCGCTGATCTTTGGCGCGCCGGCTGGCATCGACGCCGCATGCCGTGAAGCGCTGACGCAACTGCAGCAGGGAGACATTCCGCTGCGCGTGGTGTTCGTGACCGATGCGGCCATTTCAGCATCGGCCGAAGCCTGGCCCGGCGCGGTCGTGCTGCGCGACGCGGGCGGCGTGGCGGCCCGGCGCTATGACGCGCGCGCGGGCACCTGCTACCTGATTCGCCCCGACCAGCACGTCTGCGCGCGGTGGCGCGCGGTCGATGCGAACCAGATCGCCGGAGCGATCGCTCGCGCCACATGCAATGCCGCAGCAACCGTCGCGGCGCAATCGCCAGCCGCGGCACGCACGCCGGCACTGGCCTGATCGACAGTCACCAGGAGACAGGCCAATGCCGCTCAACACCGCTCCCAATCTTGCCTATCCCGACGAGTTCTACGAGGCGCTCATCGAGATGCATCATGACCTCGATGACGCCGAAAGCCAGGCCGTCAACGCGAGACTGATCCTGCTGCTGGCCAACCACATCGGTGATCTCGACACGCTGCGCGAAGCGATGCGCCTGGCGCGCGATGTCGCGCTCGAGCCTGCCGCAAGCTAGCCACTTCATTCCTGCCCGCCAGTGACCCGACAGGGGCGCGACAGACGCCCCGGGGCCAACTCGACCCTATTCCGGAGACAACCATGCATACCCAGAGCCTGGGCGCCGCCCCCGTCTTGCCTGAAATCCCGTCACACGCACTACCGCAAGTCCTTCCCGCGCAGCAGGAGGACGCGCTGTACCGCAAGGTCTGGCTGCGCATCATCCCGTTCCTGTTCATCTGCTACGTCGTGTCGTTCCTGGACCGGATCAACATCGGCTTCGCGCAATTGCAGATGAAGCATGACCTTGGGTTCAGTGACGCGATGTACGGGCTGGGCGCCGCAGTGTTCTACGTCGGCTACGTGCTGTGCGAAGTCCCCAGCAACATGCTGTTGGCACGCTTCGGCGCGCGCCGCACGTTCACGCGAATCATGCTGCTGTGGGGTGTCGCATCGGTGGGCATGATGCTGGTGTCGCAGCCGTCGCACTTCTATCTGCTGCGCTTCCTGCTCGGCGTGTTCGAAGCGGGCTTCTTCCCGGGCATTGTGCTGTACCTGACCTACTGGTTCCCGGCGCGCCGTCGCGCGGCGGTGATGGCGATCTTCTTTGCGGGCGTGGCAGTGGCCGGCGTGCTTGGCGGGCTGATCTCGGGCTGGATCATGCGCGACATGGCCGGTGTGCTTGGGATGCGCGGCTGGCAATGGATGTTCGCGATCGAAGGCGCGCCGGCAGTGCTGCTGGGCCTGATCGCCGCCGTGTGCCTCGTCGATGGCCCACGCCAGGCGCGCTGGCTGACACCGGCCGAGCAGGACTACCTGGTGGCCCAACATGAGGCGGAGTCGCGCGGTGCGGGTGGCCACGCCCATTCGATGCAGGCCCTGCGTCAGGCCCTGGCCAACCCACGGGTCTATCTGTTCGCGTTCATCTACTTCGCGCTGACGTGCGGCTCGCTGACGCTGTCATTCTGGATGCCGCTCATGATTCGCGATTTCGGCATCCAGGACGTGGTGGCCGTCAGCCTCTACTCTGTCATCCCGAACGCCATCGGCGCGGTGGGCTTGATCCTCATTGCGCGGCGCTCAGACCGCCTCGGCGAGCGTCACGGGCATTTTCTCTGCTGCACTGCAGGAGGCGCACTGGCGCTGGCCGCGTTGACGCTACATGTGCCGAGCCTTGGCGTGTCCTTGGCGATCCTCTCCGTTGCCGCCGTGCTGATCTTCGCCGCGCTGCCGATCTTCTGGGCGCTGCCGCCAAGCCATCTGCCGGCCCAGACCGCCGCCACCGGCATTGCCTTCATCTCCAGCATCGGCATCACCAGCGGCATCGTCAGCCCTTGGGTCATCGGCCAGATCAAGGCGCACACGGGCAGCATGGACAACGCGCTGTACCTGTTGGCCGGGCTGCTGCTGGCCAGCGGGCTGGCGCTGTGGAAGGGCGTGCCGCGCACACCGACGGCGCACTAGCAGGGCGGTGTTCCCCGATACCGGGCGGTTCATGCCCGATATCGGGGAAAAATCATTTGTTTCATGGTTATCCATGATGGAACACTTGTTGCTATATGCCTAGCATTGCAACACCTGACGCTTTCCATCAACAGGAGTGTTCCCATGAACCAGTTCTTCATGACCCGTGCCGCCGTGCTGATGGCGGTGTCGCTCGGCGCCGGTTCGGCGCTTGCGGTCGACGTGGCCGCCAGCCCAACGCTCAGCAAGATCAAATCGTCCGGCACGATTTCGATCGGTCACCGCACATCGTCGATCCCGTTCTCGTACTACGACGCCAACCAGAAGGTGATCGGCTTCTCGCAGGACATCTGCGATCGCGTGATTGATGCGGTCAAGAAGGAAACCGGCACGCCGAATCTGCAGGTGCGTATGGTGCCCGTGACGTCGCAGAACCGGCAGTCGCTGGTCCAGAATGGCACGGTGGACCTGGAGTGTGGCGTGACCACCAACCTGAAGTCGCGCCAGCAGCAGGTGGCATTCTCCACCACGTTCTTCGTGGCCGGCACGCGACTGCTGGTGAAGAAGGGCAGCCCGGTCCATGACTTTGGCGATCTGTCGGGCAAGGCCGTGGTGACGAACGCCGGCACCACGTCGGAACGCATCCTGCGCAAGCTCAACGACGAGAAGGGCGCCAACATCACGATCCAGAGCGCCAAGGACTATGGCGAATCGTTCCTGATCCTGCAGTCGGGCCGCGTGGCCGCGTTCATGATGGACGACGTGCTGCTGTCCGGCTCGCGCACGCTGGCGCCGAACCCCAATGACTGGGTGGTGGTGGGCACGCCGCAGTCGTTCGAGGCGTACGGCTTCATGATGCGCAAGGATGACCCCGGCTTCAAACAAGTCGTGGATGCCACCATGACGGGCCTGATGCGCAGCGGCGAGATCAACACGCTCTACACCAAGTGGTTCCTGAAGCCGGTGCCGCCGAAGAACCTCAGCTTCGACTTGCCGCAGAGCGAGCAGATCAAGAAGGCCTACGCCAATCCGAATGATGAGGCGTTCGAGTAACGCACTGGCGTTTCAGCCGCGCCGCGACGGGAGGTAGGCCCCCGTCCGGTGCAGCTGCCCCTCCGTCTGCTCCAGCGCCCGGATCGCCCCCTTGCCCTTCTTTGCCAGCAGATGCTCGACCAGCGCCTCCACCATCGCCACGCCGCTGGTGATCGACGGGAAGAACGATGGGCTGTCGATGGCGAAGAGCAGTGTGCAATCGGCTTCCAGCGCGATTGGCGCCACCGTACTGTCGGTCAAGGCGATCACCGTGCAGCCCGCCTCGCGTGCGGCGGTGGCCACGCGCATGCTTTCCTGCGAGTAGGGCGCGAAGCCGGCTACCAGCACCGCATCCTTGGGGCTCAAGGCGCGCAGTTCCATCTCCAGCGTGCCTGCGTCGCCACGGATCAGGCGCACCGAGCTGCGGAACAGCCCGTAGATGTAGTGGAACGAGAACGCGATTGGAAAGCACGAGCGGAAGCCCGCCACGTGGACCATCGGTGCGGCCGCCAGCAGTTCGGCCGCACGTGGCAGCGCGTCGGCGTTGCTGGCCAGCAGCGCGTCGAGGTTGTGATGCTGCACTTCGATCATTTCCGCGAACATGCGGCTCGAGCCACTTTCCCGCACCACCTTGCGGGCGCGCCTGGCGTAAGGCTGGCTGTCGCCGTCGCGCACTGCCTCGACGAACAGTTCGCGCAATCCCTGCCAGCCTTCGAACCCGAGCGCCTGCGACAGTCGCACCAGCGTGGCGGGCTGCACCCCGGCGTTGCCGGCCACCTTGCGCATCGACTGGATAGCAATATCGCGCGGGTGATCGAGCAGGTATCTGGCGCCACTCTGGAACTGCGCGCTCAGATTCGGGAAATCGGCGCGGAGTTGCGCCAGCAGCGCATCGAGCGACTGCGGCGGCTTGGGCGTGGAGGCGGGCATCTCTGGTTCAGGATTCTTGTGATGCAACGATTGTTGCACAGCTTGGCCCGCCGCAGGGCGCCCTTGTGTTGTGAACGGGGGGCACCGGTGGGGCATCGTATGTTTCGTGCTGGTGCCTTAATGAAACACTTGTTGCGCTGCCGGGACGTTGTTCCTATACTCACACCTGTTTCCGGGCAGACCCCCGCATCCCGCACCTCACCATGACGCACGTATTCCACCGCAATCCGAAGCAAACCTTGCCGGTCGCCGTTGGCGGCCAGGGTATCGAACTGATCGACAGCAATGGCCGGCGCTACCTCGACGCTTCGGGCGGCGCGGCGGTTTCCTGTCTCGGTCATGGCCACCCGCGCGTGATCGAAGCGATCAAGGCGCAGGTGGACACCATTGCCTACGCGCATACGTCGTTCTTTACCACCGAGGTGTCCGAGACGCTGGCCCAGACGCTGGCCGATGCGGCCCCCGGAGATCTCGATCATGTGTACTTCGTGTCCGGCGGCTCCGAGGCGGTGGAAGCCGCGCTGAAGCTGGCGCGCCAGTACTTCGTGGAGATCGGCCAGACGCAGCGCCGCCACTTCATCGCGCGGCGCCAGAGCTATCACGGCAATACGCTCGGCGCGCTGGCGATCGGCGGCAACGCGTGGCGGCGCGAGCCGTTCCTGCCGCTGCTGGTGCCGGCGCACCATGTGTCGCCGTGCTATGCCTACCGAGATCAGGCGGCCGGCGAAGCCGACACGCAGTACGCGCAGCGTCTGGCCGACGAACTTGAAGCAAAGATCCTCGAACTCGGCCCCGACTCGGTGGCCGGCTTCGTCGCCGAGACGGTGGTCGGCGCTACCGCAGGGGCGGTGCCGCCGGTGGCCGATTACCTGAAGCGTATCCGCGCTGTGTGCGACAAGTACGGCGTGCTGCTGATCCTCGATGAAGTGATGTCGGGCATGGGCCGGACGGGTTACCTGTTCGCGTGCGAAGAGGACGGCGTGGTGCCCGACATCGTGACGATCGCGAAGGGCCTCGGCGCTGGTTACCAGCCGATCGGCGCAATGCTCTCGACGTCGCGCATCTATGACGCGATCATCGGTGGCAGCGGTTTCTTCCAGCACGGCCACACCTATATCGGTCATGCGACGGCCTGCGCGGCAGCGCTGGCCGTGCAGCGCACGATTGTCGAGGACAAGTTGCTGGACAACGTGCTGGCGCGTGGCGAACAGTTGCGCGCGCGCCTGCGCGAATCGCTCGGCGACCATCCGAACCTTGGCGACGTGCGGGGCCGTGGACTGTTCGTCGGCGTGGAGTTCGTGGCCGATCGCGCCACCAAGGCCACGCTCGACCCGGCGAAGAAGACGCACGCCGTGCTCAAGCGCACCTGCATGGAGCATGGCGTGCTGGTTTATCCGATGGGCGGCACGGTCGATGGCATCCACGGTGACCACGTGCTGTTTGCGCCGCCGTTTATCTGCACGCCCACCGACATCGACAACATCGTAGACCGCTTCACGCAGGCCGTGAAAACGGTACTGCCGGCTTGAGGAGCGCGACGATGCCGAACCAGAATCCTGTCGCTACCGCTGACACCTTGCGTCGCCCGTTCGCTCTGGCGGTGGCCCCGAATGGCGCGCGCAAGACGCACGCGGACCACGCGTGCCTGCCAATCACGCCCGACGAGCTGGCGCAGTGCGCGCGCGAATGCGTGGATGCCGGCGCTGCGATGATCCATCTGCACGTGCGCAAGGCCGACGCCACGCACAGCCTCGAAGTGGTCGACTACGAGCCGGCCATTGCCGCTGTGCGCAAGGCTGTGGGCAATGCGCTGGTGCTGCAGCTGACCACCGAGGCGGTCGGCATCTACCAGCCGGCGCAGCAGATCGCGACCGTGCGTGCGCTGCGCCCCGAGGCCGCATCGGTGGCCATTCGCGAACTCGTGCCCAATGTCGCCGCGTTGCCTGCCGCCGCAGAGTTCTTCCAGTGGATGCACCACGAGCACGTGGTGGCGCAATACATCCTCTACGATGCCGATGACGTGCGCCGCTATGCGGCCCTGCGCGAAAGCGGCGCGATTCCAGCCGGGCGGCACTGGGTGCTGTTCGTGCTGGGACGGTACTCGGCCGGACAGAAGTCGTCGCCGGCGGACCTGCTGCCGTTCCTGGCCGCCTGGCGCGAGACCGGGCTCGATCAGTCTGGCGTCGAATGGGCGGTCTGCGCATTCGGCAAGCAGGAGGCCGATTGCGCGGCCACGGCCGTGATGCTGGGCGGGCACGCGCGTATCGGCTTCGAGAACAACATGACTTTGCCCGATGGCGCGATGGCGCCGGACAACGCCGCGTTGCTGCAAGCGGTGCGCACGCCGCTCCTCGCGCTTGGCTATGTCTCGATGACGGCTGACGTGCTGCGCGAGCGTTTCGCGGACTGAAAAAGCCCTCTGGCGACGACAGCAGGGCGGGGCGGATTCCGGTACGCTAGGCGTTTCATCGTTCCCCCGAAGGAGTGCCGATGTCGACCAGCCCGTCCCGCCAGTCTTCCCTGACCGAAGCGCCGCCACGGGCGCGTGACGTCGTGCACGCGCTGCGCGCGTCGCGCATCCGTGAAGTGGCTAATGCAGGGATCGGCCTGCCCGACGTGCTGCCGTTCTGGTTCGGTGAATCGGACCAGGTCACGCCGTCATTCATCGGCGATGCCGCGAGCCGCGCGCTCGCAAACGGGGCCACCTTCTACAACCACAATCTTGGCATCGCGCCGCTGCGGGCGGCGTTGTCGGAGTACGTGACCCGATTGCACGGAGCCACGCCGGTCGACCATATCGCCGTGACCAGCGCCGGCGTCAATGCGCTGATGCTCGCCGCGCAACTCGTCACCGGCCCCGGCGACCGCGTGGTGGCGGTGACGCCGCTGTGGCCCAACCTCGTCGAGATTCCGCGCATCCTTGGCGCGGCGGTGGAAACAGTGACGCTCGACTATGGCGCGGATGGCTGGACACTCGATGTCGACAAGCTGCTGGCCGCGCTGACGCCGGGCACGCGCGCCGTGATGATCAATTCGCCGAACAACCCGACCGGCTGGGTCATGCCCCGCGGCGCGCAACAGGCCGTGCTCGACCACTGCCGCCGCCACGGCATCTGGATCATCGCCGACGAAGTCTACGAGCGGCTTTACTACGGCGACGAGGGGGCGGTCGCACCATCGTTCCTTGACATCGCCGGCCGCGACGAGCGCGTTATCGCGGTCAACTCGTTCTCGAAGGCATGGCTGATGACCGGCTGGCGGCTTGGCTGGATGGTGGTGCCATCTTCGATGATGGACGACCTGGGCAAGCTCATCGAATACAACACGTCCTGCGCGCCATCGTTCGTGCAGGAGGCCGGCGTGGTGGCCGTGCGTGAGGGCGAAGCATTCACCCAGGATCTGGTCAAACGGCTGCGTTCGGCGCGTGATCATCTGGTGAGCGCGCTATCGGCATTACCCGGTATCGACGCGCACGCGCCGGATGGGGCGATGTATGTGTTCTTCCGCCTGAAAGGCGCGACCGACAGCCTCGATCTGTGCAAGCGGCTCGTGCGCGATGCCCATCTCGGGCTGGCGCCGGGAAGCGCGTTCGGCGACGAGGGCGAGGGCTTTGTGCGGTGGTGCTATGCGTGCGACGAGGCGCGGCTCGATGAGGGGGTGAAGCGGTTGCGGGGGTATCTGGGGCGGTAGCGGTTGATGGGCCTGACCCTCTGGCTCGGCCCCTCCCGCGCTAACGATCCGCTAACGATCGCTAACCACCTCTATTTCAAACTCCCCACCGTTTCCGACTCTCCCCACCATCCACCGCCCAGCGCCTGCATCAGCGCGGCTGAATCCGCCAGCCGCGTGGCGCGGGCCTGCGCCAGATCCAGCGCCGCCTGTCGTGCCTGCCGCTCGGCGTCGAGCACCGCGAACTGGCTTACGCCACCAAGCCGATACTGCTCGTTGACAATCGCCAGTGTGTCGCGCGTCTGCTTTGCGTTGTCCGCGCGCGCCTGCAGCGTGCCGGCGTCCGCGTCCAGCGCGCGCAGGGTGTCGGCAACGTTCTGCAGCCCCTGGAGCACCGCCTGCCGATAGGCGCCCAACGATGCTTCGTAGGCAGCTTCCTTCGCACGTTTCTGCGCACGCAACTCGCCCCCGTGGAACACCGGCTGCACGACGCCGGCGGCCAGGCTCCACACATTGAAGCTGTTGAACAGGTCGCTCATGCGCATGGCCTGCGTGCCGCCGCTGGCGGTCAGCGTGATCTGCGGATAGAGATTGGCCGTGGCCACGCCGATATCTGCCGAGGCCTGATGGAGCAGTGCTTCCGCCGCCCGAATATCGGGGCGACGTCGCGCCAGTTCGGAGGGCAGGCTTACCGGCAGCGTCTCGGGCAACTGCATGTCTTCGAGCCGGAATTCTGGAAGCTGAGCGGCGGCGGGGGTCTGGCCGGTGTAGACGGCGAGCTGGTGACGTGTGGCATCGATCTGCTGTGACAGTCCCGGAATCAGCGCCTGTGTCTGCGCCAGTTCGGCCTGCTGGCGCTGCACGTCGACGCGCGCGACACCACCCTGACCGAGGCGCTGCTGCATGATGGCTAGCTGGCGTTTCTGCGCGTCGGCCAGGGCCACGGTATCGGCGAGTTGCGCGCGCAGCCCGGCCTCGCGAATCGCCGCCGTGGCGACGTTGGCCGCGAGCGAAAGTCGGGCCGCCTCGAACTCGTAGCGCTGGTAGTCGACCGCGGCCTGCAAGCCTTCCAGTTCTCGACGCTGACCACCGAACAGATCCAGCGCATAGGACACCTGCACACTCGCGTTATAGAGCGTGAACGGCCCAGGGCTCGGGAACTGCGTGATGCCGACTGACTGCAGGTTGACCTGCTGCCGCGTTGCGTTGAAATTCGCGTCTACCTGCGGGAAGCGCGTGGCGCCGGTACGGGCCGCGAGATTCTCCTGCGCCTCACGCAGCTTGGCTTGCGCTTGTGTCAGCGTCGGGCTGTTGGCCAGGGCCACGCGGATGGTTTCATCGAGCTGCGGATTGCGGAACAGCGTCCACCATTGCGCGGGGACGTCGCCTTCCACCAGCGATTGCGATGGGTAGTCCTTCGCGTCAAGGCGTTCAGGCTGCGGGCCGGATGTGTAGCGAGCGTCAGCCGGCGCATCGGGCGTGCGGAAATCCGGGCCGACCGCACAGCCGGCCAGCGACATCGCGGCGGCGCACATCAACAGCGTGGGGATCGCGCGCATGGCGGTCTCCTTTCAGTCGAGCGTGCGCTTGTAGAAGCGCACGGCAATGGTGAGGACGATCACCGTGAACAGCGCCACGGGCCACACGTTCGGCCAGAGTTCGATCCAGCCGCTGCCCTTGAGCATGATGCTGCGGATCATCCGGTTGAAGTAGGTCATCGGCAGCACGTTGCCGATCCACTGCGCCCACGTTGGCATGCCCGCGAATGGGAACATGAAGCCGGACAGCAGGATATTGGGCAGGAAGTAGAAGAATGTGAGTTGCAGCGCCTGCAACTGGTTGGCCGCCAGCGAGGACAGCGTGATGCCCACGGTCAGGTTGGCCGCGATGAACAGCAATGCGGCCAGGTACACGGCCACGGGTGATCCGACGAACGGCACGCCGAACACGAAATGCGCCGCCAGCAGGATGATCGTCGCCTGAATCAGTCCGATGAAGATGTACGGGATGATCTTGCCCGAGATCACCTCAAGCGGCTGCACCGGCGTGGCCAGCAGATTTTCCATCGTGCCGCGCTCGCGTTCGCGCGTCATGGCCAGGCCGGTCATCATGACCATCGTCATCGTCAGGATCGTGCCCATCAGCCCCGGCACGATGTTGTACTGCGTGATGCCCTCCGGGTTGTAGAGCCGGTGCACGTTGACGTCGAAGGCGGGTTGCCCGCCGGCCAGTGGCGCCAGCGCGCCCTTCAGGTCGATCCGGGCAACGGTGGCCGGGAGTTGCGCCAGTGCGGCGATGGCCTGGCCCGTCGCGGAAGGATCGGTGGCATCGGCCTCGACCAGGATGGAAGGGCGATCGCCATGCAGCAGGCGTCGCGAGAAATCGGCCGGAATGCTGACCACGAACTGCACATCGCCGCGCATCAGCGCCTCGCGACCGGAGGCCTCGTCCGGCATCGTGCGCACCACCTTGAAGTACGTGGTGTTGTCCAGCGCGGCAATGAAGGTGCGGGAGAAGTCGCTGTGCTCGGCCACGATGACCGCGGTGGGCATATGGCGTGGATCGCTGTTGATCGCAAAGCCGAACAGCAGTAGCTGGATGATCGGTATCCCAATCATCATCCCGAACGTGACGCGATCGCGTCGTAGTTGCAGGAATTCCTTCAGGACGATGCTCCACCAACGGTGCGCCGAGAAGCGGGAGATCTGACGGCGTACGGCTTTCACGCGTCCCCCTTCGGCCCGCTGGCCCTTTCTGCGCTCTCCTTGGTGGCTTCCTTGGCGGGAACGGCCATGTTGTCCTGTGCGTCACCCATCATGTGGATGAAGACGTCCTCCAGGCTCGTCTCCACCGGCTCGATGCGGTGATCCCGGCCGGCGTACTGCCTGAGTGTCTGTTCGAGCGCGGTGCCGTCCTTGCCCGTGACATGCAGCGCCGTGCCGAACGCGACGGTCTGGTCCACGCCGGGCTTGCCTTGCAACTGGGTCGACAGTTCGGCCAGTTCGTCGCCCGATACGCTCCACGTGGTCAGGTTCTGGCTGGCGACGACTTCAGCCGAAGTGCCTTGCGCCAGCAGTTTGCCGTAGGCGATATAGGCGAGCTTGTGGCAGCGCTCCGCTTCGTCCATGTAGTGCGTGCTGACCAGCACCGAGATGCCACGGGCGGCCAACTGGTGCAACTGCTCCCAGAAGTCGCGGCGGGCCTTGGGGTCCACGCCGGCCGTGGGTTCGTCGAGCAGCAGCAACTGCGGTTCGTGCAGCAGGCACGCGGCCAGCGCCAGGCGCTGCTTCCAACCGCCGGAAAGCGACCCGGCCAGTTGTTCGGCCCGCGACGCCAGCCCGAGGTCCTCGAGCGCGCGGTCCACGACCTCGCGCCGGTTCGGCATGGCATACACGCGTGCGACGAAGTCCAGGTTCTCGCGGATCGACAGGTCTTCCCAGTAAGAGAAACGCTGCGTCATGTAGCCCACGTTGCGCTTGATCTCGGCGGACTCCTTGATGATGTCGAAGCCCAGGCAGGTGCCCGCGCCGGAGTCCGGTGTCAGCAGTCCGCACATCATGCGGATCGAGGTGGTCTTGCCGCTGCCGTTCGGGCCCAGGAAGCCGAAGATCTCGCCACGGGCCACTTGCATCGTCAGGTCGTTGACCACGTGCTTGTCGCCGAAGCGCTTGTTGAGGCCGTGCACGTCGATGGCCAGTTCGCCGTTCATGATTGCGTGACCTCGACAGGCTGGCCAGGGCGCAGCTTCGGTGCTTCGGCGGGGTCCGGACGTGCCTCGATCAGGAACACGAGCTTGCGGCGTGTCTCGTTGCTGTAGATGACCGGTGGCGTGAACTCGGCTTCGTTCGAGATATAGGTGATCTTTGCCGCCACCGGGGCCGCGCAACCGTCGCAGCGGATATGGACGGCCTGCCCGTTCTTGAGCGCGCCGACCACGGTCTCAGGTACGTAGAAGCGCACCTTGACGTTTGTGACGGGCAACATGCGGACCACGGTGCTGCCCGCGGGCACCCACTCGCCGGGGCGGAACGGCACGTCATAGACCAGGCCCGGCACCGTGGCATTGACGAACTTGCGCGAGAGCTTCCACTCGGCCTGCGTCAGCGCCGCACGCGCGGCATCCACCTGCGCGCTTTGCGCGGCAAGCTGGTCCTTGCGACCCGGCAGGCGTGCGACGTCGATATCGCGCTGCAACTCCCGCACGCGTGCCGCATCCGCATCCGCCGTGGCGCGGCTGTCGTCGAGCTGCTGCCTGGAGACGCCGCCGATCTCGAACTGGGCTTCGTCGCGCCGGCGTTGCGCCGCGCTGCGTTGGGCCTGCGCCTGCGCCTGCGACAGTTGCGCCTGGGTCACGGCCACTTCCACGGGGCGCTTGCCAATCTGGATATCGGCAAGCTGTGCCTCGGCCGCACGTAGCTGCTCGGCGGCTTGTTGCCGCGCGGCGCGTTCGTCGTCGGATTCCAGCACGAATAGGGGCGCACCATCGGCCACCTGCTGGCCACGGTCGACCGACAGCTTTTCCAGGCGGCCCGCGAATGGCGACGCCACAGAGACGAACTCGCCCTCCACGTAGCCTTGCCAACTGACGGGCTTGTCATTGCCGCACGCGGCCAGTGCCGCTGCCATGATCAGCAGGGACCACGCATGACGGGGGACGGGATAGGACATACGGGCTCCGGGTGGGCTTATTTGTCTTGGGACGGGGTGCCGGCGGACAGCCCGTGGGTGAGCAGGGTGGTGACGTGGCGCACGAGCGTTTCGGTATCGATATCGGCCGCGCCGGGGAGGCTGCGCCAGATGTGCGTGGTGGCGGGCGGCAGCAGCGCCAGCCCGATCAGCGACACCATGACAAGGGCCGGTTCGAGCCCCGGGGTCAGCTTGCCTTGCGCGTGTGCGGCTGCCAGTGGCCCCATGATCAGCGAGGCACGCCGCAGGGCCACGCGCTCGACCATCCGCTCGCGCAGATGGCCATCGGTACCGACGATCTCCCGGATCCACAGGCCCGGAAACCACGGCGTGGCGGACGCCGTGCGGATCAATTGGCCCGCCAGCGCCGGGATTACTGTCACGATGTCACCGGCGTGCCCGGCCAGGGTCTCGAACACCTGCTCGAACAGCGGCTCCAGCCGTTCGTCGAAGACGGCATCGAGCAGTAGCTCCCGATCGTGGAAGTAGTAGTGGACCAGTGCCGGCGTGACGCCAGCTTCGGCGGCGATCGCCTTGGTGGAGGTGGCGGCCACGCCGTGGCGCGCGAACAGGGTGACGGCGGCGTCGATCAGGCGGTTACGCTGATCGGCATCATTGGCGTTGGCCGTGGGGCGTCCCGGCCGGCGCTGTCGCGGTGCCGGGGACGGATCGGACGAGGACTTGGCTGGCATCAGTCAACTCCAGACGGTATCGAGTAGATATTAATTTTCGAATTAATTAATTCAAGATCGGTTACAAAGTTGAGTGAGAGCGCAGCGCGTTGGATATGCTGCATTGCAACAATTCACGGTAGACATGTCATGGGGCTTTGGCTAAGCTGCCCGCCAATCCATTGGATGCCTGCATGCGCGCATCCACTGCCCCCAATTCCTATGTCGCGTTCTTGTCCGCCAGCCGCTCCGCAGCGGTTGCGCCCGAGCTTTGCCCGCCGCTTTGCCGTCCCGTTTGCCGCCTTGCTGGTGGCGGGCGGGCTTGCTTTGCCGTGGGCGGCGCAAGCGCAGGAAGCCACCGGGCCAGGGCAGGAAGCCGTGTCCGATGTGGAAAGCCCGTTCGCCATCCATGGGCAGACCACGTATATCTGGCAGCGCAAGCCGTCTTTCGGCGCGGGGTACTCCGGCGAGAACAGCCTGACGCCCGATCGTGCCAAGAGCTATTCGTTCACGGCCACGCTCGACCTGGGATTGCGGCTCTGGCAGGGCGCCGAGTTCCATTTCAATCCGGAGGTGGCCCAGGGCGTGCCGTTCTCCGAACTGCATGGCGTGGGTGGCCCTTCCAATGGCGAACTGGCCAAGACGGCCAGCACCAATCCGAAGTTCTACCGCGCACGGGCCTTCATTCGTCAGACGTGGGGGCTGGGAGGCGGCGAGGAAAAGCTCGAGGCCGATTTCAACCAGTTCGCCCGCACCGTCGACAAGCAACGCGTGGTGCTGACCGCCGGCAACTTTAGCGTGCTCGATGTCTTCGATCAGAACCCCTACGGGTCCGATCCACGCACGCAGTTCATGAACTGGTCGTTCCTGACGCACGGTTCGTTCGACTACGCGGCGGATGCGCGAGGCTACAACTGGGGGGCTTCGGTCGAGTACATCGGCGATGGCTGGTCGGCGCGTTTCGGCCGTTTCCTGCAGCCGCTCGAATCAAATGGCCAGGAGCTCGACACGCGCATGTTCGAGCACTACGGCGACGTGCTGGAACTCGAAAAGCGCTACCAGATCGGTGGCCGCCCTGGCCAGGCCCGGCTGCTGCTGTGGCGTAACAAGGCGAAGATGGGGGCGTTCAACGACGCCATCGCTTTCGGACTGGCCAACAACGTGACGCCGGACGTGGCCGACGTGCGCCGCGAACACGCGAAGGTGGGCGTGGGGCTTGCGTTCCTGCAGGAGGTCAACGATTCACTGGGCCTGTTCCTGCGGGCCAACTGGTCCGACGACAAGACCGAAACCTACGCGTTCACGGAAATCGGCCGGCAGGTGGCGTGGGGCGGCACGCTCAAGGGAACGGCGTGGGGTCGTCCCAAAGACGAGGTGGGGCTGGGGATGGCGATCAACATGCTTGGGTCCAACCATCGCAACTATCTGGCGGCGGGTGGTCTGGGCGCGTTCCTGGGGGATGGGGCGCTCAACTACGGCCCCGAGCAGGTATTCGAGATCTACTACAGCTTCGCGGTCTGGAAGACGCTGAGCCTGAGCCCGGACTTCCAGTACATGCGGAACCCGGGCTACAACCGGGATCGCGGGCCCGCCAAGTTCATCGGCATCCGGGCCCACGCGGAGTTTTGAGTCAGTGCGGTCCTACTGCCGCGCATTGCGCCGGTTGTCCGGCCACGGCGTGTTGTAGTTGGTGCGGAACGGATTGATGTCCAGCCCGCCGCGGCGCGTGTAGCGTGCGTAGACCGCGAGCTTCACCGGCTTGCACATGCGCATGACGTCCGTGAAGATCCGCTCGACGCACTGCTCGTGGAACTCGTTATGGTTCCGGAACGAGATCAGGTACTTGAGCAGACCTTCCTGATCGATCGGCGCGCCCACGTAGCGGATCTGCACGCTACCCCAGTCTGGCTGGCCCGTGACCAGGCAGTTCGACTTGAGCAGGTGCGACACCAGCGTTTCCTCCACCGGCGACTCTTCCTGTTCGGCCGACAGCAGCGTCGGATCGGGTTCGTAGATATCGGTCTCGATGTCGAGCCGGTCCAGCAGCAGCCCGTCCAGTTCGCCCATCTTCTGCGTGCCAAGGTCGGCCTCGGTCACCAGCCGGACCTGCACCGTGCCGCCCGTGGCCTCGGAGAGGTCGTGATGCAGCAACTGCTGCAGCGCCTCGGGCGAAGCGATCTTGGTCTGGTTGAACGAGTTCAGGTACAGCTTGAACGACTTCGACTCGACGATGTTCGGCGTATCGGCAGGAATGATGAACGTGGCCAGCGCCACCTGCGGCTTGCCCTTCAGGTTCAGCCACGATACCTCGTAGGCATTCCAGATATCCACGCCGAAGAAGGGCAGCGCGCGCCCTTCCGGCAGGCCGATCTCCGCGCGTTTCGGCTGGCGCGGGATCGGGAACAGCAATGATGCGTCGTATTCGGTCTTGTACGCCGAGGGCTTGCCCAGCGGCGAGTGCTCAGGAAGCGTCATGATCGGGGGCGTCAGGAAAGGAACAGCTTGTAGACGGGGTTGTCGGTCTCATCCCAGTGTACGTAACCGAGCGTCGAAAGGAAGCTGCGGAACGCGCGCTTCTCGTTCTTCGGCACCTGGATGCCGACCAGGATGTTCGACGTATCCGCGCCCTGGTTCCGGTAGTGGAACAGGCTGATGTTCCAGTTCGGGCTCATGCTGGACAGGAACTTCATCAGCGCGCCCGGGCGCTCCGGGAACTCGAAGCGATACAGCAGTTCGTCATGCGCCAGCGGCGAATGGCCGCCGACCATGTAGCGGATGTGCTGCTTGGCCAGTTCGTCGTTCGACAGGTCGAGCGTGTCAAAGCCATGGCGGCGGAAGTTGGCGGCGATCTTGTCGCTCTCCGCGCGGCTGGCGATCTGCACGCCGACGAAGATATGCGCCACGCCCTTGTCGGCGATGCGGTAGTTGAACTCGGTCACGCTGCGCGTGCCGACCTGTTCGCAGAAGCGCTTGAAGCTGCCGCGTTCCTCGGGGATCGTCACGGCGAAGACCGCTTCGCGCGCTTCACCCACTTCGGCGCGCTCGGCCACAAAGCGCAGGCGGTCGAAGTTCATATTGGCGCCGCAGGCGATCGCCACCAGGTGCTGGTGCTTGAGCTTCTCGCGCTCGGCGTACGCCTTGAGGCCGGCCACGGCCAGCGCGCCGGCCGGCTCGAGGATGCTGCGGGTGTCCTGGAACACATCCTTCAGGCCCGCGCAGATCGCATCGGTATCGACCAGGATGATGTCGTCGACCAGTTCACGCGTGATGCGGAACGTTTCCTTGCCCACCAGCTTGACGGCGGTACCGTCCGAGAACAGGCCCACATCCTTCAGTTCCACGCGCTTGCCGGCGTCCACCGAGCGCTTCATGGCATCGGAATCGAAGGTCTGCACGCCGATCACCTTGATCTCGGGGCGCACCGCCTTGACGTAGGCGGCGATGCCGGAGATCAGGCCGCCGCCGCCGATGGCGACAAAGATCGCGTGGATCGGGCCAGGGTGCTGGCGCAGGATCTCCATCGCGATGGTGCCCTGGCCGGCGATGACCTCGGGGTCGTCAAACGGGTGGATGAACGCGAGCTTGTGCTTCTTCTCGAGTTCGGCCGCGTGCAGGTAGGCATCGCTGTACGACTCACCGTGCAGAACGATCTGCACCCACTCGCCGCCGCGCTCGCGCACGGCGTCGATCTTCACCTGCGGCGTGGTGGTCGGCATGGCGATGATCGCCTTGCACTGCATGCGGGCCGCCGCCAGCGCCACGCCCTGGGCGTGGTTGCCTGCCGAAGCAGCGATCACGCCGCGCTTGAGTTCCTCGGGCGTGAGGGACGCCATCTTGTTGTACGCCCCCCGCAACTTGAACGAGAACACCGGCTGGGTGTCCTCGCGCTTGAACCAGACCGCATTGCCGGTGCGTGCCGACAGCGCGGGCGCATAGGTCAATTCGGTCTCCTGGGCCACGTCATAGACCTTGGCGGTCAGGATTTTTTTCAGATAGTCGGGCTTGGCGGGCGTGCGGGTCATGGTCTGCGGAGTGCGGCGCCGGGGGGCAGCGGCAAAAAAACCGGAAAAATCGGCGGAAACCGCCAATGATAATGGATGGCGCACTTGGCAGTGCCAGGTTGGCAGTTGCCGTGCGACGGGTGCAGTGACAGCCACAGTTGTAGGACAGCGTCCGGCTGACACCTTCCAAATCGACGTGTTACGGTCTTGCGTGATGTCTTCGCTACCTCTCATCGAACCCGATACCGCGCTGTTTCTGGATTTCGACGGCACGCTGGCTGACCTCGCGCCACGCCCCGAGCTGGTGCAGGTCGAGCCGGAACTGGTTGGCACGCTGCGCGCGCTGCACACCTGCCTGGACGGCGCCCTGGCCATTATCTCGGGCCGGCCCGTTGCCGAGCTCGATGGCTTCCTGCAGCCGCTGAGGCTCCCCGCGGCAGGCGTGCACGGCGCCGAACTGCGCCATGACGGCGAAGCGCTGTTCATGCCACCGGCCCCGGGCATCACGGCATTGATGCCGAGGCTCGAAGCCTTCGTCGCGCGCCATCCCGGCCTACGCATCGAGCGGAAATCCGTGGCAGTCGCCATTCACTATCGACAGGCTCCGGAACTCGAGGCACAGGTGCGAGCGATGGTGGCCGACACCCTGCACGACGTGGATGGGCTGGAAGGCTTGCCCGGAAAAATGGTTGTCGAGATCAAGCCTGCCGGCGTCGACAAGGGGGGCGCGATCGCCGCGTTCATGCGCATGGCCCCCTTCGAAGGACGCAAGCCGCTGTTCGCGGGTGACGATGTCACCGACGAAGCCGGTTTCGTTGTGGCGCGTGAACTCGGCGGGGTGGGCGTGCTGGTTGGCGAGCGCGCCACCGCCGCCACGGTCAGCGTGACCGGGCCCGCTGCGTTGCGTTGCTGGCTTCATCGATCCGCCCATGCTCTTCTGGCGCTCAGGGCGCAACGCGGCGGCAAGCCGCAGTCCGTCTCATCCACTTCGTCCGAAACGGAGGACTCGCTGTGAACGCCCCCCCCACACCTGCCGCGCATCATCCAGAAGCGCCCGCTTTCAATACCGATACCAACTGCACTGGCCGTCACGCCGATCCGTCGCTATCGCTCGGGATGATTGGCAACTGCGCATTCTCGGCACTGGTCGACGGACGCGGCCGCATCGTCTGGTGTTGCCTGCCGCGCTACGATGCCGACCCCGTTTTCAATGCGCTGCTCGATTCGAGCGAGAACGGTGGCCACTTTTCCATCGAGGTGGAAGACCTGGCGAAGTCCACGCAGTGGTACGAGCCGAATACGGCCATCCTGCGCACGCGCCTGTACGACAAGCATGGTCACTGCCTGGAAATCACCGACTTCTGCCCTCGGTTCTTCCGGCTCGGACGCTATTTCCGCCCGCTGACGCTGGTGCGGCGGATCCGGCCGGTCCGTGGCGCGCCACGGGTGCGGGTCACGGTGGCACCGCGCTTCAACTGGGGCCGGATCAAGCCGCAGATGACACGCGGCAGCAGCCATGTGCGCTATATCGGCGAGGACCTGACGCTGCGGATGACCACAGACGCGCCGCTGGCCTATGTGCTGTCGAACACGCCGTTCCTGGTCACGCGCAACTACAACTTCATTCTCGGGCCAGATGAAACGCTGGCGCATGGCGTGGAGGAGACCGCGCGCGACTTCGAACAGGAGACCACGTCCTACTGGCGTATCTGGAGCCGCCGGCTGGCCGTGCCGCGCGAATGGCAGGACGCCGTGATCCGCGCGGCGATCACGCTGAAGATGTCGCTCTACGAGGAGACTGGCGCGATCGTCGCGGCGATGACAACGAGCATTCCCGAGGCGCCCGGCAGCGGCCGGAACTGGGACTACCGCTACTGCTGGTTGCGCGACGCGTTCTTCGTGGTGCGCGCGCTCAACAGCCTGTCCGAAGTCGGCACGATGGAGGACTACATGCGCTGGCTGACGAATGTCGTCGTGCAGGCGCAGGATGGCCATATCCAGCCGCTCTACGGCATCGGGCTCGAACGCGAGCTGCCGGAGAGCGTCCTCGATCATCTGGGCGGATATCGCAATATGGGCCCGGTGCGCGTGGGCAACCAGGCGCAGGAGCATTTCCAGCACGATGTCTACGGCAACGTGGTGCTCGGCGCCGCGCAGGCGTTTCACGACCACCGGCTGCTGCATCGTGGCGGCCTGACGGAATTTCACCGGCTCGAGGACGTCGGCGAGCAGGCGGTGCGCGTGTTCGGCACGCCGGACGCGGGCATGTGGGAGTTGCGCACGCGCGCGCGGGTCCATACGTCTTCGGCGCTGATGAGCTGGGCAGCCTGCGACCGGCTGGCCAAGATCGCCACCAAGCTCGAGCACCCGCAGCGCGCCGCGTACTGGGCGGAACATGCCGACCGCATGAAGCAACGCATCCTGGCCGAATCGTGGAGCGAGTCGCGACAGGCTTTCGCGGAGAGTTTCGGCGGTAACGTGCTCGACGCCAGCGTGCTGCTGATGGCGGAAGTGAATTTCATCGACCCGAAGGACCCGCGTTTCATTGCGACGCTGAAGGCGCTCGAGGAAACGCTCTGCGACGGACCGTACATGCGGCGCTACGAGGCGCCGGACGACTTTGGCAAGCCCGAGACAGCCTTCAATATCTGCACGTTCTGGCGCATCGACGCGCTGGCACGCATCGGCCGTCGCGAGGAAGCGCGCGAAATCTTCGAGGCCATGCTGGCGGCGCGCAATCCGCTCGGGTTGTTGTCGGAGGACACGCACCCGGTCACGGGCGAGATGTGGGGCAACTTCCCCCAGACCTATTCGATGGTCGGCCTGATCAATGGCGCCGTACGGCTGTCGGCCCCCTGGGACAGCGTGATTTGAACGAGGAGTGGATCTCAACCAGAAGCGAGATATGGGAAGACTAGTAGCAGTATCGAACCGGGTTGCCGACCCGCGGAATCATGCGGCGGGCGGACTTGCCGTCGCGCTGTCCGACACGTTGAACAAGACCGGTGGATTGTGGTTCGGCTGGAGCGGCAAGGTAGTGGACGCCAGCCGCGGCGGCACGCCCGGAGAGGGCGAGCTGCACCAGATCCAGGCCGGCAATGTCACGCTGGCCACGGTGGATCTGAGCCGGGAGGACTTCGAGTCCTACTACCTGGGCTACAGCAATGGCGTGCTGTGGCCGGTATTCCACTATCGGGTGGACCTGGCCGACTTCGATTCCGGCGGCAACCTGAATGCCTACCGCCGCGTGAACCAGCTTTTCGCGCGCAAGCTGGCGCCGCTGCTCAAGCCCGACGATGTGATCTGGATCCACGACTATCACCTGATTCCGCTGGCTGCGGAATTGCGGGCGATCGGTTGCGGCCAGCGCATTGGCTTCTTCCTGCATATCCCGCTGCCGCCACGGCTGATCCTGGCTACCATTCCGCAGCACGAGTGGCTGATGCGCGCGCTGTTTGCCTATGACCTGCTCGGCTTCCAGAGCCACGACGATGTCGAGCACTTCTCCCGCTATGTGCAGGGCGAGGCCGGCGCCGAACCGATGGGCGAATACCGCTTCCGTGCATTCCATCGCACCGTGCGTGCGCAGGCGTTTCCGATCGGTATCGATGTCGACGAGTTCATCGAACTGGGCCGCGCCGACGAAGCGCGCGAGACCTACGAGATGATGCGCGGCCAGTACGCGCGACGCAGGCTGCTGCTTGGCATCGACCGCCTCGATTACTCGAAGGGCCTGCCCCAGCGGCTCAAGGCTTTCCAGACGCTGCTGGCCGAGTACCCCGAGAACCGTTCAAGCGCCACGCTGATCCAGATCACCGCGCCGTCACGGGAATCGGTCGACGCCTATGCGGACCTGCGGCGCGACATGGAAGGCATCACCGGCGCGATCAACGGCGAGTATGGCGAGCTGGACTGGATGCCGGTGCGCTACATCCACCGCTCCACCGCGCGTCGCCGCCTGCCGGGCCTGTGCCGTGCGTGCAACGTGGCGCTGGTGACGCCATTGCGCGACGGCATGAACCTCGTCGCCAAGGAATACATCGCGGCCCAGGACCCGGAGGATCCCGGGGTGCTGGTGCTGTCCCGCTTCGCGGGCGCGGCGGAACAGCTCAAGGAAGCGCTGCTGGTCAATCCATACGACACGCGTGCCACCGCGCAGGCGATCCAGCAGGCACTGCATATGTCGCTGTCAGAGCGCCAGGCGCGTCACCAGAAGCTGCTGGAGCGGATTCGCCAGCAGGATGTGCACTGGTGGAGCGGGGAATATCTGCGGGCGCTAATGGAGACGGAAGGGGGGTGATGGTTGAGGCCGCAGGCAGGCGCCGCTAAATCCGCAGCGCCTACACCTACTTCAGATCGCCCGGCACATCCACATCCCGGAACGGACCATCGTCGTCGGTCAGGATGCGCGTCACTGGTTGTGACTTGAGCAGTGCGCGGGCGCCTTCGTCGCCGTCGAGCTTCAGCAGTTCCTCGCGCCATGCGGCGCCAAAACCGACCGGGTGCCCACGCTGGCCATCACGCCACGGCGCGGCGATGGTGTCGCGCGACGTGATCGTCAGTGCCACGGCGCGCACCAGTTCCATCGATAGCCACGGCATGTCCGCCAGTGCCACGACCCAGCCGCGCGCATCGGCGCAGGCCGTCACGCCAGCGCGTAGCGCCGCGCCCATGCCGGCCTCGGCGTCTGCGGATTCGACTACCTTGCAGCCGCCGCGGCGCAGCTCTTCCGATAGCTCGGGATTGCCGGGGCGCACCACGGCGATCGAACCCGGTAGCGCCGCCGCAAGCGTTCGCGCGCTGCGCCATGCCACGGTGCGGCCGTCGGGCAGTTTCTCGAGCAGTTTGTTGCGTGCGCCAGCCGGGTCGAAGCGTCGGCCAAAGCCGGCCGCCAGCAGGATGCCGATGGGCAGGTCGGATTGAGAGAGCACGGGCTTCGTCATGGCTGTGCCGCCGAAGCGGTGGGCAGGATTGGGCAGGCCGCCTCGCCAGCGGCGATTTCCCGCGCCGCTTTCGCGCCTTCGACTTGAAGGATGTCAGGGAGCGAGACGTGGTTCTTGGCCGCGACCACTTCGGCCAGGATCGAGATCGCAATCTCCGGCGGCGTGCGGCTGCCGATGTAGATACCCACCGGCCCATGCAATCGCGCGAGCTGCAGCTCTGTCAGGTCGAATTCCTTGAGCCGCTCGCGGCGCGCGTGGTTGTTGCGTCGCGAGCCGAGCGCGCCGACATAGAACGCCGGCGTGCGCAGCGCTTCCATCAGGGCCAGGTCGTCGAGCTTGGGGTCGTGCGTCAGCGCGATCACCGCGCAGCGCTCGTCGAGCTTCATCTCCATGACCGTGTCGTCCGGCATGGTGCGGACCATCGTCACCCCCGCGATGTCCCAGGTCTCGGTGTATTCCTCGCGCGGATCGCAGACAGTGACCTGGAAGCCAAGCCCCACGGCGATCTGGCACAGGTACTTCGACAGCTGGCCGGCGCCGATCACCAGCATCCGGTAGCGCGGGCCGTGGATCGTCAGCAGGGTCTTGCCGTCGAACGCCAGGCCGTCGGTGGCCTCGGCTGGCCCGAGCGTTGCCGCACCGGTTGCCATGTCGAGCGTGCGGGCGATGAGCCTGCCGTTCTCCACCGCGTCGAGCAGATCGACGATGCCACTGGCCGCAGACAGCGGCTCGGTCACCAGCTCGATCGTGCCACCGCAAGGCAGGCCGAAGCGGTGCGCTTCCTCCGCGCTGATGCCGTACTTGATCGCTTCGGGGAGGCCCGAATGGATGCCCTCGTGCCGAACGCGGTCGATGATGTCGTCCTCGATGCAGCCGCCGGAAACCGAGCCCACCACGTGGCCATCGTCACGCACGGCCAGCATCGCGCCTTCGGGGCGGGGCGACGACCCCCAGGTTCTGACGACTGTCACCAGCAATACGCCATGCCCTTCCTGCTGCCAGCGCACGCTGCATTTCAGGACTTCGAGATCCACGCTGTCCATGATCGTTTCCGCTTTGTTCCTGTGTCATCGCCGCCGTCGGTCGTTTTCCCCGCGTCGGCTGATTGTTCCGTTTCCGTATTGTCGTCGTCTTCATTCGCGCCACCGCCACCAACCGCCTCGGTGAAGCGGGCGAAGAATGTATCGGCCATCTTGCGCGCGGCGGCATCCACCAGCCGCGAGCCGATCTGCGCGATCTTGCCGCCGACCTGCGCGTGAACCACGTAGGTGAGCAGCGTCTCGTCGCCTTCGGGCGTGAGCTTGACCTGCGCGGACCCCTTACCAAATCCGGCCGCGCCGCCCTGTCCGTCGAACTGGATCGTGTAGCTCTCCGGCGCCTGGATGTCCTGCAGCGCCATGCGCCCCTTGAAGCGCGCCTTGACCGGTCCGACGGCGGCGGTCAGCGCCAGTTGGTAGGCGTTGTCGCCGTCGGGCTCGATGCTCTCACATCCCGGAATACATTGCTTGAGCAGCGCTGTGTCGTTCAGTGCATCCCAGGCGACCTGCTGGGGCACGGGCAGTCGCTGGGTCTGGGTCATTTCCATGATGGATATCCTGGTTGGGGGCGTGATGCTTTGACAGGCGGAACGCGCGCGGGATCGGCCAGCAGCGATTCCAGCGCGAACAGGCTGTCCAGGTTGTGCGCCGCACGCAGCGCGTCGACGTGGGGCAGGATCGCCTGGATGCCGCGCGCCTGCGGCGTGAAGCCTTCATAGCGCAGCAGCGGATTGAGCCAGATGATGCGATGCGCAAATCGGCGCAGGCGGGCCATCTCCTGTTCGAGCAGATCGATGTGCTCCAGATCGATACCGTCGCTGACCAGCAGCACCGTGGCGCGGCCGGACAGCGTGCGACGCGCCCATTGCCGGTTGAACGTGGCCAGCGCGGCACCGATTCGGGTGCCGCCAGCCCAGTCACGGACCTGTTCGGTGATCAGGTTCACCGCGTCGTCCGGATCGCGTTCGCGTAGCGCGCGCGTCACGTTGGTCAGCCGCGTGCCAAACAGGAAGACGTGCAGTCGCTCGCGGGACTGCGTCAGCGCGTGGCAGAAGTAGAGGACGGCGCGCGAGTACTGGCTCATCGAGCCAGAGATATCGAGCAGCAGGACCACGGGCGGCTTGCGCTCGGCACGCTTGCGGTACTTCCAGCGCAGCCATTCACCATGCTGGCGCACCGCCAGTCGCGCGCTCGCGCGCAGGTCGGCGTGCGTCCCGCAGGTGGATGGGCGCAGACGCCGTGTCTTCTGCAGGGCCAGACGCGCGCGCCGTGTGCGCACCAGATGCTGGAGCGCGCGCCACTCTTCGGCGTTCAGGGTTTCGAAGTCGCGCCCCGCCAGACGCTCCTGATCGGAGAACGTAAGCGGGGCGGTGAAGCGTTCCTCACGGGGCGGCTGGTCCGGCTTTGGCGATGGCGGTTGCCGGGCGGCCAGGGCATCGGCCAGGCGGTTGCTGCGTCGGGGCGGCGGAATCCCGGCATCGACGCGCGGCAGCAGCATCGCCCGCAGCTTGCTTTCCCAGTCGGGGTCGCGCCAGAACAGGTCGAAGGCGGCATCGAACAGCGGGCGCTGATCGGGGCCCGATAGCACCAGCGCCGCCAGCGCGGCCCGCACTTCGTCGCGCGCGCCGATATCGATATGCCGCAGGGCTTCCAATGCATCGACGGCATGCGCTGGCGATAGCCCGAACCCGGTGTCACGCAGCAGCCGCATGAAATGCGTGACGTTGCGGGCCAGCATCGGCAGCGGGGGCGGCGTGCCCGATGTGTCCGGTCGGGAAAAGGGGGCAAACGGGGCAGAGGGGGCGGAAGGTACGGCGCGTGGCATGGTCAGCCTGCTGGTGCTGCCCCGGCGAGCAGTTCGGCGATGGTCGGTCCGTCCGCGCGTGCCAAGTCGTCCTGATACTTGAGCAGGACGCCTAGCGTGTCGCGCACCGATTGCGGATCGAGTTCGGTCACGCCCAGCGCGGCCAGCGCGCGACACCAGTCGATGGCCTCGGCAATGCCGGGAGCCTTGAACAGGTCGATGCCACGCAGCCGGTGGATGAAATCGACGGCCTGCCGTTGCAGGGCCATCGCCGCTTCGGGCGCGCGCGCCGCGACGATCTGCAACTCGCGGTCGCGGCCCGGGTAACCCATCCACTGGTAAAGGCAGCGACGTTTGAGCGCGTCATGCACCTCGCGCGTGCGGTTCGATGTGATCACGATCAGTGGCGGACGTTCGGCCTGGACCACGCCGATTTCGGGGATCGACACCTGGTATTCGGACAGGACTTCGAGTAGAAACGCCTCGAACGGTTCGTCGGCGCGGTCGATTTCGTCGATCAGCAGCACGCGCGGCACGTTCGGCGCGGCAGGGTCCGGCAACAGCGCCTCAAGCAGCGGGCGCTTGAGCAGGTAGTCGTCGTGATAGAGCGATTGCTGCTCGGGCCGTTCGCCACGCGCTTCGGCTAGCCGAAGCGCCATGATCTGGCGCGGGTAGTCCCATTCGTAGAGCGCGCTGGCGGCGTCGAGACCTTCATAGCATTGCAGGCGCAGCAGCCGCGTGCCGAGCGCGCGCGCCATGGCTTGCGCCAGCGCTGTCTTGCCGACACCGGGCTCGCCTTCGAGAAAAAGCGGGCGTTGCATCCGAAGCGCGAGATACAGCACGGTGGCCGTCTCGCGGTCGGCGAAATATTGCTGCTTTTCGAGCAGCGAGAGGGTTTGGTCGATCGAGGTGGGGAGCATGGTGAGAATGCGAGTTCCGTCGCTATGCGCACCTCTCTCCCGCCGCGCGGGAGAGAGGTACAAACACGACGCAGCCTTAGCCCTTCAGCGCCTGCTCCACGGCTCGCGCCGCCAGCACGGGGATCAGATGCGCGCGGTACTCGGCAGATGCATGCAGGTCCACGTTGAGGCCAGACGGGTCCATCTTCACGGCTCGGGCGGCAGCCGGCGTGAAGCTGGCCGCCAATGCCTGCTCGAGCGCCGGCGCCCGGAACACGCTGTCTGCCGCGCCGGTCACCGCCACGCGCACGGTCTTGCCGGTGCGCGCGACCATCACGCCAACCAGCGCGAAGCGCGATGCGGGGTTGCGGAACTTGATGTAGGCAGCCTGATCCGGCGACGGGAAACGCACCGCGGTGATCAACTCGTCGGGCTCGAGCGCTGTTTCATAGAGCCCCTTGAAAAAGTCGTCCGCCGCGATGCTGCGACGATCGGTGACGACCGTCGCGTTCAGCCCGAGCACGGCGGCGGGATAGTCCGCCGCCGGGTCGTCATTGGCGAGTGAGCCACCGATCGTCCCCATCGCGCGTACCTGCCGGTCGCCGATGCCGTTGGCCAGCGCGGCCAGCGCCGGAATGCGGCGCATCACGTCGGCATTGGCCGCCACATCGGCATGGCGCGTGGCGGCGCCGATCACCAGCGCGTCACCCTCGACGCGAATCCCGTTCATGCCCGGAATGCGCGATACATCGACCAGCGTCGACGGCGAAGCCAGGCGCAGCTTCATCGCCGCCAGCAGGCTTTGACCACCAGCCAGGAACTTGGCGTCGCCATCGGCCTTCAGCTTGGCCACCGCGGCATTGGCGTCGGCGGCACGTTCATACTGAAATGCATACATGTTGTGCTCTCCCCGGTTACGCGGTGCCAGATTGCGCGGACTGGATGGCTTGCCACACGCGATGCGGCGTGGCAGGCATCTGCAGATCGTGTACGCCGAGCGGCGACAAGGCGTCGACCATGGCGTTGATGAAGGCCGGTGGCGAGCCGATCGCGCCGGCTTCGCCGCAGCCTTTCACGCCGAGCGGATTGTGCGTGCACGGTGTGCCGGTGGACGTCTCGACGGTGAAGTCGGGCAGGTCTCCGGCGCGTGGCATCGCGTAGTCCATGTACGAACCGGTCAGGAGCTGGCCGCTCTCGGGGTCGTAGACGCACTGTTCGAGCATCGCCTGACCCAGACCCTGGCCAATGCCGCCATGTACCTGGCCTTCCACGATCATCGGGTTGATCACGTTGCCGAAGTCATCCACAGCGGTGAACTTGACCACGTGCGACTCGCCGGTATCGGGATCGACCTCGACTTCGCAGATGTACGCGCCGGACGGATACGTGAAGTTCGTCGGATCGTAGAACGCGTTCTCGTTCAGGCCTGGCTCAAGCTTGTCGAGCGGGTAGTTGTGCGGCACGTATGCCGTCAGCGCCACCTCGCCGAACGTCTTGGTGCGATCGGTGCCGGCCACGCGGAACACGCCGTCCTTGAACTCGATGTCGGCGTCGGATGCCTCGAGCAGGTGCGCGGCGATCTTCTTGGCCTTGGCCTCGATCTTGTCGAGCGCTTTCATGATCGCCGAGCCGCCCACTGCCAGTGAGCGGGAACCATAGGTCCCCATGCCGAACGGCACGCGGCCCGTATCGCCATGCACGATCTCGACGGCATCCAGTGCGATGCCCAGGCGGTCCGCCACGATCTGCGCGAACGTGGTTTCATGGCCTTGACCGTGGCTGTGCGATCCGGTGAAGACCGTCACGGTGCCCGTCGGATGCACGCGGATCTCGCCCACCTCGAACAGCCCGGCACGCGCGCCCAGCGCTCCGGCGATATTCGAGGGCGCAAGCCCGCAGGCCTCGATGTAGCACGAGTAGCCGAGCCCGCGCAGCTTGCCGCGTTGCTTCGCTTCCGCGCGCCGGGCCGGGAATCCCGCCACGTCGGCCAGTTCCTCCGCGCGAGCCAGGCAGGGCTCGTAGTCGCCGGTGTCGTAGGTCAGACCCACCGGAGTGGCATACGGGAAGGTGCGGATGAAGTTTTTGCGGCGCAGCGTGGCCGGATCGACGTTGGTCTCGCGCGCGGCCGCTTCCACCAGCCGCTCGACGACGTAGGTGGCCTCGGGGCGTCCCGCGCCGCGATAGGCATCGACGGGGGACGTGTTGGTGAACACCGCGTGGACTTCGGCATAGATCGCCGGCGTGGCGTATTGGCCGGCCAGGAGTGTCGCGTAGAGGATCGTCGGCACGCTACTGGCGAACGTCGACAGGTACGCGCCCATGTTGGCGATGGTGTGCACGCGCATCGCCAGGAAGTTGCCGTCGGCGTCGAGCGCGAGTTCAGCCTTGGTCACATGATCGCGACCATGGGCGTCGGTCAGGAAGGACTCGGAGCGTTCCGCAGTCCACTTGATCGGACGTCCCACCTTTTTCGATGCCCAGGTCAGTGCCACGTCCTCGGGGTAGAGGAAGATCTTCGAGCCGAAGCCGCCGCCCACGTCCGGCGCGATGATGCGCAGGCGCGACTCGGGCAGGCCCAGCACGAATGCCCCCATCAACAGCCGCTCCACGTGCGGGTTCTGGTTGGCGACGTAGACCGTGTAGCCGTCATCCTGGCGCGTATAGCTGGCATTGACCGCGCGCGGTTCGATCGCGTTCGGGATCAGCCGGTTGTTGACGATCTGCAGCGTGGTCACGTGAGCGGCCTTGGCGAATGCCGCGTCCGTGGCTGCCTTGTCGCCGTGGCCCCACGTGTAGCAGGTGTTGGCGGGGACATCGTCGTGGACGAGTGAAGCTGCCGACGAGGCATTGGCCAGGCCGATCACGGCTGGCAGTTCCTCGTAGTCGACAACGATCTTCTCGGAGGCGTCGCGTGCCTGCTGGAGCGATTCTGCGACGACCAGCGCCACCTGGTCGCCCACGTGGCGCACCTTGCCGTGCGCCAGCGAGGGGTGGGGCGGTTCTTTCATCGGCGAGCCGTCGATGCTGTGGATCAGCCAGCCGCAGGGCAGGCCGCCGACCTTGTCGGCTGCCATGTCATCGCCAGTCAGCACGGCGATCACGCCGGGCGAGGCCGCCGCCTCGGACGTGTCGATCGACTTGATGCGCGCGTGAGCATGCGGCGAGCGCAGGAAATAACCGTAGCTCTGGTGCGGCAGGACGACATCGTCGGTGTACTGGCCGTTGCCGGTCAGGAAGCGATAGTCTTCCTTGCGGCGGACCGGCGAACCGATCAGCTTTTCGGGTGCGTTCATGGCCGGTCTCCTTATTCCGCGCTGGCCACGGCCGCCGAGCCCTGCATGGCCGCCTGACCTTGCTGCACCGCACGCACGATGTTGTGGTAGCCGGTACAGCGGCACAGGTTGCCTTCGAGCTGGTCGCGAATCGCCTGCGCGTCGGCGTTGGGGCGGTCCTTGAGCAGGGCCGTGGCCGCCATCACCATGCCCGGCGTGCAGAAGCCGCATTGCAGGCCGTGGCATTCACGGAACGCTTGCTGTACGGGGTGCATTTCGCCGTTGACGGCCAGGCCCTCGATCGTCGTCACGCTGCCGCCGTCCGCCTGCACCACGAGCACGTTGCAGGACTTCACCGCGCGGCCATCCAGGTGGACGGTGCAGGCGCCGCACTGGGCGGTATCGCAGCCCACGTGCGTGCCGGTGAGGCGCAGGTGTTCGCGCAGGAACTGGACGAGTAGTGTGTGAGGTTCGACCTGGGCGTCAACGGGCTTGCCATTGACCGTCAGGCGGATCGGAATCGCCATGCTTGTCTCCTGTGTGGGTGCACGCATGGCCAGCTCCATCCATCCCGATTCACTGCGCGGGACTGGCCACGACGCGGTACTGCCGTTTGGTTGAGACGGCTATTTCGTGATATTGGTGCTGCCGGGTTTGCCCGGTTTGCGAAAGCGTTGTGAACGATTGGACGCAAAAGGCTCTCCCAGTTAAACACAAAACCACCGGTGCTGCCATGCGGGTTCTCCTGCGATTCGCGGCCCTATGTTCTCTAGCGCATGGACGCCTTCATCCACTGGCTGTTTGACACCCTTGCCCTCCCGACGGTGGGGTTGCCCGCCATTTTCGTGGTCAGCCTGGTGTCGGCCACGCTACTGCCGCTCGGCTCCGAGCCGGCCGTGTTCGGCTACGTCAAGCTCAACCCCGATATGTTCTGGCCGGCCGTGCTGGTGGCCACGCTCGGTAACACGGTCGGCGGGGCCATCGACTGGTGGATGGGTTACGCGGCCAAGCTTGCCGTGGTGCGCTATCGGCTACGGCGCCAGAATCGGCAGCATGAGCGCGAACACGAGCAGCACCTGGAACACCCGAAGAAGGCCAGCAAGCCGGCGCTCGATGCCAAGTACTTCCGCTGGATGCGCCGTTGGGGGCCCCCGACGATGCTGGTGTCGTGGCTTCCTGGTATTGGTGATCCATTGTGCACTTTGGCGGGCTGGCTGCGGATGCCGTTCTGGCCCAGCGTCGGCTATATGGCCATCGGCAAGTTCCTGCGTTATCTGGCGATGACGGGCAGCCTGCTGTGGATTCCGGACTCCTTCTGGCACGGCGTGGGCCAGATCTTCCACCGGTTGTTCTGAGCGGGAATGCGCCGGACGGGCAGAAAACGGCGAGATCCCTGACGAAACCAAGGGTTATAGGGGGTTTTCGGGGTTGTTGCGGTGCGGCAAACATGGGCGTTGAAGTACAATCGCGCTTTAAAGACGAAATCGCGCACCGTCCCCGTGCGCAGCAGGAAGCGGTCCCGCCATGAACGCCCCACTCGTGCTCGATGCCAAGCTCGCCGCCAAGGACGCACCCCCGCGTCTGCGCGAGATCCCCTATAACTACACGTCATTTTCGGATCGCGAGATCGTCATCCGCCTGCTCGGCGAGGAAGCCTGGCGCATCCTGGACGAACTGCGCGGGGAACGCCGCACCGGCCGCTCGGCGCGGATGCTCTACGAGGTGCTCGGCGATATCTGGGTCGTGCGCCGCAACCCGTACCTGCAGGACGACCTGCTCGAAAATCCCAAGCGCCGCCAGATGCTGGTGAGCGCGCTGCACCACCGCCTGGGCGAAATCGAAAAGCGCCGCGCCGCCGACCGTGCCGAGCACGCCGAGCCCGCCGCGGAAGATCGCTCGCACCGTGTGGAGCAGCTGGTTGCGTTCGCCAAGCAGGCGATCGAGGCCTTCAAGCAGGAGTTCTCCGACGCCTACGCGCTGCGCAAGCGCGCCCAGCGCGTGCTGGGCAAGGTGACGCAGCACGACAACATCAAGTTCGACGGACTCTCGCGCGTGTCGCACGTGACCGACGCCACCGACTGGCGCGTCGAGTACCCGTTCGTGGTGCTGACCCCAGATACCGAGGAAGAGATCGCGGGCCTTGTGAAGGGCTGTTTCGAGCTGGGTCTCACCATCATCCCGCGCGGAGGCGGCACCGGGTACACCGGCGGCGCCGTGCCGCTGACGCCGTTCTCTGCCGTCATCAATACGGAAAAGCTGGAGCAGCTTGGCGAAGTCGAGCAGACCGATCTGCCCGGCGTGTCGCGCAAGGTGGCGACGATCTTCTCCGGCGCCGGCGTGGTCACGCGCCGCGTGGCTGATGCCGCCGACAAGGCCGGGCTGGTGTTCGCAGTCGACCCGACCTCGATCGACGCATCGTGCATCGGCGGCAACGTGGCGATGAACGCGGGCGGCAAGAAGGCCGTGCTGTGGGGTACCGCGCTGGACAACCTGGCGTGGTGGCGCATGGTCGATCCCGAGGGCAACTGGCTCGAGATCGCCCGGATGGACCACAACCTCGGCAAGATCCACGACGTGCCGGTGGCCACGTTCGAGCTGAAGTGGTCGGACGGTAACCGCAAGCCGGGCGAGAAGGTGCTGCGCACCGAGACGCTGGCGATCGAAGGCCGCAAGTTCCGCAAGGAAGGTCTGGGCAAGGACGTCACCGACAAGTTCCTGGCCGGCCTGCCTGGCGTGCAGAAAGAAGGTTGCGACGGCATCATCACCAGCGCGCGCTGGGTCCTGCACCGGATGCCGAAGCATATGCGCACGGTCTGCCTGGAGTTCTTCGGCCAGCCGCGCGACGCGATTCCGAGCATCGTCGAAATCAAGGACTTCCTCGACGGCGAGTCGAAGCGCGAGGGCGGCGCCATTCTGGCCGGTCTGGAGCATCTGGACGAACGCTATCTGCGCGCGGTGGGCTACGCCACCAAGAGCAAGCGCAACGCGTTCCCGAAGATGGTGCTGATCGGCGATATCGTCGGTGACGACGAGGACGCCGTGGCCCGCGCCACCTCGGAAGTGATCCGCATGGCCAACGGCAAGAGCGGCGAGGGCTTCATCGCGGTGAGCCCCGAGGCCCGCAAGAAGTTCTGGCTCGACCGCTCGCGCACGGCTGCCATCGCGCGCCACACCAACGCCTTCAAGATCAATGAAGACGTGGTGATCCCGCTGCCGCGCATGGGCGAGTACACCGACGGCATCGAGCGCATCAACATCGAGCTGTCGATCAAGAACAAGCTCAAGCTGACCGACGAGCTCGAGGCGTTCTTCGCGCGCGGCAACCTGCCGCTTGGCCGCAGCGACGACGCGAACGAGATTCCCAGCGCCGAACTGCTGGAAGACCGCGTGCAACACGCGCTGACGCTGCTGCGTGAAATCCGCGCGCGCTGGCGCTATCTGCAGGACCACCTCGACACGCCGCTGGCCGCCGCGCGCGCCGCGCTGATCGGGCATGGCCTGGGCCTGCTCGGCCCGGCGTTCGAGCAGCGTCTGCAAACGCAGCCGGATGCGACCGTGTTCCACCTGATGCAGGACCGCACGATCCGCGTAAGCTGGAAGAACGAGATCCGCGCCGAGCTGCGCAAGATTTTCTCCGGCGGCGAGTTCAAGCCGATCCTCGACGAGGCGCAGAAGATCCACAAGCAGGTGCTGCGCGGCCGCGTTTTCGTGGCGCTGCACATGCACGCCGGCGACGGCAACGTCCACACGAACATCCCCGTGAACTCGGACGACTACGACATGCTGCAGGACGCGCACCGCGCGGTGGCCCGCATCATGACGCTGGCGCGTTCGCTGGACGGCGTGATCTCGGGCGAGCATGGCATCGGCATTACCAAGCTCGAATTCCTGACGGAAGACGAGATCTCCGAATTCCGCGACTACAAGCAGCGCGTCGATCCGCAGGGCCGCTTCAACAAGGGCAAGCTCCTGCCGGGCGCCGACCTGCGCAATGCCTACACGCCGTCGTTTGGCCTGATGGGGCATGAGTCGATCATCATGCAGCAGAGCGACATCGGCGCGATCGCCGAGAGCGTCAAGGACTGCCTGCGTTGCGGCAAGTGCAAGCCGGTGTGCGCCACACACGTGCCGCGCGCCAACCTGCTGTACAGCCCGCGTAACAAGATCCTGGCCACGTCGCTGCTGATCGAGGCCTTCCTGTACGAGGAGCAGACGCGCCGTGGCGTGTCGATCAAGCACTGGGACGAGTTCTCTGATGTGGCCGATCACTGCACGGTCTGCCACAAGTGCGTGACGCCTTGCCCGGTCAAGATCGACTTCGGCGACGTGTCGATGAATATGCGCAACCTGTTGCGCAAGATGGGCCAGAAGAAGTTCAACCCGGGTACCGCCGCGTCGATGTTCTTCCTGAACGCGACCAACCCGCAGACGATCAACATGACCCGTGCGGCCATGATCGGCTGGGGTTACAAGGCGCAGCGCCTGGGCAACGAACTGCTGAAGAAGTTCGCCCGCAAGCAGACCCAGCATCCTCCCGCCACGGTCGGCAAGCCGCCTGTGCAGGAGCAGGTGATTCACTTCATCAACAAGAAGATGCCGGGCAACCTGCCGAAGAAGACCGCGCGCGCGCTGCTTGATATTGAAGACAACGAGATCGTGCCGATCATCCGCAACCCGAAACAGACCACGGCCGAAACGGAAGCCGTGTTCTATTTCCCGGGCTGTGGCTCGGAGCGTCTGTTCTCGCAGGTGGGTCTGGCCACCCAGGCCATGCTCTGGCACGTGGGCGTGCAGACCGTGCTGCCGCCGGGATACCTGTGCTGCGGTTACCCGCAGCGCGGCGCCGGCCAGTACGACAAGGCAGAGAAGATGGTCAGCGACAACCGCGTGCTGTTCCATCGCGTGGCCAACACGTTGAACTACCTCGACATCAAGACCGTGGTGGTGAGTTGCGGCACGTGCTACGACCAGCTCGCCGGGTATGAATTCGACAAGATCTTCCCGGGCTGCCGCATCATCGACATCCACGAGTACCTGCTCGAGAAGGGCGTGAAGCTCGAAGGCGTCACCGGCACGCGGTACATGTACCACGACCCCTGCCATACGCCGATCAAGACGATGGACCCGACCAAGCTCGTCAATGACCTGATGGGCGGTAACCAGGGTGGCGGCAAGATCGAGAAGAACGAGCGCTGCTGCGGGGAATCGGGCACGCTGGCCGTTACGCGTCCGGATATCTCGACGCAGATCCGCTTCCGCAAGGAAGAGGAAATGCGCAAGGGTGCCGACAAGCTGCGTGCCGGCGACTTCAATGGCGACGTGAAGATCCTGACGAGCTGCCCGTCGTGCCTGCAGGGTTTGTCGCGCTACAACGAGGATGCGTCGGTGACGGCGGACTATATCGTCGTGGAGATGGCCAAGCACCTGCTGGGAGAGAACTGGCTGCCGGAGTACGTGGCAAAGGCCAACGCGGGTGGTATCGAGCGGGTGCTGGTTTAAACCGCCGGCCGTAGTCATGAGCTCCCCTCTCTCATATGTGGGGGAGGGGAGCAAAACAACACTCTCCAATCAATTCCCATGACCCGAGCCCGCAACTGTCCCCTCTGTGAAGCCGATGGTGGAGAACTCGTCTGGATGGGCGACCGCGCGCGCGTCATCCTGGTCGAGCATGATCGCTTTCCCGGTTTCTGCCGCGTGGTCTGGAACGACCATGTGGCCGAGTTGACCGATCTGGACGAGCACGACATGGCCTGGCTGATGCGGCTGGTGGCGCGTGTGGAGCGGATCGTCCGCGAGGTGATGACGCCGGACAAGGTCAACCTGGCCGCGTTCGGCAACATGGTGCCGCACCTGCACTGGCACATCATTCCGCGCTATCGCTGGGATTCGCATTTTCCGGAAGCGATCTGGGCCGCGCCGCAACGGACGGCCGACACGGCGCGCGTCGCCGAACTGGCCGACCGGCTGCCGGCGCTGCGTGCTGCACTTTCGGCACTGGATTCGGCCGACTGACACTTCCCTCGGCACGACGCCGTGCCACCTTGGTAAAGTGCCGTTGCAGTCTGGTAAGGAACCCACCGCCGTGACGGTGCGTCTGATACCAGTCAAACAACAACATGCCTGCCGGCGTCCCCAGGCCGCGGGCCATTCCGGGCGTCTTCCATGTCCACCACACCGTCGTCTGTCATCGTCCCCGGCCCGGCCGTACCGGCCAAGGCGCTCAAGGACCAGAGCCGCCTGCGCCTGGCTGCCACCTGGGCGCTGATCATGCCCTACTGGAAATCCGAAGACCGCAAGGCGGGGCTCGGCCTGCTGACCCTGGTCGTGGCGCTGAACCTCGGTATCGTCTATATCAACGTGCTGCTCAACGAGTGGAACCGCGTGTTCTACAACGCCATCGAGCAGCGCGACTTCGTCTCCTTCAAGGCATTGCTGCTGCGATTCTCCTGGATCGCGGCCTGCTTCATCGTGCTGGCGATCTCGCGCCAGTACTACCAGATGATGCTGCAGATGCGCTGGCGTACATGGATGACTGGCCGGTTCATGCAGCGCTGGCTTGGCCACCAGGCCTACTACCGCATCGAGCAGACCCATTCGACCGACAACCCCGACCAGCGACTGGCCGACGACCTGCGCCAGTTCACGGATGGCGCGCTGTCGCTGTCGATGGGGCTGCTCAACTCGGTGGTCACGCTGGTGTCGTTCATCGGCATCCTTTGGGTGGTGTCCGGGCCGATCAGCCTGGCGCTCGGCGGGTCCGAACTGACCATCCCGGGTTATATGGTGTGGTTCGCGATCGGCTACGCCGTGGTCGGTTCGCTGATTACCCACTTCGTCGGCCGTCCGTTGATCGGCCTGTCGTTCCAGCAGGAACAGTACGAAGCAAACTTCCGTTTCATGCTGGTTCGCCTGCGCGAGAACAGCGAGCCGGTGGCGCTATACCGTGGCGAGGCGACGGAGCAGGCCGGCCTGCGCGCGCGTTTCGAACGCATCCGGGAAAACTGGAACCAGTTGATGCGCTATACGCGACGGCTGACGTTCGTGAACTCGGGCTACGGCCAGTTCGCGATCATCTTTCCGCTGCTGGTGGCCGCGCCGCGCTACTTCTCCGGCAAGCTGACGCTGGGCGGCCTCATGCAGATCAACTCGGCGTTCGGGCAGGTACAGGGCGCCCTGTCATGGTTCGTCGATAGCTACGCCACGCTGGTCGGCTGGAAGGCGGCCGCCAACCGTCTGATCGACTTCCAGCAAGCGATTCGCGTGGCTGAGCGCGAGGATCTGACCCACGAGGGTCCGGGCGACATCGAGGTGGTCGAGTCCACCGACAAGGCCGACAACAGCATCACGATCACTGGACTGGGTCTGGCCCTGCCGGTGCGTGGCGGCCCCGGCCCGGACGACGAAGGCGTCGATCCGCTGAAGCGCCCGGGACAACGTCCGCTGGTGGCGCCGTTCTCGCTGTCGATCGGGCCGGGCGAGCGCTGGCTCGTCAATGGCCCTTCCGGCTGCGGCAAGAGCGTGTTGTTCCGCGCGCTGGCGGGCATCTGGCCGTACGGTCATGGCCAGATCACGGTGCCGCACAAGCGCATGCTGTTCCTGCCACAACGCAGTTACCTGCCGATCGGCACGCTGGCCGATGCGCTGTCGTACCCCGATGCCGGCAACGCGCATTCGCGCGAAGCGCTGGCCAACGTGCTGCGCCAGGCTCGCCTCGGCATGCTGATCAAGCATCTGGATGTGTTCGACAACTGGTCGCTTCGGCTGTCGCCGGGAGAACAGCAGCGGCTGGCGTTCGCGCGTGCATTGCTGCAGAAGCCCGACTACCTGTTCCTCGATGAGGCGACGAGCGCGCTCGACGAGGAAACCGAAGGCGCGATGTACCGGCTCATGGTCGAGACCCTGCCGGATGCCGCGATCATCAGCATCGCCCACCGTAGCACCGTGGCCGCGTTCCACGACCGCCGCTTGCATTACCTGCCGGTTGGCGATGCCTCGGATGAGAGCGGCGGCGGGCCGCGGGATGGGCAATTGGAGGGCGGTGGAGTAAGCTATCGGGTCGTACAAGACGCGTGACGGCGCCGTCGCGGCCGGCCTCGCAGCAGTGGCGGAGGGTGGTCGGGTCGCGGCATCGTGCCCTTCATCTATGGCTGGCCTCGAAAAAGACACCCCTCATCCCACCGCGCTGACCGTGCATACGCAGTCGCGTGTGCTCGAAATCGGCTTCGACAATGGCAATACCTGGCGGCTGCCGTTCGAGTTGCTCCGCGTATACTCCCCGTCCGCCGAGGTCCAGGGTCATGGCCCGGGACAGGAAACGCTGCAGACCGGCAAGCGCGACGTCGGCATTGCCGCCGTGGAGCCGGTGGGAAACTACGCCATCCAGATCCGGTTCGACGATGGCCACGACACCGGCATCTATTCGTGGGAGTTGCTGTACCGGCTGGGCGACCAGCAGGAAGCGCTCTGGGCCGATTACCTGAAGCGTCTGGCAGACGCGGGGCTGGATCGCGATGCGCCCATGGCGGCCGCCGGCGGCCATGCATGTGGTCATCACCATTGACCACTATTGATTGAAAGAATCCTGGAGTCCGAGAGATGAGCGAAACCCACTTCGGTTTCGAGAAGGTCGACGAATCTGAAAAAGCCGGCAAGGTTGCTGGCGTTTTCCATTCGGTGGCAAGCAAGTACGACGTGATGAACGACCTGATGTCCGGTGGGATGCACCGGCTCTGGAAGGTGTTCACCATCGCCCAGGCCAATGTGCGCCCGGGCCAGAAAGTGCTCGACATTGCCGGCGGCACCGGCGATCTGGCAAAGGCCTTCGCGAAGCAGGCCGGCCCCACCGGCGAAGTCTGGCTGACCGACATCAACGAGTCGATGCTGCGCGTCGGCCGTGATCGCCTGCTCAACAAGGGCGTCGTGACGCCGGTGGCGCTGTGCGATGCCGAGAGGATCCCGTTTCCGGACAACTACTTCGACCTCGTCACGGTAGCGTTCGGCTTGCGGAACATGACCCACAAGGACGCCGCGCTGGCCGAGATGCGCCGGGTGATCAAGCCGGGCGGCAAGGTCATGGTGCTCGAGTTCTCGAAGGTCTGGAAACCGCTCGAGAAGTTCTACGATGTCTATTCCTTCAAGGTTCTGCCGTGGCTTGGCGAGCGCGTGGCGGGGGATGCCCCTAGCTACCGTTATCTGGCCGAATCGATCAGAATGCATCCAGACCAGGGCTCACTTGTACGCATGATGGAACAAGTTGGGCTCGAACAGGTCGAATACTTCAATCTGACGGCCGGAGTAGTGGCGCTCCACGTCGGGAGAAAGTATTAATTCGCCATGTTCGGTCGGCAATGCAAGGCATGTTGGCCGAGAATGACAGGGGATAGAAGAATATGTCATCTTTTCGCGGAAAATTCCTGGCCATGTCGCTCATCGCGACACTGGCTCTCGGGGCAGCGCTCGACGCCAATGCCAAGCGTCTGGGCGGATCGCGCAGTATCGGCAAGCAGTCGTCGGGCGTGACGCAGCAGCGCCAGCAGGCGCCGGCGCAGCAAAACACGCCGCCGGCCCAGCAACCGGCGCAGGCGGCACCGGCTACGGCGGGTGCGGCAGGTGCGGCAGGTGGCGCGGCCGCCGCGGCAGCGCCCAAGCGTAACTGGGGTGGGATGCTGGGTGGTCTGGCAGCCGGCCTCGGCATCGGCTACCTGCTTTCGCACTTCGGCCTGGGCGGCGCGGCCGCCAGCATCCTGTCCAACGTGATCCTGTTCGGCGTGATTGCGCTGATCGCAATGTGGCTGATCCGCAAGTTCCGCGGTGGCTCGGCTCGCACGCAGCAGCCTTCGTACGCCGGCATGGGCGGCAATGGGTCGAATTACGGTGGTCCGTCGCATGCCGAACCGACGCTGCGCACGGCCGAGCCTGTTGGCAATGGCGGCGCCGCCAGCAATCCGGTCATGGGTGGCGCGGCAGCAGCCGCAACCGCGGCGGCTGTCCAGCAGCCGTGGGGCGTGCCGGCGGATTTCGACACCGAGTCCTTCCTGCGTAACGCCAAGGTTCACTATGTGCGTCTGCAGGCTGCTTGGGATGCGGGCAATCAGGACGACATCCGCGAATTCACCACGCCGGAAATGTTTGCCGAGATCAAGATGGACCTGTCCGAGCGCGGCAGCGAGGTCAACAAGACCGACGTCGTGACGCTGGACGCCCAGTTGCTCGGTATCGAGTCGACCCCGGCCCAGCACATCGCCAGCGTGCGTTTCTCGGGCATGATCCGCGAGAAGGCAGGCGAACCGGCTCAGCCGTTCGGTGAGGTCTGGAACCTGGCAAAGGCGACGTCGGGCAACGGTGGCTGGCTGCTCGCCGGCATCCAGCAGGAATCCTGAGCGCCGCATGAATCCTCCGCCGCATCGGTGACATGATGCGGCGGGCGAGTAGCTTAGAATGGAGGCCCGCGCATTGCGTGGGCCTTTTTATTTGGGCTGTCTGCCCGAGCACCGGATGCCATGAACGCATTGCCGACCCCGCTGGCCGCACCGATCGTTGCCGCGCTGAATCACCTGATCGAACAGGAGCCGTGGGCTTGCAGCCTGCTCACGCCGTTTGCCGGACGCGTGATCCGGTTCGACGCGTCAGCGTTCGCGCTGTCGCTCAAGGTCACGGAGCAGGGCGGCATCGACCAGGCACCCGAGGCCGAGGCGGCCGCCGTCACGCTGATCGTGCCGTTGCAGCAGTGGCCGCTGGTCGTGGCCGATGTTGCCGAAGGCGGTCAGGCAGCCGCGATGCGTCACGTGCGCATCGACGGTGACGCGGAACTGGCCAATGTGGTGTCGACGCTCGCACGCAACCTGCGTTGGGATGCGGCCGAGGATCTGTCCCGCGCGCTGCGTGGCGTGATGGGCGGGCCGGTCAGCGACAGCGTGGCGCAGCGCGTGGTGGAAGGCGCGCGTCAGGTGCACGAAAGCGCGACGCGAGCCGGCCGCGCCCTGCTCGACAATGTCACCGAGTACCTGCTGGATGAACAGCCGACGCTGGTACGGCACGCAGCGCTGGAGGGCTTCGGCGACGACCTGGCGCGGCTGCGCGACGATCTGGCCCGCCTGGAAAAACGGCTCGAACGGCTGGAGCGTGCTCCGGGCGCGGGCTCCCCGGATGCCTTACCCTCGGCCCATCGCTGACCTGCCCTGACCCGCCACGTGTCGTTTCCTGAAGATTTCGCATGACCCGCCTGCTGCGTCTCTGCAAGATACTGTTTGTCATCCTGTACTACGGGCTCGATGAACTCGTGCTGTCCGGCTTCAAGAACCGGCGCATCAAGTTCCTCGTCCGAGTCATCACCATCGGCCGCAAGCTCGATCAGCCGCGCGGCGAACGCCTGCGTATGGCGCTGACTGCGCTGGGCCCGATCTTCGTCAAGTTCGGCCAGGTGCTGTCCACGCGCCGTGACCTGATGCCGCCCGATATCGCCGACGAACTGGCCAAGCTGCAGGACCAGGTGCCGCCGTTCGAGTCAGCGGTGGCGGTGAAGATCATCGAGAAATCGCTGGGCCGCCGGCTGACGGAACTGTTCGAGACATTCGAGCACGAGCCCGTGGCCAGCGCGTCGATCGCCCAGGTTCACTTCGCCACGCTGCGCGGCGGTCCGAGCCATGGCCGCGAGGTGGCCGTGAAGGTGCTGCGTCCGGGCATGTTGCCGGTAATCGATAGCGACCTGGCGCTGATGCGCGACATGGCCACGTGGCTCGAGCGCGTCTGGGTGGACGGTCGCCGGCTCAAGCCCCGCGAGGTGGTGGCGGAGTTCGACAAGTACCTGCACGACGAACTCGACCTGATGATCGAGGCCGCCAATGCCAGCCAGTTGCGCCGCAACTTTGCCGAAAGCGACCTGCTTTGCGTGCCCGAGGTGTTCTGGGACTGGTGCACGAGCAGCGTCTTCACGATGGAGCGGATGCATGGCATTCCGATCTCCCGCACCGAATCGCTGAAGGCGGCGGGCGTCGACATGCACAAGCTGGCCGAAGAGGGCGTCGAGATCTTCTTCACGCAGGTGTTCCGCGACGGGTTCTTCCACGCGGACATGCACCCCGGCAACATCCTGGTGTCGGTCAGACCCGAGACGTTCGGCCGGTATATCGCGCTGGACTTCGGCATCGTCGGCGCGCTGTCCGAGTTCGACAAAAACTACCTGGCGCAGAACTTCATCGCGTTTTTCCGCCGCGACTACCATCGTGTGGCGCTCCTGCACGTGGAGTCGGGCTGGGTGCCGCCGGAGACCCGGGTCGAGGAACTCGAATCCGCCGTGCGTGCCTGCTGCGAACCGTACTTCGACAAACCGCTGCGCGAGATTTCGCTCGGCATGGTGCTGATGCGGTTGTTCCAGACCTCGCGCCGCTTCAACGTCGAGATCCAGCCGCAACTTGTGCTGCTGCAGAAGACGCTGCTCAATATCGAAGGCCTGGGCCGCCAGCTTGACCCGGACCTCGACCTCTGGAAGACCGCCAAGCCCTTCCTGGAACGCTGGATGTACGAGCAGGTGGGCTGGCAGGGCGCCTGGGAGCGGATCAAGATCGAGGCGCCGCAATGGGCGAAGATGTTGCCCGACTTTCCCCGGCTGGCCCACCAGTTCCTGGAGCGCCGCGCGCTGCAGAACAACGAAGGGCAGGAGCGTCTGCTTACCCAACTGGTGGCCGAGCAGCGCCGCACGAACCGCCGGCTGTCCACGGCCCTGCTGCTGATGGGCGGGTTCCTGGCCGGCATCGTGATCGTCCAGGCACTGGCCTGGGCGGGATACTGGTAGTCACCGCGCCTGAAGCGTCGCTGGTTTCCCCTTTCTCCCGCAGGCGGTGGGAGGGGAGAACCACCATACAACACCCAAGTGAACCAAGATGGGGATTTGCCCGCCCTCGGGGGAATTTTTGCCCCCCGGATGGGGGCGCGTCGCTATAATCCGCGTTTTGATTCGGCTACGACCGCCAAATGCCCGCCCGGGCGCCCGCGGCCCCGACCGATGAATTGGACTCCGGCTGGCCCCAACCCTTGACCCGGTCAAGGGCGTCAGGTGCCCCGCCGGCATTCGGTTTCTCGCCGCCAGGGCACATCAATTCTGGCCATTCTGGGATAAGGGCAGCGGTATGCTGATCTGGTTCGTCATCATCTATTGGATCATCTCGGTCGGTATCGGCCTGTGGGCGGCGCTTCGCGTCAAGGGAACCGCCGACTTCGCCGTGGCCGGCCGCAGCCTGCCGTTCTATATCGTCACCGCCACGGTCTTTGCCACCTGGTTTGGCTCTGAAACCGTGCTCGGCATCCCGGCCGTGTTCCTCAAGGAAGGCCTGTCCGGGGTGGTTTCGGATCCCTTCGGTTCCTCGCTCTGCCTGATCCTGGTTGGCCTGTTCTTCGCCCGGCCGCTGTACCGGATGAACCTGCTGACGATCGGCGACTACTATCACAACCGCTATGGCCGGCTGGCCGAAGTGCTGACCACGCTATGTATCGTGGTCTCGTATCTGGGCTGGGTGGCTGCGCAGATCAAGGCGCTGGGGCTGGTGTTCTATACGGTGTCGGACGGCGCGCTGTCCCAGGATGCCGGGATGATGATCGGCGCGGCCAGCGTGCTGGTCTATACGCTGTTCGGCGGCATGTGGTCGGTGGCCGTGACCGACTTCATCCAGATGATCATCATCGTGATCGGCATGCTCTATATCGGTTACGAAGTCAGCGGCCAGGCGGGTGGCGTGACGGCCGTGGTGTCACACGCGGCGGCGGCCGGCAAGTTCGAGTTCCTGCCGTCGCTGGACCTGGTGCAGATCATCGGGTTTGCCGCGGCGCTGTTCACGATGATGCTCGGCTCGATTCCCCAGCAGGACGTGTTCCAGCGGGTCACCTCCTCGCGCACCGAGCAGATCGCCGGTCGTGCGTCGGTGCTGGGTGGTGTGCTGTATTTTTTCTTCGCCTTCATTCCGATGTTCCTGGCCTATTCGGCCACACTGATCGACCCGGCGATGGTCGAGAAGTACATCAACTCGGATTCGCAACTGATTCTTCCGCAGCTGATCCTGACGCACGCGCCGATGTTCGCCCAGGTGATGTTCTTCGGTGCGCTGCTTTCCGCCATCAAGAGCTGCGCCTCGGCCACGCTGCTGGCGCCGTCGGTAACCTTCGCCGAGAACATCCTGCGCCCGTACTTCCGCCATCTCGCGGACAAGCAGTTCCTGCGCGTGATGCAGGTGGTGGTGCTCGTCTTCACGTCGCTGGTCACGCTGTTCGCGCTGAACTCGCACCTGTCGATCTTCCACATGGTCGAGAACGCCTACAAGGTGACGCTGGTGTCGTCGTTCGTGCCGCTGGCCTTCGGCATGTTCTGGAAGCCGGCCACCCGCCAGGGCGGTCTGGCCGCGATCCTGCTTGGCCTGGCCTCGTGGCTGACCTGCGAGATCGCCTTTGCCGATGCCACGGTGCCACCGCAAATGGTAGGGTTGCTGTTCTCGATCAGCGGGATGGTATTCGGGTCGCTGCTGCCTCAATGGATCAGCGATCGGCCGCCCGTTCGTGAAGTGCATATTGCATAACTTTATGCCTTCAAGGCCTTATCCGGGCTGCTTGTGGACGTTTGCGGCCCCGAATGTCCCCTTTTCCGGTCGGTAGCCGGTCCGGCAACGGTTTATAATCAACGGCTTTGCATCGCCGAGCGCCCCCGATCTCGCGCAATTCGCCTTGATCGACGCCCTTGTCATTTGGCGTGGCGCTGCCATCTATCAGTTTTACGTTTCAGTTTTCCGCGAAAGAACCACCATGCCGATCTATGCCTACCGTTGCGACGCCTGCGGATACGGGCGCGATGTGCTGCAGAAGATGAGCGATGCCCCGCTCACGGACTGCCCATCCTGCGGCGCCGCCGGAACCTACAAGAAGCAGCTGACCGCCGCCGGCTTCCAGCTCAAGGGATCTGGCTGGTACGTCACGGACTTCCGCGGTGGCAGCGGCGGCACCAGTGCCCCGGCCACCTCGGGCAACGCCACCGCGCCTGCCGCCCCGGCAGCATCCGCCGAATCGTCTACCGCATCGACAACTTCCGCGGCTCCGGCCGCCGGTGGATGCGGCGATTCGTGCGCCTGCCACTGACGCCCAGGCAAGCCGTGGTCACCAAGAAAACCTCCGCCTTGAAGACCTGGTTCCTGACCGGGCTGCTCGTGCTGGTGCCGCTGGGCATCACCCTGTGGGTGCTCAACGCCGTCATCAGCACGATGGATCAGAGCATGGCGCTGCTGCCGCTGGCATGGCAGCCCGAAAATCTGTTCGGGCTCCGCATTCCGGGCTTGGGCGCCATCCTGACGCTGCTGTTCATCCTGGTGGTGGGCGTGCTGGCCCATAACTTCATCGGCCAGCGGCTGGTGAAGTGGTGGGAAGCGCTGCTCCGTCATATCCCCGTGGTCGGTCCGATCTATACCAGCGTCAAGCAGGTCTCGGACACGCTGCTGTCGTCGTCGGGCAACGCGTTCCGCAAGGCGCTGCTGGTGCAGTACCCGCGCGAGGGATCGTGGACCATCGCGTTCCTGACCGGCCGGCCCGGCGGTGACGTGCAGAATCACCTGCAGGGCGATTACGTCAGCGTCTACGTGCCGACCACGCCGAACCCGACCTCGGGCTTCTTCCTGATGATGCCCAGGGCCGATACGATCGAACTCGACATGACCGTCGACGCCGCGCTGAAGTACATCGTGTCGATGGGCGTCGTGGCCCCGGCGGACCTGCCGCGCAAGTCCGGTGCCGACACGCGCCCGGCGCATGGCGCAGTGGCCGATGCCGATGCCGACGACGCCGTAGCCGATACTCATACCAATTGATTGCGCGCGGCCGTTCATCGCGGCCGCGCATTACAGGGAATCTCTCCTATGTCCTCCATGCGTACTCACTACTGCGGTCTGGTGACCGAACAACTGATCGGCCAGGAAGTGGCCCTGACCGGCTGGGTGCAGCGCCGCCGCGATCACGGTGGCGTGATCTTCATCGACCTGCGCGATCGCGAGGGCCTGGTGCAGGTGGTGTGCGACCCGGATCGTCCGGAGATGTTCAAGGCCGCGGAAGAAATCCGCAACGAGTTCTGCATCCGCATCACCGGCAAGGTGCGCCCGCGTCCGGCCGGCACCGAGAACGCCAACCTGACCTCGGGCAAGATCGAGGTGCTGTGCCATGAGCTGACCGTGCTGAACCCGTCGGTCACGCCTCCGTTCCAGCTCGATGACGACAACCTGTCGGAAACCACCCGCCTGACGCACCGCGTGCTGGATCTGCGCCGTCCGCAGATGCAATACAACCTGCGCCTGCGCTACAAGGTGGCGATGGAAGTGCGCAAGTACCTGGACGCACAGGGCTTCATCGACATCGAGACGCCGATGCTCGGCAAGAGCACGCCCGAAGGCGCCCGCGACTATCTCGTGCCGTCGCGCGTGAACCCGGGTCACTTCTTCGCGCTGCCGCAGTCGCCGCAGATCTTCAAGCAGATGCTGATGGTCTCGGGCTTCGACCGTTACTACCAGATCACCAAGTGCTTCCGTGACGAGGACCTGCGCGCCGACCGCCAGCCCGAATTCACGCAGATCGACTGCGAAACGTCGTTCCTGACCGAACAGGAAATCCGTGACCTGTTCGAGGACATGATGCGCACCGTGTTCAAGAACGCGATCGACGTGGACCTGGACGCCAAGTTCCCGGTGATGGAGTTCCGCGAGGCGATGGCCCGCTTCGGCTCGGACAAGCCGGACCTGCGCGTCAAGCTCGAATTCACCGAACTGACCGAGGTGATGAAGGACGTCGACTTCAAGGTGTTCTCGGGCCCGGCCAACAGCGACAACGGTCGCGTGGTCGGCCTGCGCGTGCCGGGTGGCGGCGCGATCTCGCGTGGCGAAATCGATGCCTACACGCAGTTCGTGGCGATCTATGGCGCCAAGGGCCTGGCGTGGATCAAGGTCAATGAAGTGGCCAAGGGCCGCGACGGCCTGCAATCGCCGATCGTGAAGAACCTGCATGACGCCGCGATTGCCGAGATCCTGAAGCGCACTGGCGCCCAGGACGGCGACATCATCTTCTTCGGCGCCGACAAGGCCAAGATCGTCAACGACGCGATCGGCGCGCTGCGCCTGAAGGTCGGCCATTCGGAGTTCGGCAAGAGCACGGGCCTGTTCGAAGACACCTGGAAGCCGCTGTGGGTGATCGACTTCCCGATGTTCGAGTACGACGAGGAAGATGCCCGCTGGGTGGCCATGCACCACCCGTTCACGAGCCCGAAGGACGAGCACCTGCAGTACCTGGAAACCGATCCGGGCAAGTGCATCGCCAAGGCCTACGACATGGTGCTGAACGGCTGGGAAATGGGCGGCGGCTCGGTGCGTATCTACCGCGAGGACGTGCAGAGCAAGGTGTTCCGCGCCCTGAAGATCAACGACGAGGAAGCTCGCGCCAAGTTCGGTTACCTGCTCGACGCGCTGCAGTACGGCGCGCCGCCGCACGGTGGCCTGGCCTTCGGCCTGGACCGTATCGTGACGATGATGGCCGGCGCTGACTCGATCCGTGACGTGATCGCGTTCCCGAAGACGCAACGTGCGCAGGATCTGCTGACGCAGGCCCCGAGCACGGTCGACGAGAAGCAGTTGCGAGAACTGCACATTCGTCTGCGTGCCCAGGAGCCGAAGACCACGGCCTGATCGTTGTTCAGACCCGCAAAAAAGCCGCGCCGATGCGCGGCTTTTTTGTTCTTGGTGCAAGGATGCGTTTCCATTTGTTACTACCCGGAACGAAGCCGCCGGGGAGAATGTCTTTCTGCGTTGATACGCGTGATGCAGGCCCGCCTCGAAGGCCGCCGCGACGTGGGAGGACCAAGGCGTGAATCTAGATACCGAACTGATCCGTGCGTTCCTGCAAGTTCATGCGGAAACGATCTTGACCTGGCTGGCAGCCGGGTTGCTCATGATGCTGTTGGCCCGCTTCGAACTGCGCCGCGCGGTACGCAAGTCGGCGCAGGCGATGTCCCAATCGGTGGCCGCCACGGTGGCCGCTTGTGTACCGGATATCGCGCACGCCGCGCAGCAAGGACATACGGTGCCGGGCGAACTGGCTGCTACCGGCACCGAACCGGTGGCCACCCAGCGCGCGGACGCACTGCGCAAGCTCGCGCTCGATACCGTGGCTACCGTCATGACGCGTGGCCGCTGGCTCGAAGACGTTGGCAACCTGCGCCTGGGCGAGGATGCGCTGTTGTCCGGCCGGCGTGCCGGTGGCGCGGATCCGCTGCTCGTGGTGGCGCCGCAACCCGTGGTGCAGGCGTACCTGAACGCCCAGCGCACCTTCGACGATGAAGCGACCACACTGCAGAACCATCGGCGCGAGGCGCTTCGGCTTCAGGAGGCGTTGCAGGCACTTAATGCCGAGGCAGCGCATGTCGAGCAGGAAACGGCAAGCATTGTGATGCGCTTCGAGCAGGTCAATGCGCAGGTTGCCCAAGGCGTGGAAGCAGGCGACTATCAGCGGTTCCTGATCCAGAAATACAACCAACTCGGCGTGCGCGAGAAGGAAATCGGGCAGGAACGCGCGTCCATGGCAGCACAGGCACGCGAGGCCGCCGATGCACTGGCCAGCCTTGCGCATACGGCCTCGCAGCGCTATACGCAGGCGCTGGCGCCACTGATGCAGCAGCTTCGCTCAGCATGGGGGCATGGCGATTCGCCCGAGGTGTTCGATACTTGGCTCCGAGCCGCGCCGGCCGCGCAGCCGGGTGACCGTCAGGCGACGATCCGCCCCGGCGAACATACATTGGCCTGAGTAGGAGGGCAGCGGCCGGAGCGCGCCATTGGCGTCCGGCTGCGCTATGCTTTGGTTTGTCCCTGCCGCCCTTCCCATGCGCTACAAGATTCCCGAATCGGTACTGGTCGTGATCCACACACCAGACCTGCAAGTCCTCCTGATCGAGCGCGCCGACCGGCCCGGCTATTGGCAGTCGGTGACCGGCAGCCTCGATGCCGAGGACGAGCCGCTACCCATGACCGCCGCGCGCGAGGTGGCCGAGGAAACCGGACTTATCGCCAGCCGCTATTCGCTGACCGACTGGCAACACACCATCGACTACGAGATCTATCCGCAATGGCGCCACCGCTATGCGCCGGGCATCACTCGCAATACCGAGCACTGGTTCGGGTTGTGCGTACCCGCGCCGATGCCGGTGACGCTGGCGCCGCGTGAGCACCTGCGCTTCGAATGGCTGCCCTGGCAGGCGGCCGCGGCGCGTTGCTTCTCCAGCAGCAATGCCGAAGCAGTGCGCCAGCTTGCCTGGCGCGTGGCAGGCGGTCAGGGCGCCGGGCTCGACGTCACGAACGGAGCCGCCGCACCATGAAGTTGCGCGTTGTCACCTACAACATTCACAAGGGTGTAAAGGGATTCACCGGCAAGCCACGAATCCAGAGCGTGCGAACCGGCCTGCAGTCGATGGACGCGGATATTGTGTTCCTGCAGGAAGTGCAGGACCGCAATGATCGCCTGATCGCGGCCGAGTTGTTCGACCCCGATCACACCCAGCTCAACTACCTGGCGACGGATGCCTATCCGCATTCGGTCTATGGCCGCAATGCAGTGTATGACCATGGCCATCATGGCAATGCAATCCTGTCGCGCCATCCGATCCTGATGTCGGAAAACCTCGATATCTCCGATCACCGCTTCGAGCAGCGCGGGCTGTTGCACGCGGTGGCCGATATCAACGGCGTCGAGGCACACCTGATCTGCGTGCACTTCGGCCTGTTCGCGGGTAGCCGCGTGCGTCAGACCACCGCGCTGGTGGAGCGCGTGCGTAGCGTGGTGCCGGCCGATGCGCCGCTGGTGATCGCGGGCGACTTCAACGACTGGAACCACAAGCTCGACTCGAAGATCTGCAACACGCTCAATGCCGTGGAGTCGGCGAATGCGAAGAACGGACGCATCCATACGTTCCCGAGCCATATGCCATGGTGGCAGCTCGACCGTATCTACGCGCGGGGCTTCGAGTTCGAGCGCACGCAAGCGCTGACCGGCCGCGAATGGGCGCAGCGCTCGGACCATGTCCCGCTGATGGCGGAACTGGCCCGGCGGGTGGCAATTCCGGAGGTCTGATGTCTGGCGATCGGATTCAGCGATCGAGATAACCGCGGATCCACGCGTAGATCGCGTCGACATCCGAGAGGTTCAGAACGGGCAGGGTCGTCTGTCGGGAGACCTCTTCCGGGACGTCGGTCGCCACCGCGACCACACCCGGCACATCCGTCCATAGCGGCGCCTTGCCGTTGGCAGGGCGATAGATTTCCAGCTTCGGGAAATCGCTCCACTTGTAGCCTTCCACCATCACCAAGTCGGTGTCAGGCGGCAGTACCGACAATGCCTCGCCGATCTCGGGCGACGGCTTTTCTTCGGGGTAGTGCCGCATCAACGTCAGGTGACGGGCGCCCACAAGCACCACGTTCTGGCAGCCGCCCTCGCGCATCCGCCATGAATCCTTGCCCGGCGTGTCTGGGTCGAACCCGTGGTGAGTGTGCTTGATGCCCGCGACGCGTAGGCCATCGGCTACGAAACGGGGGATCAACTGGTCCAGTAGCGTGCTCTTGCCGCTGCCCGACGAGCCGGCGATACCGAATACCTTCACAATGCTTTCCCTGTTGGGCGTCACAATGCTCCGACAATATCAGACTTCGCCAGGGCCATGTGCAGGAGCCGCCCGTTCGCCGATAATCGAGCCATGTCACGGATCAACGATCGGGTATCGCCCCCAACGTCGAGTGCGCCAGGCACGCCGGAATCGCCATCGAGCGCATTGCATCAAGAGGTTGGCGATCCCGCTGCCACCACCGTTGCCAACGCCACTGCGCCATTGATGCGCTGGGTGCGCCGGCGCGGCAGCCCGGTCCAGGGCAACCTGGTCGATCTGCTGAGCAACGGCCAGGAGTATTTTCCCGCCCTGATCGAGGCGATTGATGCCGCGCGCGTGCACGTCGTGCTCGAGACCTATATTTATGCCGACGATGATGTCGGCGCCCTTGTTACTGATGCGTTGATCCGGGCGGCGCAACGCGGTGTGGATGTCAGGCTGGTCGTCGACGGATTCGGCGCGGGGGATCTGCCTGCGACGCTCGCCAGCCGGCTGCGCGATGGAGGTGTGCGCCTCGAGGTTTTTCGTCCGGTGCGTGGATTCAGGCTGGCGCGCCGGCATCTGCGGCGGTTGCATCGCAAGATGGCGGTGATCGACGACAGCGTGGCCTTCGTCGGTGGTATCAATATCATCGACGACCACAACTACGGCCCGCTGGAATTGCCCGAAGTCGGCCCACGCTACGACTTTGCCGTGCGCGTGCGCGGCCCGCTGGTGGCGCAGATCGCGCTCGCTTCGGCGCGGCTGTGGTTCCGGATGGCACAGCAACGCGGGCTGCGCGAAACCGCAACGGCTTTCACCGAAGTGGAAACGCTGACCACCGCCGCGCGGCAGGCCCGGCGCGAGCATCACGCGGGCGGCGTGGCTGCGGCATTGCTGCTGCGCGACAACCTGCGCAATCGCCGCACGATCGAGCGCGAATATCTCTACGCGCTGGGCGCCGCGCGTCATGACGTGATCATCGCCAACGCCTATTTTCTGCCTGGCACGAAGATGCGGCGCGCGTTGCTGGCGTGCCGTGAGCGCGGGGTGCGTGTGCGACTGCTGCTGCAGGGGATGGTCGAGTACCGGCTGCAACATTTCGCGACGCACGCGCTCTATGCGCGGCTGCTCGAGGCCGGCATCGAAATCTACGAATACGAGGCGAGCTTCCTGCACGCGAAGGTCGCCGTCATCGACAACTCGTGGGCGACGGTCGGCTCGAGCAACCTGGATCCGTTCAGCCTGCTGCTGGCACGAGAGGCCAATGTCGCGGTGTATGACCCGAGCTTTGCCGGCGTGCTGCGCGCGCGTCTGGAGCGGGCCATGGCGCAGCGCAGCGCGCGCGTGGTGCCCGAGGTTCACGCACGCCTGCCGCGACTGCGCCGGTTTGCCAATTGGGCGGCGTACTACGTGTTGCGTCTCGGCGTCGTGATCGCGGGTGTCACAGGCCGTTACTGACGCCGCGCAAGCCGGGCACGGTAACATGCTGCCCTGCCGCAAGCCGCGCCTTCCGCGCAAACGTGCCCCGGCCATTTCAAGCCGGTTTTAAGCCGATGCTGCATTGCGCCGCAAGTTACCAGCGCGATGCCGTCCGTTTAGAAACACGGGTCTAATTAAAAGCTTGATGCCAATCGGCCTCGCCAGAATAATCTGAACGACCGTTCTTTTTTGGCTTAGACTTCGTGCATTCGCGGCCGCCCCTATTGAAAATCAGCGACCGAAGTGCCTGCCGACCGCAACGTCAGGTCAAGAACAGTGCTCCTGAGAGCACTGCAAAGAACGGAGAAAAAACATGCGCCACCAGTCAGTTCGCCTTGAATCCGCCGCCGCGCCCGCGCCCTTGCGCAAGGGCGAGATGACGCGCGTGGCGATTCTCGATGCGGCACTGGAACTGTCGTCTCGCGACGGGCTCGAAGGGCTGACCATCGGCCTGCTCGCGGAACGTATGCAGATGAGCAAGAGCGGCGTCTTCGCGCATTTCGGTTCGCGCGAGGACCTGCAGGTTGAAGTGGTGCGCGAGTATCACCGGCGGTTCGAGCAGGAGGTGTTCTACCCCTCGCTGCAAGAGCCGCGTGGGTTGCCTCGCCTGTGGTCGATGGTGCGACGCTGGATGGAAAAGCGCATCCAGGAAGTGACCACGGGGTGCATCTACATCAGCGGTGCGGTCGAGTACGACGATCGCGCGGAAAGCCCGGTGCGTGACGAGCTCGTCAAGAGCGTCACGATCTGGCGTGCCGCGCTGATGCGTGCGATCGATCAGGCCAAGGAAGAGGGGCACCTGCGCGCGGATTGCGATCCGCGCCTGATGCTGTTCGAAATGTACAGTCTTGAACTAGGCTTGCATCACGACGCCCGTTTCCTTCGCCTGCCGGACAGCGCCGAGCTTGCCATGGTTGCGCTCAACAAACTGATTCAGTCTTACCGAACCTGAGCCGCCCCACGGGCAGCGCTCGCGCAATCCCACTTCAGGGTGCGCGGCTCGCGCGTGTGGTGGCACTAGCAAACCTCCAAGGAGTCTTTGATGGGCCAGTACACCGCACCGTTGCGCGACATGCAGTTCGTGCTCCATGAACTGCTCGGCGCCGAAGCCGAACTCAAGGCGATGCCGCAGCACGCGGACATCGACGTGGACACCATCAACCAGGTGCTTGAGGAAGCCGGCAAGTTCTGCTCCGACGTGGTCTTCCCGCTGAACCAGCCTGGTGACCGTGAAGGCTGCACCTACGTCGGCGACGGCGTGGTGCGCGCGCCCAAGGGCTTCAAGGAGGCCTATCAGCAGTTCGTGGAAGCCGGCTGGCCCGCACTGGCGTGCGATCCGGAGTTTGGCGGCCAGGGTTTGCCGATCATGATCAACAACGCGCTGTACGAGATGCTGAACTCGGCCGGCCAGGCATGGACGATGTATCCGGGCCTGTCGCACGGTGCCTATGAAGCGCTGCACGCGCACGGCACGCCGGAACTGAAGCAGACGTATCTGCCGAAGCTGGTGTCGGGTGTCTGGACGGGCACGATGTGCCTGACCGAGCCGCACTGCGGCACCGATCTCGGCATCCTGCGCAGCAAGGCCGAACCGCAGGCCGATGGCTCGTACTCGATCACCGGCACCAAGATCTTTATCTCGGCCGGCGAGCATGACATGGCCGAGAACATCATCCACCTCGTGCTGGCACGCCTGCCGGACGCACCTGGCGGTACCAAGGGCATTTCGCTGTTCGTCGTGCCGAAGTTCATCCCCGACGCCAACGGCAACCCGGGCGAGCGCAACGGCATCAAGTGCGGCTCGATCGAACACAAGATGGGCATTCACGGCAACGCCACCTGCGTGATGAACCTCGACGGCGCGCGCGGCTGGATGGTGGGCGAGCCCAACAAGGGCCTGAACGCGATGTTCGTGATGATGAACGCCGCGCGCCTCGGCGTTGGCGCCCAGGGTCTGGGCTTGACCGAGGTGGCCTATCAGAACTCGCTGGCCTACGCGAAGGACCGTCTGCAGATGCGCTCGCTGACTGGCCCGAAGGCACCGGACAAGCCCGCCGACCCGATCATCGTGCACCCGGACGTGCGTCGCATGTTGCTGACGCAAAAGGCCTACGCCGAAGGTGGCCGCGCGTTCGCCTACTGGACCGCGCTGCAGATCGACCGTGAACTGTCGCACCCCGACGAAAGCGTGCGCAAGGAAGCCGGCGACCTCGTGGCGCTGCTGACCCCGGTCATCAAGGCCTTCCTGACCGACAACGCCTTCACCTCGACCAACGAGGGCATGCAGGTGTTCGGCGGCCACGGCTACATCTCCGAGTGGGGCATGGAGCAATACGTGCGCGACGCGCGTATCAACATGATCTACGAAGGCACCAACACGGTTCAGTCGCTGGACCTGCTGGGCCGCAAGGTGCTGGGCGACATGGGCGCCAAGCTGAAGGCCTTCGGCAAGATCGTGCAGACGTTTGTCGAGGAAGAAGGCACGAGCGAGGCGATGCAGGAGTTCGTCAACCCGCTGGCCGACATCGGCGACAAGGTGCAGAAGCTGACGATGGAGATCGGCATGAAGGCGATGGGCAATGCCGACGAAGTGGGTGCTGCCGCCGTGCCGTACTTGCGCGTGGTGGGACACCTCGTGTTCTCGTACTTCTGGGCCCGCATGGCCAAGATCGCCCTGGACAAGCAGGATAGCGGCGACAAGTTCTACACGACCAAGCTGGCCACGGCGCGCTTCTACTTCGCCAAGCTGCTGCCGGAAACCGCGGGCGAGATTCGCAAGGCTCGCGCTGGCGCATCCACGCTGATGGCGCTGGACGCAGATCTGTTCTGATTGGGGTTGCTCCCCTGAGGGTTGTCTCCCTTCTCCCCTGATACGGGAGAAGGGGAGAATCCACCCGCAGCATATTCATCTCTCCTCAAACGCTCACTAGCCAAGGAGCGCGCATGTCCAATTTCATCGTCAAGAAGGTCGCTGTGCTCGGTGCCGGCGTCATGGGGGCGCAGATTGCCGCCCATCTGATCAACGCCCGCGTTCCCGTGATCCTGTTCGACCTGCCGGCCAAGGAAGGCCCGAAGAACGGTATCGCCGATCGCGCGATCGAGAACCTGAAGAAGCTCTCGCCCGCGCCGCTCGGCATCAAGGAAGAGGCCGGCCTGATTCGCGCCGCCAACTACGAGGACGACATCGCCCTGCTCAAGGAGTGCGACGTGGTGATCGAGGCGATCGCCGAGCGCATGGACTGGAAGCATGACCTCTACAAGAAGGTGTCGCCGCATCTCGCGCCGAACGCAATCTTCGCCACGAACACGTCTGGCCTGTCGATCACGGCGCTGTCCGATGGCTTCGATGCCGACCTGAAGTCGCGCTTCTGCGGTGTGCACTTCTTCAATCCGCCGCGCTACATGCACCTGGTGGAGCTGATCCCGACCGCGACGACCAAGCCGGAGATTCTCGACCGTCTGGAATCGTTCCTGACCACGTCGCTGGGCAAGGGTGTCGTGCGCGCCAAGGACACGTCGAACTTCATCGCCAACCGTGTCGGCATCTTCTCGATCCTGGCCGTGTTCGCCGAAGCCGAGAAGTTCGGCATTCCGTTCGATATCGTCGACGACCTGACCGGTACCAAGCTGGGCCGCGCCAAGTCGGCCACGTTCCGCACCGCCGACGTGGTAGGCCTGGACACGATGGCGCACGTCATCAAGACGATGCAGGACAACCTGACCGATGACCCGTTCGCGCCGGTGTACAAGACGCCGGCCGTGCTGAAGGGGCTGGTGGATGCCGGCGCGCTGGGCCAGAAGACCGGCGCCGGTTTCTACAAGAAGGAAGGCAAGGCGATCAAGGTGCTGGACGCCAAGTCTGGCCAGTACGTCGAGTCCGGCAAGAAGGCCGACGAGATCGTCGTGCGCATCCTGAAGAAGGAACCGGCCGAACGTATCAAGCTGCTGCGTGAATCGACCAATCCGCAGGCCCAGTTCCTGTGGGGCGTGTTCCGTGACGTGTTCCACTACATCGCCGTCTATCTGGAACAGATCGCTGGCTCGGCGGCCGATATCGACCTGGCCATTCGCTGGGGCTTCGGCTGGAACTCGGGTCCGTTCGAAGATTGGCAGGCCGCTGGCTGGAAGCAGGTGGCCGAGTGGGTCAAGGAAGATGTCGAGGCAGGCAAGGCGCTCTCGAACGCTCCGCTGCCGGCATGGGTGCTGAACGGCGCCGTGGCCGAGAACGGTGGCGTGCATGGCGCGCAGGGTTCGTGGTCGCCGGCGGCCAGTGCATTCGTCAAGCGTGCCGAATTGCCGGTGTACCAGCGCCAGGTGTTCCGTGCCGCGCTGAAGGGTACCGACTCGCCCGATCCGCGCCGTGCCGGCAAAACGATCGAGGAGAACGATGGCGCGCGCATCTGGACCACTGATGGTGCCGACGATGTGCTCGTGATCTCGTTCAAGAGCAAGATGAACACGGTTGGCCCAGATGTGCTCGATACCATCGTGCGCGCCGTGGAACTGGCCGAAGCCAGCTACAAGGGTCTGGTGGTGTGGCAACCGACGTCGCTGCAACTGGGCGCGCCGGGTGGTCCATTCTCGGCGGGCGCCAACCTGGAAGCCGCGATGCCGGCCTTCATGATGGGCGGTGCCAAGGGCATCGAGCCGTTCGTCAAGAAGTTCCAGGACACGATGATGCGCGTGAAGTACGCGGCGGTGCCGGTGGTGCCGGCCGTGTCGGGCATCGCGCTCGGCGGTGGCTGCGAACTGATGCTGCATTCCGCGAAGCGGGTGGTGGCGCTGGAAAGCTATGTCGGTCTCGTCGAGGTGGGCGTGGGTCTGGTGCCGGCCGGCGGTGGCCTCAAGGAAGCCGCGATCGCAGCAGCCAAGGCCGCGCAGGCAGCGGGCAGCACGAACTACCTGAACTTCATCACCAATCGCTTCCAGGCAGCGGCGATGGCCAAGGTGTCGTCGTCGGCGCTCGACGCGCAGAAGATCGGCTACGTCCAGCCGACCGACACGATCGTCTATAACGTCCATGAACTGCTGTACGTGGCGCAGAACGAAGTGCGCGCGCTGGCCAACGCCGGCTATCGCGCACCGCTGCCCGGCCAGCTGATTCCGGTGGCTGGCCGCTCGGGCATCGCCACGATCAAGGCATCGCTGGTCAACATGCGCGACGGCAACTTCATCTCGGCGCACGACTTCCTGATTGCCTCGCGCATCGCGGAAGTGGTTTGCGGCGGCGATGTGGAGGCCGGCTCGCTGGTCAGCGAAGACTGGCTGCTGGCGCTGGAGCGTCGCGCATTCATCGACCTGCTGGGCAACGGCAAGACCCAGGAGCGGATCATGGGAATGCTGCAGACGGGCAAGCCGGTGCGCAACTAATCAGGCCAACGAGGAACCGACATCATGAAACAACTGCAAGACGCATACATTGTCGCGGCTACCCGTTCGCCGATCGGCAAGGCCCCGAAGGGCGCTTTCAAGAACACCCGTCCCGATGACCTGCTGGCGACGATCCTGCAAGCGGCCGTGGCCCAGGTGCCGAGCCTGGACCCCGCGCTGATCGAGGACGCCATCGTCGGCTGCGCGATTCCCGAAGCGCAGCAGGGCCTGAACGTGGCGCGTATCGGCGCGCTGCTGGCAGGCCTGCCCAACACCGTGGGCGGCATCACCGTGAACCGCTTCTGCGCGTCGGGCCTGTCGGCCGTGGCAATGGCTGCGGACCGTATCCGCGTGGGCGAATCGGATGTAATGATCGCCGCCGGCGTGGAGTCGATGAGCATGGTGCCGATGATGGGCAACTCGCCGTCGATGTCGCCGTCGATCTTCGAACGCGACGAGAATATCGGCATTGCCTACGGCATGGGTCTGACGGCCGAGAAGGTGGCCACGCAGTGGAAGGTCAGCCGCGAGGACCAGGATGCGTTCTCGCTGGCATCGCACCAGAAGGCCATCGCCGCGCAGCAGGCTGGCGAATTCAAGGACGAAATTACCCCGATTGAGGTAGTTGAGCGGTTCCCGGATCTCGCGTCTGGTCAGATCAACGTCAAGACGCGTACTATTTCGCTGGACGAGGGACCGCGTCCCGATACGTCGGTGGAAGGGCTTGGCAAGCTGCGCGCGGTGTTCGCCAACAAGGGCAGCGTGACGGCCGGCAATAGCTCGCAGACGTCCGATGGCGCCGGCGCGCTGATCCTGGTTTCGGAGAAGATCCTCAAGCAGTTCAACCTGGTGCCGCGGGCCCGTTTCGTATCGTTCGCGGTGCGTGGCGTGCCGCCGGAGATCATGGGGATCGGTCCGAAGGCAGCGATTCCGGCTGCGCTGAAGGCCGCTGGCCTGACGCAGGACCAGATCGACTGGATCGAGCTGAACGAAGCGTTTGCCGCGCAATCGCTGGCGGTGATGCGTGACCTGGAACTTGATCCGGCCAAGGTCAACCGGATGGGCGGCGCCATCGCGCTGGGCCACCCGCTCGGTGCGACCGGAGCGATCCGTTCGGCCACTGTGGTGCACGCACTGCGTCGCCACAACATGAAGTACGGCATGGTGACCATGTGCGTGGGCACGGGCATGGGCGCAGCCGGAATCTTCGAGCGCGTATAAATAAAGCGCGCCAGGGACAGCCCGACGGGTGGGCTGTCCCGACCTTCGATCAGGTGAGGAAATGCATGGACACGGAGATGCCAACACACTGAAACCGAGGGGAGAACAACAATATGCAGGAGACCGCCATTCTGGCCGACGCGGCGTGTGACATGCCGCGCGCGATGATGGACGCGCTAGGCGTCCGCACGATTCCATTCCGCATCCGGGCCGGCGACCGCTTCGTGGTCGACACCCGCGACGAAGCCGAGCTTCCAAACCTGTACCAGAAGTATCTGGTCGGCAAGCAGGACCACTACGCGGAATCGATCCCGCTGCTCGAACGCGAGCTGGAAGACCATTTGCTCAAGAACGTGGTGGCCGGTTGTGACCGGGCCATTTTGCTGACCATCGCCAGCAGCCGTAGCAAGCTGTATTCGAATGCCACCGGCGCGGTGGTCGGTACTGTCGCGCGCAGTTTCAAGCTGCGCAAGGATGCCGGCCGCAGCGGGCTGTTCGACCTGACCGTGATCGACACCGGTGCCATTGGCCCGGGCCAGGCGCTGATCGTGCGCGAGGCTGCGCGAATGCTCGCCGACGGCGCCAGTGCGGCATCCGTGGTCGACGCGGTCGAGAACCGCCTGCGCGATGCGGCCCACATGTTCCTGATTCCCGACGAACTGCTCTACATGTACACGCGTGCCAAGCTCAAGGGCGAGAACAGCATCACGTGGAGCCGCTACATGCTTGGCAGCGCGTTCAACATCCGCCCGGTAATCCATATGCACCGGGGCGTCACCCAGGCCATTGCCAAGGCGCGTGGCAACGAAGAGGGCGTTCGCCGGCTGCTCTCCCACGTCGAAGCCTGCATTCGCGCCGACAGCCTGCTGACGCCGGCCGTGGCCGCGTGCTATGCGGGCGATATCGATGAGGTGGAATCGCTGCCGGCCTGGCAATCCTTGAAGCACATCGCCGCATCGCGCAACGTGGAGCTGATGCTGGCGCCGATGAGCCTGACCGTCGCGCTGAACGTGGGAGCGGGCGCGTTCGGCTTGAGTTATCTTTCCGAAGCGCCGCCACCGTTCGTGTGATCGGCTTCCTTCTCAAAACGGAGACGAGGTAGAAATGAGCATTGCAACCAGCATCGACCAGGGCGTACTGACCATTGGCTTCGATCGCATCGACAAGAAGAACGCGATCACCGCGGCGATGTACCAGACCATGGCCGACGCGCTGCGCGCCGCCGAGACCGACGCCGCGGTTCGCGTCATCGTGATCGAAGGCAAGCCGGAAGTCTTCACGGCGGGCAACGACATCGAGGACTTCCTGAAGCGCCCGCCGACCAACGGCGCCGATGGCGCGCCGGCACCGGTGTTCCAGTTCCTCCAGGCAATCAGCCGGGCGACCAAGCCCATCGTGGCATCGGTCAGCGGCGCAGCCGTTGGCATCGGCACCACGCTGCTGCTGCATTGCGATCTCGTCTACGCATCCGAGACGGCAAAGCTGGCGCTGCCGTTCGCCCAACTCGGCCTCTGCCCGGAGGCGGCGTCGAGCCTGCTGTTGCCGCGCATGGTCGGCTATCAGCGCGCCGCCGAAAAGCTGCTTCTTGGCGAGGCATTCAGCGCCCAGGAAGCCTTCGAAATCGGTCTGGTGACGAAGGTACTGTCGGTGGCGGAACTGCAGGGTTATGTGCGTCAGCAGGCGGCCAAGCTGGCGGTGCTGCCCGCGTCGTCGCTGCGCGAAACCAAGCGCCTGATGAAGGGCGATGACGCGGCGGCCGTGGAAAAGAAGATGCTTGAGGAGGGCGAGGTGTTCCGCCGCATGCTGGTCGCGCCGGAAGCGAAGGAGGCCTTTACGGCATTCTTCGAGAAGCGCAAGCCGGATTTCTCGAAGTTCAGCTAAGGCGAAGCAAGCTGTAGCTTGTTTGCGCCCCTCTCCCATGCGATGGGAGAGGGGCTGCGGAGAGGAGAGAACTCCCTGCGATCAAGCCGCCGGCAACACCCTTGGTTGCCGGCTCTCGTCGGTGGCCACGTACGTCAGCGTGGCCTCCGTCACTTTCACGATCTCGTTGGCGTGGCGCATCCGTTGCGCGTAGACCTCCACGGAGACCGTGATCGACGTGCGGCCCGTCTTGACGATGTCGGCATAGAAGCTGACCAGATCGCCGACGAACACCGGATTCTTGAACAGGAACGAATTCACCGCCACGGTGGCCACGCGGCCTTGGGCGCGCTCCACGGCGGGGATCGATCCGGCCATGTCCACCTGCGACATGATCCACCCGCCGAACACATCGCCGTGTACGTTGGCGTCGGCCGGCATCGGCACCACGCGCAGCGCGGGATTCTTGCCGGAAGGGAGTTCGGGAACAAAGCTGGAAGTGGTCATGGCGGGTCTTTCGGGGCGGATGAAGCGGAGGCCTGCCGGGTTGTCGGATCTCTGCGACAATCGCGGCATTGGCCCGAATTCTAACGTATGCGCCGCTATTCCACGACCGCCGAGCCCGCCCCCGCCGAGCCGGCAAATTCGCTGTTCCAGGGCGGCGGCGCGCGCCGCAGTGACTGGCAGACCGTTCGCAACCTGCTCCCCTACGTCTGGCACTACAAGTGGCGCGTGATGCTGGCGCTTACCTGCCTGGTCGCCGCCAAGGTGGCCAACCTGGGCGTGCCGGTGCTGATGAAGAAGCTGGTCGACAGCATGAACATCGCGCCTGGCGATCCGGCGGCGTTGCTGGCCGTGCCAGTGGGATTGATTGTTGGCTACGGTCTGTTGCGCCTATCGAGCACGCTGTTCACCGAGTTGCGTGAAATCCTCTTCTCGAAGGTCACGCAGAGCGCGGTGCGAGAGATCGCGCTGCAGGTGTTCCGCCATTTGCACGCGCTGTCGCTGCGCTTCCATCTGGATCGGCAGACCGGGGGGATGAGCCGGGACATCGAGCGCGGGACGCGCGGCATCCAGTCACTGATCTCGTACTCGTTGTACAGCATCCTGCCCACGCTGGTCGAGATGTCGCTAGTGATCGGCTTCTTCGTTGTGCGCTACGACATCTGGTTCGCCGCGATCACGATCTGCGCGCTGGCTGGCTACATCGTGTTCACGATCGTCGTGACCGAATGGCGCACGCATTTCCGGCGCAAGATGAACGAGCTCGACTCGCGCGCCAACCAGAAGGCAATCGACTCGCTGCTGAACTTCGAGACCGTGAAATATTTCGGGAACGAGGAGTACGAGGCACGCCGCTACGACGAGAACCTGCGTACCTATCGCACGGCGGCGATCCGCTCGCAGAACTCGCTGTCGTTCCTGAATTTCGGCCAGCAGGCGATCATCGCCCTGGGCCTGATCCTGATCCTGTGGCGTGCCACGGTGGGCGTTGCCGCCGGCAAGCTCACGCTTGGTGACCTCGTGCTGGTCAACACGCTGATGATCCAGCTCTATATCCCGCTCAACTTCCTGGGCGTGATCTATCGCGAGATCAAGCAGGCCACCACCGATATGGACCGCATGTTCGTGCTGCTCGGCACGCAACAGGAGGTGGCCGACACGCCCGGCGCGCCGGTGCTCGCCGTCAACGGCGCCGAGGTGCGCTTCCGCCATGTCGGCTTTGGCTACGAGAAGAACCGCGTGATTCTCGACGACGTCGATTTCACGATCGCGGCGGGGACGACAACGGCCGTGGTTGGCCACAGCGGCTCGGGCAAGTCCACGCTCGCGCGGCTGCTGTTCCGCTTCTACGACGTCACGCGGGGCAGCATCGAGGTCGATGGGCAGGACATCCGCAAGGTGCGGCAGGTCAGCCTGCGCGCGTCGATCGGCATCGTGCCGCAGGACACCGTGCTGTTTAACGACAGCATCTACTACAACATCGCCTATGGCCGCCCGGAGGCCACGCGCGAGGAAGTCATCGAGGCAGCGCGCGCCGCGCAGATCGACACCTTTATCAGCGAATTGCCGCAGGGCTACGACACGCCGGTGGGCGAGCGGGGCCTGAAGCTGTCCGGCGGCGAGAAGCAACGGGTGGCCATCGCGCGCACGCTGCTGAAGAACCCACCGATCCTGGTATTCGACGAAGCCACGTCGGCGCTCGACTCTCGCACCGAACAGGCGATCCAGTCGGAACTGATGCGGCTGGCGCAGAATCGCACCACGCTGCTGATCGCGCACCGGCTATCGACCGTGGTGCACGCCGACCAGATTCTTGTGATGGACCGTGGACGCATCATCGAGCGCGGCACCCATGCCGAGCTGATGCGGGCCAATGGCCACTACGCCGAGATGTGGCAGATCCAGGCGCGCAACGCGGCGGAGGGCTCGCCCGATGCCGACGCGCTGGCGATCGATGTGGGCGACGCCACGCAGGATGCATAGCGCAAGGCATCGATTGTCGACAATCGATGCCAGCAACCGCGGCTGAGAACTGTCCGCGCACAATCCTGGTTCGTCATTGCGCCACCGGCACGCCTTGCCCCGGTGCATGAGAGACGCCTGAAAAGCTGGCACGCCACTTGCGAAAAGCCCTCTCCAGAGAGATCAACTACTGGAGAAGGTCCATGCCGCAATCCCCTCTGCGCCGTCATCTGCTGAAGCTGTGCACCGCCATGGGCACCACCATGGTGCTGTCGACACTCTGCGCGGGCACCGCGCAGGCGCAGACCGCGACGAAGATCCGCTTTCAGCTCGACTGGCGCTTTGAAGGGCCATCCGCGCTGTTCCTGCTTGGCGAGCAGAAGGGCTACTACAAGGCCGAGAAGCTCGACGTGTCGATCGACGCCGGCAATGGATCGGGCAACGTGGTCAATCGCGTGGCCTCCGGCACGTACGACATGGGTTTTGCCGATCTGGCATCGGTAATGGAGTTCTACGGCAACAACCCGGACGCGAAGAACAAGCCGGTGGCCGTGATGATGGTCTACAACAACACGCCGGCCGCCGTGCTGGCGCTGAAGAAGTCCGGCATTCGCGCGCCGAAGGACCTGACCGGCAAGAAGCTCGGCGCCCCGGTATTCGATGCCGGCCGCCGCGCGTTCCCGATCTTCGCCAAGGCCAACGGCCTGCAGGCGGCGTCGTTCAACTGGCAGGCGATGGACCCGACGCTGCGCGAGACCATGCTGACGCGTGGCGATCTCGATGCGATCACCGGCTTCTCGTTCACGTCGATCCTGAATCTCAATGCGCGCGGCGTGAAGGATGAGGACATCGTCGTGCTCCCCTATCCGCAGTACGGCGTGAAGCTGTATGGCAACGCGATCATTGCGTCGGAGCAGTTTCTGAAGGCCCACCCTGAAGCGGTCAAGGCCTTCCTGCGGGCGTTCGCGAAATCGGCGAAGGACGTGATCGCGAACCCGGAAGAGGGGATCAAGGCCGTGAAGGCGCGCGACGGGATCATCGACGAGAAGCTTGAAGTTCGCCGGCTGAAGATGGCGCTCGACGCGGTGGTCAAGTCGCCCGACGCGAAGGCGGAGGGTTTCGGGCGCGTCAACAAGCCGCGACTGTCGCTGATGGCATCCCAGGTGGCCGACGCCTTCGCCACGAAGGGGCGCATCAATCCCGATGCGCTGTGGACCGATGCCTACCTGCCGTCGGCAGCCGAACTGGATGTCCTGCGATGATGGCCCGGCAAGCGCTTCACCCCGCCACTGGCGGAGCCTCCAACGCAACCCGGCCGTTCGTCGATTTCAATCGCGTCTGGCTGGCCTACGACGACGATCTGGCGCGGCGCGGGGAGTTCGCGGTCGAGGACATCTCGCTGCAGGCAGCCGAAGGCGAGTTCATCGCCATCGTCGGCCCCTCTGGATGCGGCAAGTCGACGTTCATGAAACTGGCTACCGGCCTGCGGCAGGCCACGCGTGGTGCGGTCAGCATCAACGGCGAGAAGGTCAGCGGGCCGCTCAAGCAGGTGGGCATGGCTTTCCAGGCGCCGACGCTGCTGCCATGGCGCACCACGCTCGACAACGTGATGCTGCCGCTCGAGATCGTCGAGCCGTACCGCTCGACCATGCGCGCGAAGCGCGACGAGTATGTGGCGCGTGCCCGCGATCTGCTGAAGACGGTCGGGCTTGCTGGTTACGAGGACAAGTATCCGTGGCAGCTTTCGGGCGGCATGCAGCAGCGGGCATCGATTTGCCGGGCGCTGATCCATCAGCCGCGAATGCTGCTGCTGGATGAGCCGTTCGGCGCGCTCGACGCGTTCACGCGAGAGGAACTCTGGTGCGTGCTGCGGGACCTCTGGCAGGCGCAGCGCTTCAACGTGATCCTCGTCACGCACGATCTGCGCGAGGCCGTGTTCCTGGCCGATACCGTGTACGTCATGAGCGCGCGGCCGGGGCGCATCCTGCTGCGCCGGGAGATCGACCTGCCGCGCCCGCGTCCGCTCGATGTCACCTATTCCGAACCCTTCGCCGAACGCGTGCACGAGTTGCGCGAGAAGATCGGCCACGTCAGGCAGCAATGATCATGAACACGATGTCTTCGATTCAGGCAAAACGCGTGCAGCGCGTGGCCCCGTGGCTGTTGCTGGGTGCGTTCCTGTTGCTGTGGCAGGTGGCGTGTCTCGCGTTCAACGTGTCGGACTTCATCTTGCCGAGCCCGTCTTCGATTGTCGCTTCGATGACCGAGTATGGCGATGTGATCGCCGCTCACGCGTGGCGCACCTTCTGGACCACGATGGTCGGCTTCGGCCTGGCCATCGCGGTGGGCGTGGTGCTCGGCATGCTGATGGGATCGTCGAAACTGGCGTACGCGGCAACCTATCCGCTGATGACGGCCTTCAACGCGCTGCCGAAGGCGGCGTTCGTGCCGATCCTGGTGGTGTGGTTTGGGCTTGGCGCCGGGCCGGCGATCGTGACCGCGTTCCTGATCTCGTTCTTCCCGATCATGGTCAATATCGCGACGGGGCTGGCGACACTCGAACCCGAACTCGAGGACGTACTGCGCGTGCTCGGCGCCAAGCGTCGCGACGTGCTGCTGAAGGTGGGCCTGCCCCGCGCGATGCCGTTCTTCTTCGCCTCGCTGAAGGTGGCGATCACGCTTGCGTTCGTCGGCACCACGGTGTCGGAGATGAACGCCGCCAACGAAGGAATCGGCTATCTGCTCGTGTCCGCAGGATCGGCCATGAAGATGCCGCTGGCGTTCGCCGGTCTCGTCGTCATCGCCATCATGGCGATGGGCATGTATGAGCTGTTCTCGGTGCTGGAGAAACGGATGACGGGCTGGGCGCATCGGGGGTGAGGCTTCGGTGTTTCTCCGCTTTCCCGCTCCGGGGGAGAGCGGACCGGCTTCTCTGAAGCCTGACCCGCTACGCGTAATCCAGCGGCAGCGCCGTCGTGTACTTGATCTGCTCCATCGCGAAGCTGGAACTGACGTCAGCAAGCTCGGTGCCCTGGATCAGCTTCTTGTACACGGCGTCATAGGCGGCGATATCGGGCACCACCACGCGCAGCAGGTAGTCGGTATCGCCCGCCATGCGATAGAACTCGGTGACTTCCGGGATCGACGCCACCAGCCCGTGGAAGGTCTTGAGCCATTTTTCGCTGTGCTGGTTGGTGCGGACCGAGACGAAGACGGTCACGCCGACGTTCAGCTTGGCGGGGTCGAGCAGCGCCACGCGCTTGCGGATGATGCCGGACTCTTCCAGCTTTTGGACTCGGCGCCAGCAGGGAGTCGATGTCAGGCCGACCTGTTCGCCGATCTCGGCGACGGGCACGGTGGCGTCCTCCTGCAGAATGCTGAGGATCTGGCGGTCATAACGGTCCATGGGGTCTCGCAATCAAGGGGGCGAAAGGGGTGCCGGGCACCCGCCGCCCTTGCGGTGCGAGTGTCAGCTGACGACGGTGTCTACCAGCAGGTTGACGCCGGTGGAGATGCGGCTCTGTTCCACGCCGTAGATGTGCAGCGAGACGGTGACGTCGTCGCTGGCATTGCCGAGGGCGTGGATGTGTTGCAGGCCGGCCGGCACGCTGAACGTATCGCCGGCTTCGCGCGTCACGGCGCCGACCTGCGACGCCGTGCGGCTTTCCGGATCCCAGCGGTAGTGCCGTTCGTACATGGTGCCGCGCAGCACGCGATAGGCGCACCACGTGCGATGGCCGTGCACCGGGCTGAACTGGCCGGGACGCCAGACCAGCAGCATCACGGAAAAGCGTTCGAACGGGTCGGCGTGGACCAGATGGCGGGTGTAGGTATCCGGGCTGCCTTCCAGCGCGCCCGGCGGCAGGCTGGCCAGCAGCGTTTCCGCATCGGGCAGGCTCGCGGCGACTTCTTCGGCGACCATGCGGGCGTTCTTGGCCAGGGTGGCTTCGATTCCGCTGGTGAACGGCGTCAGTGGCGACGGTTCTGGGGCGCCGGAGCTGGCGCAAGGGGCGGAGGTTTGCATGGCGAGCTCTTCTTGGTGGTGTTATGGCTTCCATCATAGGAGGACCCTCCGAGCACAATGATGCAAATTTCAGTCTGGAATGGATTGGAATTGTAATCCTGTTCTACTGGTTGCGCATTTTTGGGAATTATCTTGCGCGCCGTGCGTCCGCGCGGGCGCCGGGTGATAATCCGCGCCATGGAAATCAAATGGCTTGAAGACTTCGTCAGCCTGGCCGAGACGCACAGCTTCTCGCGCTCGGCGGAACTGCGGCATGTCACGCAGCCGGCATTCTCGCGTCGGATCCAGTCGCTCGAGGCGTGGGTCGGCACCGAACTGATCGACCGTTCGAGCTATCCCACCAGCCTGACGGCCGCCGGCAAGGTGTTCTATGAACAGGCGCTGGCGATGCTGGCGCAGGTCAGTGAGACGCGGGCGCTAATGCGCGGCCAGCGCTCGGCCAACGCGCAGGTGCTGGAATTCGCGGTGCCGCACACGCTGTCGCTGACGTTTTTCCCGGAGTGGCTCAAGGGGGTCGAGCGCAAGGTCGGCACGCTGCCATGCCGGCTGCGGGCGCTGAACGTGCACGACGCGGTGCTGATGCTCGTCGAAGGTGGGTGCGACCTCGTCATGGTCTATCACCACTCGCGCCAGGCCATCCAGCTCGACCCGGCGCACTACGACATGCTGGTGCTCGGCACCGAGCGCCTGTCTCCCTATAGCGTCCCCGATGCGTCCGGCCGCCCGCTGTTCCGGATGCCCGGCACCGACAAGAAGCCGGTGCCGTACCTGAGCTACACGCCCAATGCCTTCCTTGGCCGCATGGTGGACATGCTGCTGGCCGAATCGCCGGAAACGCTCAAGCTCGACAAATGCTACGAGACTGATATGGCCGAGGCGCTCAAGGTCATGGCGCTGGCCGGGCATGGCATGGCCTTCCTGCCCGAGAGCGCGGTACGCGAGGACGTTGCCGCCGGCCGGCTGGTGCGCGCCGATGCCGCGAAGGGCTTGCCCCAGTCGATCGACATGGAAATCCGGCTCTATCGCGAACGGCCGCCGGAACACGCCAACGAGCGGCGCGGCAGCCAGCAGCGCCGCAAGCGCCAGCTCGTGGACAAGATCTGGGCGGCGCTGACCTCGTAAAAAACCCATTTCGGGGAGGGGGTAATGATTATGCGTGTCTTGCATAACCCTGCATGGGCGGATAATCAAACGGCATTGGATTCGGGAGTGGGGCCGCCGATATGCTCCGTGTCACCTTTACTCGGGACCCAACGATGTCTTCCGCAGCACCGACGCAAAACGTCTCCAATGGTCATACCCTGCCTTCGTACCTGAACGCCGACAACCTCGGCCCGTGGGGGATCTACCTGCAGCAAGTCGACCGTGTCACGCCCTACCTGGGCTCGCTGGCACGCTGGGTGGAAACCCTGAAGCGCCCGAAGCGCGCGATGATCGTCGACGTACCCATCGAACTCGACAACGGCACGATCGCCCACTTCGAGGGCTATCGCGTGCAGCACAACCTGTCGCGCGGCCCGGGCAAGGGCGGCGTCCGCTTCCACCAGGACGTGACGTTGTCCGAGGTGATGGCGCTGTCGGCCTGGATGTCGGTCAAGAATGCGGCCGTGAACGTGCCGTACGGCGGCGCCAAGGGCGGTATCCGCGTTGATCCGCGCACCCTGTCGCACGGCGAACTGGAACGCCTGACCCGCCGGTACACGAGCGAAATCAACATCATCATCGGACCGAGCAAGGACATTCCCGCCCCGGACGTGAACACCAACGCCCAGGTCATGGCCTGGATGATGGATACCTACTCGATGAACTCGGGCAGCACGGCCACCGGCGTGGTGACCGGCAAGCCGATCTCGCTGGGCGGTTCGCTGGGTCGTCATGAAGCCACGGGCCGCGGTGTGTTCGTCGTCGGTTCCGAGGCGGCCCGCAACCTGGGCATGGACGTCAAGGGCGCGCGCGTGGCGGTGCAGGGCTTCGGCAACGTGGGTGCCGTGGCAGCCAAGCTGTTCCATGAGGCGGGCGCGACGGTGGTGGCGGTGCAGGACCATCGCACCACGCTGTTCGACCCGGCCGGCCTGGACGTGCCGAAGATGATGGAGTACGCGTCGCACAGCGGCACGATCGAAGGCTACCGCGCCGAGGTCATCTCCACCGAACAGTTCTGGGAAGTCGATTGCGACATCCTGATCCCGGCCGCGCTGGAAGGGCAACTGACCGCCAGCAATGCGCCGAAGATCAAGGCGAAGCTGGTGATCGAGGGCGCCAACGGCCCGACCACGCCCGAAGCCGACGATATTCTTCGCGAGCGCAATATCCTGGTTTGCCCGGACGTGATCGCCAACGCCGGCGGCGTGACCGTGTCCTACTTTGAATGGGTGCAGGATTTCTCGAGCTTCTTCTGGACCGAAGAGGAGATCAACGAGCGCCTGGTACGGATCATGCAAGAGGCCTTCCGGGCAATCTGGCAGGTTGCCCAGGACAACAAGGTCACGTTGCGGACGGCTGCGTTTATCGTTGCCTGTACGCGTATTCTGCAGGCGCGCGAAATGCGCGGCCTGTATCCCTGATGAGGCAGGGCTCCCGGTGGGCGGCTGGTGCTGCGACGCAGCAAGGTTGCCCATTGCCTGGATGACACCGAAACGCGGCGACTGGTTTGTTCCAGTCGCCGCTTTTTTATTTCCGGGGCTTGCGGGGGAGCGAGGCCATGTGGGCAGTTGTGTCTCGATTTGGCGCATCGCCGCGAATCTGTGCTCTAACTTGCCCCAATTAGGGGAATACCCGTTGTGCTGGGTGGCGAGCTAAGCAATACTGTTTCGTCGGTGGGACATTTGATACAGTCCCGCCTTTCTCTTCATGGTCAAGGAGATGTTATGAATGTAGCCAAGCTGGCTGGCCTGATGATCGCCGCAGGCGTCCTGTGCGGTAACGCGCAGGCCGCAGAGCAGCTCACGGGCACGCTGCAGAAGATCAAGGATACGGGTGTCATCACGCTGGGCGTGCGCGATTCGTCGATTCCTTTCAATTACAACCTGGGCGGCGTGCGTCAGGTGGGCTATTCCTACGATATCAATATGAAGATCGTGGAAGCCATCAAGGACCAGCTCAAGCTGCCGAACCTGCAGGTCAAGGAAATCCCGATCACGTCGCAGAACCGCATCACGCTGCTGCAGAACGGCACGATCGACATCGAGTGCGGCTCCACGACCAATAATCTGGAGCGCCAGAAGCAGGTCTCCTTCACCGACACCATCTTCATTATTGGCACGCGCATCATGGTGAAGAAGGACGGCGGCATCAAGGATTGGGCCGACCTGAAGGGCAAGAACGTGGTGACCACCGCCGGCACGACGTCCGAGCGCCTGCTGCGCAAGATGAACGATGACCAGAAGCTGGGCATGAACATCATCAGCACCAAGGATCATGGCCAGTCGTTCCTGACGCTGGAATCGGGCCGTGCCGTGGCATTCATGATGGACGACGCGCTGCTCTACGGCGAGCGCGCCAAGGCCAAGAACCCGAACGACTGGATCGTGGTGGGCAAGCCGCAATCGCGCGAAGCCTATGGTTGCATGATCCGCAAGGATGATGCGCCGTTCAAGAAGGTGTCCGATCAGGTGATCGCCGGCCTGATGAAGGATGGCTCGATCAACACGATGTACACCAAGTGGTTCATGCAGCCGGTGCCGCCGAAGGGCCTGAACCTGGACTTCCCGCTGTCCGACGACATGAAGGCGCTCTTCAAGACTCCGAACGACAAGGCACTCGACTGATCCCCACGATTGGAGCAGTGCGAAACGGAAGGAGCAGTCCTTCCGTTTCTTTTTGAGGACGCATCATGGATTACGCTTTTCATTGGGGAGTCTTCCTCGAGCAGGCGGCGGCGAACGAGACCTACCTGGACTGGATGATTTCCGGTCTCAAGGTGACGATCGCGCTTGGCCTGTCCTCGTGGATCATCGCTCTCGCCATCGGATCGGTGCTGGGCGTGCTGCGCACCGTGCCGAACAAGTGGCTGTCGGGGATCGCCGCCACCTACGTCGAGATCTTCCGGAACATTCCGCTGCTGGTGCAGCTTTTCATCTGGTACTTCGTCGGCCCCGAACTGCTGCCCGGCGGCGAGGCGATCAAGCAGATGAATCCGTTCACCCAGCAGTTCCTGGCCGCCATGCTCTGTCTGGGCACCTTCACGGCCGCCCGGGTTTGCGAACAGGTGCGCTCGGGTATCAATTCGCTGCCGCGCGGCCAGAAGAACGCCGGCCTGGCGATGGGTTTCACGCTGCCGCAGACGTATCGCTACGTGCTGCTGCCGATGGCATTCCGCGTTATCGTGCCGCCGCTGACTTCCGAGTTTCTGAACATCTTCAAGAACTCGGCCGTGGCGTCGACGATCGGTCTGCTGGAACTGGCCGCGCAGGGGCGCCAGCTGGTGGACTACACCGCGCGCCCGTATGAGTCGTTCATCGCCGTCACGGTGCTGTACGCGCTCATCAACTTCACCGTGATGCTGATCATGCGCTGGGTGGAACGTCGCACCCGCGTGCCCGGCTTCATCGGTGGCAAGTAAGGAGCTGGAACATGGCATACGAATTTGATTTCAGCTCGATCAACCCCTCCACGCTGCATGTGCTGGGCGAAGGGATGCTCGTGTCGGCCAAGATCACCGTGACCGCGGTGATCGTCGGCATCGTCTGGGGCACGATTCTGGCGATGATGCGCCTGTCGTCGAACAAGCTGCTGAACTGGTTCGCGCAGGGGTATGTGACCCTCTTCCGCTCCATCCCGCTGGTGATGGTGCTGTTGTGGTTCTTCCTGATCATTCCGCAGTTGCTGCAGAAGACGTTCAACCTGTCGGCGGCATCGGACCTGCGCATGACTTCGGCGCTGATCGCGTTCTCGCTGTTCGAGGCCGCGTATTACTCGGAGATCATCCGCGCCGGTATCCAGAGCGTGTCGCGCGGGCAGATGTTCGCCGCGCAGGCGATGGGCATGACCTATGGCCAGAGCATGCGGCTGGTGATCCTGCCGCAGGCGTTCCGCAACATGGTGCCGCTGCTGCTGACGCAGGGCATCATTCTGTTCCAGGATACGTCGCTGGTCTACGTGAGCGCGCTGGCGGACTTCTTCGGCCAGGCGTACGGCATTGGCGAACGTGATGGCCGCATCGTCGAGATGCTGCTTTTCGCCGGCCTCATCTACTTCATCATTTGTTTCTCCGCTTCGCTGCTGGTCAAGCGTTACCAGAAAAAGGTGGCTGTATGATCGAAATCAATAACGTTTCCAAGTGGTACGGCGCTTTCCAGGTGCTGACCGACTGCACCACCAAGGTTGCCAAGGGTGAAGTGGTGGTGGTGTGCGGTCCGTCCGGTTCGGGCAAGTCCACGCTGATCAAGACCGTCAATGCGCTGGAGCCGTTCCAGAAGGGCGACATCCTCGTCGACGGCACGTCGGTGGGCAATCCGAAGACCAACCTGCCCAAACTGCGTTCGCGCGTGGGCATGGTGTTCCAGAACTTCGAACTGTTCCCGCACCTGTCGATCACCGAGAACCTGACCATCGCGCAGATGAAGGTGCTGGGTCGCTCGAAGGACGAGGCGATGGCAAAGGGCCTGAAGTATCTGGAGCGCGTGGGCCTGAAGAGCCAGGCGGAAAAGTACCCGGGCCAGCTTTCCGGCGGTCAGCAGCAGCGCGTGGCGATTGCCCGCGCGCTGTCGATGGACCCGATCTGCATGTTGTTCGACGAACCGACCTCGGCGCTCGACCCGGAAATGGTCAACGAGGTGCTGGACGTGATGGTGCAGCTCGCGCAGGAAGGCATGACCATGATGTGCGTGACCCACGAAATGGGCTTCGCGCGCAAGGTGGCCAACCGCGTGATCTTCATGGATGCCGGCAAGATCGTGGAAGACTGCGCGAAGGAAGAGTTCTTCGGCAACATCGACGCCCGCTCGGACCGCGCCAAGCAGTTCCTGTCGAAGATCCTGCACCACTGAGCGCAGGCAACCAGACGGACGCAAGCGCCGAGTGCCCCTTCCCGCCACGCGGGAAGGGGCATTTTCATTTGGTCAGGGTCGGACTCAGTGGCGGGCTCAGGGTCGGACTCAGGTGCAGGCCGTATTTGCCGCGTTCTTCGCCTGGACTTCCGGTGGGATGGGCACGCTCCACGTCATGGTGGGCCGACCGTCCTCGAACATGATCAACTCGCCCGGCGCGAACTGGGTCCAGGTCTCGTTGTCCGTCAGCGGCGCGGTGGCGATCACGGCCACGCGGTCATCGGGCGTGGTCACCTGCGCGAAATCGATCGACAGGTCGGCATCGATCAGATGCGCCTTCGAGAATGGCCACTGGCGCACGATGTAGTACAGGCGCGTGGAGCAGTGGGCGAACAGCGCCTGCCCGTTGCAGAGCAGGAAGTTGAACACCCCATGCAGCGTGATGTCGCGCGTGATGTCGGCCAGCGCATGGCCGAGTTCGTTGAGCGGCGGCTGAGATCCGGGAAAGCGCTTGCGCAGGCCCTGCATCAGCGCGCAGAACGCCAGCTCGCTGTCGGTGTCTCCCACCGGCTGGTAGACGCCGGACAGGAACGGCGCAAAGCCGTGCAAGTCGCCGTTGTGGGCAAAGATCCAGTGCCGTCCCCAGAGTTCTCGCATGAACGGATGGCAGTTCTCGAGCAGTACAGTGCCCTGCGTGGCCTTGCGGATATGCGAGATCACGTTCTTCGACTTGATCGGGTAGCGCTTGATCAGGTCGGCCACCGGCGAGGTACCCGCCGACTGGTTGTCGATGAACAGCCGGCAGGCCTTGTCCTCGAAGAATGCGACGCCGAATCCATCGGAATGATGGTCGGTCACACCGCCGCGGGCGGCGAAGCCGGTAAAGGAAAACGTCACGTCCGTGGGCGTGGCGCAATTCATGCCTAGAAGCTGGCACATGGCGAAGGCACCGTGCGGCAGGGGGCTGCCGCTTTGCAATAGAATGCAGGCATTATCCTGCGCGTGCCCGGCGCTGCCAAGCACGGCGGCGGTACGCGCCTCCCCCGCAGTCACCCCTCCTTCCCAGCCATGAGTCAATACAGGATCGCTGTCATTCCCGGAGACGGAATCGGAACGGAAGTGATGCCCGAAGGCATCCGCGTCATGGATGCCGCCGCACGACGTTTCGGCATCGATTTTCAGTGGGACCACTTCGACTTTTCCAGTTACGCGTACTACGAGCGCCACGGCAAGATGCTGCCGGACGACTGGTTTGACACCCTGGTCAAGTACGACGCCATCTACTTTGGCGCGGTTGGCTGGCCGGCGAAGATTGCCGATCACGTGTCGCTGTGGGGCTCCCTGCTGCAGTTCCGGCGCTCGTTCGACCAGTATGTGAACCTGCGCCCGGTCCGGCTGATGCCCGGCATCAAGAGCCCGCTGGCCGACCGCAAGCCGGGCGACATCGATTTCTACGTGGTGCGCGAGAACACCGAGGGTGAGTATTCGAGTATCGGTGGGCGCATGTTCCCGGGTACCGAGCGCGAGATCGTGATGCAGGAGACGGTGATGAGCCGGCACGGCGTCGACCGCATCCTGAAATTCGCGTTCGAACTGGCGCAGAAACGCCCGAAGAAGCACCTGACGTCGGCCACCAAGTCCAACGGGATCTCGATCACGATGCCGTACTGGGACGAACGGGTGGAGGCGATGGCCGCCAACTATCCAGGCATGAAGGTCGACAAGTACCACATCGACATCCTGACCGCCCACTTCGTACAGCACCCGGACTGGTTCGACGTAGTGGTGGCCAGCAACCTGTTCGGCGACATCCTGTCCGATCTCGGCCCGGCCTGTACCGGCACGATCGGCGTGGCGCCATCGGGCAACATCAATCCTGATAAGGTCTATCCCAGCTTGTTCGAGCCCGTGCATGGCTCGGCGCCCGACATCGCTGGCCAGGGCATCGCCAATCCGATCGGCCAGATCTGGTGCGGTGCAATGATGCTCGAACACCTGGGCCACGCCGAGGCTGGCGCGGCCGTGCTGGCGGCCATCGAGCAGGTGCTGGCCGCGGGACCGGGTCATGCGCCGCTGACGCGTGATATTGGCGGTACCGCCTCCACGGCCGATCTCGGCCAGGCCATCGCGGAGGCGCTGTGAATCCACAGGTCGATCCCCGTACATTGCTGCTGGAGAGCTTCCGCGCCGCCGTGGCGGCAGCCGATCCGCTCGAAATCGTGGCCGCGCACCTGCCGCCACCGCACGCGGGCGGCCGCACGCTGGTCGTTGGGGCAGGCAAGGCCGCGGCGTCAATGGCGCTGGCCGTCGAACGCGCGTACCAGGGCAAGGCCAAACTGGAAGGCATCGTCGTCACGCGCTATGCGCACGGCCTGCCGACCGAACATATCCGCGTGATCGAAGCCGGCCATCCCGTGCCGGACGAGGCCGGCGAGCAGGCCGCCGCCGACATCCTTGCCCGCGTGCAGGCGCTGGGCCCGGATGACCGGCTGATCGTGCTGGTCTCCGGCGGCGGGTCGAGCCTGCTGTCGTTGCCGGCCGAAGGCATTCCCATGGCCGACCTCAAGGCCACCACGCGCGAGCTGCTGCGGTGCGGGGCGCCGATCACGGACATGAATATCGTGCGCAAGCACACCTCGCGCATCCAGGGCGGCCGTCTGGCGCAGGCCAGCCGCGCCCCAGTCACCACGCTGATCGTCTCGGACGTGGCCGGCGACGACCCGAGCGCGATTGCATCGGGTCCGACCGTGCCGGACGCAAGCACGTACGCCGATGCGCTGGCGATCCTCAAGCGCTATGGCGCGGCGGTGCCGGCAACCGTGCAGGCGCATCTGGAGCGCGGCGCGCGTGGCGAGGTCGAGGAAACGCCGAAGCCGGGCGATCCGCTGTTCATGAACGTGGACAATCGCATGATCGCCACGGCACACGACAGCCTGGAAGCCGCGGCGGCTGAGTTCCGTCGCCAGGGCGTCAATGCGGTAGTGCTCGGCGATACCGTGACTGGCGAGGCGCAGGAGGTGGCCCGCGTCTACGCGGCGCTGGTGCGCGAGATTCGAGCGTACAATGCGCCGTTCGCAGCGCCGGTTGCGCTGATTTCTGGCGGTGAATGCACGGTCACATTGCCAAGCGGCGCGTCCGAATCGGCGCGCGGCGGGCGGTGCTCTGAATTCCTGCTGTCTCTGGCGATCGAATTGGCAGGCACGCCGAATGTCCACGCGATCGCGGCCGATACCGACGGTATCGACGGGTCCGAAGACAATGCCGGCGCGTTGCTGGCGCCCGATTCGCTGGCCCGCGCGGAAGGCAGCGGCACTTCGGCCCGGCAGAAGCTCGACGCACACGACGCGTGGGGCTTTTTCGATGCGATCGGCGACCTGGTCGTGACCGGCCCGACGCGTACCAATGTGAATGACTACCGCGCCATTCTGATTCTCTAGATTTCCCCGTCTTACTCGTTTCGCTCGTCCCCATGACCCAGAAACTCACCATCACCCGCCCGGACGACTGGCACCTGCACCTGCGCGATGGCGCGGCGCTGGCGGCCGTACTGCCCGACACGGCACGCCAGTTCGCACGTGCCATCATCATGCCGAACCTGAAGCCGCCCGTGACCACGGTGGATCAGGCCAGTGCCTACCGCGCGCGCATTCTGGCCGCGCTGCCGGCCGGCATGGCGTTCGAGCCGCTGATGACGCTGTACCTGACCGACAACACGCCGCCGGAGGAAATCGTCGCGGCCCGTGCCAGCGGTTTCGTCCACGGCGTCAAGCTGTATCCGGCCGGCGCCACCACCAACAGCGATGCCGGCGTGACCGATATCCGCCGCTGCGCCGCCACGCTTGAGGCGATGCAGCGTGAAGGTGTGCCGCTGCTGGTCCACGGCGAGGTCACTGATGGCGACATCGACATCTTCGATCGCGAGGCCGTGTTCATCGACCGCGTGATGAAGCCGCTGCGCCGCGACTTCCCGGAGCTCAAGGTGGTGTTCGAACACATCACCACCCGCGATGCGGCCCAGTACGTGGCCGAGGCCGAAGGCCCGGTCGGCGCGACGATTACCGCGCACCACCTGCTGTACAACCGTAATGCGATCTTCACGGGCGGGATTCGTCCGCACTACTACTGCCTGCCGGTGCTCAAGCGCGAGATCCACCGCGAGGCGCTGGTCAAGGCCGCGACGTCGGGCAGCCCGCGTTTCTTCCTTGGCACTGACAGCGCACCCCACGCACGCGGCCTCAAGGAGCACGCATGCGGCTGCGCCGGCTGCTACACGGCGCTCCATGCGATGGAGCTCTATGCCGAAGCGTTCGACGCTGCCGGCGCGCTGGACAAGCTCGAGGCATTCTCCAGCTTCAACGGCCCGGCCTTCTACGGCCTGCCGCGCAATAGCGGCACGCTGACGCTGACGCGCGAAGACTGGGAACTGCCGGCCGAGCTGCCGTACGGTGATACCACGCTGGTGCCGCTGCGCGCCGGCGAAACGCTGCGCTGGAAGGCGAGCTGAGTCGGTTGCTGTCGACGATCGACTGGACGCGGCCGTGGTTCCTGCCATTCGCCGCGTCCGCATCCTGCCTCGATGGCAGTGACCTGCGCGAGGCTTTCAACGCGGCGGCATTGGGCAGCCTCAACGCCCAGGGTTTGCCGCTGCGCTTCGTGCCCCAGGACAGTCTGCCCGAAGGTGTGGCCTACGAGTCCCACATCTTCGCCACCGGGCAGGTGCCAACGCGCGACAACCTGCACGACACATTCAACGCGCTAATTTGGCTGCATTTCCCTGAGACCAAGCGACTGCTCAACCGGCTGCAAGCCGAGGCCATCGAGCGGGACGGCGTGCAAGCCGTGCGCGGGGGCCTGCGTGACGCGGCGACGTTGTTCGACGAGAACGCCGTGATTCTGGTCAGCGAAGATGCAACGATTGCCAATGCGCTGCGCGGATTTGCCTGGCGCAAACTGTTTGTCTCACGTCGTGATGCCTGGCGCGATACCTGCGCGGTAGTGCCGTTCGGTCATGCGCTGCTGGAAAAATTGGTACAGCCCTACAAGTCCGTGACCGCCCATGCATGGTGGATTCCGGCGTCGCCGACGACGCCGATCGCCAGGCTCGACGGCATGCTGGCGGCGTCACTGGCCGAGGCTGCGGAGCAGGGGCGTCTCAAGGGTGGCCGCAGTTTCGCGCCGCTGCCGGTGATGGGCATTCCGGGTTGGTGTGGCGAGAGCGCTGCCCCTGGTTTCTACGACGATGCCAGCGTGTTTCGGCCCGGACGCCGCGGCGCGGCCGCCAATGCCGAGGCGGGCTGACCGGCACCGCGCATCGGTGTTAGACTGCGGGCCGCAAAGCAGGCCAGACAATCGCTGCTTGCATCGCAAGGTGCAAGGGGAGGAAAGTCCGGACTCCACAGGGCAGGGTGTTGGCTAACAGCCATCCACGGTAACGTGCGGAATAGGGCCACAGAGACGAGTCTTGCCGCTGGCTTCGGCTGGCGGGAAGGGTGAAACGCGGTAACCTCCACCTGGAGCAATCCCAAATAGGCAGACGATGAAGCGGCCCGCCGAGTCTGCGGGTAGGGAGCTGGAGCCGGCCGGTAACGGTCGGCCTAGAGGAATGGTTGTCACGTTCCGGGCGCCGCAAGGCGTGCGGGGCGCACAGAATCCGGCTTATCGGCCTGCTTTGCTTCAGATACGCGAACGCCCGGCACAATGCCGGGCGTTTTTGTTTGGCCGGGACGGATGCTTCCGCCTGGCTTGGACGAAGACGGTCAGCCTTCGACGATTTCCGTCGTGTGCGTGATCTCGGCCGTCTTGGCCAGCATGATCGAGGCTGAGCAGTACTTCTCGTGCGACAGCTCGATCGCGCGTTCGACCTTGCCCGGATCCAGGTTGCGACCGGTCACGGTGAAGTGGAAATTGATCTTCGTGAACACCTTCGGGTCGGTCTCGGCGCGCTCGGCTTCCAGCTTGACGCTGCAACCGCGCACGTCCTGGCGGCCACGCTTGAGGATCAGCACCACGTCATATGCCGTGCAGCCGCCGGTGCCCAGCAACACCATTTCCATGGGCCGGGGCGCCAGATTGTTGCCGCCGCCGTCAGGCGCGCCATCCATCGCCACGATGTGACCGCTGCCGGTCTGGGCTACGAAGCTCATGCCCTCCGGGCCCATCCATGTCACTTTGCATTCCATTTTTTTCGTTCCTCGGTTCTAGTTTGTGTGTTTGCGCGCTTCGCCGCGCGATCACGCATCTTGCATTTCGTGAGTATATGACATGCGGGAATTGGCCTCCGGCCACGCCATTCCCCACGAAATTCTGAGGGTTTCTTCTAATGCGATGCCTGCGAGACCTCGCGGATTCTTGTCCAACTCATTGTTTAATAAGGAATGTGAGGCATTCGATATGATTTATTCGCAATTTCATATTGCGGTATCGCATTTCGCACTGCAAATTTTCTTGCAACGGCTGTGCCGATATGTATAATTCAATCCATCGAACGACGGCGCATGAGAGCGCGCCAGAGTGCGAAAGCGAAAGTCGGTAACGTACCCAAATCGCTCGTCGCACCGCCCGCCAAGACCGGCCCCGTCGATCGCCCGGTGTCTCCTCCACCCTCCTCCTTTGGTGGATTCGAACCCAAGTCCAACCGACTTGGGTTTTTTTTCGTCTTTTGCAAGGGCGGCCCAGCGAAATCGTGACGCGGGCTGCCCATCCAGTTCTATGGCCCTTTGCTGGCCACCGGCCATCTTGACGAAAAGCCACAACTTTGCTTGTGCGATCGACTCGACAGCCCGTATAATGGCCGACTTTTCCGGTCATTGCCCCCGGAAAGAAGTCAGGGAGAGCCTGCAGATACAAGCAGGAAGGTCAGGTCCAAAGGACCGGCCGATTGACAGGACGCTAAAACGGCGACCGTCACCTCGGGCAGTTTTCAAAATTCAGGAAAAATCATGAAGACCTTTTCCGCCAAGCCTGCAGAGGTAAAGCGCGACTGGTACGTGATTGACGCGACGGACAAAGTCCTCGGCCGTGTTGCCAGCGAAGTGGCACGCCGACTGCGCGGCAAGCACAAGCCGGAATTCACTCCTCACGTCGATACTGGTGATTTCATCATCATCGTCAATGCGGCCAAGCTGCGCGTGACGGGTACCAAGGAACAGGACAAGAAGTACTACCGTCACTCGGGTTACCCGGGCGGTATCTACGAAACCACGTTCGGCAAGATGCAGCAGCGTTTCCCGGGTCGCGCCCTGGAAAAGGCTGTTAAGGGCATGCTGCCTAAGGGTCCGCTGGGCTACGCGATGATCAAGAAGCTGAAGGTTTATGCCGAAGCCGAACATCCGCATAGCGCACAGCAGCCCAAGGTGCTGGAAATCTAAAGGGGCCAATATCCATGATCGGTAACTGGAATTACGGTACTGGCCGCCGCAAGAGCGCCGTGGCTCGTGTCTTCATCAAGTCGGGCAAGGGCGATATCATCGTCAATGGCAAGCCCATCAAAGAGTACTTCGCTCGCGAAACCTCGCTGATGATCGTGCGCCAGCCGCTGGAGCTGACCGCTCACGCCGAAACGTTCGACATCAAGGTCAATGTGACCGGTGGTGGCGAAACCGGCCAGGCCGGTGCTGTCCGTCACGGCATCACCCGTGCCCTGATCGACTACGATGCCACGCTGAAGCCGACCCTGTCGAAGGCAGGCTACGTTACGCGTGACGCCCGTGAAGTCGAGCGTAAGAAGGTCGGTCTGCACAAGGCACGTCGCCGCAAGCAGTTCTCGAAGCGCTAATGCGCATTTGCCAGGTTCCGCCAAGCGGAGCCGGCAAATCCAGAAAAACCGCACGCCCTGGCGTGCGGTTTTTTTTCGTCCAAAGCAAGCCCAGGTCAAATGCCGGCACGGCCCATGTATGCCGATTGCTACAATTTTCATTCGCGCGATGACCAGCCAGCGATACAATCACCGGCCTGCGGAATGAGGGGGCGAACAATGGGTCGAGGGATGGCACGATGGGCGTGACGTACCGGCCGCTGCGGCCGCGCCGCGGCTTGCGCTCGCATGCGGCGGTGATCCGCCAGCAACGGCCTTGGCGCGTCTGGGTACTTGTGGTCGCGCTGCTTCTGGTCGGGGGTGCGTTGGCGGCCTGGATGTATGAAATGGGCCGCCGCGCCGGCAAGCCGGCTGTCGAGTCGTTCACGGATGGCTCCGAAAAGATCGCGCAGCTGCAGCAGCAACTGGTCGATGTCACTGGAGAGCGTGATCGATTGCGGGCTACTGCGAATACTGCCGGAGCGGAGTTGCAGATGGCCCGTGCGGCACAGGAGCGGCTGGCCCAGCAGCTCAAGACCGCCGAAGCCGACGTCGGGCAGCTCAAGGAGGATCTTGGATTCTTCGAATCGTTGCTCCCGGCCACCGGGGACACCTCGGGCATCCACGTGCGGAGTTTCCGAGTCGCGTTGGACGAGGCCCAGCCGCGTGCCGTGCACTATCGGCTGCTTGCGATGCAAGGTGGGTCGAAGGCCTTCGTCGAGCAGCCGGATTTCATGGGTGAGCTACAGTTCACTATCTCGGCGGTTCGCGACGGCAAGCCGTTGACATTGACCTTGCCGCAGCCGGGAGATCCGCCGTTGCCAAAAGTGAGGCTTACGCATTACCAGCGCATCGAAGGCGATCTGATGGTTCCGCAGGGCGCTGAAGTACGTGCCGTCATGGTCCGCATCGTCCAGAACGGCCAAGTCCGTGCAACGCAGTCGGCTACGCCCTAGTCTGCGCGAAAAGGAGAGAAAGCATGCTGTTTTCGAAGAAGAAAGGCCTGTCCATCGACACCCTGATCGGGCTGGGTGCCACGATCGAGGGCGATGTTACGTTTTCCGGGGGGCTTCGTCTCGATGGTCGGGTGCGTGGCAACGTGATAGCTGCCGAAGGCAAGTCGAGCATGCTCGTGATCAGCGAGAAGGGGCTTGTCGAGGGCGAGATCCGTGTGGACCACCTGATCCTGAACGGCACCGTGACCGGTCCGGTGCATGCTGCGGAGTTGCTCGAACTGCAGCCGCACGCGCGGGTGTATGGAGAGGTGCGCTACGCAGCGCTCGAAATGCATCAGGGCGCAATCGTCGAAGGTCGTCTTGTGCCGCTGACGCAAACCGAGGTGAGGGCGCTGCCGAACCTCGCTCCGTCCGCGGAAGCCAAGACTGACGCGCCGGCCAATGATGGCGAGGCGACGGCGTCGGACCAGGCAGCCGATAACGACAAGGCGCCGGAAGGCGCGGGCGTGCCGGCCTGAGTGGAGCAAGCGGTACCCCGAGGGCCCAGAGCCCCTTGAAAACAAGGGGTTTCGGCACGATTTGCCAGTAACGCTTAGAATACGGGCGTATCTAACCAGGAGATTCCCATGAACGCAGTCGCAGAGGCACCCGCAACCGAGGACGTGCCGGCACCGTTCGTCTTTACCGACAGCGCAGCCGACAAGGTCAAGCAGTTGATCGAGGAAGAGGGCAATGCCGAACTGAAGCTGCGCGTGTTTGTGCAGGGTGGCGGCTGCTCGGGCTTCCAGTACGGCTTCACCTTCGATGAAGATGTGAACGAAGACGACACCACGATGGTCAAGAACGGCGTCACGCTGTTGATTGACTCGATGAGCTACCAGTATCTGGTGGGCGCCGAGATCGACTACAAGGAAGACATCAACGGTGCGCAGTTCGTGATCAAGAACCCGAACGCATCGACCACCTGCGGTTGCGGTTCGTCGTTCTCGGTCTGAGCCGGGTTCGTCCCCCAAAGAAAAAGCGCACCAGTCGGTGCGCTTTTTTTGTTTTCGGGCCGTCGAAAATCCGACCGGATCAGCGTGCAGCCTATCTCGGATAGATGGCGCCAAGCACGCGCGGCCCCGCCGCACCGGTGACGGTGGCCACGTTGCCAGGTGCGCGGCGCGTGCACTGCCGTGCCAGCCATGCGAACGCAATGGCTTCCACTTGCGACACTGGCACGCCGAAATCGCCCGTCGTCTGCACCAACACACCCGGTAACTGATTTGCCATCGTCGTCATGACGAAGTCGTTGTGCGCACCGCCGCCACATACGATCAACCGTCGCGCCTCGGGCGCATACCGTTGCACGTCCTGGGCGATCGCCGTGGCTGTCAGCGTGGCCAGTGTGGCCTGGATGTCTACCGGCTGCGGCTGGGCATTGCCATATGTGTCAAGCAGCGATTGCAGCCAGCCCGGATGAAACAGGTCGCGCCCGGTGCTCTTGGGCGGCAACGCGCGAAAGTAGGGCTCGGCGAGCATCTGGTCCAACAGGCTTTCGTCGACTTTGCCACTGGCCGCCCACGCGCCACCATCATCGTATGGCGTGCCACGGTGGCGATGAATCCAGTCGTCGAGCAGCGCATTGCCCGGGCCGCAGTCGAACCCCGTCACCGGGCGCCCGGTGCCAGCCGCAGGCAGGATGCTGATGTTCGAAATTCCGCCGATGTTGCAGACCACACGCGTTTCGTCGGCAGCGCCGAACAGCGCGGCGTGTACTGCGGGCACCAGCGGCGCGCCTTGCCCGCCGGCGGCGACATCGCGGCTGCGGAAGTCAGCCACCACGTCTATGCCCGTCAGTTCGGCCAGCAGCGCCGGGTGCTGGCTCTGCCGGGTATATCCAGTGCCATCGTACTGGCCCGGCCGGTGACGGATCGTCTGGCCGTGCGCGCCGATGGCCGCCACGCGGTCGGCCGTCACACTGGCCGTCCGGAGCAACGTTGCCACGCAATCGGCGTAGACGCGCGCCAGGCCGTTCGATGCCAGTGCTTCGCGATGGATCTCGTCGTCGCCGGGCTGCTGCAGGGCGCCAAACGCCTCGCGCAGCGGCGCGGGGAACGGTGTATGGGCGGCCGCCAGCACCGCCGGCTGTGCACCGGAGAAGTCGACGAGCACGCCGTCCGCGCCGTCCATGGAGGTGCCGGACATCAGGCCGATAAACATCTCGCTGGACTGCGGGGAGGCGGGCATGGTCAGTTACTGGCCGTCAGGACGTTGTAGGTGCGCAGCATGTTGATCCGGCTCAGCATGGCGCTCGTGTAGTTCAGGAACTCCGAGCGCGACTTGCCGGTCAGCGTGGGCGCTTCCATCAGTGTCGTCGTCAGCGGATTCTGAGGCACGTCGTTGTAGCGGAATTCGTAATGCAGGTGCGGCCCGGTAGCCCAGCCGGTGGACCCGACGTAGCCGATTACCTCGCCCTGGCCGACGTGCTGGCCGTCACGCAGGCCGGCAAAACCGGACAGGTGGGCGTAGTAAGTCGAATAGCCACCGGCATGTCGCAGGATGATCAAGTTGCCGTAGCCGTTTTGCTGGCCCACGAACTCTACCGTGCCTTCGCCCGAGGCGAACACCTTGGTGCCCGTGGGGGCGGCGAAGTCGACGCCCTTGTGCTGCGCCCACTTGTGATGCAACGGATGGTCGCGGCCGCCGAAGCCCGACGAGACGCGCGAGAACTCCACCGGCGAACGCAGGAACGGGCGCTTCATGCTGCGGCCGTCGAACGTGTAGTAGGCCCCGGGCTCGCCGTCCGTGGGCGAATACCAGAGCGCCTGGTACAGCGTGTTCCGGTTGATCAGTTCGATCGCCACCACGCGGCCGTTGCGCACGAAGGCGCCGTCGCGGAAGCCGGCTTCGTAGACGATGCGGAAACGGTCGCCACGGGTAATGTCATGGTGGAAGTCGATGACCCCCGAGAAGATCGAGATCATCTGGCTGACGATCTCGTCCGGTACGTTCGCCGCGTCCATCGACTTGAAGAAGCCGTTGTTCTCGATGGCGCCAGAGGCCATCTCGTAGTGCACGTCGTTGTCCACCGACGCGATACGCGCCCTGTACGTGTAGTCGCCGCCGTCTTTCTGCGGGGCCACGCGCTCGACCACGAGTTCGCGAGAGCTCGCGGCGTCGCCGCCCAGGTTGGCCTGTAGCGCGACCAGCAGATTGCTGTCGTCGATCTCGGCCTGCACCGTCTGGCCGGGATTCAGGCCGAACAGGCCACGAGCGGTCGGGTTCTTGAGGATGAACGATTGCGCATCAGGATCGTCGACGCCGAGCCGGCGCAGCAGCGTGGCGATGGTGTCGCCGCGCTGCATTCGTTCCTGACGCACGTAGACACTCTGCTCGTCCGTTTCGGTGAGCAGTTCGAGTTGCTGGCGCACATCCGGCATCCGCAGGGCCTGCTCGACGCGCGGGGCCAGCGGATCATCGAAGGCGTTGCGCGGGGCAACGCCCATGGCTGCAGCCATGCCAAGGGTGAAAACCGTGCCAACGGCGACGGTCAATTGTTTGCGGCGACGCGCGTGCTGGGGATTGGTAGGGTCGACGAGTACCACCAGCTCGCGCGCGAAAACTTCGCGGAGACTAGACCACATCACGTAGAATTCAAGCTTTCCGTATTACCTAGGGCCGCTGCCGCGACGATATGTGTCGTCTGCCTTCCTCCCCCGAGGTGCGGTGCGGGCGTTGTTTGTATGCCGCCTAGAATGACGGTTGGCCGACGGTTTATCCCGTCTGGCGCAAAGCGCGGATTATACCAGAACGAATCTGATTGTCCGTCGCAAATTCTTTATAGATTTCAAAGACTTACGTCATGAGTGAAGTGTCCCCGGCCGCCGCGGCCAACTATCCACTTACGCCGTCGGTGATGCGCGCACTGGAGATCACCAAGCGCGGCTGCGACGAGCTCCTGGTTGAATCCGAATGGTTGCAGAAGCTGGCCCGCAGCGAGGCCACTGGCGTGCCGCTGCGGATCAAGCTTGGCCTGGACCCGACCGCGCCCGACATCCATCTGGGCCACACCGTGGTCCTGAACAAGCTGCGCCAGCTCCAGGATCTGGGCCACCAGGTGATCTTCCTGATCGGCGATTTCACGTCGACGATCGGCGATCCCTCCGGCCGCAACTCCACTCGTCCGCCGCTGACCCGGGAGCAGATCGAGGCCAACGCCCAGACCTACTACCGCCAGGCCAGCCTGGTGCTCGATCCGGCACGTACCGAAATCCGCTACAACAGCGAGTGGTGTGACCCATTGGGCGCCCGCGGCATGATCCAGCTCGCGGCCAAGTACACCGTGGCCCGGATGATGGAGCGCGATGACTTCACCAAACGGTTTCGGTCTGGGATTCCGATTTCGGTCCATGAGTTCCTTTATCCGCTCATGCAGGGCTACGATTCCGTGGCGCTGAAGTCGGATCTGGAGCTGGGCGGCACCGACCAGAAGTTCAATCTGCTGGTGGGCCGCGAGCTGCAGAAGGAGTACGGCCAGGAATCGCAGTGCATCCTGACGATGCCGCTGCTGGTGGGTCTGGACGGCGTTGAGAAGATGTCAAAGTCCAAGAACAACTACATCGGCGTGACCGAGGCCCCGAACGACATGTTCGGCAAGCTGATGAGCATCTCGGACGAACTGATGTGGCAGTACTACACGCTGCTGTCGTTCCGCCCGATGAGCGAGATCGACCTGATGAAGAGTGAAGTGGCACTGGGCCGCAACCCGCGCGACTGCAAGGTGGCTCTGGCCCAGGAGATCGTCACGCGTTTCCACAGCCAGGCCGATGCCGAGAAGGCGCTCGAGGACTTCAATCACCGCGCTCGTGGCGGCGTGCCCGACGACATCCCGGCCGTGAGCCTCGAAGGCGCGCCGCTGGGCATTGCCCAATTGCTCAAGCAGGCCAATCTCGTGCCGTCGACGTCCGAGGCCAACCGCAATATCGAGCAGGGTGGCGTGAAGATCGATGGCGCCGTGGTCAGCGACAAGTCGACCAAGGTGGTCGCCGGCACGTACGTGGTGCAGGTGGGCAAGCGCCGCTTCGCGCGCGTGACGCTTTCCTGAGCCCGGGTCCGCGATGATCGCCCTGATCCAGCGCGTTTCGCAGGCGCGCGTGACCGTGGATGGCCGCACCACCGGCGAGATCGGTGCGGGCCTGCTGGCGCTGGTCTGTGCCGAGCGCGGCGACACCGAGGCGCAGGCCGAGCGATTGCTGGCCAAGCTGCTGTCGTACCGTGTGTTTTCCGACGCGGAAGGGCGGATGAACCTGCCGGTGCAGAACATGGACGGCCAGGGCAACGCAGGCGGGCTGCTCGTGGTGTCCCAGTTCACGCTGGCTGCCGATACCAACAGCGGCACCCGGCCGAGCTTCACCCCGGCTGCCGCGCCCGAGGACGGCCGCCGCCTTTACGATCATTTCGTGACCCGCGCCCGCGCCGCGCATCCGTCGGTGCAGACCGGCGAGTTCGGCGCGATGATGCAGGTCAGCCTGACCAACGATGGTCCCGTGACGTTCTGGCTGCGCGTGCCACCGGCAGCGAATGCCTGACGTCGCCCGAGATCGACACCCAAGGAGATCCCCATGAAACTCTGGAGCAAGGCCTTTGCCGACAATGCGCCGATTCCCGGCGAGTTTGCGTTTTGCGTGCCCGACTCGGCCAGTCATGTCGCGCTGTCGAGCAACCGCAACCCGGATCTGCATTGGGATGACGTGCCCGCCGCCACCCGTTCGTTCGTGCTGATCTGCCACGACCGCGATGTGCCGAGCAAGGGCGACGACGTCAATCAGGAGGGCCGCGAGGTTCCGGAATCGCTGCCGCGCGTGGACTTTTTCCACTGGGTGCTGATCGACGTTCCGCCCGGTCTGCACACGATCTCAGCCGGCTCGCACAGCGACGGCGTGATCGCGCGAGGCAAGCCGGGCCCCGAGGCGCTGGTGGGTACCGCCACGGCTGGCGGCCTGCGCCACGGCCTGAACGACTACACGGGCTGGTTCGCCGGTGACGCGGACATGAAGGGCGACTACTTCGGCTATGACGGCCCGTGCCCTCCGTGGAACGATTCGATCATTCACCACTACGTGTTCACCGTGTACGCGCTCGATATCGACCGCGTTCCGGTCGAAGGCAAGTTCACCGGTGCCGACGTGCGCCGCGCGATCCAGGGCCATGTTCTGGCCGAGGCCAGCCTGACCGGCACATACACCCTTAACCCGAGGCTCGTGAAGTAACCTCGTTCGCCCCGCCGGGCGTCAGATCCGGCCCGAACCGTCGCCCCCCGAGGAATCGGCAATGTCGCAAAGCACCGGCCCGCAATCGCTGGCCTACACCCACCTGATCGTGATTCGCCATGGCGAGACGGCCTGGAACCGCGAACGGCGGCTGCAGGGCCAGCTCGACATCCCACTGAATGACACGGGCCGCGCCCAGGCGCGCGCGCTGGCCGAGGCGCTGGCCGGCGAGCCGATCGACGCGGTCTATTCGAGTGACCTGGGCCGTGCCATGCAGACGGCGGCGCCGTTGGCCGAGACGCTGGGTTTGCAAGTGCGGCCCGAGCGTCGACTGCGGGAGCGTTGCTATGGCGATCTGGAGGGGATGACCTACGCTGAAGTGGCGGAGAAGCGCCCTGAGGATTTCGCGCGCTGGCAGGCGCGCGTGCCCGACTACGCGCCGCCCGAGGGCGAATCGCTGCGCGAGTTTCACGATCGGGCGGTCGAGGTGGCGCTGTATCTGTCGCGGCGCCATCCTGGCGAGCGGATCGCGCTGGTGGCACACGGAGGCGTCCTCGACTGCCTCTACCGCGAGGCTGCCGGCATGACCCTCGAAGCGCCGCGCGAGCACGAACTGCTCAATGCCAGCGTCAACCGCCTGCGGTGCGACACCGCCCACCTCACGCTGCTGCAGTGGGCCGACGTCAGCCACCTCGAGGCGCTGGCGCTGGACGAAGTCGATCGACGCGTCCCCTGATACTCCTGATCCCCCTGATCCGATTCTCCGGGTCACGCCCTGGCGTCCTGCCGCGAGCGTCGGTGCAATAAAAAACTCCCGGCCACGGCCGGGAGTTGTCCAATCGCAGAGGAGGAGAGACCCTGCGAATTACAGGTCCAGCTTGCTGATCTTGGACCCGTCCAGTGAAACGTCGAACATCAGGCCGGCATTGGTCTGGACGAAGCCGATCACCGGCTGCTGGCCAGTAACCGTATCCACCTTGCCGTTCGCGCCGACCTTGGCCAGTGCCACGCTGGCATCGACGCCAGCAGTCCAGCCCTTGGCCTGCAAGAACTTGTTGTAGGCTTCCGGCGTCATGAACATGATGATCACCGAGCGCGACTGGCCGCCAGCCGTCAGGCCGAACGACGCGGCGAGCGTGCGGTAGTAACCCACATTCGCGCCCTTGCTGCGCAGCACGCCGTCGCCGTACTCGCCGCCAATCACCAGGCCACCGGCCAGCACGCGCGGGAACACCAGAATGCCCTGTGCCTTGTCGGCTAGTTCGCGCGAGCCATTGACCGACGTGAACAGCCGGTTCAGCGCGCCGTCGGCGCCGGCATCGATTTCCTGGCGCCGCGCGGCCGCGTCTTTCGAATCGCTGGAGCCCGTGGTCGTGCAACCTGCAGCCATGGCGGTAGCGACGAGCAGGCCGGAACCTGCCATACGGGTGACAAAGTTGCGTCGATTCATTGTTGTTCTCCTGATTGGGATGGCAGGTGGATTCTCCGGCTGAAAATCAGCCGGCATTCGGCGACTTGACGGTGATGGCCACCACTTCGCGCACAACAATCTTGGCCATTTGGCCCTGCTTAATGCTCGCCAGGTCGATATTCGGGTCCTGCACCTTCACGGTACGCAGGGTTTCACGCGGGCCGCGGAAGGTCACCATACGTTTTGCCACGTCTACCTTGGTGATCTGAGCGGTGATCGTGGTCGTGATTTCACGCATCACGCCAGGCTTGCCGCCCTCGGCGGCGTGGGAAACGCGTTCCACCTGCTCCAGCAGCGGGGTGTCCTTGCTGTCCACCGGCTGGAGCGCTGCCACCACCGCCGCGCCGCGCGTGAGCGTCACGATATCGCCCTTGTGCACGTTGCCGATGTTCTTGGCTTCATCGCCAGCCACGAGTTCGACCAGATTGCCGCGCGGGCCCTGGACGAGTACGGCCTTCGACTGCGGATCGACATCGACCACCTTGCCACTGACCACGGCTTCCTCGGCCACGCCGATCGGCGCCGGCGTCTTTGCCTGCGGCTTTTGCGCGTGCGCCACGCCCGTCGCGCCGATCGCCAGGGCCGCCGCCGCGGCAAGTACGGAGATCAGGGAAGTTGGTTTGGCTCGCAAATTCATTTCTGATCCTTATGGCGCAAACGCGCACCTGTAATTAAAGGGGATGCAGCCATTGTGGACAAGCGGCCAGAGGCCAGCAATCCACTTCGAAAAAATTTGCGACGGGGTGCTAAAACGTTTAAATGGCGCGCCTGGCGGTCGCCGGGGCATCTGGAGGCGCAAAAAAAGGCCGTGGAACGGCCTTGGGCGGGATGCGGAAAATCAGAGCCCTTCGGCGAGATCGGCGCCACCGTCGCGGGGCGATGCCAGCCCGAAATGGCGGTAGGCGGCGGCTGTCGCCATACGTCCTCGCGGCGTCCGCTGCAGGTAGCCCTGTTGGATCATGTAGGGCTCCAGCACGTCCTCGATCGTGTCGCGGGCTTCGCCGATCGCTGCGGCCAGATTGTCCACGCCGACCGGGCCACCGTCGAATTTATGCAACACGGCTTCCAGCAGCTTGCGGTCCATCAGGTCGAAGCCAACGCTATCCACGTCGAGCATCTCCAGTGCGGCATCGGCCAGCTCTCTAGTGATCGTTCCGTCGCTTTTCACTTCAGCAAAGTCACGCACGCGACGTAGCAGCCGATTGGCGATCCGGGGCGTGCCGCGCGCGCGGCGGGCAATTTCCAATGCGCCGGCCGGGTCAATGGCGGCATTCAGCAACAGCGCCGAGCGAGCGACGATGCGTGCGAGCTCGTCCGGGGTGTAGAACTCGAGCCGCGCCACGATGCCGAAACGGTCGCGCAGCGGATTGGTCAGCATCCCCGCGCGCGTGGTGGCGCCCACCAGCGTGAAGGGTTGCAGGTCGAGCTTGACCGAGCGGGCCGCCGGACCTTCGCCGATCATGATGTCGATCTGGTAGTCCTCCAGCGCCGGGTACAGGATTTCCTCGACCACCGGCGACAAACGGTGAATTTCGTCGATGAAGAGGACGTCGTGGGCTTCGAGGTTGGTCAGCAGGGCGGCCAGATCGCCCGGGCGCTCGAGCACCGGCCCCGATGTCTGGCGCAGATTGACGCCCATCTCGCGCGCGATGATGTGGGCCAGCGTGGTCTTGCCCAAGCCGGGCGGCCCGAACAGCAGCACGTGGTCCAGTGCCTCGCGGCGCTTGCGGGCCGCGTGCATGAAGATGTCGAGCTGGCCGCGCACCTTCTCCTGACCGACGTACTCGTCGAGCAGCTTGGGCCGTAGCGCCCGCTCGAACGCTTCTTCCTGCGTGGAAGCGGGCGTGGCCGAGATCACGCGGTCGGGCAGGCGGTCGGCGCCGGTCAGCTTGTCGGTTTCAATCATGGCAGTCAGAAGCAATTTGCCGCCATTCTACGCTGCGCCCCCCCGCCCCGAGCCGTTCGCGATGCGTCCTCAGCCTTTCGACAGCGCCTTCAGCGCAAGCTTGATACCGTCGGACACGCCAGTGCCGGCCGGCACCTGCTTGATGGCCTGCGCGGCCTCCTTCTCCGAGTAGCCGAGCGCGAGCAGCGCGTTGAGGATGTCGACGGCGCTATCGGCCAGCGGTGTGGCGCCGGGAGCATGGCCAAGATCCGCGCCGAGTTTGCCCTTGAGCTCCAGTAGCAGCCGCTCTGCTGTCTTTTTGCCGATGCCCGGGATCTTGGTCAGTCGGCCCGCTTCCTGCATCGTCACGGCCTGCGCCAGTTCCGGCACCGACAGCCCAGACAGCACGGCCAGCGCCATGCGCGCGCCGACGCCGGTGATCTTGATCAGCTCCCGGAATGTATTGCGTTCGGTGGCCGTGGCAAAGCCGAAGAGCAGGTGCGCGTCCTCCCGCACGATCTGCTGGGTCAGCAGCGTTACGGGATGGCCGATCGCCGGCAGGTTGTAGAACGTGCTCATCGGCACATCGATCTCGTAGCCGACGCCATGGCAGTCGACCAGCAGATGCGGGGGATTCTTTTCGAGCAGGGTGCCAGCGATACGTCCGATCATGGTGGGTGCGATGGAGAAGCGAAATTGGCCGCAAGTGTAGCGCGGCCAGCGTGCTTAATGGCCGCCGTTGGCGGGGGGATCCACGGCGCGGCGACCCAGCGCCGGGTCGTCGGTGAAGACGCCGTCGACACCCGCGGCTGCGAAGGTCTGGATCTCGCTGATCATGCCGGCCGGGTTGCGTGTGGCATCGTCACCGGGCGCACGCAGCGATTTCGGCAGGAACGCGTTCTCGGGCCGGAATGTGTAAGGGTGCACTACCAGGCCCGCCGCGTGGGCGTTGGCGAGTAGCGCGGTCGGCGAGGCGAGATTGCCGCTGGCGTCGCGCGGGATCACGCTGTTCTTCTCGGGGCCGATGCCGTTGGCGTAGGTGGCCACTTCGCGAAGGCCGATCGGCTTCAACATGTCGGCGTACGTGCGCGTATCACCTGCCAGTCGCCAGTCCGCGGGACGGCTGCGCGGATTGCCGATAAGCTGGACGATCATCACGTTGGGCATCGAGTTACCCAGCAATCGCTTGACGGTGCGCAACGGCGCGGCTTCGAACGACTGCACATACACCGGCACGGTCTTCGCATAGGCGCTGCCCTGCAGCGCAGTCACGAGTCGCTCCTCCAGCGGCAGACCGATACCGCGGAAGTAAGTGGGATGCTTGAGTTCGGGATAGATCCCAACCGGGCGTCCACGCTTCATGGCGGCCAGCTCGGCGAGCTTCAGGATTTCGTCGAATGTCGGGATCTCGAACTGGTCATTGAGCTTTGCATTGGCGGGACGCAGCTTCGGAATCCGCTCCCGGGCGCGCAGCGTCTTCAGTTCGGCCAGCGTGAAGTCCTCGGTGAACCAGCCGGTCAGCCGCTCGCCGTCGATGACCTTCACACGCTTGCGGTCGGCGAACTCCGGCATCTCGGCCACATTGGTGGTACCCGTGATGTCGTTTTCGTGCCGCGCCACCAGTACGCCGTCCTTCGTTGCCACGAGATCGGGCTCGATGATGTCGGCGCCGTCGTCGATCGCCTTCTGATAGGACGCCAGCGTGTGTTCTGGCCGCAGCGCGCTAGCGCCGCGATGGCCGATGATCAGCACGGGCTTCGGCGCAGCGCTGGTGGTAGCGTATGCCGTGGATGGCGCCTCCCGCGCAGCAGTGGACGTGGGCGCACGAGGCGGCGCCGCGCAGCCGGCAATGAGGCCAGCGGTCAGCGCGGCAAGCGTGAATCGGGTGATGAACGGATGATGCATCGGTGCAGTCCTGACGGTGTCACGAACGACGATTGTAAACGCCGGCTGTAGCGGGCATCCGTAGGCGCTGCTCTGAAAATGGCAATCGATCGGCATCGATTCGCCGGCGACGAATCAGCCGACCAGCCGGCCGCGCCGCACGCGCATTCCCTTGCGCGCCAGCTCAGGCGCCAGCCCGGCCAGCGTGCCGAGGGTGTCGCCGCCATTGGCATGGCAGATCGCCACGCCAAGCGCATCGGCCGCATCGGAACTCGGACGGCCGGACAGCGACAGCAGCCGCATCACCATTTCCTGAACCTGCTCCTTGTTGGCCCGGCCGTATCCGACCACGGCCACCTTGAGCTGCAGCGCGGTGTATTCGAATACAGGCAGCCCTTGTCCGACCAGCCCGCAGATCGCCGCGCCGCGTGCCTGGCCGAGCAACAGGGTCGATTGCGGATTGACGTTGACGAAGACCTTTTCAATTGCTGCGCAGTCTGGCGCGTAGGTCCGCGCGACTTCGGAGATGCCGTCGTAGAGCGTCTTCAGGCGTTCGGGAAGGCTGGTCTCGCCATTGCTGCGGATCGTGCCCGACGCGACATAGGCGAGCTTGTTGCCGTGCTTTTCGAGCACGCCAAAGCCAGTGGTTCGCAAACCGGGGTCGATGCCGAGAATACGCATGAAGCAAGGGCAGGGGGAGATGGGCGTAGTGTAGAGGATTACGCCGCAGGGGAGGGGGTTGCGCGCCTCTCCCGTAGCGCGGGAGAGGCGTCGGGGCGAGGGCAGCGATGTGCCCTCGCTACCGTTTTAGTGGCGGAAGTGGCGCGTGCCGGTCAACACCATGGCGATGCCGCGCTCGTCGGCGGCGGCGATCACTTCATCGTCGCGCATCGAGCCGCCCGGCTGGATCACGCAAGTCGCGCCAGCGTCGACCACCACGTCCAGACCATCGCGGAACGGGAAGAACGCGTCCGATGCCACGGCCGAACCCGCCAGCGTGAGGCCGGCGTTCTGGGCCTTAATGCTGGCGATGCGTGCCGAGTCCACGCGGCTCATCTGACCCGCGCCCACGCCCAGCGTCATGCCGTTGCCGCAGAACACGATGGCGTTCGACTTGACGAACTTGGCCACGCGCCAGGCAAACATCAGATCGTCCATTTCCTTCGGCGTCGGATGACGGCGCGTCACCACGCGCAGTTCGGACGGCTGCACGTTGCGCGCATCCGGGCCCTGCACCAGCAGGCCGCCGCCCACGCGCTTCAGGTCGTACTGATTCACGCCCTTGCCCAGCGGAATCTCCAGCAGACGCACGTTCTGCTTGGCGGCGAACACGTTGCGCGCGGCCGCGCTGAACGACGGGGCGATCAGCACTTCCACGAACTGCTTGGCCACGGCTTGCGCGGCGGCTTCATCCAGTTCGACGTTGAAGGCAATGATGCCGCCGAAGGCCGAGGTCGAGTCGGTCTTGAAGGCCTTGTCGTAGGCTTCCAGCGCGTTCGCGCCAACCGCCACGCCGCACGGATTGGCGTGCTTGATGATCACGCATGCGGCGCTGTTGGCGGCGTCGAACGACTTGACGCATTCCCACGCGGCGTCGGCATCGGCGATGTTGTTGTAGGACAGTTCCTTGCCCTGCAACTGCACGTAGTTGGCCAGCGCGCCGTCAAAGGCCTTGAGGTCGCGGTAGAACGCGGCCGACTGGTGCGGGTTTTCGCCGTAGCGCATTTCCTGGACCTTCTCGAAGGCCAGGTTCAGCGTCTGCGGGTAGGCGCTGCGGGCCTGGTGCGACTTGTCGGCGCCGAGGCTGGTCAGGTAGTTCGTGATTGCGCCGTCGTATTGGGCGGTGTGGGCGAACACCTTGGTAGCCAGCCGGAAGTTCGTGTCGTAGCCGACGCTGTTGCCATTGGCGCGCATCTCGCCGAGTACCACCGCGTAATCGGCCGGATCGACGATCACGGTCACGTCGCGGTGATTCTTGGCCGCCGAGCGCAGCATGGTCGGGCCGCCGATGTCGATGTTCTCGATGGCGTCCGGCAGCGTGCAGTCATCCTTGGCCACGGTCTGCTGGAACGGGTACAGGTTCACCACCAGCAGGTCGATCGTCGGAATGTTGTGCTCGGCCAGGGCTGCCATGTGCTCCGGCAGGTCGCGACGGGCCAGAATGCCGCCGTGAACCTTCGGGTGCAGCGTCTTCACGCGGCCGTCGAGCATCTCGGGGAAGCCCGTGTAATCGGCCACCTCCGTGACAGGCAGGCCGGCCTCGGCCAGCAATTTGGCGGTACCGCCGGTGGAAAGCAGCGTGACGCCAAGCGCATTGAGTTCGCGCGCGAAGTCGACGATGCCGGTTTTGTCTGAAACGGAGAGAAGAGCTTGCTTGATCATGGCTGTGGGGAACGCGTCAAATTCAAAGTAAACCGTGTTGCTGCAGCTTCTTGCGAAGGGTGTTGCGGTTGATGCCGAGATACGCGGCTGCCAGTGACTGGTTGCGCTCGGCGCGCGTCATCACGGCTTCCAGCAGGGGCCGCTCGACGGCCTCCAGCACCATGTTGTACATGTTGGACGGCACTTCGCCGTCCAGATCGCGAAAGTAAGTATCCAGGCTGTCCCGGATGCATTGGTCGATAGCGTTGCGGCTCATGCGGCAAGCAATTCCCGTTTCTTGTTGTTGTCGAGCGCGTCGTCGTCCGGCGCGGCATTCTCGTCGACATAGACCAGGCGGTCGGAAATTGCAGCCTGTTCGTCGAAGAATGCGTTGACGGCCGCGAGTTGCGCGTCGGTGGATTCCAGTGTGTTCATGCGATGCCGGAACAGGTTCGCGCCCTTGAGGCCGCGCGTGTACCAGGCAATATGCTTGCGGGCGGTGCGCACTCCGGTGAACTCGCCGTAGAACGCGTAGTGGTCCGCCAGGTGATGGTTCATGATCGCGCGGATCTCGGCCACTTCTGGCGAGGGCAGCAGCTCGCCCGTCTTCAGGTAGTGCTCGATCTCGCGGAACAGCCAGGGGCGGCCCTGCGCGGCCCGGCCGATCATGATCGCGTCGGCGCCGGTCACGGCCAGCACATGTCGGGCCTTCTGCGGCGTGGTGATGTCGCCGTTGGCTACCACGGGGATGCGGATCGACGACTTGACGGCGGCAATCGTCTCGTACTCGGCTTCGCCATGATAGAGATCGGCGCGCGTGCGGCCGTGGATCGTCAGCATGCTGATGCCGGCGTCTTCCACCATGCGCGCCACGCGCAGCGCATTCTTGTGCTCGCGGTCCCAGCCGGTGCGGATCTTCAGCGTGACGGGCACGCGGTCGCCCACGGCGGCCACCACGGCTTCGACGATGCGCACGACCAGCGGCTCGTTCTGCAGCAGCGCCGAACCGGCGGCCACGTTGCAGACCTTCTTGGCCGGGCAGCCCATGTTGATGTCGATGATCTGGGCGCCGCGGTCCACGTTGTAGCGGGCCGCCTCGGCCATCATCGACGGCTCCGCGCCTGCGATCTGCACCGAGATCGGTTCCACCTCGCCGGCGTGGTTGGCGCGGCGCATGGTCTTTTCGCTTTTCCAGAGCTGGGCGTTCGACGCAACCATCTCGGACACCGCGTAGCCCGCGCCAAGCTGCTTGCAGAGCTGGCGGAAGGGCCGGTCGGTCACCCCGGCCATGGGGGCGACGAACAGGTTGTTGCGAAGTTGGTGCGGACCGATCTGCACGATGGAACGGTGTTGGGTGCGTTCAGGCGAAGCTGGCGATATGCAAAAACATGCCCCTGCCAAGCCTTGGGGCCGGCGCAAGTCGGGTCATGTGCGAGGGCGGGATTTTACCGCCAATCCGGTACGGTTGCTCAAGAAATGAGCAAATATCATGAAGACGGCCCCGTAAGGGGGCCGTCGGGGAACTGCCTGGCAAATATCGACTAGCCGCGTGCGCCGTACATCATTTGCCGCGCCAGCGCGTGCTTGAGCGGCGCCACGCAGGCCAGTGCTGCGAGCGACGCGCCGCGTGCGTGGGCCGCCATCGGGCCGCCCACGGCGAACACACGCGGCAGCAGGTCGGTGATGCCGATTGTCATCGCGCGGTCGACCCGGTGCCGGCTCGCGAACGCCTCCAGCGCTTGTGGTGTGCAGCCTGCGCGCAGCGAATCGGCCAGCGCGAACGCGTCGCGAAGGCCCAGGTTCAGCCCCTGTCCGGCTACCGGATGTAGCGTCTGCGCGGCATTGCCGACCGCGGCAACGCGCCCGTCGACCGTGACCGGCGCGGCATTGAGCCCGAGCGGGAATGCGTGGCGCTTGCCAACCAGCGTGAACTGCCCCATTCGCGTACCGAACGCCTGGCCCAGTTCATATGCGAACTCGTCCTCGGTGAGCGCGAGCCGGCGCATGGCCTGCTCGGGCGGGCAGCACCAGACCAGCGCGTAGCCCTGCACGCCATGTTCCTCATGTGGCAGCAGCGCCAGCGGCCCTTCCTCGGTAAAGCGTTCCCACGCCCAGCCGGGCTGCGGTTGCGTGCACGTCACATGGCCGATGATCGCGGTCTGTTGATAGTCGCGCCGCCGCACGGCCTCGGTGCCATGCGACAGGCGCTGGATTTGCTGGTGGAACAGGCCGCCTTCGGCCTGCACAGCGATGCGGGCCGCAAACGCAACCGGTAATCCCTCGTGCTCTGCGTGCGAGGTGCCGGTCAGCCGGACCAGGGCGGCGTCGCTCCGGTCGCTCCGGTCGCCCTGGTCGATGTTGTCGATACGCGTCTCGAAGGCGCGTTCAAGCCGGCCCGGGGCGGCGTCGGCGGCGCGGGCGAGCGCGCGTTCGAGGGTCTGGCAAAGGTCGCCATACCTGACCACATAGCCCAGCGCGGGCACGCCATAGTCATCGCCATGGAGCTTCACATGGCCGAAGCGGCCGCGCTGCGATACATGGATATGCTCGATCGCCTGCGCCGGCACCGGCCATGCGCCGATCTGCTCGAGCAACTGGCGGCTGCCGTGCGACAGGGCAATGGCGCGCGGGTCACGCGCGGCGCGCGCCGGCGTGGCCGCGTCGATCAGCGTGATGCGCCACGAGGTGGTGCGTAGCAACTGCGCCGCCAGCGCCAGGCCGACCGGCCCGCCGCCGACAATGGCGATGTCGCGCGGCTCAACCGCGAGCGCGTCAGTGCTGGCTGGCAGCGTCATGGCTGGCTTCCTCGTCCTTGCGCGCTTGGGCTTCGGCTTCGGATCGCTTCCACAGATTCGCGTCGGTGCGTGACTTGCCAGAGGTGGCGTCGCGCATCGCGTTGTCGAGTTTCTGCTGATGGAAGCCGGGCAGCTCCTGCAGGCGTCGCACCAGCGCCTCGTGGTTGGCCGCGGTCATCGGCACCACGCAGCCTTGCTGACTTGCGGCGTCGCCGGCCAGGATCAGCCATGCCGTACCAGCCCACGGCGCGCGGTCGGACACGCGCACCACGACTTTCTCCAGCGCGTCCCAGGCCAGTTCTTCGCGCTGGCCGTCGGGGCGGTGCACCACGACGCGGTCGTCATAAATATTGATCACGAATGGTTCGTTCGGATCGACTGCTCGTGTCGTGTGGGTCTTCGTGACGCCGGTTCCGAACAGTTTGCTCAACAATGCCTTCATCGCGACATGCCTCCGTTGTCGCGCATCAGTGCCTCGATCTCGTCGGCCTTCACAGGCACGCCGCGCGTGATCAGTTCGCAATCTCCCGAAGTCACCACGGCGTCGTCCTCGATGCGGATGCCGATGTGCCAGTAGCGTTCGGGTACGTCTTCGGCCGGGCGCACGTAGATGCCCGGCTCGATGGTTACCACCATGCCCGCCTCAAGCGGACGCCATGCCCGCTCGCCCTCGTGGCCTGCCGGCAGCGGGCCGGGCACGCGGTATTCACCCACGTCGTGCACGTCCATGCCGAGCCAGTGGCCCGTGCGGTGCATGTAGAAGCGGCGATAGCTGCCGCTGGCCAGCACGTCGTCGAGCGTGCCTTCCTTGTTGCGGTCGAGCAGGCCGGTGTCCAGCATGCCTTGCGCCAGCACACGCACCGCCGCGTCGTGCGGGACGTTGTATGGCACGCCCGCGCGTGTCTCGGCGATGGCGGCGTCCTGCGCGGCCTGCACGAGGTCATAGAGCTCGCGCTGCGCCGGCGTGAATCGGCCGTTGACCGGGAATGTGCGCGTAATGTCCGACGCGTAGCCGTCGAGTTCGCAACCCGCGTCGATCAGGCACAGGTCGCCGTCGCGCAGTTCGGCCGGACCAGCCCGGTAGTGCAGCACGCAAGCGTTGGGGCCCGTGGCGACGATCGAGTTGTAGGCCACGCTCTGGGCGCCGTGGCGGCGGAATTCGTAGAGCAGTTCGGCTTCGAGGTGGTACTCGCGCAAGCCGTGGCGCGACGTGCGCATCGCACGAACATGCGCCTGGGCCGAGATCTCGGCGGCACGGCGCATCGTGACCAGTTCGCCCGCATCCTTGAACAGGCGCATCTCGTCGAGTAGTGCGCGAACGTCGAGCGCGGCCGACGGGGAGGACACCCCGGCGCGGCCCTGCATCCGTACCGCGTCCAGCCAGCCACGCACGCGGGCGTCGAAGTCTGCGGTGGCGGCCAGCGGGTAGGCCAGCGTGGCGCGATTGGCCAGCATCGGCGGCAGCAGCTTGTCGATGTCTTCGACCGAATGCGCCTCGTCGAAGCCGAACATCGCGCGCGCGCCTTCTGGGCCATAGCGGAAGCCATCCCAGATCTCGCGTTCTTCGTGCTTGGGTCGGCAGAACAGGATGCTGCTGTTGGTGTCGTCGCCCGGGCCGCCCGCCACCAGCACGAGCACTGCTTCTGGCTCGGTGAATCCGGTCAGGTAATAGAAATAGCTGTCGTGCCGGTACGGATAGTCGCTGTCGCGATTGCGCATGGCCTCCGGCGCGGTTGGCACGATGGCCACGCCGCCGCCGTTGGCGCGCAGATGTTTCAGCACACGGGCGCGGCGATCGCTGCACGCGCCGAGGAGGGCGGAGTCGGGTGCGGACATGGATGAAAGACGGTGAGGGGAATGCCCCGATTCTAAACCCGTCGGCGGGGAAAGCGGGCCGCGCGTGCGCACGATGCGGCGCAAAAGTGGGCGCGTCCGGGGCTTTGGTAACGTTCGGGAACGCGCCGCTATGCCCGCAGCGAGCGATCAAGCGCCGCCAGTTGCGCAGGAGTGCCAACGTTTTCCCAGCGGCCGTCGAAGCGCTCGCCCGTGGCCAGGCCTGCGGCGATGGACTCCCGATAGTAGGGCGACATCGCCACCTTCGCTCCGCGTTCGATTTCGCGGAACAGGCGGGTGTCGTACAGGCCGATATTGCCGAACGTCAGCGCGTGGGCGTCGGCGCTGGGCATCCGCAGCAGCCCGGCCGTATCCAGCACGAAATCGCCGCGCGGATGGAAGGGCGGGTTCGGCACCATCACCAGATGCATGTGCGGTCGCGGGGCCATGGCCATGGCGCGGGCGCGTGGCAACAGGGTGCGGTAGTCGAAGTCGCAGAAGATGTCGCCCGATACGGCCAGGAACACGTCGTCGGCGTCGGTCTTGCCGGTCAGCAGGGGCAGCGCGTGGGCGATGCCGCCGGCCGTTTCCAGCGCCGTGCCTTCGGCCGACCAATGGATGCGCGCGCCGAATTGCGAGCCATCGCCCAGTGCCGACTCGAGCTGCTCGCCGAGCCAGGCGTGATTGATGACGATATCGGTGAGGCCAGCGCGCACCAGCGCCTCGACCTGCCACACGATCAGCGGCTTGCCCCCCACGGCCAGCAACGGCTTTGGGCAGGCATCGGTCAACGGTCGCATACGATCGCCGCGGCCGGCGGCGAAGATCATCGCTTTCAAATCAGGGCCTCCAGGGCAATCAGGGCGGCCATGCCTCCGGCGATGGTCCAGCCAACGCTGCGCGTGCGCGCGGCGATGACGATGGCCACCACGCCGGCGATCAGGCGTGCATTGTGCGGGCTGACGAACACGGCGCCGTCGCGCATCAGCAGGTCCGGCGCGATCAGGGCCGACAGCATGGCCGCCGGCACGAACTGCAGCGCCGTGCGAAACCATGCCGGAAGGCGCACGCGGCCCTCGACGGCGATGAATGACAGCCGGATCAGGAACGTGGCCAGTCCCGCGCCGATGAATACCCACAGCAGGGTCATCTGGCTCATGCTGCGTGCTCCTTGCCATCGGTGCGGCCCGATGCGTCCGACGAGCGCCGCCCGGTACCGTCCCGGTCGCGCCCGCGCAGCAACATGCCTGCGGCAATGCCGCCCAGCGCCGCCACCATGATGCCGAGCTTGTGCGGCATGGCGAAGCACGCTACGGCCAGTACCGAGGCCACCAGCGCAGCGGCGGTCTGCGAGCGGTGCTTCAGGTTCGGGACGATGATCCCGATGAAGGTCAGCGGCAGGAAGAAATCGAGCGGCCAGTCACGCGGCACCTGCGCGCCAACCAGCACGCCGGCCAGCGTGGAGACCTGCCAGCTCGCCCAGAGCGCAAAGCCCGCGCCAAAGTAGAACCAGTGCCGGTAGCGCGCGCGGGGGCCGGTGTCTCCCAGACGGCGGGTCATGGCCGCGAACGCCTCGTCGGTCAGCAGATAGGCAATCAGCGCCTTCCAGCGGCGTGGCAGCGGCGCCAGGGATGCGGCAATCGTCGCGGAATAGAGCGCGTGTCGCAGATTGACCATCGCCACCGTGAACGCAACCACCAGCGCCGGCGTGCCGGCTGCCCAGAGTTGCGTCAGGATCATCTGCGATGCCCCGCCGAAGACGATCGCGCTCATCGCGCAGGCCAGCCAGGCCGGCATGCCGGCATTGACTGCCAGCACGCCGTAGATCAGGCCGAACGGCATCACGCCGAGCAGCATCGGCGCCAGCGCGCGGGCGCCAGCCCACCACTCGCCGCTGCGGGTGATGGCCTCGGGGGCCAGGGGGGTGTCAGGGGTGTCGGACGGGACCTCCACGTTGCATCCGCCTAGAACGTGAAGCCGGTGGGCCGCTCGGTGCCTTCGATCGCATCGAGCAGGCGCACGAGCTTGCGCATCTCGCTATACCGGCCTGCCACGTTGCGGGTGTATCGGAGCACGAGCGGCAGGTTGGCCAGATAGCCGTCCTTGCCGTCACGGTGATACAGGCGCGCGAAGATGCCGAGCACCTTGAGGTGACGTTGCAGGCCCATCCATTCGAAGTCGCGATAGAACTCGCCGAAATCGGCCGCCACGGGCAGCCCGGTCTTGCGGGCGCGTTCCCAGTAGCGGATCAGCCAGTCGAGCTGCTGCTCTTCTTCCCATTCGATATAAGCGTCGCGCCAGAGCGACACGGCGTCGTAGGTGATCGGGCCGATCACCGCATCCTGGAAGTCCAGGACACCGGGGTTGCCGGCTTCGGGCAGCACCATCAGGTTGCGCGAATGGTAGTCGCGATGCACGTAGACCTGCGGCTGCGCCAGGTTGTTGGTCAGGATGGTCTCGAACACCTCACGCAGGTCGGCCTGCTGACGGTCGTCGAGCGTCACGCCGAGGTGCTTGGCGATGTACCACTGCGGGAACAGGTCCAGTTCGCGCTGCAGCAGCGCGCGGTCGTACGCCGGCAGTTCGCCTGGGCGGGTGGCGGCCTGGATCTTGACCAGCGCGGCGGCCGCATCGGTATAGAGATTGTGCGCCGAGGTGTCGTCCAGGCGCGACAGGTACGTCTGGCTACCCAGATCGGCCAGCAGCAGGAACCCCTGATCGAGATCCTGGGCCAGCACCGTGGGCACCGTCACGCCGGCATCGCCGAACAGCTTTGCCACATGGATGAACGGGCGGCAATCCTCATGCGAGGGTGGCGCGTCCATCACGATCGCGGTGGGGTGTGCAGGGTGGCCGGTCCGCACGCGGAAGTAGCGGCGAAAGCTCGCGTCGGCCGACGCGGGGGCGCAGGAATCCGGGTCGATCGACCATGCCGCACCGAGTCTGGCTACCCACGTTTTGAGTTGTTCGATGCGCGGGTCCTGGCCCGGGGCGTGAAGAAGTGCAGACATGCCTGAAAGGGAGAATACGATGCCCCGTATAATACCCGACCAGACCCGGGCGCCGGGTGGCCTCCGGGAGGGGCCTTTGTCGCCCCGCAGCCCGCTCTGGCAATGGGCTGGCGTTGAAGCAGGGGCAAACTTTGCAGCCCCTTCGAAGCGCCGGCCCGCCGAGCTGACCGACCACCGTTTGCATGACCGAACAACGACGATCACCGCATCATCCGGCCACCCGACCGCCAGCGCCTCCGGGCACGTCCCGGCGCGTCCGCCTGCCCGCCAGCGCGCTGCGGCCGCTCGTGCTCGCCATGGCCGGGCTGACGGTGAGTGCCCATGCGCAGTACGGCGCGACGTCCGCCATTCCGAACATCGACCTTGTCGAGCCGGTGGTCACTCAGACCCCGGAGGCGCCGCCGCCGCCGGCTGAAGGCGGCGATCTCGTGCCGCGCCTGACCGAGCCCGCCACGCGGACCGCCCCCAGTGGCAACACGCTAAACCTCTCGCCGTCATCTACGCCCTCGAATCCGAACGCCCCGGCCTATGTGTCGGGCGATCGCGTAACGGGCTACAGCGAGAAGGGCGTGGAGATGGAAGGGCACGCCGAACTGCGCCGCGACGGTGGCGTGATCAAGGGCGACAGGCTCACCTACGACCAGGACACCGACGAAGCACATGCCACTGGCAACGTGCGGCTTTCCAAGAGCGGCACGCTGGCCGTGGGCCCGGAAGCACGGATGCGCGTGCAGGCCAATGAAGGCTACATGCTGTCCCCGGACTACTACTTCCAGCAGACTGGCGGCTCCGGCAGCGCCGAGCGCGTCGATTTCCTGGATCCGGACCGCAGCACGCTGAAGAAGGCGACCTACACGACCTGTTCGCCCGATAACGCGGACTGGTACTTCAGCGCCAGAAAGCTCGACCTGGACAGCGATCGTCAGGTCGGCACGGCCTATGGCGGTGTGCTTAATTTCTTTGGCGTGCCGATTGCCGGCGCGCCGGCGTTCAGTTTTCCGCTCAATGGCGAGCGTCGTAGCGGCGTGCTGCCGCCGTTGTTCGGCTATGGGTCGAACTCGGGTGCCGACCTGACGGTGCCCTACTACTTCAACCTGGCGCCAAACCGCGATCTGACGATCTACCCGCGTATCCTGACGTCGCGCGGCGTGCAGCTTGGCGAGGATTTCCGGTATGTGGGCGACGGCTACAGCGGACGTATCCGCGGCGAGTTCCTGCCCGACGACAAGAAGGCGGGCCGCAACCGTTGGGCCTACTCGATCCAGCACTACCAGAGCATCATTCCTGGTATGACGGCCTATGTGAACGTCAGCAAGGTTTCGGATGACAAGTATCCCGACGACCTGACGCGTTCCGTATCGCAGTCGACTCTGCGTCAGTACACGCAGGAAGGTGGCGTGATCTATGCGTGGCAGGACTGGGTGTTCATGGCACGGGTGCAGAAGTTCCAGACGCTGTTGCCCAGCGAGCCGTCCTACGAGCGCGAGCCGCAGTTGAACGCGAAGTACAACCGCTATGATTTCCACGGTTTCGATATTTCGCTCGAAACTGACTACACGCGGTTCCGCATCCCGCTGACCAGTACCGGCTTCCAGCAGCCCGAGGGCAATCGCGCATTCATCCAGCCGACGATCAGTTACCCGCTCATCCACCCGGGCTGGTACGTGACGCCGAAGTTCATCTTCAACGCGGCGCAGTACAACATGGATGCCGGCACCAACACCACTGGCGCGTCGAATACGCTCAATCGCGCCATTCCGACCGTGAGCCTCGATTCGGGCATGACGTTCGAGCGTGACGCGCCGGGTGTGAGCAAGCTGTTTGGCGTGAAGTACACCCAGACACTCGAGCCGCGCCTGTTCTACGTCTACACGCCGTTCTACGACCAGAGTCAGTTCCCGCTGTTCGATACAGTGCAGTCGGACTTCGGCTACGGCCAGATCTTTACCGAGAACCCGTTTACCGGTAACGACCGCATCGCCGACAATAACAAGCTGACGCTGGGCCTGACCACGCGCCTGATCGAATCGGAGACCGGTGTCGAACGTTTCCGTGGCACGATTGCGCAGCGCGTCGACTTCACGGGCCAGCGTGTCCAGCTCAACGGCACGCTGCCGGATGCCAAGCCGAGCTACTCGGACCTGCTGGCAGCCACCACGATCCAGCTGTTCCGTGGCTACTATCTCGATGCCGGCATCCAGTGGAATCCGGACCAGGACAAGGTCAACTACTCGAACGTGGCACTCGCGTACCGCCCGGAATCGCGCAAGCTCATCAATTTTGGCTATCGCTACCGTCGCCCGACCTCGGTGACAGACAATACCGCGATCGACCAGATCGAAATGTCGGGACAGTGGCCGATCACGCAACGCACTTACGGTATCGGCCGCGTGGCGTTCGACAAGTCGGCCAACCAGCTCGTGGATGCGCTGGCCGGTTTCGAGTATGCCGCCGACTGCTGGGTCGGCCGGTTCGTGTACCAGCGTTTCCGCAATACCTCGAACGGTTACACCGGGCGGGTTTTCTTCCAGGTGGAGTTCCGTGGGCTGTCGAAGATCGGCTCCAACCCGCTGGACATGTTGCGCCTGAACGTGCCGGGCTACGAGCCCGTGACGGCACGGCCGGTGCCGACAACCCCGTACGATCACTATGAATGACGGACCAAGATGAAACGTCAAGCCTTCTCCCTGTTGTCCCGCCTGAACCCCTGGCAGCAGCTGCTGCTGTCGGCCGTGCTCGTGACGCTGGCCGCGCCGGCAGCTGCGCAACTGCGCGCGCCCGGCACGCGTACGCAGGGCATCTTCACGCAGCAGGGCAGCCAATCGGCCAGCCAGGGCAGCACCGTGGCGCCGAGCCAGCCGATGATGGGCGTGCCGCAGCCTTCGTCCCAGCCGCGCTCGCAGTTGGTGGACGAGGTGGTGGCTGTCGTCAACAACAGCGTGATCACGCGCCGGGAACTGCTTGACCGCGCCGACGAGATCGAAAGCCAGCTTCGCGCCGCCAAGCGTGAGGTGCCACCGCGGCCTGACTTGCTAGGCGAAGTGCTGGAACGCCTCGTGATGGAGCGCGTGCAGACGCAGGCCGCGCAGGAAGCCGGGATCAAGGTGACCGATCAGGAAGTCGATCGGGCGATCGAATCGGTGGCGCAACAGAACAAGATGTCTGCGACGGAGTTGCGCAGCCGCGTGGAAGCCAGCGGCATGTCGTGGACCAAGTACCGCGACGAACTGCGCAAGCAGGTCCAGGTGATCCGCCTGCGCGAACGCGAGGTGGACTCGAAGGTGCAGGTCTACGACGGCGAGATCGACAACTATCTGGCTGCGCGTAATGGTGGCCAGGCGGCAGCCTCGGGCCCGACTGAGTTCAATGTGGCGCAGATCCTCGTGCGCGTGCCCGAAGATGCGTCCGATGCACAGAAGGCCCAGCTCAAGACGAAAGCGGAAGGCCTGCTGAAGCAGGTGCAGGGCGGGGCGGACTTTGCCGAACTGGCCAAGGCCAACTCCGAGGCGCCGGAAGCCTCGCAAGGCGGCTCGCTGGGTTTCCGCGAGATTGGCCGGCTGCCTGCCGTGTTCGCCAATGCCGTGGTCGACCTGCAGCCGGGCGCGGTGGTGCCCGAGGTTCTGGAATCGGCCAATGGTTTCCACGTGGTCAAGCTTGTGTCCAAGCGCACGGCCGCCGCGCAGCCGGCAGCGAGCGACCGCATCGCGCAGACGCAGGTGCGCCATATCCTGATCCGCACCGGCCCGAACATGCCCGAGGCCGAAGCCAAGCGTCAGATGGCGACGATCCGCGACCGGATCACGCACGGCGTAGATTTCGCCGATGCCGCGCGTCGCTACTCGCAGGACGGCTCGGCGTCGCAAGGCGGCGAACTCGGCTGGGTGTCGCCGGGCGAACTAGTGCCCGAGTTCGAGCAGGCCATGAACCGCCTGCGCCCGGGCGAGATCTCCGACCCGGTAGTCACGCAGTTCGGTGTGCACCTGATCCAGGTGGAAAATCGCCGCGAGACCGAAGTGTCGCCCGAGAAGCAGCGTGACTTCGCACGTGCCGAAGTTCGCGAGCAGAAGCTGCGCGCCGCCTATGATGACTGGGTGCGCCAGCTCCGCAGCGCGGCGTATGTCGAATACCGGATCAACCGCCAGCGCTGATGCGCTGGCCCGAACCATGCCCGACCCCGCGCCACTCGACCTAGCGATCACGACCGGAGAACCGGCCGGCATCGGTCCCGATATCACGATCGGTGCCCTGCTGCAGTTCGCCGCCAATCACGGCGGCAACGTCGGCCATGGGGGGGCGGTCCGCTTCCATGTGATCGGCGATGCGCGTCTGCTCGATCAGCGTGCCGAGGCGCTCGGCGTGGCCCATGCGTGGGCACGTCGGATTGCCGACGGCGACGTGATCGTAGAAGACATCGCGCTGGGCGTGCACTGCGAACCGGGGCGGCTCGATGCCCGCAATGGCCACTACGTGCTGGCGCTGCTGGATGCCGCCGTCGATGGCCTGCGGACGGGCCGCTATGCGGCCATGATTACCGCGCCGGTGCAGAAGAGCACGATCAATGATGCTGGCGTGCCGTTTTCCGGGCATACCGAATATTTGGCCGAATGCGCCGGCGTGCCGCGTGTGGTAATGATGCTGGCCGGCCCGCAGCCGGCGCATGACAACGCCATGCTGCGCGTGGCGCTGGCCACCACGCATCTGCCGCTGCGCGCGGTGCCCGACGCGCTGAACATTCCGATGTTGGTCGAGACGCTGGCGATTGTCGATGCCGACCTGCGCCGGAATTTCGGCATCGCGCGTCCACGCATCCTGGTAACGGGACTGAACCCGCACGCGGGGGAGTCCGGTCATATGGGGCGCGAGGAAATCGACGTGATTTCTCCCGCGCTCGAGCAGGCGCGCGATGCCGATATCGACGCGCGCGGCCCGTATCCCGCCGACACGCTGTTCCAGCCGCGCCATCTGCGTGATGCCGACTGCGTGCTGGCGATGTACCATGACCAGGGCCTGGCACCCCTCAAGTACGGCACCTTTGGACACGGCGTGAATATCACGCTGGGGCTACCCTTCATCCGCACATCGGTGGACCATGGGACCGCGCTCGACCTGGCCGGCACTGGCCGCGCCGAGCACGGCAGCATGATCGAAGCCATCCGCTGTGCCATTACCATGGCCGGACATGCCAGCGGGCGCCACAGCAATGGGCGCGCCGATAACGGCATCTCCAACGGCCAGCACTGACTTATGCGTTCAAACGTGCACCAGGGCCATGTGGCCCGCAAACGGTTCGGACAGAACTTCCTCGTCGACGACGGCATCATTCACGGCATCGTCAGCGCGATTGACCCGCAGCCGAACGACATCGTGGTCGAGATCGGTCCGGGCCTCGGCGCGCTGACCGATCCGCTGCTGGAGCGGCTGCCAGGCATGCAGGTGGTCGAGCTCGACCGGGATCTCGTGGAGCGGTTGCGTCGGCGCTACGGCGACCGCCTCGTGGTCCACGCCGGCGATGCGCTGGCGTTCGATTTTGGCAAGCTGCGCGAGCCCGGCCGCGCGCTGCGCATCGTCGGTAACCTGCCGTACAACATTTCCAGCCCGCTGCTGTTCCATCTGGTGGATTTCGCCGATGACGTGCGCGACCAGCATTTCATGCTGCAGAAGGAAGTGGTCGAGCGCATGGTGGCCGACCCCGGCAGCAAATCGTATGGCCGCCTGTCGATCATGCTGCAGGTTCGCTACCACATGGAGCACGTGCTCGATGTGCCGCCCGCGTCGTTCAATCCGCCGCCGAAGGTCGATTCCGCCGTGGTGCGCATGATTCCGTGGCCACGCGCCGAGGATGGCACGCTGCGGTCGCCGTATGCCGCGTGCGATGCGGGCGTGTTGGGCGACGTGGTGACCGCCGCGTTCTCGCAGCGCCGCAAGGTGCTGCGCAATACGCTGTCGTTCCTCCGCGACCAGGTTGATTTCGACGCGCTAGGCTTCGATCTGACCCGCCGCGCCGAGGAAGTGCCCGTTGCCGAGTATGTCGAGCTCGCGCGAATCGTCGGTGGCGCGGAGCCGCCCGCCCGCGTGGCCTGAGCCCCTTTTTATCCTGAATACCCTGAAGTCCTTGCGACGCCCATGACTGACCAGACCAACCCTGATAAGCGTCCCGTCATCCTGACTGGCGACCGTCCTACCGGCCCGCTTCACCTTGGCCATTTCGTCGGCTCCCTGAAGAGCCGCGTCACCCTGCAGGAGACGCACAAGCAGTACGTGCTGCTGGCCGATACCCAGGCGATGACCGATAACGCCCATGACCCCGACAAGGTGCGCCGCAACGTGCTCGAAGTCGCGCTCGACTACCTCGCCGTGGGCATCGATCCGGCCAAGACCACGATCTCGGTGCAGTCGCACCTGCCGGCGCTGGCGGAACTGACGCTGATGTATCTGAACTTCGTCACGGTATCGCGCCTGGAGCGCAACCCGACGATCAAGGAGGAAATCCAGGCGCGTGGCTTCGGCCGCGACATCCCGGCTGGTTTCCTGTGCTACCCGGCTTCGCAGGCCGCCGACATCACCGGCTTCAAGGCCGTGCTGGTGCCCGTGGGCGAAGACCAGGCACCGCTGATCGAGCAGACCAACGAGATCGTGCGTCGGGTCAACAATCAGGTGGGCCGCGAGGTGCTGCCCGAAGCCGCCGCGCTTATCCCGAAGCATGGCCGTCTGCCGGGCGTGGATGGCAAGGCGAAGATGAGCAAGTCGCAGGGCAACGCGATTCCGCTCGGCGCGTCGCCGGACCAGATTCGCGAAGCCGTGCACAAGATGTACACCGATCCGAACCACCTCAAGGTGTCCGATCCGGGCCAGGTGGAAGGCAATGTCGTGTTCACGTACCTCGACGCATTCGATCCGAATCCGGCTGAGGTGGAAGCGCTCAAGGAGCACTACCGTCGTGGCGGACTGGGCGACATGGTGCTGAAGCGCCGCGTGGAAGGCGTCCTGCAGGAAATGCTGCGCCCGATCCGCGAACGCCGCGAGCAGCTTGCCCAGGACCCGGGCTATGTGTTCGATATCCTGAAGAAGGGCACCGCCGAAGCCCGCGAAATCACCCAGCAGACGCTGGACGAAGTGCGCGGCGCGCTGGGGATGTTCTCGTTCCCGCAGTGATTCGGCACTGATCGTTGTCGCCCTTGCCCGCTACGCGGGAGAGGGCGACAAACCGACGGCGTTCACTACGCCCGTCGATTCACCAGCACAATCCCCCCCAGCACCATCACCGCCGCCAAGGCGAACCGCACGCCGACGTGGTCGTGCATGAGCAGCACGCCGAATGCCACGCCGAACAGCGGCGTCAGGAACGAGAAGACCGATAGCCGTGACGCCAGATACTGGCGCAGAAGCCAGAACCAGATCAGGTAGCTCGCGAACGCGATCAGCACCGACTGGTAGAACAGGCTGGCCACGACGAAGCCTGTGATTTCCACCGTATGCGCCTGGCCTGCCGCCAGCGCCATCAACAGCAGCATCACCGCCGACACGCCCAACTGGTAGAGCAGCGTCTTGCTGGCAGGGGCACCAGACAGCTTGCTGCCGCGCACGACGACGGTTGTCGCCGCCCACAGGGCACCGGCCACCATGCCCAGGACATCGCCAATCACCGTGCTGCCTTGCGTGGAAGGCGAGGCAATGCCGTCGGCGAAGGCCAGCGCAATGCCGCAGAACGCGAGAACCACGCCGAGCCACTGGCCCCGGTGCAGATGCTCGCCCGGCACGAACAGGTGCAGGCCGAGTGCGGTGAAGATCGGGGCTGTATAGAGAAACACCGCCATGCGGGATGCGGTGGTGTGGCCGAGTCCAACGAAGATGCAGAAGAACTCGGCCCCGAACAGCAGTCCCGCTACCAGTCCCGCGCGCAATGTGCCATCGCGTTCCCAGAGCGGCGTGCCACGCCAGGCCGCGAAGCCGAACACCAGCAGCGCCGCGATGGCGGATCGCACGCCCGCCTGCAGCACGGCGCCCATCAGCGGCGCGGTGACCTTGATGATCACCTGCTGGAGCCCCCAGGCGGCGCACAGCAGCACCATCAACCCGATGGCCGTGCCGTCCAGCGGGCGCCGCGTCATTGCTTGCGCGCTCATTGCGCGTTACGGGCGGGCAGCGTCGCGCGTCGAGTGACGCTCGATCAGTTCGATCTTGTAGCCGTCCGGGTCCTCTACGAACGCGATCACCGTGGTGCCGCCCTTGACCGGACCGGCTTCGCGGGTGACCTTGCCGCCGGCCGACCGGATGCGCTCACAGGCTTCGGCCGCGCTGGGTACTTCCAGGGCGATATGGCCATAGGCGGTACCAAGATCGTACTTGTCGACGCCGTAGTTGTAGGTCAGTTCGATGACGGCGGTCTCGGTTTCGGGGCCGTATCCGACGAAGGCCAGGCGGTACTTGTATTCGGGATTGTCGCTTTCGCGCAGCAGCGTCATGCCCAGCACGCGCGTGTAGAAGTCGATCGAACGCTGGTAGTCGCCAACGCGCAGCATGGTGTGGAGGAGTCGCATGGGGGTCTCTTTTGCAAAACTGTAAAGACAGAGTTCGCCATTCTATTCCCATGCCGCGGAACGCGTCGGCGGCCGTCAATGTCGGTCCCTATGCCGATATCCGGTTTCGGTATGCGTGGTTCGACAACAGCGTGCGGGGCGACCAGTCGCCGGAGGCCGGCGATTACAGCCAGGAGTGGAACGTATCCGTCGAGGGCGCCTGGGCGCACGGTATGCGCGGTGAGCGACGAGGGCGTCGGAGCGTCTGAACGCCGGAACGTCAGAACGTCAGAACGTCAGAACGTCAGAACGTCAGAACGTCAGAACGTCAGAACGTCAGAACGTCAGAACGTCGGCAACAGTTCCGGTGGATGAGCGCGAAGCTGGGCGCGGGCGTCGCGGAACTCGGGGAAGATCGATTCCACTGTTTCCCAGAAACGCGGTCCGTGGTTCATCTCCTTGAGATGCGCCAGCTCGTGGGCGGCCACGTAGTCGATCATTGACAGCGGGAAATGCATGAGGCGCCAGTTCAGCCGGATCTTGCCGTCGGCCGTGCAGCTTCCCCAGCGCGTGGCTGCCGAGGTCAGGGCGAAGCCGGTATGACGCACGCCCAGTTTCGCGGCATAGATGTCCAGCCGCTCCGCCAGCAGGCGGCGCGCCTGGTTCTGCATCCAGCCCTGCACACGGTCCTTGATCTGCTGCTCGTCGGCGTGCGCGGGCAGGGCCAGATGCAGCATGCGCAATTCCGCATTGAACATCAGCACGCCGGCCGGCGATTCGAGTTGCAGGGTGATCGGCTGGCCCAGGAACGGTAGCGACGCGCCGTCGCGCCATTGCACCGTCGGCAGGATGCGGCGTGCTTCGCGATGGCGCCATTCGCCCAGCTTGTTGAAGATCCAGCGCTGCTTCTCGAGGATGGCTGCTTCGACGTCGGCCAGGGTCACCCAGCGGGGGGCGGTGATCGACAGGCCGCGATCGTCCACGGTGAAGCCGATGGTGCGCCGCGACGAGCGCTTGAGGGCGTAGTGCACCGTACGTTCGCCCACCTGCAGCCGCCGGCCGTTGGGCAGGGCCGGGGGCCAGGGCGACGCGGTTTCGGGTGTTTGCGGCGCGGATGTCGGCGACAGGTCCTGCTGCTCCGGCGTGACGGGCGGCAATGCCTCCGCCAGCGGCAGCTCGAGCTGCGCGCCGGGTGTCTCGGGAGCAGGGCGCAGCAGCTTCATGCGGTGGCCTGGTTTCCTGCGCGGCGATAGCTGTCCGGATCGATGCGGCGCATCTCTGCCTCGATCCACGCTTCGACTTCCTGATTCAGCATGTCTGCGGTCTTGTTGGCCGACGCAATCGGGGCGCCGATCGAAATCGTAATCATGCCCGGATATTTCAGGAAGGAGTTGCGGGGCCAGAGTCGTCCCGAATTGACAGCCATCGGGATAACCCATGCGCCGGTTTCCACCGCCAGACGGGCGCCGCCGCTCTTGTAGCGCGGCTTCTCCAGGCCCGAGGCGGTGCGCGTGCCCTCCGGGAACATGATGATCCAGGCGCCTTCTGCCAGGCGGTCGCGGCCCTGGCGGGCGGCCGACGCGAACGCGCGCGGGCCGTCCTTGCGATTGATATGGACCATCTTCAGCATCCCCAGGGCCCAGCCGAAGAACGGTACTAGCAGCAACTCGCGCTTGAAGACGAAACACAGCGGCTTGGGCATCAGGGCCACATAGGCCACGGTTTCCCATGCGGACTGGTGCTTGGACAGCAGCACCACGTGCTTGTCGAGCATCGACTGCGCCTGCTCCATGCCCTCGATGCGATAGTGGATGCCGCAGATCAGGCGGCCCGCCCAGATCACGAGCCTTGTCCAGCCGCGCACGAAGCGGAAGCGGTTCTCCGCATTCATGAACGGAAACACGATGAAGCAAAGGCACGCATAGGGGGGCGTGAGTGCCAGGAGGTACAGCGAGAACAGCAGGGAACGGAGGAAAGTCATCGATCGGGGGCGGTAATCGGGGACGGATATCAGGGCGCGGTTGGTTGCGGCTTGGGCGCCGCATCGTCGATCAGCCAGCGCGCAAACGCTGCCAGGTCGTCATGCACGCGCGTGCCATCGGGCAGGCCGCCTTTTTCCAGCGTTTTCATGCCCTTGCCAGTACGAACCAGATGCGGGATGCAGCCAACCGCCACGCCCGCCTGAAGGTCGCGCAGCGAATCTCCCACCGTGGGCACGGTGCGCAATTCGATGCCGAACCGCTCGCCAATCTGCTCGTACAGGCCGGATTTGGGTTTGCGGCAGTCGCAGTTGTCGGCTGCCGTGTGCGGGCAGAAGAAGATGGCTTCGACGCGGCCACCGAGGTTGGCCAGCGCCTTGTACATCTTCTCGTGCATCGCGTTGAGCGCGCTCATCTCGAACAGGCCGCGGCCGATGCCCGACTGGTTGCTGGCCACCACTACGCGGTAGCCGGCCTGGTTCAGCATGGCGATGGCTTCAAGGCTACCCTCGATGGGTATCCATTCGTCGGGTGTCTTGATGAACTGGTCGCTGTCGCGGTTGATGACTCCGTCGCGATCCAGGATGACGAACTTCAACTGGGACTGTGGCATGGCGCGCGTTCCGGTGATGCAGCGTATGAGACAGCTTAGGCCGCCAGCTTCGAAATGTCCGCGACGCGATTCGCCAGGCCGTGCAGCGTGGCCAACAGCGCCAGGCGGTTGGCGCGCAGCTTCGCGTCCTCGGCCATGACCATCACGTCGTTGAAGAAGCGGTCCACGGCATCGCGAAGCTGTGCCAGGTCGCGCAGCGCGGCGGTGAAATCACCACCCGCGAACGCGGCTTCCACGCCCGGGCGCACGCGCTCGATCGCCTCGTGCAACGCGCCTTCGGCAGCCTCCTGGAACAGCGATACATCGACGCTGCCGATTGCCTCGTCCGTCTTCTTCAGGATGTTCGTGATGCGTTTGTTCGCTGCGGCCAGGGCTTCGGCTTCAGGCAACGCCGCGAACGTGCGGACGGCTTCCATGCGCGCCAGGATGTCGTGCAGTTGCTGCGGGCGCAGGCTGACCACGGCTTCTACTTCGTTGGTCGTGTAGCCCTTGTCCTTCAGGTAGCCACGTACGCGGTCGAAGAGGAAGTCGGTGATCGCTTCGCGCGAAGGCTTGACCGCCGCGATGCCGGCGAAGGCTTGTTCGGTCAGACCCAGCACGTCGTTCAGGGGCAGCGCCAGCGGTTTCTCGATCAGCATCCGCAGGATGCCCAGCGCGTGGCGGCGCAGCGCGAACGGGTCCTTTTCGCCCGTCGGCTGCAGGCCGATGCCCCAGATGCCAATCAGCGTCTCAAGCTTGTCGGCCAGCGCCACGGCGGTGCTCACGTTGCCTGCCGGCAGCGCGTCGCCGGCAAAGCGCGGGCGATAGTGTTCGGAGCAGGCCAGGGCGACGTCCTCGGCTTCGTCGTCGTGGCGGGCGTAGTACGTGCCCATCGTGCCTTGCAGCTCGGGGAACTCGCCGACCATATCGGTCAGCAGGTCGGCCTTGGCCAGTTCGGCGCCGCGCATCGCGGCGGCCTTGTCGACCGGGGCGCCGGTGGCGTTCATCGCGTCGGCAAGATGGCCGGCGATCTGCTGCAGGCGCTGCACGCGGTCGAGCTGGTTGCCGATCTTGTTGTGGTAGACCACGTTGGCGAGTTGCGGCACGCGCGAGGCCAGCGTCTTTTTGCGGTCCTGGTCGAAGAAGAACTTCGCATCGGCCAGGCGTGGGCGCACCACACGCTCGTTGCCCGTGATGATCGATTGCGGGGTGTCGGTGGCCAGGTTCGATACGATCAGGAAGCGGTTGCGCAGGTGCCCTTCGGCATCGGTCAGTGCAAAGTACTTCTGGTTGGTCTGCATCGTCAGGATCAGGCACTCCTGCGGCACGGCCAGGAAGGCTTCCTCGAAGTGGCACGGGTAGATCACCGGCCATTCGACCAGCGAGTTCACCTCGTCAAGCAGCGAGTCCGGCATGATGACCTTGTCGGCGCCGGCTTCCTTGAGCAGCGCCGTGCGGATGCGCTCGCGCCGGTCGGCATAGCTGGCGACGACGCGGCCGCGCGATTCCAGCAGGCCGGCGTACTCGGCCGCGTGGGGAATCTCGATCGTGCCCTGCGACAGGAAGCGGTGACCTTGCGTGAGATTGCTGGCTTGCAGGCCGAGCGCCGAAACCGGCACGATCTCCGCGCCGTACAGCGCGATCAGGCTGTGTGCCGGACGCACGAAATGCACGGTGGTGCCGTCCGGACGCTGGTAGCTCATCACCTTCGGGATCGGCAGCTTGGTCAGCGTCTCGTCGAGCGCTGCCTGCAGGCCATCGGCCAGCGTCGCGCCGCGCGCGGTGTAGCGGTAGAAGAACGCATCGGCCTTGCCGTCGGAGGCGCGCTCGAGCGTCTGCCAGTCAATCTCGGCTACGCCGACCGATTTGGCCAGTGCCGCCAGCTTCTTGCCCAGCGGAGCCGTCGGGGCGCCGTTGGCATCGAGCGCCACGGTCAGCGGCAGTACCTTCTCGCGCTGCTCGCGGTCCGGCGCGGTGCGGCGCACGCCGGAGACCAGCGCGCCCAGGCGGCGCGGCGTGGCGAAAGGCGTAACGGTGGCGCCTGCTTCGAGCAGATCGCGCGCGCCGAGGCCGTCGAACAGGCCTTGGGCAAAGGCCTCGCCCAGGCGTGCCAGCGCCTTCGGCGGCAGTTCTTCAGTGAACAGTTCGATCAGCAGCGAATCGGTCATGGGTTGCGACATGAATCGTATCCAACAGGTATGGGCGCGCGCTTAGCAGCGCGGCGAGAGATTGGGTTCCACGCCAGACAGCAGCCACAGGCCATTCTGCTGGCGGAATTGCAGCGTGGTGTAGGCGCATTGCACCGCCACGCCGGAAGCGCCGCGGGTACCCGCGGCTGGAAAGCGTGCGTCGATCCGCTGCGTACGACGGTCATAACGGATCTCGTCGATGCGTCCGCCGATCCAGAATTCGATCTTGGCGGGAAGCTGCGCGGCCGAATAGTAAGTGCGCACGGTGCGGCGCGGCCGGCCGTTGTGGTCTTCCCACTCGGCCCACTGCAGCGGGTAGCGGATCGCGCTTTCATAGGCGCGCAGCGGCACCCGGTGCCAGCCGAGATCGCGCGAGCCCGACAGGTCGCACGAGAACGACCGCACGAGCTGCGTCCACTGGTCGATCGACTTGAGCGCCGGGCGCCAGTGCCGCGTGATGGCCAGTTGCAGGGCCTGCTGGTCGGCTTCGCAAATATTGCTCAAGTCCTCGGGCAGGTAGAGCGCCTGCGGACTTGGCGGGGATGCGGTGCGTGCCAGGGCGTCGGCGCTGCCGCCGAACACCGCCACGGCGGACACGGCCAACGCGACGATCGCACAGACGCCGCGCAGATGGGGTGTCATGCGCGGGCCTCGGTCTTGCACATCGGGAAGCCAAGTGCTTCCCGCGAGTCGTAGTAGGCCTGCGCCACCTGGCGCGACAGATTGCGGATTCGCCCGATATAGGCGGCACGCTCGGTCACGGAGATCGCGCCGCGCGCGTCCAGCAGGTTGAAGGTGTGGGCGGCCTTGAGCACTTGTTCATAGGCCGGCAGCGCCAGGCGTGTGCCAGCGGCCTTCTCCTGCGCGCCTTCGGCCTTTTCGCCGGTATCGCCCATCAGGCGCTTGGCTTCGCTCTCGTGCTCGGCAAAATGGCGGAACAGGATTTCCGTGTTGCTGTGCTCGAAGTTGTAGGTGGACTGTTCCACTTCGTTCTGGTGGTACACGTCACCGTAGGTCAGGCGGCGCGTCTCGCCGTTTTCCTGCCATTCGGTCCAGACCAGGTCGTAGATGTTCTCGACCTNCTGCAGGTACATCGCCAGNCGCTCGATGCCGTAGGTGATTTCGCCGGTGATCGGCTTGCAGTCGATGCCGCCAACCTGCTGGAAGTAGGTGAACTGCGTCACTTCCATGCCGTTGAGCCAGACTTCCCAGCCCAGGCCCCATGCGCCGAGCGTCGGATTTTCCCAGTCGTCCTCGACGAAGCGGATGTCGTTCTGCTTGAGGTCAAGGCCCAGCGCCTCGAGCGAGCCGAGGTACAGCTCGAGAATGTTCTCGGGCGCCGGCTTGAGCACCACCTGGTACTGGTAGTAGTGCTGCAGGCGGTTGGGGTTCTCGCCATAGCGGCCGTCCTTGGGGCGGCGCGACGGTTGCACGTATGCGGCACGCCACGGTTCCGGGCCGATGGCGCGCAGGAAGGTGTGCACGTGCGACGTCCCGGCGCCGACCTCCAGATCGATCGGTTGCAACAGCGCGCAACCCTGCCGGTCCCAGTAGGCCTGCAGGGTCAGAATCATTTGTTGGAAGGTCAGCATAGGAAGACGAAAAGGAAATCTGGCGGGCAAGTGCACGAGCCGTCTCGCGCGGGGTTTGCCAAACCTTGAATTCTATCGGGTTTTTGGGTCGCCCCCCGCGCAAGCGACGTGGAAACAAGGGTGCCGGGGCACGAATCATGCTTGGCGACACTGTCGGGCTTTTGCAACGGGTCGGGTAAATCCCGACCGGGGTTTCAGAACCGACTTATAGGTGCCGATAACGTTTTTGTATACAGTTGAAGCACGCGGCTGAACACAAAACGAACAGGCTGCGGCTGGAACCGCCTCCCTTATCCGCGTGGGTCGATGCACGGGCCGGAAGGCGCTCCGGGAATCATCATCTTTACTTCTTGGGATTGGTCATGTCGCTGCTGTCTCGCAAACCGTACCTCGTCGCCATCGCTGTGATGGCCGCTGCTGCGGCCGTCTCGATCGCCACTTCGGTGATCGGCTGAGCCCCGAGGCTTCGCACCGTCGTTTCGCCTACCCGCGCGCGCGTCGCGCGCGGGCGGCCACCAACAGCACCAGCAGGCTGCCGATCAGCACCGGCACGTTACCCCAGCGGATGTAAGGCGTCAGGCCCTGCATGCCCTGCACGGTCGCGGTCAGCGTTCCCACCTGGAAAGTCGGCAGCTTTGCCTGCACTGTGCCATCCGGTGCCACCACGGCGGTCATGCCCGTATTCGTGGCACGCAGCATGGGCCTGCGCATTTCCAGCGCGCGCATCCGCGAGATCTGAAGGTGCTGGTCCAGTGCGATCGTGTCGCCAAACCAGGCCAGGTTCGTGACGTTGGCCAGCATGTTGGCCGGTGTTGCCTGCTGGCGCAGCGTGGCCGCGATCTCTTCCCCGAACAAATCCTCGTAGCAGATATTCGGTGCCACATGAATGCCGCGTACCGGAACCGCCGGCTGGTCCAGCGTGCCGCGCCGGAAATCGCCCAGCGGCATTTTCATCATGTCCACGAACCAGCGGAAGCCGAACGGGATGAACTCGCCGAATGGCACCAGATGGTGCTTGTTGTAGCGGTAGAGCTGATCCTGTTCCGGGCCGATCGCGAACACGCTGTTGGTGAAATCCACCGGCGAATCGGCGCCGGCGGCGCCGAAGATGATCGTGGTGCCGGTCTTTTCCATGAAGGTACGCACCGCACGGGCGATCTCGACCGGCAGTTCCTGCAGGATTACCGGGAATGCGGTCTCCGGCGTGACCACCAGATCGGCCGGCGCCTCGGTGATCAGGTCGCGGTAAAGCTCCAGCGATCGCTCGATGCCCACGGGTTCGAACTTGATGTCCTGGGCCACATTGCCTTGCAGCAGCCGGACATGGATCGGCTGTCCGATGGGCGAGGTGTACTGGATCGGCGCAAGCGCCGCGCCGCAGGCCAGCACGCCCACCGCGAGTCCGCCGGCGAGCACCGCCGATCGGGCTTTTCGCTGGCGGCCGATGGCGCCGACGACTGCCACCAGCAAGGCCGCGATGAACCCGGCCAGCGCGGAAATGCCATAGACGCCGATCAGCGGCGCGAAACCCGCCAGCGGGCCGTCCGTGTGGGGATAGCCACTGCCGAGCCACGGAAATCCGGTGAACACCACGCCGCGCAGCCACTCGGAGAGCGCCCACGTGGCGCCGAACGCCAGCGCGGGGAGCACGCCGTTGCGGCCGCGTTGTGTCAGCCAGTGCCAGGCCGCGCCGGCCAGGGCGGGCCAGATCGACAGGTAGCCGGCAAACAGCACCACGGCCAGACCGGCCATCCACGACGGCATCTCGCCGTAGACGTGCATGCTGATGAACAGCCACCAGATGCCGGACAGGAACCAGCCCAGCCCGAAGGCATAGGCCGTGGCCGCTGCGGCGCGCGGGCGTGGGGCGCCGGCGATCAGTGCGACGAGTCCGGCCAGCGACAGGATCTGCAGCCACCACCAGTTGTGCGGTGCGAAGGCTTGTGTATGGGCCACGCCCAGGACGGCCGCGATCAGCAGCCGGAACACGGTGCCGGAGCGGGACGTGACTTGCATAGTCTGAAAAGGGGAGGGCGGCGTGCCGCCCATTGGTGAGTCGGCCGAACCGGCCCGAGGGGTGCCCACGGCGCCGGGCGTGCCGACGCGCGTCATGCTTCGGCGACGAGAGCCGGTTCGGCGGGCGCCTCGCGGCGCACCAGCAGCAGGTGCACCTGGCGGGCATCCGCGCGCAGGACTTCAAACTGCATCGGCGGCAGCGTGATGATCTCGCCACGATGCGGCACATGCCCCACATGGTTCGTGAGCAGGCCGCCGACCGTATCGACGTCGTCATCGGGAAATGCCGTGCCGAAGGTCTCGTTGAACTGCTCGATCTCGGTCAGGCCATGCACGCGCCAGGCGCCGTCGGCGGTAGGCAGGATGTTGTCATGGTCCTCGTCGAGGTCGAACTCGTCCTCGATGTCACCCACGATCTGCTCGAGCACGTCCTCGATCGTGACCAGACCGGCCACGCCGCCGTACTCGTCGACGACGATCGCGATGTGATTGCGATTGATACGGAACTCGCGCAGCAGAATGTTCAGCCGCTTTGACTCGGGGATGAACACGGCCGGGCGCAGCGTTTCGCGCAGGTCGAAGTTCGGGTCCGTGTAATAGCGCAGCAGGTCCTTGGCCAGCAGGATACCGATGATGTTGTCACGGTTGCCTTCGTAGACCGGAAACCGCGAGTGCGCGGTCTGCTGCATGTACGGGATGAAGGTCTCCGGCGCGTCCGCGATGTTGACCGTGTCCATCTGCGCCCGGGGCACCATGATGTCGCGCGCGGTGAGTTCAGACACCTGGAACACGCCTTCGATCATCGACAACGAGTCGGCGTCAATCAGGTTACGCTCGTGCGCGTCCTGCAGCACTTCCAGTAATTCGGCGCGGGTATCGGGCTCAGGAGAGATGAAGTCCGAAAGGCGTTCGAGTAGGGATCGTGGGCGATCCGTCTGCTTGTGATTGGCAGGTTTCGAACTGGGATAGGGGTCGTTCATGTCGCGGCTAGCGCGTGGTGGAGATCGTCTGAAGCATACACTAAAAGCCTTGCGGGCCCGTGACAGGGCCGGGTGGGGTGGCTGTCCGGGTGGCTTTTCGTGCTCCCCGCTCACGCTTGCGGGAGTGGGGAGCCAGACTGTCTGTTACTCGCGGATCGGCTTGTACGGATCCTCGAAACCCAGGGCCTGCAGCGTTTCGGTCTCGATGGCTTCCATTTCCTCGGCCTCGGTGTCGTCATCGTGCTCATAGCCCTGGGCATGGAGCACCCCGTGCACGATCAGATGGGCGTAGTGGGCTTCGAGCGACTTCTTCTGCGCCTTGGCTTCGGACTCCACTACCGGGCAGCACAGCACGATGTCGCCGGCCACCGGATCGTCGTCGTTCTCGGCATAGGCGAACGTGAGCACGTTGGTGGCGTAGTCCTTGCCGCGATAGCTGCGGTTCAGCGTGCGACCTTCCGTCTCGTCGACGAAGCGCACTGTCAGCGCGGCGTCGGCATAGAGCGCGGACTTCACCCATTTCTCGATTTGCTTGCGGCTCGGCAGGCCGTTGCGCTTCGACACGCCGTCGCCATGCTGCACGTCAAGCTCGAGCGCGGGCGGGGTCGCCGGCGTGCCCGTGGTGGTGACGATCGGCGTGGCGGTCACGGCCACGGACAGCGCGTCGCTGTTGTCCGGGCGCACCAGCAGGCCAGCCTGCTGGCGGGTATCGGTGTGCTCGGCGAGCAGCGCCACCACGCCGTCGCCGGCCTGGGACAGGTCCAGCGTCAGGCTGCGGCCGTCGGCCAGCTGGATACGCAGCGCGTGCGCGTTTGCCTTGCGGGCGCGGCCATCGGCATCGAACAGCACGAGGCTGGTGGCATTGGGAGACTTCTTGGTCAAGATCAGGCGTCCTTGTGCTGGGCGTGATATTCGTCATAAGCCTCGACGATGCGCGCCACGAGCGGGTGGCGAACAACGTCGACGCTGGTAAAGCGCGTGAGCGACACCCCGCGCACGTCGCGCAGCACGTGCTGCGCCTCCACGAGGCCGCTTTTCTGGCCGCGCGGCAGGTCGATCTGGGTGGTGTCGCCGGTGATCACGGCCTTGGAGCCGAAGCCGATCCGCGTCAGGAACATCTTCATCTGTTCCGGCGTGGTGTTCTGTGCTTCGTCCAGGATGATGAACGCGTGATTGAGCGTGCGGCCGCGCATGTACGCGAGCGGCGCGATCTCGATCATCTGGCGTTCGAACATCTTCTGCGTGCGGTCAAAGCCGAGCAGGTCGTAGAGGGCGTCGTAGAGCGGGCGCAGGTACGGGTCGACCTTCTGCGCCAGGTCGCCGGGCAGGAAGCCGAGCCGTTCGCCCGCTTCCACGGCCGGGCGCGTCAGCACGATGCGCTTGACCACGTCACGCTCGAGCGCGTCGACGGCGCAGGCCACGGCGAGGTAGGTCTTGCCGGTACCCGCCGGGCCGACGCCGAGCGTCAGATCGTGCGACAGGATGTTGCGCAGATAGTCGCGCTGCATGGCCGTACGGCCCTGAAGCCCGGTGCGGCGCGTATGCAGCACCGGCGATTCGTCGTCGATGCTGGAACCGTCGTTGCCTTCCGTGCTCGGCAGGTAGGCGCCATGCGCGGCCACCTGACGCGATTCCACGAGCCCAAGCTGCACGTCGTCGATCGATAGCGCCACGCGGGCATTGTTGTAGAAGCGCTCCAGCGCCAGCGTCGCGTCCTGGGCGCGTTCGCCGCGCACCGTCATGCGGTGGCCGCGGCGCTGGATCGTCACGTCGAGCGCCTGCTCGATCTGGCGCAGGTTCTCGTCGAGCGGCCCGCACAGGTTCTGCAGGCGCGTGTTGTCGTCCCTGGGAGCGACGAATTCGGCGGTTGGAATCTTCATGGAGCCTTGTTGAACGGCGCTTACTGGCGCACGACGAACTCGCCGCGCAGCGAATGCGGGAATGCCTGCGTGACGTTCACGTCGACCATCTGGCCGATCATGCGGTCGCGCTGGGCCTGCGGCACGCCCGGCAGCGCGAAGTTGACCACGCGGTTGTTTTCGGTGCGGCCGTGCAGTTCGGTTGGGTCCTTGCGCGCCGGGCCTTCCACCAGGATGCGTTGAACCGTGCCGACCATACTCTGGCTGATGCGCTGCACGTTCTCCTCGATCGTGGCCTGCAGCAGTTGCAGGCGGCGCAGCTTGACCTCGTGCGGCGTGTCATCGTGCAGGTTCGCCGCCGGCGTGCCGGGGCGTGGGCTGAAGATGAACGAGAACGAGGTGTCGTAGCCGATCTCGTGAACCATGGCCATCAGCTTGTCGAAGTCGGCATCGGTCTCGCCGGGGAAGCCGACGATGAAGTCCGACGACATCGACATGTCCGGACGCAACGCGCGCAGCCGGCGGATGATGCTCTTGTACTCCAGCACGCTGTAACCGCGCTTCATGCCTGCCAGCACGCGATCGGACGCGTGCTGCACGGGCAGGTGCAGATGGTTCACCAGCTTGTCGCAACGGCCGTAGAGCTCGATCAGGCGCGACGTGAATTCCTTCGGGTGGCTGGTGGTGTAGCGGATGCGCTCGATGCCGGGGATATCGGCCACGTACTCGATCAGCAGCGCGAAGTCGGCGATCTCGCTCGTGCCGCCCATCGCGCCGCGATAGGCGTTGACGTTCTGGCCCAGCAGCGTCACTTCGCGCACGCCCTGTTCGGCCAGCCCGGCCACTTCGGCCAGCACATCCTCGAACGGGCGGGACACTTCCTCGCCGCGGGTGTACGGCACCACGCAATAGCTGCAGTACTTCGAGCAGCCTTCCATGATCGACACGAACGCGCTCGGGCCGTCCACACGCGCCGGCGGCAGGTGGTCGAACTTCTCGATCTCCGGGAACGAGATGTCGACCTGCGACAGGCCGGTCTGCTGGCGGCGGTTGATCAGGTCGGGCAGGCGGTGCAGTGTCTGCGGGCCGAACACGACGTCGACATACGGCGCGCGCGACACGATCGAGGCGCCTTCCTGGCTGGCCACGCAGCCACCCACGCCGATCACCAGATCGGGTTTGGCAGCCTTCAGCGCCTTCATGCGGCCCAGTTCGGAGAAGACTTTCTCCTGGGCCTTTTCGCGGATCGAGCAGGTGTTGAACAGGATCACGTCGGCGTCTTCGACGTTGTCCGTGGGCTCCATGCCCTGCGTCGCGTTCAGCACGTCTACCATCTTGTCCGAGTCGTACTCGTTCATCTGGCAGCCGTACGTTTTGACAAATACCTTCTTCATGGTGCCGGTCTCAGTGGTTTACCTGGGGGCATCAAGGGCACAACAGGTTGAATCGAAAATGCGTCAGTGCGCGGCCTTCCAGGCCTTCACTTCGGCGTCGGTCATGACCCAGGCGGTCAGCAGCTGACCGTACAGGTCGAGCTTGTAGCGCACCGGGAATTTCTTGCCGGCCACGGTGACCGGATTCATCAGCAGCGTTTCCGTGCTGAAGATGCGCAGGCCTGGCGCCAGGCCAAAGGCCTTGCCGTCGAGCTTGGCGCGCATCGGATCCGTATCGGTCGATCGCACGATTTCCATGCGGGCCATCATGGCATCCGCAGGGATCACGCGCACCGGCGCGCCGGGAATCGGCTGGGTTTCCTGCGCCATGGCGGGGGCCACGGACATCAGCAGCGTCGCGGCGCACGCGACCAGCGACAGACGCGAAAACAGCATGGGCATGAAGGCTCCGGCAAAAGTGGCGAGTGAGTGGAACTACAACGCCACCGGCGCCGGACGCGGTCACCGCGGTCCCGAAAACGGCCGGCATCGCGCTGGCAGGATAGGCCGCGATTCTACCCTTTTGTCCCCGGATCGGGGACGGTGGCCCGGCCCGGTGTGGCGTATTCAGAACAAGGAGGAGGCTTCCTGCAGCACCCGTTGCTTGGACACCGTGCCCATCAGTTCGCGGCTGGTGGTGTCGCGGACCAACGGAATCCGGTTGATGCCATGGACCGAGAAAATCTCCAGCGCGTCACGCAGGCGCGAATCCGGCGTCAGCGACGGAAAGCCGAGGTCGCCGAGGTCCAGCAGATTTGCCGAGGGTGCATCGCGTTGGGCGCGCTGGACGGCGTGGATCGAGATTGCCCCGATCAGCGCGCCGTCGGCATTGACCAGATAGAGGTAGCGCGTGCCGGTCTCGGCAAACTTGTCGGCGGCCTGGGCCACGCTGGCGCCGGGGTCGATGACTGTGTCGGTCGGGTCGCACAGGCCCGCCAGCTGGAGCCTGCGGGCGCGCTCGGCGGCCGCGGAAGCCTGCTCGCGCTCCACCACCACGCTGTAGAGCGACAGGGTTTGGCAGCGCGACGCCGTGTAGTAGGCCGCCACGGCGCCGATCATCGACGGCAGCAGCAGCGCCGGGGCCAGCGTCATCTCGAATACCATCAGCACCGACATTAGCGGCGCCTGGCTGGTAGCCGCCAGGAACGCGGTCATGCCGACCAGCGGCAGCACCGGGGCCATGCCGCCACCGGGCACGAGCATCGCCAGCAACTGGCCAAGGGCCGCGCCGACGAACAGCGATGGCGTGAAGACGCCACCCACCGCCCCCGAACCGATGCTGGCCACGGTGGCCACGAGCTTCGCCACCAGCACACCCCAGACAGGCACCGACAGCGGATGGCCCTGGAGGATCGTCTGGATCGTGAAGTAGCCGTTGCCGACCACCTCCGGCACCACGATCGCCAGCAGCCCGACCAGTGCGCCGCCGAGCGCCAGACGGGCGACCGGGCCACCGGGCACGTGACGGAAGCCGTTGCGTGCAATCGTGGTGGCGCGCATGAACAGGGCACCGGCCGCGCCGGCCAGCACGCCGAGCAAGACCGCTGCCATCAGCATCTGCGGGCGCAGGTCGGGTTCGATATGGAGGCCGGGATAGAGCGGTTGCAGGCCGCCATGCCACTGGCTGACCATCGCGCCCGCCACAGAGGCCAGGAACAGCGGCATCAGCCGCTGCACGGCCAGTGCGCCGAACACGACTTCGGCGACGAAGACGGCGGCCGAAAGCGGCGTGTGATAGACCGAGGCCAGGCCGGCTGCCGCGCCGCAGGCGGTCAGCATCCGGCGCATATTGGTGTCGCCCGAGGTGTGGTCGGCACGCGCCGACGGGAACAGCGAGCCGCATAGCGCCGCAAGCTGGATCATCGCGCCTTCCTTGCCGACCGAACTGCCGGAGATGATTGAGCAGAACGACGACAACGAGCGCAGCAGCGTGATCTTCAGCGGCAGCTGCCCCGTGCCGCGAGACACCGCGTCCATGTAATCGGCCGGGCCGGGCTCGGCGGCAGCCAGGCGGTTGGCCAGCACGAGCAACCCGCCGGCCAGCGCGCCGCCAAGTGCGGGGATCACCACGCGCCAGGCGACGGCGAGCCCGGCGAACACCATGACGATGTCCGCCTCGGTGCCGAACATGACCAGCCCGCTCGATTCGAGCGCGGCCTTGAACAGCGTCGTGACGATGCCGGCCAGGATCCCCACGGGGATGGCCGCGAAAAGCGTGACTTCTTGATCTTCGAGAAAACGGAGCCGCATGGCGATGAGCGGTGACGTGGGGCGCCGGGCCGGGTGGCCGCAATGATAGCGCAGCGCCACCTCGTTATCGTATCGCTCCGGGCCTCTCGCCAGACTGGTACACTACGGCCCTTTCCTGATCGGAGACGGGGGCAATCGACCTGTCCCACCGAACCTGACCCTCAGGTTACGGTTTTCTACCCGAGCCGCTCCACGATTGGCGCACTTTCTTGCGCGACGGGCGGCCGAAGCGTCATTTCATGTCTTTTTCCGAACTCGGCTTGTCCGACAAGCTGGTGCGTGCCGTGGCCGAACAGGGCTACACCACGCCGACCCCGATTCAGGCGCAAGCCATTCCCGCAATTCTCAAAGGTGGCGATCTTCTTGCCGGTGCGCAAACCGGCACCGGCAAGACGGCAGGTTTCACGCTGCCGATGCTGCAATTGCTCTCCGAAACCGCCGCGCGCGCCAATGGCGGCAATGCGCCCCGCGGCGCGCGCCCGAACGTGCGTGCGCTGGTGCTGACGCCCACGCGTGAACTGGCCGCGCAGGTCGAAGAGAGCGTGCGCAACTATGGCAAGTATCTGAAGCTGCGTTCGATGGTGATGTTCGGCGGCGTCGGCATCAATCCGCAGATCGAGGCGCTCAGGCGCGGTGTCGATATCGTGGTGGCCACGCCTGGCCGTCTGCTGGACCACGTGGCGCAGCGCACGATCGACCTCTCGCACGTTGAACTGCTGGTGCTCGATGAAGCCGACCGCATGCTCGACATGGGCTTCATCCACGATATCCGCAAGGTCCTGAACGTTCTGCCGCCCAAGCGCCAGAATCTACTTTTCTCGGCCACGTTCTCGGACGATATCCGCGCGCTGGCCGATCGCCTGCTGGACAACCCGGCGTCGATCGAAGTGGCACGCCGCAATACCACGGCGGAAACCGTGGCGCAGCGCGTGTTCCCGGTCGACCGGGAACGCAAGCGCGAACTGCTGGCCCATCTGGTGCGCCAGCACGACTGGCATCAGGTGCTGGTGTTCACGCGCACCAAGCATGGCGCCAACCGGCTGGCCGAACAATTGACCAAGGACGGCCTCTCAGCGCTGGCGATCCACGGCAACAAGAGCCAGTCGGCCCGCACGCGCGCGCTGACCGAGTTCAAGGCCGGCACGCTGCGCCTGCTGGTGGCCACCGACATCGCCGCACGTGGCATCGACATCGACCAGCTCCCGCACGTGGTCAACTTCGATCTGCCCAACGTGCCCGAGGACTACGTGCACCGTATCGGCCGTACTGGCCGTGCCGGCGCCGAAGGCGAGGCGATCTCGCTGGTTTGCGTGGACGAACATGGCCTGTTGCGCGATATCGAGCGCCTGATCAAGCGCCAGATCGAGCAGGTGCTGCTGCCCGGTTTCGAAGTCGATCCGAGCATCAAGGCCGAGCCGATCCAGAAGGGCCGGCAGCAGCAGCGTGGCGGTCAGCCGCGCGGCAACGGCCAGGGGAATGCCGGCAACGGTGGCGAGCGCCGCCAGCCGCGCGCCGCGCAAGGCGAGCGTCAGGAAGCGCCGCGCCAACCGCGTCCGGCACAGCCGGCGCGTGGCGAGGCCCGTAACGGCAACGCCGGAGGCAGTGGTAATGCGCCGCGTACCGGGCAGGGAGGTGGGCGCGGCAACGGCCACGCCAATAGCACCGCCAAGGGCACGGCCAAGGGCACGGCCAAGGGCAATGCGCAGGGCAATGCGCAGGGCAATGCGAACGCCAGGGGTGCGAACCCGCGTCCGCAGCAAGCGCGTCCGGCTCAGGACAACACTGCCGCGCCGCCCGCTCGCAATCGTCGGCCGGCCCCGCAGGCGGCCCTGCTCGGCGGTGGCCGCAAGCCCGCCCACTGATCGCATCCGTCATGAGCGAGCCGGATCGTCCCTCGTCGACCGATGAAGTCCCCTACGCGGGACTGACCCCCGAGTGCATCCTCGATGCGCTCGAGGCGGCGGGGTTCTATCCGGATGGGCGCCTGCTGGCGCTCAACAGCTACGAGAACCGCGTCTGGCAGGTGGGCATCGAGGATGCCGCGCCGGTCGTCGCCAAGTTTTATCGGCCGGGCCGCTGGACCGATGCGGCGATCCTTGAGGAACATGCATTCGTGCAGCAGCTGGCCGGTGCGGAAGTGCCTGCTGTGCCGGCCCTGGCGGCCAATAGCGGCGACCAGTCCGGCACCACGCTGTTCACACACGAGGGCTTCCGCTTCGCGGTGTTTCCACGTTGCGGGGGCCGCGAACCCGCGCTCGACAAGGCCGAAACCCGCACCTGGCTCGGGCGCTTCATCGGCCGTATTCACGCCATCGGCGCCACCGCGCCATACCAGGCGCGGCCCGCGCTGGATATCGATACTTTCGGCATTGCATCGCGCGACTATCTGCTCGCGCACGATTGCATTCCCGCCGACCTGCTGGCGCCCTGGCGTGCGGCGGCGGACCTCGCGCTGGACGGTGTGCGCCGCAGCTACGAGCGTGCCGGAGAGGTTCGCCTGTTGCGTCTGCATGGGGATTGCCATCGCGGCAATGTGTTGTGGATCGACGAAGAGGATGCACGCGGCCGGGGCACACCCGGGCCGCACTTCGTTGATTTCGATGACAGCCGCATGGGACCGGCCGTGCAGGATCTGTGGATGCTGCTGGAGGGAGACCGCGTGGCGATGCAGGACCAGTTGGCCGACATCGTGGCGGGTTACGAGGACTTCGCGGAATTCGATGCGAGGGAGCTCTGGCTGGTCGAGGCACTTCGCACGCTGCGCCTGTTGCACTACAGCGCGTGGCTGGCCAGCCGATGGCGCGATCCCGCCTTTCCGGCCGCGTTTCCGTGGTTCGGCACGGCGCGTTACTGGCAGGATCGCATTCTGGAGTTGCGCGAACAGATCGCGCTCATGGACGAGGCGCCGCTCTGGGCCTGACATCAGCCCGAAGCCGCGCCGTCATGGAACAGCTTGGCCCGAACGGGCCGGCCTTCAGCTTTTTTCCGGCTTGACCATGATTACCGGGCATCCGGCGTGCGCCAGCACGCGGCCCGCGACCGAACCAATCACCGCATCAAGGAACGAGCCACGTCCGTGGGTACCCATGACGATGGCGCCCGCATCGACCGACTTCGCGTAGGCCACGATCTTCTCCGGCGGGAATCCGTGCAGCGCGTGCTGCTCGAACGGTACCTTGGCCGCTGACAGGATTTCGCAGACCGATGCCATCGCCTTGCCGCTTTCTTCCTGGTGCCAGGCGTCGATGGTTTCCTTGCTGACGAATGCGCGTACCTGCCCGGTTACGTCGGGCGTGATATGGATGACGTGGACGGTGAAGCCGGTCTGCAGCAGTTTGCCGTCGGCAAGGAAGCGCGCTGCCGCGTCGCTGAAAGCGGAACCGTCGGTGGCAAGAACGATTTGGGGCATGTTTGGATCTCCTGAATTGAAGGGGGGCTGCAACTGCTAGCTTCCATCATGGCACGTGCCTGATGCGACACCTCTAACTTAGGTCAATTCCCGTTAAATTTTTTAAAGATTTCATGATTGTCATCTGCACTGGGAGCCTCTGCGGCCACAGATCTCCGGTGTCTGGTGTCGCGCGGAATTGGTGCAATCCGACGGAAACAAGTCTGCAACATCCGAAATGTCCGCATGATGGCCTGGAAGTTTCGAAGTGCATCGCTGGCGCCTTCCACATCCGGCGCATGACCGGACGACCTATGCTCTCCGCACGTTCGTTTCATCGGAGGAATCGTATGTCCAATGCGCTAGTAATCGACAATCATCCTGGTGTACGCGCGGCGGCCTCCGCCGCGCTGATGGAAAGCATGGGCTTCGAGGAAGTCCGCCTGGCCACAACTGCCACTGAAGCCTTGGAGGAACTGCGCACAAGACAGCGCCCCGACCTGGTAATGGTGGACCTGGATCTCGGCGATCTTCCGGGCGATGCCGTGGTGGAGGAGGTGGTGTCCCATCACCCGGCAACGCGCGTGCTGGTGCTGTCAGCCGCATCCGGCGCTGCCGAACGCGCGTTGCTCAGCGGCGCGCACGGGTATGTCGACAAGGGCAACGGCATCGGCGGTATCGAGCATGCCGTGCGCGCGGTCATGAGTGGCTATGCTGCATTTCCGCTGGCCCTGCTTACGACGATTCGCCGCGCGGCCAATGCGCCGGCCGATCCGATCTTGGTCTTGAGCCGACGCGAGCTGACCGTCATGCGCTTCCTCGCGGCCGGGCATTCCAATAAGGCGATCTCCGTGGTGCTCGGTATCAGCAACAAGACCGTGAGCTCGCACAAGGCCAGCATCATGACCAAGCTGGGGTTCCGTTCCCTGATCGATCTGGCCGAGTTTGCGCGGCGGCATCATCTGGCCTGCTGACGGGCGCCTGGGCGGTCGCGCGATCGGGTGGGCGTGCAGCGCCGGCCTCGGCTTATCCGGCATAATCCCAGCGATTCGCCGCCGCTGCAGCGGCGGCACCACACTGGACTGGGACTGGAATAGGCACATGAAGGCGCGCAAGGCGGGGAGGTCAGACAACGCTCGCGAGGCAACCGGCAACGACGCGGAAATGGGCGAGGGCTGTCCGCTGCACTGGTTCGATGCGGACCTTGGCGCGTTCGACGACCTGGAGCGGCGCGTTGCCGAGCATCCCGCGGACTTCTTTGCCGGCCAGGACTTCGATCCGGTTGGTGCCTGCGCGACGCGCGAGGCGTCCTTTGCCTCGGTCCAGATACCGGAAGATCCGACCGCGCCGCAGCAACACGCGGATCATCTGCTCAACGATGTGTTCCGGCATGTGATGCCCGTGGCGTCGCCAACGTTCGTCGGTCACATGACGTCGTCGCTGCCATCGTTCATGCCGTCGCTGGCCAAGATCGTGGCGGCGCTGAACCAGAACGTGGTCAAGCTTGAAACGTCGGGTGCATTGACGGGACTGGAGCGTCAGGTAATCGGGATGCTGCATCACCTGGTCTTTGCGCGGGACGACGCGTTCTACGCGCAATGGCTGCACAATGCCGAGCATTCTCTCGGAGCATTCTGCTCGGGCGGCACCACGGCCAATCTCACCGCGCTCTGGGCCAGCCGCAACAACACGCTGCGCGCGCGCGACGGCTTCGCGGGCATCAACCAGGCGGGGCTGGTAGCGGCGTTGCGGCACTACGGATACGCAGGGCTGGCGATCGTCGTGTCGGAGCGCGGCCATTATTCGCTGCGAAAGGCGGCGGATATCCTCGGTATCGGCCGCGAGAATCTGGTGCCGGTAGGCGTCGATGAAGACGGGCGGATGCGCGTCGACCTGTTGCGCGACACATTACGCGATCTTCAACAACGCAACATCCGGACAGTGGCGATTGTCGGTATCGCTGGCACCACTGAGACTGGTGCGGTGGACCCGCTCGATGCCATTGCCGATGTGGCGCAGGAGATCGGCTGCCACTTTCATGTGGACGCCGCGTGGGGGGGTGCCACACTGCTCTCCGCACGCGAGCGCGCGCGCTTTGCCGGGATCGAGCGCGCGGATTCGGTCGTCATCGACGCGCACAAGCAGTTCTATGTGCCGATGGGCGCCGGCATGGTGTTGTTCCGCGATCCGGCGTGGACGCAGGACATCATCCAGCACGCAAACTACATCGTGCGGAAGGGCTCGGTGGACCTGGGGCGCCATACGCTCGAAGGGTCCCGCGGTTCGGCGGCCGTCATGCTCTATGCGAACCTGCACCTGCTTGGCCGCAAGGGGCTGGCGAAGCTGATCGATACGGGCATCGACAACGCGAAGTACTTCGCGTCGTTGATCGAACAGCAGCCCGACTTCGAACTGGACAGCCGGCCGCAGCTTTGCATCCTCACCTATCGCTACGTGCCGGCGCCGGTGCGAGCGGCGTTGCTTTCGGCCTCGCCCGAACAGCGCGAACAACTGCTCGAGGCGCTCGACGCGCTGACCATCAACATCCAGGAAATGCAGCGCGACGCAGGCCGCTCGTTCGTGTCGCGGACGCAGTTGACGTCCTCCCAGTGGGGCGGGCGTCCGATCGCGGTGTTTCGTGTGGTGCTGGCGAATCCCGATACGACGCACGAGATCCTGCAGAGCCTTCTGGAAGAGCAGCGTGGGCTGGCAAAACAGAGTCCGATGCTGCCTGCGTTGATGGCGATGGTTGGCGGTTAAGAGGCGCGATCAACATGATTCTGGCGTCGTTGCGCAGCCTTGCCGTGCCACTTGTACTGTCTGCGGCCGCGCGTCTAGCCAGAACCGTTTCGCTTCATTTTGATAGCGCCTCCAAGGGAGTTCCGCCGTAGCCTGTGGCGGATGGGCGGCCGCCTTGCTGGTAATTCTCGTGGCCACCTGCTTGGCCTGACTGCCGCTGGTCAAGGGCGACCCGCGTGGCATTGCCCGCGCCCGCAAGTTGCCCAAGGCCACGATCCGGAACATGAAGCAGAACCTCGGCTTCGCCTTCGTCCGCCGCCCCGTTCCAACGAGCCAAAACAAAAAGCCGCAATCCCGTGAAGGATTGCGGCTTTTCAAATAGATGGTGGCGAATCAGGGACTCGAACCCCGGACCTGCGGATTATGATTCCGTCGCTCTAACCAACTGAGCTAATTCGCCAACGAAGACCGCAATTATACCTGTGCCTTTTAGGCTGTCAACACCTTTGTGACAACTTTCTGCAAGCCTCGGTGGCTGCCAAAAAAAACGGCAGGCGCAAGGCCTGCCTGGGAAGCGGAGACCAGCCTGCCGGCTGGCCATCCTGAGCGAAGGTTCACCGACTGGCGATCAGTCGTTCGCGTAGATATCCACGTCCTTGGTCTCGCGGACGAACAGCGCGCCCAGCACGAAGGTCATGGCCGCGATGATGATCGGGTACCAGAGGCCGTAGTAGATGTTGCCGTTCTGCGCCACCAGGGCGAAGGAGATCGTTGGCAGCAGGCCACCGAACCAGCCGTTGCCGATGTGATACGGCAGCGACATCGACGAATACCGGATGCGGGTCGGGAACATTTCCACCAGCATCGCGGCGATCGGGCCGTAGACCATGGTCACGTAGATCACCAGGATCACCAGGACCACCAGCACCATGATCGTGTTCATCTGCGCCGGGTCTGCCTTGGTCGGATAGCCGGCCGCGCTCATGGACTCGCTCACTTCCTTCTTGAACGCCGCGATCTGCTTCTTGCTGGCGTCGTCAAAGCTGTGGCCGCCGGTCACCGTGGCGTCGAAGGCCTTGATTTCCTTGTCGCCGATCTTCACCGAAGCCATCGTGCCGGCCGGGGCCTGCACCACTTCATAGCTGGCCGATGCCTGGGCCAACGTGCGCTTGACGATATCGCATGAGCTGCGGAAGTCGATTTCGCGAGCGATCGGGCTGCCCTGGAACGAGCAGGTCTTCGGATCGGCCGTGACCACGATCTGCGCGGTCTGCTGCGCACGTTCCAGCGCCGGGTTGGCGTAGTGGGTCATCGCCTTGAACAGCGGGAAGTAGGTCAGCACGGCCAGCGCGCAGCCCAGCATGATGATCCATTTGCGGCCGATCTTGTCCGACAGCGAGCCGAAGAAGATGAAGAACGGCGTACCAATCACCAGTGCGCCGGCGATCAGCAGGTTGGCCGTCTTGGCGTCCACCTTCAGCACTTGCGTCAGGAAGAACAGCGAGTAGAACTGGCCGGTGTACCAGACCACGGCCTGGCCGGCGGTCAGGCCTACCAGCGCCAGGATCACGATCTTCAGGTTGCGCCATTGACCGAATGCCTCGGTCAGCGGTGCCTTCGAGGTCTTGCCCTCGGCCTTCATCTTCTGGAAGGCCGGCGACTCGCTCATCGACAGGCGGATATACACGGACATGGCCAGCAGCAGGATCGAGACCAGGAACGGGATGCGCCAGCCCCACGTGTCGAACTGCGGGCCCGTGAGTTCACGGCACAGCAGAATGACGATCAGGGACAGGAACAGGCCCAGTGTGGCGGTGGTCTGGATCCAGGCGGTGTAGGCGCCGCGCTTGCCGTGCGGGGCGTGTTCAGCCACGTAGGTGGCCGCGCCGCCGTACTCGCCGCCGAGCGCCAGGCCCTGCAACATACGCAGTGCAATCAGGATGATCGGTGCTGCCCAGCCGATCGTGGCGTAGCCGGGCAATAGGCCGACGATGAATGTCGACAAGCCCATGATCAGGATTGTCACCAGGAAGGTGTACTTGCGGCCGATCATGTCGCCGAGACGGCCGAACACCAGTGCGCCGAACGGACGCACGATGAAGCCTGCCGCGAACGCCAGCAGGGCGAAGATAAATGCGGAAGTGGGGTCGAGGCCCGCGAAGAACTGCTTGGCGATCACCGCCGCCAGCGAACCGTATAGATAAAAGTCGTACCACTCGAACACCGTGCCGAGCGACGAGGCCAGAATGACCTTCTTTTCCTCGCGCGTCATCGGCGCATTGTGGGCTTTGCCGCCAGGCATTGCCACGTTTTGCGCGTTTGCCATTGTTGTCTCCTCCGTCTGTCGAAAGGGTCCCCGGTCTGGCCGTGTCTTGCGCTTGAGGTATCCGCGCGTGCCGGCCTCTGCACCGAAGCTGCAAAGGATTGTGGGAGGCGAAACTTACTGAGTTCTGACAGAGTTCCCGTAAAACGTGCCGGATTCGTCGGGGTATACGCTAGACGTTTCGAGGCTGTTTTCAGCGCGGTATTTGCTGCATTGCGTCGATCGGAAACCCGCAAACCGCCTGGCTTATGGGGCGCACGGGATTCTTGCTTTGCAGCATTGGCGCACGTCGCGCGGCATAGTCGTCGAATTGCCCCTTACGAGGGGTGCCGCGTGTTTGCGTCAGGATCGACCGGCTGCGTCAGGATCGACCGGCGGGATTGGTGGGTGGTGCGGGATGGGTCTCGGCGTCTGGCGTCTCGCTGTCGAGTTCGCGATCCACCCGATTCATGTGCCAGGCGTAGAGCGCGGCCATCGCTACATATACGATCAGCGCGCCCTGCGCGGCGGCCCAGAACGAGAAGGGCCAGCCGAAGAAGTCGAAACGCAGTTCGCGTGCGAACCAGCTGATGACGAACGTCACAACGAACCAGATCACCAGCAGCACGGCGATCCAGCGCAGATTGTGGCGCCAGGCAAGCCGCTCGCGCGGCGTCATGCGGTCGGGCGGGGCTTTCCTCATGTGTTGGTCTCTTCCGGCGGCGCGCGGCGCAGCGTCACGTGGAACCGGGCGCCGGCCAGGCGAGGCTCGGTCTGGTACACGTTGTCGTCGATGGATATTTCGCCGCCGTGCTGCTGCACGATCTCGCGCACGATGGCCAGCCCCAGTCCGCTGCCTTCGGTGTTGGTGCCGAGCACACGATAGAAACGCTCCATCACGCGTCCGCGCTCGCTCGGGGGGATGCCCGGCCCCGTGTCTTCCACATCGAGATACGCGAACGGTTCGAATGCATCGGCGATGACGCGTACCGTGGCATGCCCGCCGGGCGGCGTGTAGCGAATGGCGTTGTCGACGAGGTTGTTGAGCATCTCCGTCAGCATCACGCGATTGCCCGTGACCATCACGGGATGCTCGTCGCCTTCCAGGCCAAGGTCGATCTGCCGCGCCCATGCCTGGGGCAGCAGATCCTTGACCACGTCGCGCGCCAGGGCGGTCAGGTTCACCGGCGTCATGCCGCCTACCCCTGCCAGATTCTCCATGCGTGCCAGCGACAGCAACTGGGTGACCAGATGCGCGGTGCGCTTGGAGCTGCCGGCGATCTGCGCCAGCGACCGATGCAGTTCCTCCGGTGATTGCTCTCGCTGGGCCAGTTCCGCCTGCATACGCAGACCCGCGAGCGGTGTCTTCATCTGGTGTGCGGCATCGGCAATGAAGCGTTTCTGTGTCTGCACCGACTGCTCGAGTTGCGACAGCAAGTCGTTGAACGATGCTACCAGCGGCGTGATTTCCTGCGGCGCCGCGCGCTCGTCGATCGGGCTCGTGTCGCCGGGATTGCGCGCACGGATGCGCTGCTGGATCGCGGTCAGCGGTGCCAGCCCGCGCGTGAGGCCAAACCACACCAGCACCACCGCGAGCGGCAGGATCACGAACTGCGGCAGGATGACGCCCTTGATGATTTCATTGGCCAGCCGCGCGCGCTTGTCCAGCGTCTCGGCCACCTGCACCAGCACGGGCTGGGCGCCGCTGATGTTTTTCAGTTCAACGTAGGTATAGGCGACACGCACATCGTTGCCGGCCACGCGATCGTCGCGCAGCGATACCAGCCCGGCATGTCCCTCTTCGTCCTCGGACGGAAGCGGCAGGTCGTGATCGCCGGCCACGTACTCGCCGTGCTTGCCTACCACCTGGTAGTAGATATTGTCGGTCTCGTCGGCGCGCAGGATTTCCCGCGCGGACAGTGGAAGCTGCAGCGTGACGCGGCCGTTGACCTCGCGCACCTGCTGCGACAGCACGATGGCGCTTGCTTCGAGCGCGCGGTCGAACGGCCCGTTTGCAATCGACTTGGCGACGAGGTATGTGACGGCGATGCTCATCGGCCAGAGCAGCAGAAGCGGTGCCAGCATCCAGTCGAGAATCTCGCCAAACAGCGAGCGGGGCGCAGGGTGCGCCGAGGTTTCCTCGAGGTGTGGCAGGGCGTCGGCCAGCGCCTGGTCTTCGGCCGCGGCATCGGCCAGCGTGGGCCGGGTGGGGTCCGTCGCGCGTGCGGGGCCCGCGGCGGAACGGCGTCGCCACGGCAGTCGCAGCAGGCTCATGCGCGATCAGCCCCCGTGGTGTCAGCCATGCGCGGCCACGGCCGGCTGGTATTTCTCGAGGCAGTAGCCCAGCCCGCGCACCGTGGCGATGCGGATGCCGCCAACCTCGATCTTTTTGCGCAGGCGGTGTACATACACCTCGATTGCGTTATTGCTGACTTCCTCGCCCCATTCGCACAGGTGATCGACGAGCTGCTCCTTCGATACGAGCCGCCCGCTGCGCGTGAGCAGGATTTCGAGCAGACCGACCTCTCGCGCGGAGAGATCCAGCATCTGTTCATTGAGATAGGCGATGCGGCCGACCTGATCGAACGCGAGCGGCCCGTGGCGCATCAGCGTGGCGCCACCGCCCGCGCCACGGCGCACCAGCGCGCGCACCCGGGCCTCGAGTTCGGACAGCGCGAACGGCTTGGCCATGTAGTCGTCGGCGCCGAGGTCCAGCCCCTTCACGCGTTCGTCGACGCTGTCGGCTGCAGTCAGAATCAGCACGGGCACCATGGCGCTGCGCGCGCGCAGCCGCTTGAGTACCTCGAGCCCCGACATGCGGGGCAGGCCGAGATCGAGGATCAGCAGGTCGAACGACTGTGTGGACAGGGCCGAATCGGCTTCCACGCCATTCGCAACGTGATCGACGGCATAGCCGGACTGGCGCAGCGAGCGCGTCAGCCCGTCTGCCAGCACATCGTCATCTTCGGCGATAAGAATCCGCATGATTGTCTCCACCTCGTGGCCGGCCACAGCCGGCCGCCGGCCGCGGTGCCGGTGGGGCTTGCCAAGCATACTGTTTTTTTATACAGTACCCGACATTCCGGGCGAGCTACCATGAAAGGTGATCGCACCATGCCGGGTTGGGCGTCGTGGCCTGGAGAATCCATCCCGGAAAAGGGCTTTGGGTTCAGGGCGTCGCGCCGTATGCGGCCTATTTATACACCATTGACTGAAGGACGACCATGGACGACAAGAAGGCCGGCGCCGGCGTGAGCGCTGAGAAGCAGAAGGCGCTTGCCGCCGCGCTCTCCCAGATTGAGAAGCAGTTTGGCAAGGGCTCGATCATGCGCCTGGGCGATGGCGAAATCGAACAGGACATCCAGGTAGTGTCCACCGGCTCGCTGGGGCTGGACATCGCGCTGGGCGTGGGTGGCCTGCCGCGCGGCCGCGTGGTCGAGATCTACGGTCCGGAATCGTCCGGCAAGACCACGCTGACGCTGCAGGTGGTGGCCGAAATGCAGAAGCTGGGCGGCACCTGCGCGTTCATCGACGCCGAGCACGCCCTGGATGTCCAATATGCTGGCAAGCTCGGCGTGGACGTCGGCAATCTGCTGATCTCCCAGCCCGATACCGGCGAGCAGGCCCTGGAAATCACCGACGCGCTGGTGCGCTCGGGTTCGATCGACCTGATCGTGATCGACTCGGTGGCCGCTCTGGTGCCAAAGGCAGAAATCGAGGGCGAAATGGGCGATTCGCTGCCCGGCCTGCAGGCCCGCCTGATGAGCCAGGCGCTGCGCAAGCTGACCGGCACGATCAAGCGCACGAACTGCCTGGTGATCTTCATCAACCAGATCCGTATGAAGATCGGTGTGATGTTTGGTTCTCCCGAAACCACCACCGGCGGTAACGCGCTGAAGTTCTACGCCTCGGTGCGCCTGGACATCCGCCGTATCGGCTCGATCAAGAAGGGCGACGAAGTCGTCGGCAACGAGACCAAGGTCAAGGTGGTCAAGAACAAGGTGTCACCTCCGTTCCGCGAGGCGTTCTTCGACATCCTCTATGGCCAGGGCATCTCGCGCCAGGGTGAAATCATCGACCTGGGCGTGGACGCCAAGATCGTTGAGAAGGCCGGCGCCTGGTACAGCTACAACGGCGAGAAGATCGGCCAGGGCAAGGACAACGCACGCGAGTATCTGCGCGAGAACCCGGACATCGCCGACGAGATCGAGAACAAGGTGCGTCTGGCGCTGGGCGTGGCGCCGCTGAACACCGTGGCGGGCGCGCCAGCAGAGGTCGAAGGCTGAGCCTGACGTCGCTGCTTGACGAAAGCCGTCGCATACTTGTGCGGCGGCTTTTTTGTTTTCACCCCGGTTTCCCGTATCGCGCAGCGCCGACTGCCGGCTTCCTCGTTATCAGCCGAATGCCCCGTCCCCCCCTCTCACTGAAAGCCCGTGCCGTCGGCTACCTTTCCCGTCGGGAGCACAGCCGGGCCGAACTCGCGCGCAAGCTGGCGCCTCATGCCGAGTCGGCCGAGGAGGTGGAGGCTCTGCTCGATGTGCTCGAACGCGACAACTGGCTGTCCAATGAGCGGTTCGTCGATAGCCTTGTTCACCGCCGGGCCAGTCGTTACGGCGCGGCGCGTGTACTGCAGGAAGCCAAGACGCACCAACTCGGCAATGATCAGCTACGCGATCTGCAGGACCGCCTGCGCGATTCCGAGCTGGATCGCGCACGCGAAGTTTGGCGCAAGCGTTTCGGTGTTCCGCCGGACTCGCCGGAGGCCCGCGCCAAGCAAATCCGGTTCATGATGGCGCGCGGATTTTCCCGATCGGTGGTGGGCAAGATCATCCGCGGGGCCGAGGACGAAGGCATGGACGACTTGGGGGAATGACGAGGTATGCGGGCAGCCGCATACCTGTGTACGCATGAGGGGTATTCGTGAGAAGTCGGCGTAGTCGTCGTACCACTGATGCATCGCAGCGAGGGGTCACGCGGACACCGGCCAGGCGTTGCGCAGGTTGGGTTTGCCGGGATCGTCGCTGCAACAATTGCGTGCGGACAGTTCGTTGCGCAGGATGTATCCGGTCAAAGCAGCGCGGCATGTTAAACTCCACGAGTTCAGCGGCCCAAATGGCCGTCCATGGTGGTCTTACCCATGGACCAAGCCGTTTGCCGTGATGAATTGCCCCCGATCCGCCACTTTCAGTCTGCCGCGTCAGCCCCTGGTGTCATGCCGCTTTCCCCGCCAGCCAACCGAGTCCTGCGTCACCGTCGTGCCATCACGGCCGAGGCCTATTTGCGGGACGATGGCCTATGGGACATCGAAGCGCGCCTGACCGACACCAAGCCCCGCGACATCGAACTGGCGGGCGGCCGGATTCGCCCTGAAGGCCAGCCGCTGCACGATCTGTGGCTGCGCGTCACGATTGATCTGCGCATGAACGTCGTCGATGCGGAGGCATGCTCTGACTGGGTGCCTTATCCGACGCATTGCGATCTCATCGGTCCCGCCTACCGCAAGCTGATCGGTCTGAACCTGTCAAAGGGGTTCCGCAAGGCAGTTCGTGAGCGTCTGGGCAGCGTTGCCGGTTGCACCCATCTGACCGAACTGGCCGGCGTGCTGCCGACTGCGGCCATTCAAGCCTTCGCGGGCGATGTGTTCAATATCCGCGATGGCGTGCAAGACATCGATCCCGAACCCCCCATGCAGCTCCATGGATGCCACGCGCTCCATTTCGAGGGCGAGGTGGTTCGTCAGTTTTACCCGCGCTGGTATGGTCACCAGCCGAAACCGAAAGCCGGCGCTGCGGCGTCGTCCCCCCAGACCGCGTCACGCGCCGATGCCCCCGCATCAGGTGGCGAAGACACCCTGGCCCACCGGCCCAACGGTACGTCGGGCTGACTGTCACGGTCGGCCCCAGGAAAAGGCGAGAGCCCTTCGTCTCCTATCATTTTTCCCATCCCTTTACGCCTACCCGAAAGGAAACACGCATGAATATCCATGAGTATCAAGGCAAGGAAATCCTGCGCAAATACAATGTGCCGGTTCCGCGCGGCATCCCTGCTTTCTCGGTTGAAGAAGCCCTGAAGGCGGCTGAACAGCTCGGCGGCCCGGTGTGGGTCGTCAAGGCGCAGATCCACGCAGGCGGCCGCGGCAAGGGCGGCGGCGTGAAGGTGGCCAAGAGCATCGACGAGGTGAAGACCTACGCCACCAACATTCTCGGCATGACGCTGGTGACGCACCAGACCGGCCCGGAAGGCAAGAAGGTCAATCGCCTGCTGATCGAAGAAGGCGCTGACATCAAGAAGGAACTCTACGTTTCGCTGGTGGTGGACCGCGTGTCGCAGAAGGTGGCCCTGATGGCCTCGAGCGAAGGCGGCATGGACATCGAGGAAGTCGCTGCCCACACCCCGGAAAAGATCCACACGCTGATCATCGAACCGTCGGAAGGCCTGAAGGATTCGGACGCTGACGACATCGCCCGCAAGATCGGCGTGCCCGACGCCAGCGTTCCCCAGGCTCGCCAGGCCCTGCAAGGCCTGTACAAGGCATTCTGGGACACCGACGCCTCGCTGGCCGAAATCAACCCGCTGATCCTGACCGGCGACGGCAAGGTCGTTGCCCTGGACGCCAAGTTCAACTTCGACTCGAACGCGCTGTTCCGTCACCCGGAAATCGTCGCGTACCGTGACCTGGACGAAGAAGACGCCAACGAAATCGAGGCCTCGAAGTTCGATCTGGCCTACATCTCGCTGGACGGCAACATCGGCTGCCTGGTGAACGGCGCTGGCCTGGCCATGGCCACGATGGACACCATCAAGCTGTTCGGTGGCGAGCCGGCCAACTTCCTCGACGTGGGTGGCGGCGCCACCACCGAGAAGGTGACCGAAGCCTTCAAGCTGATGCTGAAGAACCCGAACGTGCAGGCCATCCTGGTCAACATCTTCGGCGGCATCATGCGTTGCGACGTGATCGCCGAAGGCGTGATCACCGCTTCGAAGGCCGTGCAGCTTGGCGTGCCGCTGGTCGTCCGCATGAAGGGCACGAACGAAGAGCTGGGCCGCAAGATGCTGGCTGATTCCGGTCTGCCGATCATCTCGGCCGACACGATGGAAGAAGCCGCCCAGAAGGTCGTGGCCGCCGTCGCTGGCAAGTAAGGACAACTTTCGTTGCCGCCTGGCCGCAGCCGGGCGGGGCGACTAAAAGGACTAGCAAATGAGCATTCTGATCAACAAGGACACCAAGGTCATCACCCAGGGCATCACCGGCAAGACGGGCCAGTTCCACACCCGCGGCTGCCGTGACTATGCCAATGGCAAGAACTGCTTCGTGGCAGGCGTGAACCCGAAGAAGGCCGGTGAAGATTTCGAAGGCATTCCCATCTACGCAAGCGTCAAGGATGCCAAGGAACAAACCGGCGCGACCGTGTCGGTGATCTACGTGCCGCCCGCAGGCGCCGCTGCCGCCATCTGGGAAGCCGTTGATGCCGATCTGGACCTGGTGGTCTGCATCACCGAAGGCATCCCCGTCCGCGACATGATGGAAGTCAAGGACAAGATGCGTCGCCAGAACAAGAAGACGCTGCTGCTCGGACCGAACTGCCCGGGCCTGATCACGCCGGACGAGATCAAGATCGGCATCATGCCGGGTCACATCCACCGCAAGGGCCGCATCGGCGTGGTGTCGCGCTCGGGCACGCTGACGTATGAAGCCGTGGGCCAGCTGACCGCGCTGGGCCTGGGCCAGTCGTCGGCCGTCGGTATCGGTGGCGATCCGATCAACGGTCTGAAGCACATCGACGTGATGAAGATGTTCAACGACGATCCGGAAACGGACGCCGTGGTCATGATCGGTGAGATCGGTGGTCCGGACGAAGCCAACGCGGCTTACTGGATCAAGGAAAACATGAAGAAGCCGGTGGTTGGCTTCATCGCTGGCGTGACCGCGCCTCCGGGCAAGCGCATGGGCCACGCTGGCGCGCTGATCTCGGGCGGTGCCGACACTGCCCAGGCCAAGCTGGAAATCATGGAAGCCTGCGGTATCAAGGTCACCAAGAACCCGTCGGAAATGGGCCGCCTGCTGAAGGCAATGCTGTAAGGCATTCCCACCGATGTCGCTTGTGTGTGCTCTTAATGGCACGTGCAGAGCGATTGCCGTACCTGCGGCGCATGCCGGCTCCTGCCGGAGCGCATCGCCGCAATCGTTGCCCCCGCCTCAGAAGCGGGGGCAATGTCATTCTTGCGACGCAAAATCCTAGGGTATATCCCGAGGCTGTTGCAGCGCGGATTGAAACCGAATCGAAAGGTTCGTACGATAAATCTCCATGTCTGGTAATTCAGACATCCAAAAGTTCGCAGTGGGAGCCCCTGCGGACCTGGAATAACTTAGAAATCGAGGAAGGAGTCTTGCCGTGGAATTGTTGTCCAGCAGCGCATTCTGGATTGCGCTGGGATCGATCATCCTGACCAACATCGTCCTGTCGGGCGACAACGCAGTCGTGATCGCGCTCGCATCCCGCAATCTGCCCCCTGCCCAGCAGAAGAAGGCCATTTTCTGGGGTAGTGCCGCCGCCATCATCATGCGGGTGGTTCTGACCGTGGCCGCAGTCAAGCTGCTGAGCCTGCCGTACCTGAAGATCGTGGGTGCCTTGCTGCTGGTCTATATCGGCGTGCAACTGCTGACCGGCGACGACGATGAAGAAGGCCATGACGCCAAGGACAATATCTGGGCTGCCATCCGCACCATCCTGATCGCCGACCTGGTGATGTCGCTGGACAACGTGGTGGCCGTGGCCGCAGCCGCGCAGAAGGGTCCCGAAGGCAGCCAGCTGATGCTGCTGGTGCTGGGTCTGGGCCTGTCGATTCCGCTGATCGTCTTCGGCAGCACGATCCTGCTTAAGGTGATGGAGCGCTTCCCGATCATCATCGTGCTGGGTGCCGCGCTGCTGGGCTATCTGGCTGGCGAAATGCTCGTCAGCGACCCGGTGGATGCCGAGTGGTTCCAGGTACACGTGCCGCATGCGCACCTGGTGTTCGGCGTCGTGGGCGCCGTGCTGGTGGTCATGCTCGGCAAGCTGCTGCGTCGCCGTTCCGCACAGACGGCCTGATCGCAAGCCATATCGCGAGCCTGACACGGGCGACCCTCACGGGGTCGCCCGTTTTGTTTTGTAGGGAGCGTACTGGCTCCAGCAGGCTTGTCTCGCGCTTTCGCCAGTGAAAGCGCGGTTGGAGCGGTTGAAGCGTTTGGACAAGGGGCGCCGCAAGTGTCCCCAGTGGCTACGACGCAACACCCGTCTTGCAGCATCCACACCACGCACTCCTGTGGTTTTCCAAACAATTCCCACAGCGCTGTCAGATTTGTCCGAGGTCATTGAGACCTCGCGGTTTCGCTCGCGATCATGGCCCCGTGCGCATCGCGGATTGCGGGCGCACCCGCACTTTTCCAATCGCACAACACAAATGAAAAGGGGTCAACATGACGCGTCAAATCAAGGTTGTTTTCCTGCGCGAACAACGCCGCGCATTGGAGCGAAAGAATCGTCGAGGCTTCACGCTGATCGAACTGATGATCGTTGTCGCGATCATCGGCATTCTTGCCGGCGTCGCCATCCCGCAGTACCAGGACTACATCGCGCGGTCCCAGTTTGCCGAAGGCATGAGCCTGGCCTCCGGGCAGAAAGCCGGCGTGATCGAATCGTTCGCGGCGGCTGGCGCCTGCCCGAACAATGCGAGCGCGGCCGTCGATGGCGTGCCCGTGGCCTCGGCGATCAAGGGGAGCTATGTACAGAGCGTCACCACGGGTGGCACGGCTTCCAATGCTGGCGGCTGCACGATCATCGCCAAGTTCAAGGACGAAGGTATTACCAGGGGCCTGCTCGGCAAGCAGGTGACGTTGACTATGGGTAATGCAGACGGCGGATCGGTGACGTGGCAGTGCGAGTCTTCGGCGGACAAGCGGTACGTGCCGCAGGCCTGCGCGAAAGCGAGTGAGTCGGGTAAGACAACTACGACGACCACGGGCTGAGGTAGCTAGCATTACGTCCCGCGCCGGGATGCCGATGGCATGGATCGGAGGCATCTGATCCGCGTATCGGCAACGGGCGAGGCATCGCACAATTGTGCCTTTTCGTCGCACATACCAGCGATTGCGACGTTCCTCCGCGACTTGTGCAACGTCAATTTCTACGCGACCAACTCCCTGGAAGATGCCTCGGGCCGGGCGGCACTCAAGCCGTCCCGGCCAGATGCCAACAACAACTTCCCAGGGGGTCATATGCAATACCGGGTCTCATCCCAACGTTCGCAAGCGCGTGCACGGCGCCAGGCAGGCTTCACACTGATCGAACTGATGATCGTCGTCGCGATCGTCGGCATTCTTGCGGTGATCGCGGTTCCGCAGTATCAGGACTACGTGGCCAGGGCGCAGTTTGCCGAGGGCCTCACGCTAGCTTCGGCGCAGAAGGCGGCGGTCGTCGAATCGTTTTCGCAGCGTGGTTTCTGCCCGAGCAATTCTTATAGTGAGTACGACGGTATTCCCGTGTCTGGGCACATATCCGGCTCATATGTTCAGTCTGTAATAGTAGGCGGATCTGCGACGGAGGGCGGGGTTGGTTGCACGATCACGGCAACCTTCCGGACTGAGAACGTCTCGCCGGGGCTCAGCGGAAAAACGCTAACACTGACGATGTTTGGCGGCAGTAGCGGCTCCATCGCGTGGCTTTGTAAGTCCGATGCCGAGAATCGATACATTCCTCGATCCTGTACTTAATTAATCCGGGGGCGGTCTAGGCCGACTGCCTGGGACGAATGTAGTGTTGGCCTGTAGTACGCGAGCGCGTGGCCCATCCGCTGGTTCGAAGAACACCTTGGTGCAGGCGCCTGGTCCTACCGCGCTGCGGGGGCTCATACCTCCAAGTCATCGCCGATCTACGTCACCGATCTTTCGGCACCCCCACTGTGCCGCGCTATCATGTCGCCTTTGCCCCTGATTGCGCGCGAATGCCGGCACCTCGAGCTACGCTTCCCGCGACGGCGATCGTCGTCGCATTTACCTTGCCCCTGCTGGTTTCGAAGCACACGCTGCCGCTTGCCACGTTCTATGGCGAGTGGACGGCCGGATTGCTTGGCGTATTCCTGATCATCGCCCTGGCGCTGAGGCCAAGCCAGTCGGGCTCGAGAGCGTCCAGGTCGTTCCCGTGGATCATGCTGCTGCCGATCTGGTTGATTGTCACGACTGTCGCGCAAGCCGTCACGGGTATGGTCGATGTCACCGGCAGCCGTCAACTCACGCAAATCGTGCTGGCGCTGGGCGCGGCGCTGATGTTGGCCGCATGGCGTGCCAGCCAGTCGATGTCGACCGACGAGCGCGCGAGTATTGTCGATTCGCTCGCGATCGCCTTCATGATTGCGGGGCTCCTCGGCACGCTGGCGCAATGGGTGCAAGTCTTCCATCTGGAAGACCAAGCGTTCAACCTCGTATCTGAATATTTCTACGACAACAACCGCCGCCTCTGGGGCAATCTGAACCAGCCGAATCATCAGGCCACGATTCAGGGCCTGGCACTGGTGGCTTCGGTGTGGCTCGCCACGCGTGGGTGGCTGCGGTTTCCGGGCTGGCTCGTCGCGGTGCTGCTGCTGGAAAGCGGCATCGTGTTGAGCGGGTCGCGCACGGGCGTGCTGCATATCGGATTGGCTGCGCTGTACGCGCTGATCGCCGCGCATCTGGCACGGGGCACACCTCGCGGCACGGATCCGATGCATCGCGCGCCGGGGCTGATTGTCGCGGCAGTGCTGATGGTCGTCGGCATCGTGGTGCTCCAGCCAGCCATCAAGCACGCTGGTCAGTTGTTCGACTGGCGGCTGTTCGACACCGTCGCGCAACTCCAGTCCGGTGATCAGGTTTCCGCCCGCGGCGCCTTGTGGGCACATGCCTGGGCGATGTTCCGCGCGCATCCACTGCTTGGGGTTGGCTATGGCGAGTTCGGCTGGGCCCAGTTCCAGCAGATGGCCGAGGTTGGCAAAACGGCCGAGATGTCGCTGCATGCGCATAACGCAGTACTCGATCTGCTGGCCAAGACGGGTCTGGTCGGTACGATCGGCGTGGCGCTGGTACTGGTAGGGTGGCTCTGGCGCGTGGTGCGCGATCGGATCTGGGCAGCTTCGTCGAGCGAGCGCGCCATGGCCGTGCCGATGCTGTTCTGGCTGGCGATGTATGGGGCGCACTCGATGCTCGAGTATCCGCTGCACTACCTGTACTTCTTCCTGCCGTTCTGTTTCCTGCTGGCGTGGCTGGAGCCGTCCGGCTTTGGCAAGCGCTTGCCGCGTGCCGTTCCGGCGATAGCGTGTGTGTTGTTCATCGTTGTGTCCGCCTTCTTGCTTGTGACGCTCTGGCAGGACTACAAGCGTGTCGAGGCACGCGAGTATGCGCATGAAGATAAGCGGGATAGCCTGCCGATGCCCAGGCTCTGGTTCCGCCAGCACGCGGCATCGGACACCGTCGAGCACGCCAGGATCACGCCGGACAATGCTGCCAGCTTGCTGCCGGCGCATATGGCCGCATTGCATCTGCTGCCAACGCCGAACCTCATCGGGCGCACCGCCTGGTTGCTCGCGTTGACCGGTGATCAGGCGAAAGCACGCCAGTGGGTGGAGCGCTTGCCGTACTACTTTCAGGGCGACGAGGCGACGATCTTAGAGATGCTCTCACGCGACTGCGACGCGTTAGGCGCCGACCGCAGGCCCCGCGAGTTCTGCGCCTGGGCGCGCCTGCGCGCCCGGCGCGGTTGAAGCGCGTTCGCGCCGGCAGTATTCAGCGAACGTAGCCAGGCGGCGGAGGCGGCGGATAGTAAGGCTGGTAGTTTGCCGGAGGCATCGGCTCGTGCGCGGGCCCGGGCGGCGGTGCTGACACCATCTGCCCGTACACCGGTACGCGATTGCCGGTCGCGTACATGCACTGGACGTATGCGGCGTCGTACTGGCGCTGCGTGCCGTAGGCGGAGTTATAGGCGGCACCAGTGCCAACGGCCGCGCCCGTCAACATGCCGGCGCCCGCACCCACGGCCGCGCCGCTGCCGCCACCGAATGCCGCGCCGGCTGCGGCGCCGAGCGCCGTACCGACCACCGTGCTCCCAACCGCTGCTGCGTTTGCGTTCTGCTGAGCCGTGGTTCCGCCGATCTGTTGGAAGGCGAATTGGCGGCAGTTGTAGTCGTCACCGCGGAACTGGTCGAACGTCTTGTTGGAGCCTGGCAACGCCATCACCGTAGGCCCGGATGGCATCACCGCGCAGGCTCCCAGGCCCAGCGAGGCTGTCGTGGCCAGGGTCAGCAAGCTCAGGGTACGCAAGTTCATGAAGACACTCCGGGGTTAGAGGGATTCGAAGATGACGGCTGCTGAGGCGGCACGCGTTGCCATCCTCCGGGGCAATCCTTGACGTAGGGGTAATAGCCCTCCGGCCGGCTGCAGTGGTACCACCACGCATTGGCGTCGCCGGGCGCGCCGTGGTTGCTCACGTTGCCCTGTTCGACGTATTGCGGAGGCTCGGAAGGGGCGACTGCTGCGGCGGGCGGATAGTAAGGCGGGTAGTAGCCGGGATAGTAGTAAGGACCATAGGGCGCATACCAGCCGGGGCCCCAGCCCCATCCAGGACCCCAGCCCCAGCCCCAACCCGGTCCGACGACGACGCCGACACCAACATGCGCGTGTCCGCCGCCACCGCCATGTCCACCGCCGTGCGCCTGCGCGGACGTGCTGACGAATGCCAATGCCGCCGCTGCCACCAGCGCTATCTGGCAAAGCTTGCGCCCGTTCATGATGTACCCCCTGCCTGGCCTGTCTCGCTGTTAACGCATCTTGTCCTGATCTCGCGTACCGAGGCCAGCGGCGCGCGTCAATCCAATTACATTGAATAGCAATTTGCCTCAGGCAGGGGTGGCCCGGGTCATTCCGAAATGTGGCGTTACCTTTATTACGGGCGGGATATGCGGTGACAGGTACGTGGCGGTTCGGTGTCGTGAATCACGATACGTCCACGGTACGTCATGGGTGCCGGCTAATGTGGACAAGAAAAAGCCAGGGACGTTGCCCTGGCCTGGTATTCCGGCGCCCATCTCGCCACCTGTGAAGACGCCTTTCAGGCGCCGTCGGTGAATGCGTCTCGCTTGTCAATAGTGCTCGAGCCATCGCTGAACACATCACGTGTGCCAAGCACGCTTGCCCCATCGGTATAGACGTCAAAGCGGGTGGCCTTGGCGCCATCGGTGTACGGATCTGGCGTCCTCGCGCCATCCAGGTACATATCTCTCGGACCATTACCGGCGTGGGCCATGCCGGCACCTAGCGCGGCACAAGCGGCCGCTAGCATCAGGAGTGTCTTCACTTTTCCACCTCCCCTCAGGTGGCTGTTGTCCCCGGCGTTAAAGCGTTCGTTCCAATATAGGCGCGACGGTAGTGGGGGTCGAATGCAGTTACGACATTAATGTCATATGCGATATTTCGGTGGGACATAAGCGGCGTCGGTGACCGGGAACGCGAAGCCCGGCTACGCAGCCGAGTCGTTACGCGCCTCCCGCCACCCAATCCCCCGATTTGCCGCCGTGCTTTTCCAGCAGCTTCACGTTGCCCATCACCATGCCCCGGTCCACCGCCTTGCACATGTCGTAGATGGTCAGCAGGGCCACCTGCACGTCTTTATAAATCAACGACTTAGGGTGGGTTGACGTGGCAACTTCACTCGGTTTTTCCAACGCCGGTTGGACAAAATTTGGACAAGCTGAAAGCGCCTCGTCCGGGGCGGACTGTAGCGAATTCTAGGAGCGAGTTCAAGGGAAGCTGAGGGTCAACATACGTGTTTCATGCGCTCCTCTGGGGGACGTGGAAGCTTGGGCATAATGTATAGCGCAGCGTACTCAAACCATCTAGAAGCCAAAAATGAAGACCGTCCAATTTCCCCCATCAACCAATCAGAGGCAGGACGCAAGCGCAGTTCAGTGTGAGTCGAGCATCGTGGTTGTAGGCGCGAACGGCGCAGGGAAGACGCGTCTCGGTACTTGGATAGAGTTCTCAGGCCCCGACCAACGGAGGGTCCATCGGGTTCCCGCCTGGCGTGATTGATGATGGCGCTGAGGATTGCCAGCTCTCGGGTAACGGTGGACTTGGAGACCTCACCAAGCCGCTTATCTCGATGCTCAGCTACAACCTTGGGGCTGAGGGTGGACATGCTGTACTCAGCCAGCCGGGACCGCTGCAAGGCACGCAATCTGATTACTTCGGTGTCGTGCCCTTTGTGCAGCGGGGAGACCTCCTCGATGTACCGCCCAATGACCTCCGCTAAGGTGGCCCGCTCGGCCTCCTGGCGGCTGACATGCACGCCACGGTCCATCTCGGACTCTATGGTGCGAGCCCAGCGTTCTGCCGCTCCCTTGGTTTCAAACGTGCCGACTTCAGCAGGGAAACCTTTGCGGGAAACCCGAGCCTGCCACACGTTACCTCTACGCCTAATTGATGCCATCGTTTGACCTCACTTGGACAAACGTTGGACAAACCGAAGTGAATGTGTCTATTGAGGCCCTTGCAGGGTTGACCTTCCGGGCCTCACGTTACCTAGCAGGTTGGCAAGATTGGGCTGCATTTGGCTAAGATTTCCCTTTGAAATCAAGCGCCCGCCACCCAATCCCCCGACTTGCCGCCGTGCTTTTCCAGCAGCTTCACGTTCCCCATCACCATGCCCCGGTCCACGGCCTTGCACATGTCGTAGATGGTCAGCAGGGCCACCTGCACGCCGGTCAGCGCTTCCATTTCCACGCCGGTCTGGCCGTGGGTCTCGGTGCGGACGATGCAGGCGATTGTCGAACTCGGTTCGTCGAGTGCGAAGTCGACCGCCACCTTGGTCAGGCCAATCGGATGGCAGAGCGGGATCAGGTCGGCGGTTCGCTTGGTGGCCATGATCGCCGCCACGCGGGCGATGCCGAGCACGTCGCCTTTCTTGGCGCTGCCGTCGCGCACCAGCGCGAAGGTCGCGGGCAGCATCGTGATCGTGCCGGTTGCCACGGCGACGCGATGGGTGTTGGCCTTGTTGCCGACGTCGACCATATGGGCTTGTCCGGCGTTGTCGAAATGTGTGAGCTGGCTCATGGCGAAACAGGAGGAAATGTGTGCTGGGGCTTGCCCGATGGGAACGTCATCCGCAGGCCGCTATCATAGCAACATGCCCAAGACCCTCCGGCCTTTCCGCCTGTCAGCCCGGCCGAGTGCTCGCCCACTCGCAGCCGCCGCGCCAGCCTCGCGCGCATCACATATGACGCGTGCGCTGGCCGCCGTGCTGGTGCTGACAATGGCTGCTCCGGCGTGGCCTCAGGGCGTGCAGGGAACGGGCGCAAAGCCGGCAGGCACGACGAGTATTGCCCCAGCCGCGCCACCCCCTCCAAGCGACGCCAGCGATCAGGTCTACGACAACCTCAACCGGAGCGTGCGGGCCGGCCAGAAGTCCGAATTCGGGCTGCGCAGCGCCAACACGGTGGTGGAGAGTTCAGGCAATCAGTTGCCCGATCTTGGTGATCCGTCGACGGCTTCGCTGTCGCCGGATATGGAGAAGCGCCTCGGCGACCGGATCATGCGCGACATCCGCCGGGATCCCGACTATGTCTCCGACCCGCTTATGAACGACTACCTGAATGCGCTTGGTTACAGGCTCGTCCAGGCGGCCCGCCGGCAGAACATCTCGGGCTCGAACGGTTCGGGCACCTTTGCCACCGGCTTCGAGCTGTTTGGCGTGCGGGATCGCTCGATCAACGCCTTTGCCATGCCGGGCGGCTACATCGGCGTGCATACCGGGCTGCTGGTGCAGTCGGAGACCGAATCCGAACTGGCGTCGGTGCTGGGGCACGAAATCGGCCACGTGATGCAGCGGCACATTGCGCGCGGCATCACCAATCAGAACCAGTCGATGTGGATCGCGTTGGCCTCGATGGTGCTGGCCGGCCTGGCCGCCACCAAGAGCGGCGATGCCGCGGCGGCGCTGGCGATGGGCGGGCAGGGCGCGGCCGTCGCGAACCAGCTTTCGTTTTCGCGCGGCGCCGAGCGCGAGGCTGACCGCGTTGGCTTCCAGATCATGACGGCGGCGGGATTCGATCCCCAGGGGATGCCCGACTTCTTTCAGCGTCTGCAACGCGTGATGGGCATTTCGGACAATTCCGTGCCGGCCTATGTGCGTACCCACCCGCTGACTTCCGAACGTATCGCCGACATGCAGGACCGCGTGAGTCACGTGCCCCCGCACAAGATTCCGAACACGCCCGAGTACGAGTTCGCCCGCGCGCGGGCACGCGTGATTCAGGAGCCCACACCGAACGATGTGCGCAACGTGCTGGCCGTCTTCCAGGCCCAGGTGAACAGCAACACGTCCGCGGTGCGACTGCCGGCGGTCTACTACGGCATCGCCTTCGCCAATCAGCGGCTGGGCCGTTTTGCCGATGCCGAGAAGGCGCTTGCGGAGGCGCGTCGCCTCTACGGAAATATCCCGGGTGCGACGTCGGGCAGTCCGATGCTGGATGTGATGGCGGTGGAACTAGCGCGTGCCGAGGGGAGGACGCAGGATGCGCTGACGCAGGCGATGGCCACGATGCGCGCGTTTCCGCTGTCTCACGCGGCGGCGCTGGCCTATGCCGACACGCTTGTCGCAGCGAACAAGCTAGACGATGCCGTAGCGTTCCTGCGGTCCCGCACGCGCGAGGAAACCAGCCGATCCGAATGGTGGGAACTGCTCGCGCGTGCCTACGCGGCGCAAGGCAAGCGCCTGCAGCAGCATCAGGCGATGGCCGAGAAGTATGCGATGGATGGCTCGTACCAGGCAGCTATCGAACAACTCCAGATCGCGCGCAAGGCCGGTGATGGCGACTTCTACACGTTGTCCGAAGTCGATGCGCGTCTGCATCAGCTACAGCTTCAGTTCAAGGAAGAGAAGCAGGACAACAAGGGGATGCCGAACTGATCGGCCTGGGTGATTGGCCCAGGCGTGGGGAGAGGAGAAAAGCCTTACTCGGCTACCGGCGTTCGCACAAAGCCATAGCGCTTGGGTAATTCCGCTTCCGTCACCGGTTCGATGTCGATGTCGACGCCGTCGTGATGGAACACCCCCAATGTGGCGCCGCACGCTTCACCATGCCAGTCGCACGCCTCGCTGAACGCTTCGAGATCATGGTCGTGCAGCAGCGCGACTTGCACGGCATTGTCGACACCCTGCACCGTGCCGGCGAAGACCACGTTGCCTTGCTCATCCGTATAGCAGGCGGTCGGCGTGAACGGACGGTCCGACGTCGTGGTCAGCCGGCCGTTGTGCAGCCTCGCCACCCACGGCGTGTACATCAGTGATACGAACACGCGCTGCGGACCATTCTGGAAGTACCACGCGCCGCGTTCGTCGTGCGTGTAGTTGCGCTCGATGAAACCGATCAACGCCTCGTGCCGGATCGGATCGCCCGAGAGTCCATGCTGCTGCGCGAACTCGTTGCGCATCCGCCATTGTCCGCGCCGGTCCAGTGCTAGCCAGCCGTAGCAGTACGGCACATTGGGCCAGCGCGCCATGGCCTGCTTGACCACCTCATCCATGTTTGTCTCCTTCTTGTCTCTGCCAGTGTGGCGGTTCCGGCGTTGGGCCGGAGATGCGCCGCCTCAGGTGGCTGGTGTTGCTTGGGTCGCGCGCACGCTGTCGAAATAATCAAGGATGCGTGTGGGCAGCCATTCGATATGGCCCGCGAAGGGTAGCAGCGGCAACTGGCCCAGCAGACCCTCGCGTGGCGTCATGAAGCCGACGTGGCCGCCGTGCTCGGGCTGTTCCAGCAGCACGTCGGCGCTGACCTCGCGTGGGCCCGGCAGATGCCGGGCGGGCAGGAACGGATCGTTGCGGGCGTTGAGGACTAGCGTCGGGACGCGGATCTCGCCGAGGATCGGTTTGCTCGATGCGCGCGCCCAGTAATCGTCCGTGTCGCGAAAGCCGTGCAGAGGCGCGGTCACGACGTTGTCGAACGCATAGAGATCGCGGCTGCCGAGCATCGTTTCCCGATCGTACAGACCTGGAAACTGTTCCAGCTTCGCCAGCGACTTGCGCTTGAGCGTCTGCAGGAACATGCGCGTGTAGATCATGTTGAAGCCACTGGACAGCGCCGCGCCGCCGGCGGCCAGATCCAGCGGTGCCGAGACGGACGCGGCGGCGGAAAGGAAGTTCGCTCCGCTGCCTTCCTCGCCCAGATAACGCAGCAGCGCATTGCCGCCCAGCGAGATGCCCACGGCCAGCATCTGTCGTCCCGGTTGCACCGTGTGGACCTGATTCCGCACGCGTTCCAGCACCCAGCGGATCTCGGCCGAGTCGCCCGAATGGTAGAAGCGCGGCGCGATGTTCAGTTCACCCGAGCAGCCCCGGAAGTGCGGGATCACGCCTTGCCAGCCGCGCTCGCGCAGCGCGGCCATCAGCGTTTGCGCGTAGTGGCTGCGCGAATCGCCTTCGAGACCGTGGAACATCACCACCAGCGGCGCGCCCGGGGTGGTCGGGTGGGTGGTCCAGTCCAGGTCGATGAAGTCGCCGTCGGGGGTGTCCCAGCGTTCGCGCCGGAACACGATGCGCCGGTGGCGCGTGAAGCGTGCCGGCAGGATCGTCTGCGCGTGGCCACCGCGCAGCCACCATGGCGTTTGAAAGGCTTCGCCGAACAGCATGGCGTCTTGCGCGGGGATCAGTGCAGTGCCTGCCCCGGAGCCGCCGCCACGGCCGCTACCTGCACGGCATTCGCCGGGCTGCAGTGGATGTGGGCAAGGCGCCAGCCCTCGTGGTTCTGCATCAGCACGTAGGTGGTGTGCACGTAGAGGTCGGCCTCCACGCGGTCAGTGCCGAATCGCAGCGCTTCCGTCACGTCGAAGATCGACACGGCCAGCGACGCATGGCTGCTGGTCTCGATCGCATCGATCAGCACGGGCTGCTCCTCGAGCAACAGCGCGAATGCCTGGCGCAGTTGGTCGTGGCCGATCAGGCGCTGGCCGTCGGGCATCACGCACGTGACAGAGTCTTCATCCAGCCACAGCCGCAACGCGCCATCGGCGTCGCGCAACTTCATGGCTTCACGGAAGGCATCGACGATGTCTTCGGCGGAATCGAACAGGCGGGCGAAACGAGGCATGTTGGATGAGTCAGGGGCGGTGCAGGAGCTTGCGCAGCTCGACAAATACCATTTCGGGCTCGATCTCCTTCAGGCAGCGCAGGTGGCCGAGCGGGCACTCGCGCTTGAAGCAGGGACTGCACTCGAGTTGAAGCCACATGATACTCGCTGCCTGTGACAGCGGGGGCGTGTGGCGCGGATCGCTGGAGCCGAAAACGGCTACCTGCGGCCGGTTCAGGGCGGCGGTGACGTGCATCAGGCCCGAGTCGTTGCAGACCGCGGCCTCTGAGAGCGCCAGCAGGTCCACGGCATCGTCGAGCGATGTCTGACCGCACAGATTCCTGACGAACGGCGCGCCTTTGACGATCTCGTCGGCGATCTCGGCATCTTTGGCCGAGCCGAGCGCGATGATCTGCGCGTACGGGAACGAGCGACGCAGCATCTGCGCCAGCGCGGCGAAGTGCGCGGCCGGCCAGCGCTTGGCCGGGCCGAACTCCGCACCCGGGCAGAACGAGATCAGACGTGTGCCCGGCGCGATGCCGAAGCGCTCGGCCGTGGCGGCCATGCGCCTGGGATCGCTCTTGAGCTTCGGGTCGGGAATCGACTCGGGCAGGCGGGCGCCGGGCTTGAGCGCCAGACGCGCGTAGTGCTCCACCATCGGCGGCCGCTTGTCACGCGGCGGATTGGCGTGGCGCACGTTGAGCATGCCGAAGCGTGCTTCGCCACGATAGCCGATGCGCAGTGGAATGCCGGCCAGAAACGGAATCAGCGCGGATTTCAGCGAATTCGGCAGCACGTAGGCCATGTCGTAGCCTTCGTGCTTGAGCTGTTGCGCGAACAGCAGGCGCGCGCTCAATTGCAGCTTGCCGTGTGCCAGATCGGTCGGGAAGACCTTGCCGATCTCCGGCATGCGCGCCAGCACGGGCGCCACCCATTTGGGGGCGAGCGCGTCGATCACCAGTTGCGGGTGACGGGCCTTGAGCAGCGCGAACAGCGGCTGCGCCATCAGCGCGTCGCCGATCCAGTTCGGGGCAATGACGAGGGCTTTTCTCATATTGTGGGTATTGCGTGGCCCTGTGATGCGGTGCCCGGGCATGTCAACGCCCCGGGGCGCTGGGCGGCCCGGGGCGTCAGGTCGAAACGACAGGAATTGGCGAGGGCCGGGCGGGTCAGTGATGACCCTTCAGTACGGTGCCCGGCTTGAGCTTGTACACGGTGCCGCAGTACGGGCACCTGACCTCGCCAGTGTCTGCCACGTCCAGGAAGACGCGGGGATGGTAGTTCCATGCCGGGGTGTTGGCCGTGGGGCAATGCAGCGGCATGTCTTCTGCGCCGATTTCTACGACGGATGCGGTTTGAGTCATGGTGTTGCTTTTCTGTCTTGCAGGGATGTCGATTGGAAATGCAGGGTCGGCGCCGTCGATCAGACCAGCGTCAGCCACTTCTTGTACTTTTCGTCGGTGCCACCCACGGCCGCGAAGAACGCGTCCTGGATGCGCTTGGTAACGGGGCCGCGGCGGCCTTCGCCGATGACACGGTCGTCCAGCTCGCGGATCGGCGTCACTTCGGCGGCGGTGCCGGTGAAGAACGCTTCGTCAGCGCAGTACATCTCGTCACGCGTGATGCGTTTCTCGCGCACCTCGATGCCGAGGTCACGGGCGATTGTCAGCGTGGCGTCGCGCGTGATGCCGTCCAGGCACGAGGCCAGGTCCGGCGTGTAGATCACGCCGTTGCGCACGATGAACACATTCTCGCCAGAGCCTTCGCTCACGTAGCCTTCGGTATCCAGCAGCAGGGCTTCGTCGTAGCCCAGGCCGGTGGCTTCCTGGTTGGCCAGGATCGAGTTGATGTAGTAGCCCGATGCCTTGGCGCGCACCAGCGACACATTCACGTGATGGCGCGTGAACGACGAGGTCTTCACGCGGATGCCACGTTCCAGGCCTTCCTCGCCCAGATACGCGCCCCAGGGCCAGGCGGCGATCGCCACGTGAATCGTGTTGCCCTTGGCCGACACACCGAGCTTTTCGGAGCCGATCCACACCAGCGGACGGATATAGCACGACTCAAGGTTGTTGGCGCGCACAACTTCGCGCTGGGCGGCTTCGAGCGTGGCCTCGTCGAACGGCATGGCCATCTGGAAGATCTTGGCAGAGTTGAACAGGCGGCGCGTGTGCTCCTTGAGGCGGAAAATCGCGGTGCCTTCCGGCGTCTTGTAGGCGCGCACGCCTTCAAATACACCCATGCCGTAATGCAGCGTGTGCGTGAGTACGTGAATCTTTGCGTCACGCCACTCAATCAGCTTGCCATCCATCCAGATCTTGCCGTCGCGATCTGCCATCGACATGGTCGTCTCCCTCTGCAGCCCAGGTAAATGTCGCAAAGGCACCATTGTAAGCCGCGCGTCCTTGCGTGCCAACGAAGGGCGGCGGATAGAGCGTTCTACAATCGCACCTTCCGACCTTCCACCGTTCCGCAGCCGCGTGTCCCAACCCGAACTCCCCGTCGAGCGTGCCGATCATGATGCCGATTCCGTCGCGGATGGCGGCTGGCAGGCCACGCTTTGCGCACTTGAGGCATTGGCGGGGGGCGTGGATGAAGCCGCCGGCACCGGCGACGGACGCCGCCTGCTCTGGGCGCTGACCCTCGATGCAGACGGTGTGGTCGGGACGATCGAGCCGCTGGAGCAGACTCACGGGGCGCGTGGCTGGAGCAAGCCCAGGCCGGTGCCGCTGGCCCGTGTGGCCGAGGACGACACCCTGCCACAGTGGGATGTCCGCGTCGCCCGTGCCATCCGCCGGGACGCATCGCGCAACCGGCGTCACGTGCTGGACCGCGCCGCCGCCGTGGTGGCGCTGGTGGGGCATCCGGCCGTGGTGCTGTCCCATGCGCCGACGGTGCCGATGGAAGTGGTCGAGTCCGCGCCTTCGCTCGAGGCGGTGCGCGAGGGCGACCGCTACGTGCTGCGGATCGTGCCGCCACTGCGCGAGGCGCTGGCCATGGAGGACTTCCTGCCCGCCGCCGCGCGTCAGGAAGCCGAGTCGCTACGCCAGATCACCGTGCTGCAGGATGGTCCGCGCCGGCTGCGCGTGGTCCGCTTCACGCCGGCGCAGCAGGGCGCGGCCAAGCTCATCGCGGGCGGACTCTCCGTGCCGGCCGATGCCCAGGCGCGGCTCGACAGCACGTTGCGCGCGCTGGCGGGCCACTTCCAGATTCACGCCGACAGCTCGGGCGAGGCACGCGAGCGCGACCCGGAGTCGCGGCTGCGTGCCGAGGTGGCGCCGGTTGGGCGCGGCATCAGCCTGCGGCTGGTGGTGACGCCGCTTGGCGTGCTCGGGCCCAGGCTCGCGCCGGGCCACGGCCGCGCGCAACTGATGGCGACGATTGGCGGCGAGACGCACGTGACGTACCGCGATCTCGATGCCGAGCACGCGCACGTGGCCGAGGTATTCGAGGCGTTGCCGTTCCTCGTGCAGCAGGCCCCCGCAGGCGGCGAGCACACCTGGACGCTGGACGATCCCGAGGACGCGCTGACCGCCATCGAGGTGTTGCCCGGACTGGCCGGCGTGATCGATCTCGAATGGCCGCGTGGCCGTGAGTTGCGCGTCTTGCCGGCTGATATCGCGCAGCTTGCCGTCAGCGTGGAGACCGGCAGCGAATGGTTCAAGCTCGTGGGCGAACTGCGCGTGGCCGAGGGGCTGGTGATCTCGCTCGAAAAACTGGTCGCGTGGGCGCACGGCCATGCGGGCCGCTTCATGCCGATGGCGCACGGCGTCTACGTGGCGCTGACCCGCCAGTTGCGAGACCGGCTGCGCGATCTGGCCGGCGTGGGCGATGGCGTCCGGGACGGCATCCGTGTGCCGCTGGTGGCCGCGCCCTGGCTCGACGACGTGCTGGCTGGCGCCGGTATCGACCCCGACGCGCACTTCCGCACCCGCGTGAAGCAACTGCGTGCCGCGCGTGGTCACGATGCGCCGGTGCCGCCGACGCTGGTGGCGGAGTTGCGGCCGTATCAGCTCGAAGGCTTCCGCTGGATGATGTCGCTGGCAGAAGCCGGCTTTGGCGCATGCCTGGCCGATGACATGGGCCTGGGCAAGACGCTGCAGTCGCTGGCCGTGCTGCTGGCGCGGGCGGCGGGTGGCCCGGCCCTGGTTGTCGCGCCAACCTCGGTCTGCGGCAACTGGGCCACAGAGGCGCGTCGCTTCGCCCCGGCGTTGCGGGTCCACGTCTATGCCGATGGCGACCGCGAGGCGATCGTCGGGCAGGCCGCCGCGCACGATCTGGTGATCGTCTCGTACAACCTGCTGCAACAGGCCCGCAAGGCTTTCTGCGACCGTCACTGGCATACGGTCGTGGCTGACGAGGCGCAGTCGTTCAAGAATCCGTCTTCGCGCCGCGCACAGGCGATGTTCGCGCTGCCGGCCGATTGCCGCATCGCGCTTTCCGGTACACCAGTCGAAAACCGTCTTGCCGAACTCTGGGCCGTGATGCGTTTCTGCGTGCCGGGGTTGCTTGGCTCGCTGGCACGCTTCAACGAGCATTTCGCGAATCCGATCGAACGCAGCGGCGCACGCGATCCGCGTCAGCGGCTCCGGCGCATGATTGCCCCGTTCGTGTTGCGCCGGACCAAGGCGCAGGTCCTCGACGAATTGCCGCCGCGCACGGAACTGGTGATTCGCGTCACGCCCGAGCCCACGGAAGCCGCCCACTACGAGGCGCTGCGCCGGCAGGCGCTTTCCGAGGCGGAACGGGCGCTGCTGCGTCCGCGCAAGGACAAGAAGGCGCCCGCTGCCATGACCGAGCCCGAGGCGCGCATCCATGTGCTTGCCCAGTTGATGCGGATGCGCCGTGCCGCGTGCGATCCGCGACTGGTCACGCCCGATGTAGGGCAGCCCGGCGCCAAGGTGCGGGCATTCGCCGAACTGGCGGCCACGCTGGCCGCCAACGGGCATAAGACGCTGGTCTTCAGCCAGTTCGTCGATTTCCTGCAGATGCTGCGGCAGGCGCTCGTTGACGCGGGTCTGGCGTGGCAGTACCTCGACGGCGCGACACCGGCCGGCGAGCGCACGCGACGCGTGGCGGCATTTCAGGCGGGCGAGGGCGATGTGTTCCTGATCAGCCTGAAGGCAGGCGGGTTCGGCCTGAACCTGACCGCCGCCGACTACATCGTGATTGCCGATCCCTGGTGGAACCCGGCTGCCGAGGATCAGGCGATGGGCCGCGCGCACCGCATCGGCCAGCAGCGGCCGGTCACGGTCTACCGGCTGATCGCGGCCGGCACGATCGAGGAGCGCATCGTCGATCTGCACCAGGGCAAGCGGGCGCTGGCGGACGGCGTGCTCGACGCGATGGATGGCGAGGCGATCGGCCGCGATGTGCCGTTGCCCGATGTCGATGAACTGGTAGGGCTGCTGCGGCGATGAGCGATACGCCGCTCAGGCACCAAACGGTATACAAAACGGCTCCCATGCATGGTGCATCGCACCATCAATCCGCCACCTGATTTCCCCTCATTTCCCTTTTCCTGCCTTGTTGCGGTGCATCCACCCTGGCACAAATACTGCCTTGTGGTCTGTGGTGTTGTGAATATAGTATACCGATTGCTTCTCCAATCGCCCCCACAGACCGACCCACCGCCCCAAGCCTGATGGGCTCGGTCCAAGATGACAACGGAGCTACCGTGACCCTGCCAGACCTGTCTCCGGCTGACGCCGTTCAGCCCGAGGCGAGCTTTCATCCGGTTCACCAGGCGGCCGCGCAACTCGCGCGCGGCGAGACCACCGCGCAGGCGCTGGTCGATGCCTGTCACGCGGCCTGGGCCGCCCGCAATGGCGAAATCAATGCAATGGTGCTGGCGGATTTCGAGGCAGCCCGTCACGCCGCCAGGCAGAGCGATGCGCGCCGCCGGGCCGGGCAGGCGCTTGGACCGCTCGACGGCATTCCGTTCTCGATCAAGGAGTCCTTTGACGTGGCTGGCTGGCCGACTACCTGCGGCAGCCCTGCGCGGCGCGCGCATCGGGCCGGCAGCGATGCGGTGGTGGTCGAACGGCTGCGTGCCCAGGGCGCCGTGTTGCTCGGCAAGACCAATGTGCCGCTCGGGCTGCGCGACTGGCAGAGCTACAACGCGATCTATGGCACCACGCGCAATCCGCACGACCTGTCGCGCACGCCGGGCGGGTCTTCCGGCGGCAGCGCGGCGGCGGTCTGCGCCGGCATGAGCTACTTCGACATTGGCTCGGATATCGGTTCGTCGCTGCGCAACCCGGCGCACTACTGCGGGGTGTTCTCGCACAAGAGCAGCCACGGCATCGTGCCACTGCGCGGCCACGGCAACGCAGCGGCAGGGTTTGCCGGGCAGGACATCAACGTGGCCGGCCCCGTGGCCCGGAGCGCGTATGACCTCGAACTGATCCTGCGAGCCATCTCCGGCCCCGACGCGGCCGAACTTCCCGCCTGGAAACTCGATCTGCCGGCGTGCGATCACGCCCGGCTGGCCGATTTTCGCGTGGCCGTGCTGCCCACGCATCCGTTGGCGGAGGTCGATGCCACGGTGAGCGGCGCGATCGAGGGCCTTGGTCACTGGCTGACCGGGCAGGGCGCGCGCGTGGACTGGAACGTGCGTCCGGACTTCGATGCGGCGGCGCTTTGGCGCACCTATGTGCTGCTACTGCGTGCCACCACTTCGCTCTACATGGACGATGCGGCATTCGCCGACGCGCTCGCCAAGGCAGGCGATGCCGGCAACGACGAAGACTACGCCACGCTGCAGTTCTCTGGCGCCACGCTGAGTCATCGCGACTGGCTATTGCTGCAACACGCTCGCGCCCGGTTCGCGGACGCGTGGGAGCGATTCTTCGCCGACTACGACGTGCTGCTGTGCCCGGCGGCCTCGACCACGGCGTTCCCGCTCGACGAGGCCGGCGAACCGTGGCAGCGGACGATCGATGTGAACGGCACGGCATGGCCGCTGACGTCGCAGTTGTTCTGGGCCGGCCATTCGGGGCTGTGTGGATTGCCGTCCACGGTGGCGCCGATCGGTCCGGCCAGCGATGGGTTACCGGTTGGCGTGCAGATCGTGGCGCGCCGGTTTGGCGACCTGACATCGCTGCGGTTCGCGCAGCAGCTTGAGGCAGCCGGCCACGTGTTCCGCCAGCCGCGCGCCTGACACGCAAGTTCACAACGGTAAAAGGGGAGAAAGACCATGCTGGACTGGTTCAGAGAGTTGTCGCGCGCCGAGCGCAAGGGGTTCTACGGCGCCTTCCTGGGTCATGCGGTCGACGTGTTCGACTTCATGATCTATTCGTTCCTGATTTCCACGTTGCTGGCCCAGTGGGGCATGAGCAAGTCGATGGCGGGCGCCATCGTCACGTGGACGCTGGTGTCATCACTGGTCGGCGCGATCGGCGCGGGACTGCTGGCGGACCGCTTTGGCCGCGTGCGCGTGCTTCGCTGGACGATTCTGGTGTTCGCGGTGTCGTGCTTCCTGTGTGGTATCTCCACCTCGCCCGAACAGCTCATGATGTTCCGCATGCTGCAGGGGCTGGGTTTCGGCGGCGAGTCGTCGCTATGCATGGTGCTGGTGACCGAGCTGATCCGGAATCCCGCGCACCGCGGCAAGTACTCGGGCTTCACAGCCAGCAGCTATTCGTTCGGCTGGGGTGGCGCGGCCATTGCCTACGCGATCACGTTCAACCTGTTCGAGCCGGAAGTGGCGTGGCGCGTCTGTTTCTTCCTGGGCATCCTGCCGGCGCTGGTGGTGGTCTATCTGCGCCGTAACCTGCAGGAACCCGAGGTCTTTCTCAAGAGCCGCGCGGAACGCGGCAACGTATCTGCGGCGGCCGATCTCGCGCGCGTGTTCCGGGGCCCGCTGCTGCGCAAGACGGTGCTGTGCAGCCTGCTTTCGGGCGGGATGCTGGGCGCGTACTACGCCATCGCCACATGGCTGCCGACGTTCCTGAAGACCGAGCGCGGCCTGTCGGTGTTCGGCACGAGTTCCTATCTGGCGGTGACGATCCTTGGCTCGCTGGTGGGCTACGTGGCCGGCGCGTACGCAACGGACCGCTGGGGCCGACGCCTGACCTACATGGCATTCGCGGCGGGCGCGTTCGTGATGGCGATGATCTACATGGTCATCCCGGTATCGAACACGTCGATGCTGTTCCTCGGCTTCCCGCTCGGCGTGCTGATGCAGGGCGTGTTCTCGGGCATCGGCGCGACGATCTCCGAGTCGTATCCGAGCAGCATCCGCGCCACGGGCTATGGTGTGTCGTACAACCTCGGCCGCGTGATCGGCTCGTTCTTCCCGCTGGCTGTAGGCTGGCTCAACAGTGGCCGCACGACGCTGGCGCTGGCGATCGCGATGGTGGCGGGCGTTGGCTATGCGCTGGTGATGGTGTCCGCCGCGATGTTGCCGGAAACGTCCGGTATCGATCTGGGCCAGGCTGGTGGCGGCGATGACGGCGAGGCGAAACAGCAGGCTGCGGCCGAGCCCGTGACGGTGGCGCCGACCGCCGGACGCCCCGCCTGAAACCGGGATGCCGACGCCCGCGGATTGACCCCGAAACAACACTTTTAAGCCGCCACTTACCAGCGGCTGTCACACGCCTATAATGGCTCTTTCGCTGTCGGCCACGCACTGCGTGGCCGATGGTCCTTCAAGACGGCCAAGCCACGACAGACGGGCTGCCGTTGCGTCTCCTCTTCACATCCAAGTCATGACACCCCGACCATTGTCCCCGGTGTGGCAGCGCCTTTGGCACCGCTTCGCCGAGGTGGAGCGCGATGCCTTTCTCGAAGGCGCGCGTTTCTTCGCCCGTTTCCAGCCCGCGATTTTTTCCTGGGGGCTGGTCACAGGGGTGGCGATGAGCAAGTCGGCGCTGACCGTGCCGGAGGCGATCGGCATGTCGCTGCTGGTCTATGCGGGGTCCGCGCAACTGGCCGTACTGCCGCTGTTCGCCGCCGGCATGCCGATCTGGACCGTGCTGCTGACCAGCGCCGTGGTCAACCTGCGTTTCGTGATCTTCAGCGCGGCGCTACAGCCGCATTTCAGCTACCTGCCGCTATGGCGCCGGACCGTGCTCGGCTTCTTCAATGGCGATCTGCATTTCGTCTACTTCATGCAGCGCTACACCGAGCCGGGCTACGCGCCGGGCAAGGAAGGGTATTTCTGGGGCATGGCGCTCTTCAACTGCGTCACGTGGCAGGTATCGTCGATCATCGGCATCCTGCTGGCGAGCCTGTTCCCCGATAGCTGGGGGCTGGCGCTGGCCGGCATGATGGCGTTGATCCCGGTGATGGTTTCCACGATCAATTCGCGCTCGACGTTGCTGGCCGTGGCGGTGTCCTCGGTCCTGGCGCTGCTGTGTTTCGACCTGCCGTACCGGCTGGGGCTGGTGGTGGCGGTCATCGGGGCAATCGCGGCGGGCATGGCCAGCGATGAGATGGCCGCGCGCGCCACGCTGCGCGGCATTCGCGCGCGCAAGTCCGCGCAACCCCAGGCCGGAGACCAGACATGAGCCACCTCGAAATCTGGATCTCGATCATCGGCATGACGCTGGTCACGGTAGTGACGCGCGCGCTGTTCCTGATGGCGGGCGAGCACGTGACCGTTCCCGATCGTATCCAGCGCGCGCTGCGCTACGCGCCAGCCGCCGCGCTGGCAGCGATCATCCTGCCCGAGTTCCTGAGCTTCGAAGGGCATTTCTCGTTCTCGCCGACCAACGACAAGCTGATGGCCGGCATTGCGGCCACCGCCTGCTATCTGCTCACGAAGCGCATGGTCGGCATGATCGTCGTCGGCATGGGGGTCTACACGGCGCTGCGCCTGCTCGGCTGACCAGGCCGGCAGCGCCGGCCCCGAACCGGCTATTGGGCTGCTATCGGGCTGCTACCGCGCGGGTTCGGCCAGCACGCTGCCCAGTCGCGTGAGCAGGTGAGCAAGCTGCGCCTGCGTGCTCGTGTTGGTCTTGGTGAAGATCGACTTGAGCTGGGACCGGCCCGTCTCGCGCTTGATGCCGAGCTGGATGCTCGCCTCCGGCAGGCCGATGCCTGTGGTCAGCAGCGCGGCGAGCCGCGTTTCCGCTGGCGTCAGGCCGTAGAGGTCGCGCAGCACGGTGGGGACCGTCCGCGGCGTGCCGTGGCTTTCGTGAATCGCCACCAGCAGGGGCTGCCCGAGACATGCCGAGGACAGCGGCGTGCCCGGCGTCAGTCGCATCGCAACGATCTGGGCCTCGTGGCCGTCCGTGCTCACGGCGTGAATGGCGCCAGCCTCCAGCGGCGCGCCCGCATCGGTGAGCCCGCGCATGACTTCGTGGAACGGCTTCGAGAGCCGCCAGCCTTGTCCAGCCGGTACCAGCGTGCCGTCGGCGGCGCCGTCCGCGCGTATCGGCATCAGTCGGCCGATCCACGGCTCGCCTGCCGCATTCGCCAGCAGTGGCTCGCCGGCAGCCGTGAAGACGATCACGCCGAATGGCAACTGGTTCAGCAGATTGGCTGACACGCGGCCATGCGTGCTGGCGGCCTGCGCGCGGTCGCGCATGGCCACTGCTTCGCGCAGGTGCGGAATGATCCAGTCCAGGGCGCGGGCATCGGCTTCCAGGAAACCATCGGCGCCGGCCGGACGCTGCAGCGACAGGTAGATCTCGTGGCCGGGCTGCCTGTCGATCAGGCAGGTCATCATCGAAGCGGGTGCAACGCCGGCGATGTCCTCCTGCGGAAAGGCGCCGAGGGTTGCAGCGAATCCCGTGTCGCGTCGATGAATGAACCAACCGCCCACGTTCAGCCGTTCGTTGAAGGAAAGCGTTTGCGGCGAATCGTGGGGCGTTGCCTGCGAGGCAAGGGCAGCAAGCGCGGCCGTCTGCCGCACGCTCACACTGCCGCTCGCGGGGTCGAAAACCAGGAGCGAGGCGCGCTCGCTCTGGCTGAGGTCGCATAGCGCGGACAGGCTGCGCTGCCAGGCCTGCGGTTCCAGAACGCCTTGATAGAGACCACGAATGGTCTCGTGCATGTCCTCTGTCACCATCACTCGATCAACCTCCGTCGAGCGTGGTGGCGAGTCGCGTCAGCAAGTGCGTCAGCTGTGCCTGGCTGGTGCAGCCGGTCTTGAGGAAGATCGCCTTGAGCTGGGTGCGCGCGGTCTCGTGCCGGATGCGCATCTGCCGGCTGGCTTCGGGCAACCCTTCGCCCGTGGCCAGCCGCGCGACCAACCGGGTCTCGGCGGGTGTCAGGCCGTACAGGTTGCGCATGACCGAGTCGAGCAGCACCGACGGGGCGCCCGCCTCATGCACGACAACCAGCGCCGCGGGCGTCTGCCATGTCGAGGCAAAGGCGTGGCTGGCCGGCAGGGGCAGCACCAGCACTTCGGCCTGGCTGCCATTCGGGCCGGTGGCGCGGGCCGCCATGGCGGCCTGCGGTTTTGCGGGATCGCAGGCGCCGTGCAGCATCTCCATGAAGCTGCGCGAAAGCTGCCACTCGGTGGTCTTGCCCAACGGGTCGAGCCGGCGTGCCCAGCGTTCACCAGCCGTATTGGCCAGCAGCAGCCGCCGGTCGGGCGAATAGACGGCCACGGCGAATGCCAGTCGTTCGATCAGCCGCGTCGCCAGCGTGGTCATCGTCGACAGCGCCAGCGTGCGGTCGCGGATCGCGATCGCGCTGCGCATGTGCGGTACCACCCAATCGAGCCGCTGCGCGTCATCGCCGCTGAAGTTGCCCTGCGCCAGCGAGCGCTGCATCGAGAAGTAAACCTTGTAGTGCGGCTGGCGCTCTACCAGGCAGGCCATGTATGAACCCAATTCGAACTTGTGGAAGAACTCGCCATAGAACGGATGACGCGCCATGGCCTGATGGCCCAGGTCGCGCGCATCGACATACCAGGCGCCGGGCACCAGCCTGGGTGCGAACGCCTTGGCCGGGTCCATGGCCTGGAAATCGTTTTCATAGGCGAGAAACAATTCCTCGACCGGGTTGACCACCTCGTTGACGGTCACCTGGTCGCGGACCGTGTCCCATACCATCATGGAGGCGTGCGTCGTGCCGGCTATTGCCGTTAACGCACGCAGACTTTGCTGCCAGGCTGCCGGGTCCAGGATGCCCTCGTAAAGCCCCCGGATCGCGCCATGCATGGTCGCTTGATCCATTTCAGACTACCCCCTTGCATTCGCCGCGCTTATTCTTGGCCTCTTGGTAGCCGGGGTGTCCCGGGTCCGCGGGTCATATTTCTTATGGCCCGGTTGCGCCGGACCTGCAGTGATGTACTAAAACCACCAGAATTGACGTGAGTGTCTGGCCATGCATACGTTTAGTACATTAATGCGTACATTACTCCAACCCGGTTGTTGAGCGTGCAATCGGGTGCCCCCCCTTCGGTAGGGGATGTTCCGGGCTGGGCATGGCATGTGACGGATATGCCGCGAAACGGGCAGATCGCGTCGTACGGTAGTAACGATCAGGTAAAATGCCGGTTTTCCCGATTTCCACGGGCGGCGCATGTCGCCCACGTCCCGCTCTTATCGCCATGACCTCTGTCCTGCGTCTTACCGATCTCATTTCCCAAGGCAAAATCTCCGGCAAACGTGTGTTCATCCGTGCCGACCTGAACGTGCCGCAAGACGACGCAGGCAATATCACCGAAGACACCCGCATCCGCGCGTCGGTGCCGGCCATTCAGGCCTGCCTGGAAGCCGGCGCGACCGTCATGGTGACGTCGCACCTGGGCCGTCCGACCGAGGGCGAGTTCAAGCCGGAGGATTCGCTGGCACCGATTGCCACGCGCCTGTCCGAACTGCTCGGCAAGCCGGTGAAACTGGTCCAGAACTGGGTCGACGGTGTCGAGGTGGCGCCTGGCCAGATCGTGCTCCTGGAAAACTGCCGCGTGAACAAGGGCGAGAAGAAGAACAGCGACGAGCTGGCCCAGAAGATGGCCAAGCTCTGTGACGTCTACGTGAACGACGCGTTCGGCACCGCCCACCGCGCCGAGGCCACCACTCACGGTATCGCCAAGTTTGCCCCGATCGCCTGCGCCGGCCCGCTGCTGGCCGCCGAGATCGACGCGCTGGGCCGCGCGCTGGGCCAGCCGGCGCGTCCGCTGGTGGCCATCGTGGCCGGCTCGAAGGTTTCGACCAAGCTCACCATCCTGAAGGCACTGGCCGACAAGGTGGACAACCTGATCGTCGGCGGCGGCATCGCCAACACGTTCATGCTGGCCGCTGGCCTGAAGATCGGCAAGTCGCTCGCCGAGGCCGACCTCGTGGGTGACGCCAAGACGATCATCGACATCATGGCCGCGCGCGGCGCATCGGTGCCGATTCCCGTCGACGTGGTCTGCGCCAAGGAGTTCAGCGCCACGGCTGCGGCGACGGTCAAGGACGTCAAGGACGTTACCGACGACGACATGATCCTCGACATCGGCCCGAAGACCGCCGCGATGCTGGCCGACCAGCTCAAGGCTGCCGGCACGATCGTCTGGAACGGTCCGGTCGGCGTGTTCGAATTCGATCAGTTCGGCAACGGTACCAAGGTGCTGGCCGAAGCCATCGCCACGTCGAAGGCATTCTCGATTGCAGGTGGCGGCGACACGCTGGCCGCCATCGCCAAGTACGGCATCGCCGATCGCGTCGGGTATATCTCGACCGGTGGCGGCGCCTTCCTGGAATTCCTGGAAGGCAAGAAGCTGCCCGCATTCGAAGTGCTGGAACAGCGCGCCGCAGGCTGATGACCCGACAGGCCGGCGCGGGACACCCCCGTCCGGCCAGTTTCCAGAAAAACCAAGCGCCCCCCACCAAGGAAGCTGCCCGCATGACACGTTCCACCAAGATCGTCGCCACGATTGGCCCCGCATCCAGCACGCTGGAAGTGTTGACCCGCATGATCGGAGCAGGGGTTGACGTGGTGCGCCTGAACTTCTCGCATGGCACCGCGCAGGACCATATCGATCGCGCCGCCCTGGTGCGTGAGGCGGCGGCGGCCTGCGGGCGCGAGGTGGCCATCATGGCCGACCTGCAGGGCCCCAAGATCCGCGTGGGCAAGTTCGAGAACGGCAAGATCACGCTCAAGCCGGGCGACGCGTTCATCCTCGATTCGGCCTGCCAGATGGGCAATCAGGAGCGCGTGGGCCTGGATTACAAGGATCTGCCGCGCGATGTGGGCCCGGGCGACCTGCTCCTGCTCAACGACGGCCTGATCGTGCTGGTGGTGGACCGCGTGCTCGGCAACGAGATCTTCACCACGGTGCGTATCGGTGGCGAGCTGTCCAACAACAAGGGCATCAATCGTCAGGGTGGCGGCCTGTCGGCGCCGGCGCTGACCGCCAAGGACATGGAGGACATCAAGACCGCCATGGCGCTGGGCGCGGACTACGTGGCCGTGAGCTTCCCGAAGAACGCCACTGACATGGAAATGGCCCGCCAGCTCACCAACGTGGCAGGCCAGCCGCACAACCACAAGGCGCGCATGATCGCGAAGATCGAGCGGGCCGAGGCGATTCGTCCGGGCGTGCTCGAGGAAATCCTGCTGGCGTCGGACGGCATCATGGTGGCGCGCGGCGATCTGGCCGTCGAAGTTGGCAACGCCGCCGTGCCCGCGCTGCAGAAGCGCATGATCAAGCTGGCCCGCGAGGCCAACAAGCTGACGATCACCGCCACCCAGATGATGGAGAGCATGATCGTCAACCCGGTGCCGACGCGGGCCGAAGTGTCCGACGTGGCCAACGCCGTGCTCGATGGCACCGACGCCGTGATGACGTCGGCCGAGACCGCTGCCGGCCGCTATCCGGTGGAAACGGTCGAAGCCATGGCCGCGATCTGTCTGGAAGCCGAGAAGTCGGAGGTGGTGCAGCTCGACACCGACTTCCTGAACCAGACCTTCGCGCGGATCGACCAGTCGATCGCGATGGGTGCGCTGTTCACCGCCTATCATCTAGGTGTCAAGGCGATCGCGGCGCTGACCGATTCCGGCGCCACGGCGCTGTGGATGAGCCGTCACCGCATTCATGTGCCGATCTACGCGATGACGCCGAACCTGGCGTCGCAACGCAAGATGCAGCTCTATCGCAATGTGGTGCCGCTGCCGCTGCAGTCGAGCGCGGACCGCGACGTGGCGCTTGAGCAGGCCGAGGAACTGCTGCTGTCCCAGGGCGTGGTGCAGCGCGGCGATTTCATCGTGCTGACGATCGGCGAGCCGATGGGCCAGCCCGGCGGCACGAATACGCTCAAGATCGTGAGGGTGGGCACCCGGTAGGACGCGCGCCCCATGTGGCGCGCCAGACAGACATGACCGCGCCCGATGCGCGAGCCTGTTTGGCGCAGCAACGATAAGAATTCAGAAATACCCCAAGCTATTTACATTCAGGAGTTAGACATGCCACTCGTATCCATGCGCCAGTTGCTGGACCATGCCGCCGAGAACAACTACGGTCTGCCGGCTTTCAACGTGAACAACCTCGAGCAGGTTCAGGCCATCATGCAGGCCGCCGACGAGGTCAACGCCCCGGTGATCATGCAGGCATCGGCAGGCGCGCGCAAATACGCTGGCGAGCACTTCCTGCGTCACCTGATCGAAGCCGCCGTGGAAGCCTATCCGCACATCCCGGTGGTGATGCACCAGGATCACGGCCAGTCGCCGGCGATCTGCAAGGCCGCCATCGACCTGAACTTCTCGTCGGTGATGATGGATGGCTCGCTGAAGGAAGACGGCAAGACCCCGTCGGACTACGAGTACAACGTCGACGTGACCCGCAAGGTGGTGCAGATGGCCCACGCGCTGGGCGTGACCGTGGAAGGCGAACTGGGTTGCCTGGGCTCGCTGGAAACCGGTGAAGCCGGCGAGGAAGACGGCATTGGCGCCGAAGGCAAGCTCGATCACTCGATGCTGCTGACCGATCCGGAGCAGGCCGCCGACTTCGTCAAGGCCACCCAGCTCGACGCGCTGGCCATCGCCATCGGCACCTCGCACGGCGCGTACAAGTTCACGCGCAAGCCCACGGGCGACATCCTGGCCATCGGGCGCATCAAGGAAATCCACGCCCGCATTCCGAACACTCACCTGGTGATGCACGGTTCGTCGTCGGTGCCGCAGGAACTGCTGGCTGAAATCCGCCAGTTCGGTGGCGACATGAAGGAAACGTACGGCGTGCCCGTGGAGGAAATCCAGGAAGCGATCAAGTACGGCGTGCGCAAGATCAACATCGACACCGACATCCGTCTGGCGATGACCGGCGCGATCCGCCGCTTCTTCGTGGAGAACCCGAGCAAGTTCGACCCGCGCGAGTACCTGAAGCCGGCCCGCGAAGCCGCCAAGCTCGTGTGCAAGGCCCGCTACATCGCCTTCGGTTGTGAAGGCCAGGCCAGCAAGATCAAGGCCGTGTCGCTGACCGACGTTGCCCAGCAGTACAAGGCCGGCAAGCTCGCCCAGGTCGTGCAGTAAATTGTGTCGTTGCCCCGCCTGGTGCGGGGCTTTGCTTCTTCATGGGGCTTCGCATCGCGCTCGAAGCCCCGCTTGTTTTTCAGCCGCAGCCGTTTTCACACCATGTCCGACGCCCTCTACGAATCCTCCATCCAGTCCCTGCCGCTGCTCGGCAAAGGCAAGGTCCGCGATAACTACGCTGTCGGCGACGACAAGCTGCTGATCGTGACCACCGACCGTCTGTCGGCCTTCGACGTGATCCTGGGCGAGCCGATTCCGGCCAAGGGCCGCGTGCTGAACCAGATGGCCAACTTCTGGTTCAAGAAGCTCGCGCACATCGTGCCGAACCATGAGACCGACGTGACCGCTGAGTCCGTGGTGGCGCCGAACGAGGTGGAGCAGGTGAAGGGCCGTGCCGTGGTGGTCAAGCGCCTGAAGCCGATCCTGGTGGAAGCGGTGGTGCGCGGCTACCTCGCCGGCAGCGGCTGGAAGGACTACCAGGCCACGGGCAAGGTGTGCGGCATCGCCCTGCCGGCCGGCCTGCAGAACGCGCAGAAGCTGCCCGAGCCGATCTTCACGCCGGCGGCCAAGGCCGAGATGGGCGAGCACGACGAGAACATCTCGTTCGATGAAGTCGAGGCCCGCATCGGCAAGGAACTGGCCGCGAAGATGCGTGACATCTCGATCCGTCTGTACAAGGAAGCCGCCGACTACGCCGCCACGCGCGGCATCATCATCGCCGACACAAAGTTCGAGTTCGGTCTGGACGAAAACGGCACGCTGACGCTGATGGACGAAGTGCTGACGGCCGACTCGTCGCGCTTCTGGCCGGCCGATTCGTATCAGGTGGGCACCAACCCGCCGTCGTTCGACAAGCAGTTCGTGCGTGACTGGCTCGAAGCCGTACGCATCGACGGCAAGCCGTGGCCGAAGACCGCGCCGGCGCCGAAGCTGCCGGAAGACGTGGTGCAGAAGACCGCCGACAAGTACAAGGAAGCGCTGACCCGCCTGACCGGCGAAGCGCTGCAGTAAGGGCAGGAAAGGTAATTGACGATGAGCAACGAATCGAAGCCTGTGGTTGGCGTGGTAATGGGCAGCAGTTCCGATTGGGACGTGATGCAGCACGCCGTGGCCATGCTCAAGGATTTCAACGTGCCGTTCGAAGCGCAGGTGGTGTCGGCGCACCGGATGGCCGATGACATGTTCCGCTATGCCGAAGCGGCGCGCGGCCGTGGCATCCGCGCGATCATCGCCGGCGCCGGCGGTGCCGCGCACCTGCCGGGCATGATCGCCGCCAAGACCATCGTGCCGGTGTTCGGCGTGCCGGTGCCGTCGAAGTACCTGCGCGGCGAGGACTCGCTGCTGTCGATCGTGCAGATGCCGAAGGGTGTGCCCGTGGCCACCTTCGCCATCGGCGAGGCCGGCGCCGCCAACGCGGCGCTGCACGCGATCGCCACGCTGGCCACCACTGACGACGCGCTGGCCAGCGCGCTGGAAGCGTTCCGCGCAAAGCAGACCGAAGCCGCGCGCGCGATGACGCTGCCCGTATAACTTTCTGAAGTCTCACCGTAGCCTGAGCCATGCCGACCGATATCCATCCCCACCTGTCCGAAGCGCATACCCCCGAGTCGCGCGCCGAGTTCGGCGTGAACAGTCCGAACTCGCCGATCCTGCCGGGCGCCTGGCTCGGCATGCTCGGCGGCGGCCAGCTCGGCCGCATGTTCACGCACGCGGCGCAGTCGATGGGGTACCGCGTTTGCGTGCTCGATCCGGACCAGGACAGCCCGGCCGGCTCCGTGGCTGACCGGCACATCTGCGCGGCATACACCGACGATGCGGCGCTGGCCGAACTGTCCAGCCTGTGCGAGGCGGTGAGCACCGAGTTCGAGAACGTGCCGTCGATCTCGCTCGAGCGTCTGGAGGAAGCCGGCGTGTTCGTCGCGCCGCGCGGCTACTGCGTGTCGATCGCGCAGAACCGCATCGGCGAAAAGAAGTTCTTCGCCTCCTGTGCGGACCGTACCGGCGTGCCGCCGGCCCCGCACTGGGTGATCCAGCACGATGCCGATGTGGACCGGCTGCCTGACGAAGTGCTGCCGGGCATCCTGAAAACCGCGCGGATGGGCTACGACGGCAAGGGCCAGGCGCGCGTGAAGTCGCGCGACGACGTGCGCGCCGCATGGAAGGCCATGCAGCATGTACCGTGCGTGCTCGAGCGGATGCTGCCGCTGGCGTACGAGGTGTCGGTGCTGGCCGCGCGTGCCGCCGATGGCTCCACCGCCACGTGGCCGCTGGCCGAGAACGTGCACCGCGATGGCATCCTGTTTTCGACGACGATGCCTTCGACGAGCGTGTCGGACGATATTTCCCAACGCGCCCGCAACGCCGCGGCGACGATTGCTTCGGAAATGGGCTACGTCGGCGTGCTTTGCATCGAATTCTTCGTGCTGACCGATGGCACGCTGGTGGCCAATGAAATGGCGCCGCGCCCGCATAACTCGGGGCACATCACGATGGATGCCTGCGAGACCAGCCAGTTCGAGCAACAGGTCCGCGCGATGGCTCGCCTGCCGCTGGGCAGCACCCGCCAGCATTCGGCCGGCAAGATGCTGAACCTGCTTGGCGACTGCTGGTTCGAGTTCGGCCTGGAGCGTACGCCCGCGTGGGATGAGGTGCTGGCGCAGCCCGGCGCCAAGCTGCACCTCTACGGCAAGAACGATGCGCGCCCGTCGCGCAAGATGGGGCACGTGAACTGCGTTGGCGACCACGCCGAAGCGGCCGACCGCACGTTCGATGCCGCCGCCAAGGCGCTGCACATCCCCAGCTGAAACCGGTAGTTCGCGATGTCTTCACGTATGCCCACCGCCGCGGAGCTGGACGAAGCCGTCCGCCTGCTCGAAGCCGGCGAGCTGGTGGCCTTCCCGACCGAGACCGTCTACGGTCTCGGTGCCGATGCCGAGAATCCTGAAGCCGTGGCGCGTATCTTCGCCGCCAAGGGCCGTCCGTCGAACCATCCGGTGATCGTTCACGTGGTCGATGGCGCCGATGTCGGCTACTGGAGCGACGACGTACCCGAAGCCGCGCAGAAGCTGATCGATGCGTTCTGGCCCGGTCCGCTGACGATCATCCTGAAACGCGCCGCCCACATCCCGGCAGCGGTTGCCGGTGGGCAGGACAGCATCGGCTTGCGCTGCCCGTCGCATCCGGTGGCGCAGGCACTGCTGTCGCGCTTCCGCCGTGGCCGGGGTGGCATTGCTGCGCCATCGGCCAACAAGTTCGGCCAGGTCAGCCCGACCACGGCCGAGCATGTGCGCGACGAGTTCGGTGGATCGGTCTATGTGCTCGAAGGCGATGGCGTGGACGTTGGCATCGAATCGTCGATCGTCGATCTGTCCCGCCTGGATACGGCTGGCCCGGTGCTGCTGCGCCCGGGCGCGATCACGGCGGCGATGATGGCCGACGTGCTCGGCACCATGCCGCTACCGCCGGACGCCGCCGCGCCGCGCGCGTCGGGCACGCTCAAGGCCCATTACGCGCCCCGCACCACGCTGACGCTGGCCCAGGCCGATGCCTTGCCGCAGTACCTGCATGGGCTGTCCGCCGATGGCAGGCTGGCTTGGGTGGGTCGCGCGCCGGCAACCAGCGATCCGCGCTGCACGTTCGTTGAAGCACCGGCCACGCCGGATGCTTACGCGCAGGAGTTGTACCGGCTGTTGCGCCGGCTCGACAAGGAAGGATTCCAGCGGCTGGTGTTCGAACCCTTGCCGGAGAGTCTCGAATGGGACGGGGTGCGGGACCGGTTGGGTCGCGCCGCGGCTGCGTTCGAGGATTGCTGAGGTTGGGGGAAGGCGAGGGGAAGGCCAGGCGCTCCATCCCCCACCACGCCTGTCACAAGACCCTCACCTCAAGGCGTGCCCTTATACACCCACTGCATCAACGCATCGTGCGCCTCCTGCGCTCCCGATGCGTTCGGGTGATTGATATACGCCACCACCACATAACGCTGCCCGTCGAGCGCGTCGACGTAGCCCGCCAGCGCGCGTACGTCCTGCAGTGTGCCCGTCTTCAGGTAGGCATTGCCGGCCGCATTGGCCCGGGTCAGGCGATTGCGCAGGGTGCCATCCACGCCGAGGATCGGCAGGGAGTCCATCAGCACCGGCCCAACATTGCTGGCCAGTGCCTGTTGCAGCAGACGCGCCATGTCATAAGCGCTGATCCGTTCCTCGCGTGACAGTCCCGAGCCGTTTTCCAGTACCAGATCCGGCATGTCCAGTCCCTGGCGCGATAGCCAGCGCTTGATCACGCGCGTCGACTTCTCGGTGCTGGCTGGGCCGCTCCGGTCGATCTCCGCGCCAATCGTCAGGAAGAGCTGACGTGCCATCACGTTGTTCGAGAACTTGTTGATGTCGCGCACGATCTCGCCGAGCGGCTGGCCGTAGTGCCGCGCCAGCAGGAACGCGCCGCGCGGCACGGTGCCGCCACGCAGCCCGGGCGGACGCACGAAGCGGCCACCCGCCGCCTGCCATTCGGCCACGAAGCCGCCCCAGATGAAATCGCTGTGCGAGAGCGTGGCCAGGTTGACCACGTGTTCGCCACAATCGGCGGAGTAGTTGCCGTCGAACGCGGCGACGATGGTGCCGTCTGACTGCGGCGTGATGCTTGGGTTGGCACGTGCGCGCCAGTCACCGCAACGGCCGTTGACCAGCGTCAGGCGGTTATCCACACGCAATTGCGCCAGCGCCGGCGTGACGGCCACGTCGACGGCGCGGCCGGCGGCGTCGGGCGTGATCGTGAAGGTGAGCGTCTTGAAGGCATAAAGCAGCGCATCAGGATTGACGTTGTAGGCGCGTTGCGTCTCGCCATCGATCGTGTAGCTGTTGTCCTGGGTATCCGCGAAGAAGCTGCGGTCGAGCACGAGATCGCCGTTGATGGCCGTTGCGCCTGTCGATCGCGCCGTGTTGACCAGCTTGGCCATCTCCTCGGGCACCAGCTTCGGGTCTCCCCGGCCGCGCAGATAGACGTTGCCGTTGATCACCCCGTCCGGACCCGGCTGGCCATCGGCGTAGAGCGAAGTGAGCCAGCGATAGTCGGGCCCGAGCAATTGCAGGCCGGCGAACGTGGTGACCAGCTTCATCGTCGACGCCGGGTTCATCGGCGCCTCGGCGTTCCAGCTCACACGCGGGCGCGGCGCGCCGACCTTGATCACGTAGAAGCTTGCTGCCGACAGCGGCACATGCGCGCGGCGCAGCGCCGTGGTGACAGTAGCGGGCAGGCCGGTGCGCGCGGCGGCCGGGTCCGCGGCTTCTGCACTGACGCGCTGGACCGACGGTTTGGTGGCTTTGACGGATTTGACGGGTTTGGCCTGGGCTCCAGTCAGGCCGAAGGCGAGCAGCGCGGCCGTTGCGATAACGGGAGACAGGCTGCGGCGGAGCAGGGAGGGGCGGATTGGCATGGCGCTCATGTTAACGCATGGCCCATGCCCGATGGATGACGTGAATGCGGCCGTTTTCGACCGTTTCCGGCCGCATTTTGTTGCTGAGGTCGACCGCGCGTCGCACGGTCGGATTTCCACGGTTCCTAGTTGGCCGACGGGCAATCGGCAGGCTGGCTATCCTCCTTCGCCTTGAGGCCAGGGATCGGGAAGACCGCGTCATAGACCCAGTTGTAGACCAGCGCGTAGACCATGTAGAAGCCGGCCACGGCGATGTCCATGATGAACGCGTCGAGCAGGGTCATGTCGAGGTACCACGCCACCGACGGCAGGAAAACGAGCAGCAGGCCACCCTCGAACAGGATCGCGTGCAGCACGCGAATCGCCGGCGTCTTCCGGAGCTGGCCGGTGAAGCGCAGCATCCCGCGGTCGAAGAGGATGTTGTAGACGTAGTTCCAGACGGCAGCGATCAGTGACGCGACGGCGCCCACCAGACCCATCTGGTGCAGCGCGTAGCCAAATACCAGGCTGGCAAGCGGGGCGAAGATCAGCAACCCGATCAGCTCGAAACCGACGGTGTGACGGATCCGGTCTGCGGTGGTGCGCATGAAGCTCTCCTTTGTGAAACGATGGAGCGCATTCTATCGGCGGGACAGCTAATCGCAAGTTGGGTAGTATCGGTTATTCCGATAGAAGGGGATTCCCCTGCGACCGGCTTTCCCCCCCGTCTGTCCCCGCCTGCCCCCTCCTGCTTGTGCGAGAGGGGAGAAAGCCAACGAGAACGCACACCATGAGCCTGTCCCTCGAACAGTTGCAAGCCTTTGCCGCCGCGGCCGAAACCGGATCGTTCTCCGCGGCGGCCCGCCAACTTGGCAAGGCACAGTCCGTCGTCAGCGCCGCCGTCGCCAATCTGGAGATCGATCTCGGCAACGCGCTGTTCGACCGCACCGCCCGTTACCCGGTCCTGACGCCGGCCGGCGAGCGGTTGCTGGTTGAGGCGCGTGTGATTCTGGAGCGTTGCGAGCACTTTCGGGGCGTCGCCAAGAGCCTGGGCGAAGGTGTCGAGTCCCGTCTCACGCTGGCCGTCGACGAGTTATATCCGGAAGAGACCCTTGGCGTGCTGCTCGACGAGTTCTCGCAACGCTTCCCGTCGGTCGAACTCGAACTGCTGTTTCCGCTGATGGAGGACGTGAGCAGGCTGGTGCTGAGCCAGTGCGCGGACCTCGGCATCATGTGGCGCCAGGAGATCCTGCCGCCCGAACTCGGCTTCCATGCGCTGGGCTGGGTGCCGATGCCGATCATCTGCGCGCCCGACCATCCCCTTGCCGCGCAGCCGCGCGTGGACTTCGAAGAGTTGAAACGCTACCGGCAGTTGATGGTGGCCACGCGCAGCGACAGCGAGGAAAAGAAACGGCTGCGTGTGGCGGCCGAAGTCTGGTGGGTGGAAAGCCAGTGGGTGATCGTCGAACTGGTCAAGCGCAAGCTCGGCTGGGCGTTCGTGCCCTGGCACGTGGCGGCCAACTCGCCCGCCGCTGCCGGGCTGGTATCGCCGCAGCTGACCTTCCAGGACCAGGATTGGCCCGTGGCGATGGAAATCGTCTGGCACAAGCAGCGGCCGCTGGGCAAGGCGGCCACATGGCTGCGGGAGCGGGTCAGTCAGCAGCCGTTGCCGATGCCTGGGGGGCGGTAGCGCGCTGCAGCGCCGCTATTGAGTCTGCCACCGAGTCTGTTACTGCGCCGTCGATGCAGGCGCGGTAGCTGGCGCGGTGCTATCGACCTTCCCCACCTCCATAGCCTGCCCATGCCATCCGCCGCCAAGCGCCTTGATCAGCGTGATGGCCGCTGTGTACTGCCGCCCCATGATCGTCAATGTGGTGTTCTCCGCCGTATAGGCCGCGGTCTGTGCCGTCAGCACATCCAGCAACGCTGCGGTGCCGGCCTTGTAGCGGTTGTTGACCAGCGAAAGCGCTTCACGTGCCGAGCGCAGCGCGTCGTTCTGGACGATCGACTCCTGTTCGAGCACGCGGGCCGAGGCGAGGTTGTCCTCGACCTCCTGGAACGCGCCCAGCACGGTCTGCCGATAGTTCGCCACGGTCTGGTCGTATTGGGCCACGGCAATCGCTGTATTGGCACGGCGCAGGCCGCCGTCGAACACGGTGCCGGCCAGACCAGCACCGATTGACCAGACGCGGTCGGGCAGGGAGAGCCAGCGCGCCAGGGTGCTGGCCGTCAGCCCGCCTGTGGCCGATAGCGAGAGCGTTGGGTAGTAGGCCGCCTCCGCCACGCCAATATTGGCGTTCGCAGATGCCATGCGCCGTTCCGCAGCCGAGATATCGGGGCGGCGTTCCAGCAACTGCGACGGCACGGCCACCGGTACGCGCGGAATCGCGTCGCGGTTGTCGACGGTCGCCACGGTCAGGTCCGCCGGGGGTTTGCCGACCAGTACCGCGATGGCATGTTCAAGCTGCTGCCGCGTGATCTGGATATCGAGTTGCTGTGCTTGCGCGGACTTGAGCTGGGTTTCCGACTGCAGCACGTCCGAGCGTTGCGCGGTGCCCGCCTTGTACTGGTTCTGCACGAGCTGCAGCGACTTCGCGTAGTCGGCCACGGTGCGGTCCAGCAGCGCGTGCTGGGCGTCTGCCACGCGCAGCAGGAAGTAGCTCTGCGCCAGCGTTGCCTGCGTGGAGAGCAGGATCGAAGCCAGGTCGGCCTCGCTCGCCTGCGCGCCGGCCTGGGCGCTTTCCACCTGCCTGCGCACGCGGCCCCACACGTCGATTTCCCAGTTGGCGGACAGCGTCAGGTTCTGGCCGTTGATGATCTGGCCATTGCTGCTCGTGGCGCCGCGCGATACGCCGGCATTGGCGCCGACCGTCGGGAAGTAGCCCGCGCGTGCCGCAGACAGCGATGCCGTGGCTTGGCGATACTGTGCTTCCGCCGCCTTGATGTTCTGGTTCGAGATCTTGACCTGAGACATCAGCGCGTCGAGCACGGGATCGTCGAACACGCGCCACCAGTCGGGGCGCGCCATGATGTCCTGCGGCTCGGCGGTTTTCCAGTCGCCGGTCCATGCGGGCATGTCCTCGCTGGCTTCCTTGAAGGCCTTGGGCACGGGCGCATCGGGCCGCTGGTAATCAGGGCCGACCGCACAACCGGTCAGCAGCGCACAAGCCAGCGCGACGACGGTGAACGAGAATTGGCTTCGAGACATGGCAATTGCCTTCATCAGTGTTCGAGGTGCGGCGTGGTGCCGCTTGCCTGGGTGCGACGACGCTCGCGCCAGGCCTTGACCTTGAGGCGCCAGCGATCCAGCGTGAGGTAGACCACAGGCGTGGTGTACAGCGTCAGCAACTGGCTGACGAGCAGCCCGCCAACGATCGAGATACCGAGTGGCGCGCGCAGTTCGGCGCCATCGCCGTGGCCCAGTGCCAGCGGAATCGCGCCCAGCATCGCTGCCATCGTGGTCATCATGATCGGACGGAAACGGAGCAGGCAGGCACGGTAGATCGCGTCGCGCGGGCTCAGGCCATCACGCCGCTCGGCGTCGATCGCGAAGTCGATCATCATGATCGCGTTCTTCTTCACGATGCCGATCAGCAGGATCACGCCGATCAGCGCGATGATGCTGAACTCGGTCTTGAACAGCAGCAGGGCCAGCAGCGCGCCCACGCCCGCCGACGGCAGCGTCGACAGGATCGTCAGCGGATGCACGTAGCTTTCGTACAGGATGCCCAGCACGATGTAGATCGTGATGATCGCCGCCAGAATCAGGATCGGCTGGCTCTTGAGCGAATCCTGGAACGCCTTGGCGCCACCCGCGAAGTTGGCCTGCAACGTCTCCGGCGCGCCGATCCGCGCGAGCGCATCCTTGATCGCGTCGGTGGCCTGCGACAGCGAATAGCCTTCGGCCAGGTTGAACGAGATCGTCGACGCCGCGAACTGGCCCTGGTGGTTCACGCCGAGTGGCGTGCTGGTCGGCATCACACGCGTGAAGGCCGCGAGCGGCACGCGCTTGCCACCGCCGGTGACGACATAGACATCCTGCAGCGCGTGCGGCCCCTGCAGATACTCGGAACTGAGCTCCATCACCACGCGGTACTGGTTGAGCGGGTGGTAGATCGTCGAGACCAGGCGCTGCCCGAAGGCATCGTTGAGGATCGCGTCGATTTGCTGCGCGCTGACGCCGAGCTTCGACGCGGTGTCGCGGTCGATGATCACCGACGTTTGCAGGCCCTTGTCATTGGTATCGGTGTCGACGTCCTCGATGCCCTTGATGTTCGAAATCGCGGCGCGAACCTTTGGCTCCCAGTCGCGCAGCACGTTCAGGTCATCAGACTGCAGCGTGAACTGGTATTGCGAACTGCTCTGTCGCCCACCGACACGGATATCCTGCACCGACTGCAGGAACAGGCTGGCGCCAGGCTCCTTGGCCAGCTTGCCACGCAGCCGCGCGATGATCGCATCGGCGGATTCCTTGCGCTCGGACAGCGGCTTCAGCGTGACGAACATCTGTCCCGTGTTGCGCTGCGAGCCGCCCGTGAAGCCCACCACGTTGACCACGGCCGGATCGGTCTGGACGATCTGGATAAAGTTGTCGAGCTTGGTGCGCATCGCCTGGAACGACGTGGCCTGGTCCGCGCGGATGAAGCCGATCAGGCGGCCCGTGTCCTGCTGCGGGAAGAAGCCCTTCGGCACGATCACGTAGAGCCAGACGTTCAGTGCCACCGTGGCCAGCAGAACGATCCAGACCAACGTGCTATGGCGCAACGCCGCGCCCAGCGTGCGCGCGTAGGCCTGCTGCATCCATGTAAAGACGTGCTCGGTCGCGCGATGAAAACGGCCCTGGGATTCTTCGTGCACTGGGCGCAGCAGCCGCGCGCACATCATCGGCGTGGTGGTCAGCGACACGACCAGCGACACCAGGATGGCGACCGACAGCGTGATCGCGAACTCCTGGAACAGTCGGCCGACGATGCCACCCATCAGCAGCAGCGGGATGAACACGGCGATCAGCGAGAGACTCATCGACAGCACCGTGAAGCCGACCTCGCGCGCGCCGCGCAAGGCGGCGGCCAGCGGCTTCATGCCCTCCTCAATATGGCGCGAGATGTTCTCCAGCACCACAATCGCATCGTCGACCACAAAGCCCGTGGCGATGGTCAGCGCCATCAGCGAAAGGTTGTTCAGCGAGAACCCGGCCAGGTACATCACCGAGAATGTGCCGACCAGCGATACCGGTACCGCCACACTCGGAATCAGCGTGGCCCGCACGTTGCGCAGGAACAGGAACACGACCATGACCACCAGAGCCACCGAGATGATCAGCGTCTGTTCCACCTCGCGCAGCGAGGCGCGGATGGTGGGTGTGCGGTCCATCATCACGTCCATCGAGATCGCGGCCGGGATCATCTTGCCCAACTGCGGCAGGATGTCGTTGACGCGGTCCACGGTCTCGATGATGTTGGCGCCGGGCGAGCGGTTTAGCACCAGCAGCACCGATGGCTTGCCGTTGGCAGAGCCGGCATTGCGGATGTCCTGTACCGAGTCGACCACATTGGCCACGTCCTGCAGGCGGATCGGCACCGCGAAGCCGTTTGGCCCCTTCGCGCCGTTGCTGCCGCCGGTGGCTCCGGTGGTGATCGTCGTGGTGCCGCTGCTGGTGGTGATGGTGGTCGTGGTGACACCGTTGACGGTCTTCGTGCTGACATTGCCGCCGGCGGCGGCGTTGGCGGTGCTGGCGATCAGCGCGCCGGCCGACGCGGACGAGTACGTGCCCGGCGTGGCGTAGCGGATGATCAGCGGCATGTAGTCCTTGGCCGCCATCGCCTGGTCGTTGGCATAGACCTGCCACGCGTTGTTGCTGTTCTCCAGCACGCCGAGCGGCCGGTTGGCGTTGGTGGCGCTGATGGTGTTGCGGACGTCTTCCAGCGAGATGCCGTACTTGTTCAGCGACGTGGGATTCAGCTCCACGCGCACAGCCGGCAGCGAAGAGCCGCCGATGGTCACCTGCCCGACGCCTTCCACCTGCGAGAGCTTCTGCGCGAGGATCGTCGACGCCGCATCGTAGAGCTGGCCACGTGACATCGTCTGCGAGGTCAGGCCGATGATCATGATCGGCGCGTCGGCCGGGTTGACCTTGCGATAGGTCGGGTTGTTCGGCAGGCTCGTGGGCAGCGTGGCGCGCGATGCATTGATCGCGGCCTGCACGTCGCGGGCCGCGCCGTCGATGTTGCGCGACAGGTCGAACTGCAGCGTCACGCGTGTGGAGCCGAGCGAGCTGTTCGACGTGATTTCCGTGACACCGGCAATCGTCCCCAGCGCGCGTTCGAGCGGCGTGGCCACCGTGGCGGCCATCGTCTCGGGGCTGGCGCCGGGCAGCGACGCAGACACCGAGATGGTGGGGAAGTCCACCTGCGGCAGCGGCGAGACCGGCAGCAGCCGGAACGCCGCGATGCCCGCCAGCAGAATGCCGATGGTCAGCAGCGCGGTGGCAACCGGGCGATGGATGAAGGTGGCCGACAGGTTCATCAGACGTTCGGCTCCTGCGGACGGTGCGGCTGCTGGCCGCCATCCTCTCCGGTGCCGCCCTCATCGGGGTCACCGAAGCGGTTGCGGCGCCAGGCCTTCAGGCGGATCGCGACGCGGTCGAACGCCAGGTAGATCACCGGCGTGGTGAACAGCGTCAGCACCTGGCTGACCAGCAGGCCACCCACCATCGTGATACCCAGCGGACGGCGCAGTTCCGAGCCGATGCCCGTGCCGAGCATCATCGGCAACGCAGCCAGCAGTGCGGCCATCGTCGTCATCAGGATCGGGCGGAAGCGCAGCAGACAGGCCTGGAAAATCGCATCGCGCGGCTTCATGCCGCCTTCGCGCTCGGCCTCAAGCGCGAAGTCGATCATCATGATCGCGTTCTTCTTCACGATACCGATCAGCAGGATGATGCCGATGATCGCGATGATGCCGATATCCTGCCCCGACACCAGCAGCGCCAGCAGGGCGCCGACGGCGGCCGACGGCAGCGTCGAGAGGATGGTCACCGGATGGATCGTGCTTTCATACAGCACACCGAGCACGATGTACATCGTGACCACAGCGGCCAGGATCAGCCACAGGGTGTTGGAGAGCGACGCGCGGAAGGCCAGAGCGGCGCCCTGGAACTCGGTGGCCATCGAGATCGGCAGGCCAATCTCGCTCTCGACCTTGGTGATCTTGTCCACCGCCGCGCCAAGCGATTCACCCGGCGCGAGGTTGAACGAGATCGTCGCGGACGGGAACTGGCCCTGGTGATTGATCACGAGCGGGCCGGTGCGCTCCGAGATGTGCGCGATCGACCCGAGCGGCACCTGGCCGCCCGACGACGACGGCAGGCGCAGCGCGGACAGCGACTCCGGGCTCACCCGGAATTGCGGCATCGTTTCCAGCACCACGCGATACTGGCTCGACTGCGTGAAGATCGTCGAGACCAGCCGCTGGCCGAACGCGCTGTAGAGCGCGCTGTCGATGACCGCGGTGGTGATGCCGAAACGCGCGGCGGCGTCGCGGTCGATCTCCACGTAGGCGCGCAGGCCGTTGTTCTGCTGGTCGCTGGCCACGTCGCGCAGTTCCGGCTCCTGCTTCAGCCGCTCAATCAGCTTCGGTACCCATTCGGCCAGCACGGCTGGGTCCGGGTCCTCGACGGTGAACTGGTACTGCGTGCGGGCCACGCGGTCCTCGATTGTCAGGTCCTGCACCGGCTGCATGTACAGCGCCACGCCGCCAAGCTTCTGCACCGAGGCCTGCAGCCGGTCGGTCACGACTGCCATCGAGTCGCGTTCGTCCTTCGGCTTCAGATTGATGATCATGCGGCCCGCGTTGATCGTCGTGTTGGTGCCGTCGACACCAATGAACGACGACACGCTATCCACGGCGGGGTCCTCGAGAATCACCTTCTGCACCGCCTCCTGCTTGCGGCCCATCGACTGGAACGAACTGGTCTGCGCGGCTTCGGTGATCGCCTGGATCATGCCCGTGTCCTGCACCGGGAAGAAACCCTTCGGCACCACCACGTAGAGAAGGCCGGTCAGCACCAGTGTGCCCACGGCGACGAGCAGCGTGGCCGTCTGGCGCTCGAGCACCCAGTTCAGCGCGCGGCCATATTGTTCGATCACGCTGTCGAAGAAGCGGCCCGTGACCACGTGGAAGCGGGACATTTCGCTCTCGGGCACGTGACGCAGCAGACGCGCGCACATCATCGGCGTCAGCGTCAGGGAGACCACTGCGGAGATCAGGATCGACACGGCGAGCGTGATGGCGAACTCGCGGAACAGCCGGCCGACCACGTCGCCCATGAACAGCAGTGGAATCAGCACGGCCACCAGCGAGAACGTCAGCGAGATGATGGTGAAGCCGATCTGTTTCGAGCCCTTCAGCGCCGCTTCCATCGGCGGATCGCCTTCCTCGATGTAGCGCATGATGTTCTCGATCATCACGATGGCGTCGTCCACCACGAAGCCGGTGGCGATGGTCAGTGCCATCAGCGTGAGGTTGTTGATCGAGAAGCCGGCCATGTACATCACGCCGAACGTGCCCACCAGCGACAGCGGCACCGCCACCCCCGGGATGATCGTGGCGGACAGGTTGCGCAGGAAGATGAAGATCACCATCACCACCAGCGCGACGGCCAGCAGCAGTTCGAACTCGACGTCCTTGACCGAGGCGCGGATTGTGGTGGTGCGGTCGGTCAGCTGCTGCACCTGCACGGAGGCCGGCAGCGACGCCCGCAACTGGGGCATCAGCGTCTTGATGCGGTCGACCACCTCGATCACGTTGGCGCCGGGCTGGCGCTGGATGTTCAGCACGATGGCCGGCTTGGCGTTGGCCCATGCGGCCAGGCGGCTGTTCTCGGCCGCATCGACGATGTCGGCCACGTCGGTGATGCGGATCGGCGCGCCGTTCTGGTAGCCGATGATGATCTGCTTGTATTCGTCGGCCGACTTGAGCTGGTCATTGGCGTCGATTGTCGACGCGCGCGCGGGGCCGTCGAAACTGCCCTTGGCGCCGTTCACGTTCGCATTGCCGATGGCGGTGCGCAGGTCGTCGATCGACATGCCGAGGTTGGCCAGCGCCGTCGGATTGGCCTGGATGCGCACGGCGGGGCGCTGGCCCCCGCTGATCGTGACCAGGCCCACGCCCTGGATCTGCGAGATCTTGGCGGCCACGCGCGTGTCGACCATGTCCTGCAGCTTGGGCAGCGGCAGCGTGTCGGACGTCATCGCCAGCGTCATGATCGGCGCGTCGGCCGGGTTGACCTTGCTGTAGATCGGCGGCATTGGCAGGTCAGCCGGGAGCAGGTTGCTGCCCGCGTTAATGGCGGCCTGCACTTCCTGTTCGGCCACGTCGAGCGACAGTGTCAGCTCGAACTGCAGCGTGATCACCGATGCGCCGCCGGAGGAGGACGACGACATCTGCTTTAGGCCAGGCATCTGGCCGAACTGGCGTTCCAACGGCGCGGTGACCGACGAGGTCATCACGTCGGGGCTGGCGCCGGGGTAGAGCGTGGTGACCTGGATGGTCGGGTAGTCCACCTCGGGCAGGGCCGAGAGCGGCAGCAGCCGGAATGCGACCAGCCCCGACAGCAGGATGGCCACCATCAGCAGCGCTGTGGCGACTGGCCGCTCGATAAAGATGCGTGAGGGATTCATGCCGCTCCTCGACTCCTCGCCTTACGGCTGTGCCTGCTGCGGGCTCGCGCCCGAGCCATGGGCGCCGCTGGCTGCCCGCGCGCCGCTGGCACCGTGGACGCCGCTCGCGCCGCCGCCGCGACGGCCGCGGGCGCGTGGCGAACTCGCCGGCGTGAGCGCCGCGGCACGTGCCGCCGGGTCTACCGCCTCGACGGTCATGCCTTCCTTCAGGCGGTCCGCGCCATCCACAACCACGCGCTGCCCGGGCTCCAGGCCCTTGAGCACGGCGCTGTGGCTACCGTCGCCCGGCCCGAGCGTGACGACCTGCACCTTGACCGTGCTCTGGTCATCCACGACATACACGAACGTGCCCTGCTGGCCCCGCTGGATCGCCGCGATCGGGATCACGGTGGCGTCTTCCAGCGTGTCGATGCGCGTGCGCACGTTGACGAACTGGTTCGGGAACAACATGCCGTCGGTGTTCGCGAAGATTGCCTTGAGCTTGACGGTGCCCGTGGTGGTGTCGATCTGGTTGTCCGTGGTCAGCAGCGTGCCTTCACCGAGCTGGTTGCGCATCTGGCGGTCCCAGGCTTGCACCGCCAGCTTCTCGCCGGCGTTGAGCTTCTTCAGCACCGAGGGCAGGTTGTCTTCGGGGATCGTGTACAGCACCGCGATCGGCTGGATCTGGGTGATCAGGGCGATGCCGTTGGTGTCGCTTGGATTGACGATATTGCCCGGGTCGACCTGACGCAGGCCAATGCGGCCCGACGTCGGCGCGACGATGCGCGTGTAGCCAAGCTGGATGCGCGCGTTGTCGACGTTACCCTGATCGGTCTTGACCGTCCCCTCGTACTGGCGCACCAGCGCGTCCTGCGTATCTACCTGCTGGCTCGAGATCGAGTCCTGCGCCAGCAGCGTCTTGTAGCGTTTCTGGTCCAGGCGGGCGTTCTGGAGCAATGCCTGGTCGCGCGCGAGTTGGCCGACAGCCTGGTCGAGCGTGGCCTGGAACGGGCGCGGGTCGATTTCGGCGAGCACGTCGCCGGCCTTGACCATCTGGCCTTCCTTGAACAGCACTTTGAGCAGCGGGCCGGAGACCTGCGCGCGCACCGTGACGTTGGCCACCGGCGTCACGTTGCCCAGGCCGTTCAGCACCACGTCCATGTTGCGGCGCGTCACGCGGTTGACCACCACTGGCGAGCGCTGCTGCGCGCCCGGGCCGCCAGGGCCACCGGCGCCGCTAGCGCCTCCGGGGCCCCGCTTGCCCGCGCCCATCCCGGCAGCGCCACTGGCCGCGCCGGCACTCGTGGCGCCGGCTTGCTGCGCGGCCTTGCGATGGCCGTGCCAGTACCAGCCGGCACCGGCTAGCACGACGATGACTGCGCCGGCGATCCATGTGCGGCGACGCGACCGGGTATTACCGCCCGGTGTGGGCGGATTGGGAGGAGTGGGTTGACCTTGTTCTGGGTTGGACATGACCGGAATCCTGGGAGCGGCACGACGAAAAAGTGGGGCGTGCCAACGGTATTCGCACAAGCATTGTGACGTCGAAGTTGCAGCAGTATGCCGCATCGCACGGGCAGGGTGCCTCGCCGTCAGGGGGATGGCCTGAAGCATAATGTGCGGCTCCCATCCCACCTGTTTCGCCGCGCCCTGCTTTTATTACAGCGGATTACCAACGACGTGGGTGTAACCTCCGGAAACAAAACGGTCCGGGACATTTGCAAAGCCGCATGTCCGGCCTGACTATCATGTGCCTATGCGTACAAACCAGCCCACCCAGATTCTCGTCGTCGATGACGATCCCGAACTGCGCGACCTGCTGCGCGAGTACCTGACATCCCAGGGATTCGCGGTTTCCGTGCTCCATGATGGCGACGGCCTGCAGGCGCGACTCGAGCGCGAGCGCCCGGCGCTGATCGTGCTCGACCTGATGATGCCAAAGGTCGACGGCCTGACCGCCCTGCGCAATCTGCGCGCCAAGAACGACGATATCCCCGTGATCCTGCTGACCGCGCGCAGCGACGAGATCGACCGCATCGTCGGGCTGGAGATCGGCGCGGACGACTACCTCGGCAAGCCGTTCTCGCCACGCGAGTTGCTGGCGCGGATCAATGCCGTGCTGCGCCGCAAGCTGGCCCGCCCGGCTGCCGCACCCGAGGATCGGGAATCCGTGGTGTTCGGCCCGTTCCGGGTGAACTTCCGCCAGCGCTCGCTCGAACGCAGCGGCCAGTCCGTTTCCATCAGCGACACCGAATTCGCGCTGCTCAAGCTGCTGCTGTCGCATCCGCTTGAAGTGCTCTCCCGCGAGCGCATCGTCGAACTGATGTACGGCACCGCCAACGGCATCAGCGACCGGGGCATCGACGTGCAGATCTGGCGCCTGCGCCGCCTGCTCGACGAGGACGCCCAGCGCCCGCGCTATATCCAGACCGTACGTGGCCGCGGCTACACCTTTGTGCCGGACGAGGCCGAGGACAGCATTCCGCAATGAAGCTTCGCATCGATACCCTGTTTGGCCGCATCGCGCTGCTGATCGCGGCCGTGTTGGTGATCAGCCACTTTTCGTGGCTGGCCATCCTACGCATGGACCGGCGCCAGCAGCAGATCGACTATTCGGTCGAGCAGATGATCTTCCAGCTCGACAGTATCCAGCGGGCGCTCGATGCGACGCCGCCGTTGCCCCTGCCGAGCCTGGTGGAGGTGGCGGATGCCTCCACCGCCGACGAGCACGCCTCCGTTCCGCAGGCCGGCCGGGCGCGCCGGCTGGTGGAGCAGTTCACGCGGCGCCTGCCGCCGGGTACCGAGGTGCGGCTTGAGGACGAACTGTCCACGCCGCGGCTGTGGATCAAGCTTCCCAAGCGTAATCGATGGATCGCCATGCCGATCTTGTTCGTGCACAACCCGCCGCCGGACAATCGACTGTTGCCGGGCGTGGTGCTGGTGGTAGGGATAGCGATCATCTTCGCATTGCTGATCGCGTGGCAGATCCAGCGCCCTGTGCGGGATATGGCCGAGGCGGCGGAGAAGCTGTCGCGCCAGCAACTGGTGTCGCCGCTGCGCGAGCGCGGACCGCATGAACTGCGGCAACTGATCGAGCGTTTCAATCGCATGGTCGCAGACCTCGTGCGCATCGATCAGGAACGCAACACAATGCTGGCCGGCATCGCGCACGACCTGAAAACCCCGCTCGCGCGCCTACGATTGCGTGCGGAGATGCTGTCGGATCCGAAGGCCGCTGCCGGCGTGACGCGCGATGTGGAGTCGATGTCGGCGATCGTCGAGCAGTTCCTGACCTTCGCGCAAAGCAGCGAGCCTACCGCGCGGCCCGTGCCGGTGGACAAGCGTATCGGCGAACTGGCGGCATCCTTGCAGGAGCAGGACAGGAAGGTGGTGCTGGAACTGAACGCGGGCGATGGCTTCCGCATGATCGCCACTCAGCTCGACCGGATCATCGGCAATCTCGTCGACAACGCCTACGCCTACGGTGAGCCGCCGGTGTGTGTGGCCACGAGCCGCACGCAGGAAGGCTGGAAGCTGATTGTTGAGGATGAGGGACCGGGGATTCCGGATGACGCGATCGAACGCGTGACGATGCCGTTCGTGCGGCTCGATCCGGCACGTGGCGGCAATGCGCATTCGGGATTGGGCCTGGCGATCGTCGATCGCCTGGTGCGGCAGGCCGGCGGACGCCTGTCCATTGCCAACCGCGAGGAAGGCGGCCTGCGCGTGGAAATGGTGTTTCCGTTCGCGGCCATGGCGCAGGCGGCTTGATGCGATAAATCTGCCGATGGTTTTCCCCCTCTTCCACGAATGGGAGAGGGGAGCACAGCTTGTGCTTCAGACGTTCAAACCTTCTTCTTCTCCCCGATCCGGCTTTCCTTGCCCGCCAGCAGCTTTGCGATATTGGCGCGGTGGCGCGCGATCAGCAGCACGCTGATCACCAGGATCGCGCCGGCCATGATGTCCACGCCATTCATCAGTACATAGAAGAACGGCGCGAAGATCGCCGAGATCAGCGCGGCCAGCGACGAATAGCGGAAGAAGAACGCGATGATCAGCCACGTGGCCAGCGTGCCGGCGCCGAGAATCGGATCGATGGCGAACAGGATGCCGGCGGCCGTGGCCACGCCCTTGCCGCCCGCGAAGCGATGGTAGAGCGGGAACAGGTGGCCGAGGAACACGGCCAGCGCCACCAGCGCGATGCCGGTCTCGTCCACGCCGTATGCCGGGCCGAAGTGCTTGGCCAGCAGCACCGCCGCCAGGCCTTTCAGCGCGTCGCCGATCAGCGTGAAAATGGCCGCCTTCTTGTTGCCGGTGCGCAGCACGTTCGTGGCGCCGGGGTTGCCGGAGCCATAGCTGTGCGGATCGGGTAGGCCCATGACTTTGCTGACCACGACGGCGAATGACACCGATCCGATCAGGTAAGCGATGACGGCAAATAGCAGGTTGATCATTTCTGTGGGAATAAGGCTAGGAATTTCAGGCTGGCGCGATTGTAGCGCGGCGCCGGGTCATCCAACTCCGTGACTTTCCCCTATACGCGGACGCGGCGTTAGTCCGGCAGCGCGCATTCCACCGGCTTGGCGTCAACCAGCGCCTCCAGTACCGCCGGCGCGACGCTGACCAGGTATCCACGGCGGCCGCCATTGATGTAGATCTTGTCCAGCGTCAATATCGACGCCTCGACATAGACCGGCATTTTCTTCTTCGTGCCGAAGGGCGACGTGCCGCCAACCATATAGCCGCTGTGGCGCTGCGCCACGTCGGGCTTGCATGGCTGCACGCTCTTGGCGCCGATCTGCCGTGCGAGATTCTTGGTCGACACCGAGCAGTCGCCATGCATCAGCACGATCAGCGGCTTGGCCGCTTCGTCTTCCATTACCAGTGTCTTGACCACGTCGTGCTCGGGCACGCCGAGCTGACGTGACGATTCGCCCGTGCCGCCGTGGTCGACGTAGTCGTAGGTGTGCTCGCCGAACGTGACGCCGTGCTTGCGCAGCATTTGCGTGGCGGGGGTTTCGGAGACGTGCTTGCTCTTGCTCATATCGCGTGGTCGGTCGCGCGGGTCAGCCGCGCGGATGGTGATGCAGGTGCAGTTCGCGCAGGCGCTCGCGCGCGACGTGCGTGTAGATCTGCGTGGTGGAGATATCGGCGTGCCCCAGCAGCAGCTGCACCACGCGCAGGTCGGCGCCGTGATTAAGCAGGTGCGTGGCAAAGGCGTGCCGGAGCGTATGCGGGGAGAGCGGGGCGTGAATGCCCGCGTCACGCGCGTGTTTCTTGATCAGGTGCCAGAACGTCTGGCGCGTCATGCCCTCGCCGCGCTGCGTGACGAAGAGTTCGTCGCACGCGCGGCCCGCCAGCAACGTGGGGCGCGCATCGGACAGGTAGCGATGCAGCCAGTCGCCGGCCTGCGCGCCGAATGGCACCAGCCGCTCCTTGTTGCCCTTGCCGCCAACCACGCGCGCCACGCCTTCATTCAGGCCGACTTCGATGGTCTTCATGTTCGTGAGCTCGGACACGCGCAGCCCGCTCGCATACATCAGTTCGAGCATGGTGCGGTCCCGCAGGCCCAGCGGCGTTTCGATATCGGGGGCTTCCAGCAGCGCCACCACCTGTGCCTCGGACAGCGTCTTCGGGAACCGGGGTGGCTGCTTGGCGGGGCGCAGCAGCAGGCAGGGGTCGGCCTCGATCATGTGCTCGCGCAGGGCCCACTGATAGAAACGGCGGAACACAGTCAGGCGGCGATTGGCCGAGGAAGCGCGCGTCTCCAGGTGACGCGCGGCGAAGTATCCGGAAAGCGCGGTGTCGTCGACGCCCAGTAACGCCGTGGTGCCGGACTCGTGCAGCCAGCGCGCCAGCATGGCCAGGTCGCGCCGGTAGGCGTCGATCGTATTGCGTGCCAGGCCATCTTCGAGCCACAACGCATCGCAGAACCGGTCGACCAGCGACAGGTCGCCATCGAGTGCCGCCGTCATAGCAGCATCGCGCCTTCATGGCGCAGCAGCCAGCGCTTCACGCCCAGATGGAATCCTTCCTCGCCATGATGCGCGAAGCCGCCGAGTCCGTTGGCCGCCACCACGCGATGGCACGGCACCACGATCGGAAACCAGTTCTGTCCGCAGGCCTGGCCCACGGCGCGCGGCATGCTCTGCAGCGATTTCGCGATGGTGCCGTAGGTCGTCAGGCCGCCACGCGGCACCGCGCTGATGGCCGCCCAGACTTTGCGCTGGAAGTCCGTGCCACGCCGTGCCAGCGGCAGGTCGAACACGGTGTCTGCATTGGCGTAGTAGGCGTCGAGCTGTTCCGCCACGCGCTTTGTCAACGCGCTGGTTGGCGGGACCTCGGCAAAGCTGTCGGGCAGATAGACGATTTCGTGAACCTGCGTGCCATCGACACGTACGCCGACCTTGCCAAATGGCGCGGGCAGGACGGCATCGAAGTGATGTTGCATGGTGGATGGCGGGATAACGTGGCGATGAGCGATTTTATGCTGATTCCAGATGCATATCGAATGCAATGGGACTACCCGCCCGCTCGGCGGGGGCAGACAGGGGAAGAACGCTGGTGCCGCGTCTGTCAGGCGCAACAAAAAAGGACCTCCGTGGAGGTCCTTTCTCGCTACCTGCGGATACCCGCTTATTGCTCGAGCTTGATGTTCTGAACCTTCACCAGGTTCTTCATCTTGTCGAATTCCTTCTTGATTTCGGCAGCGTGCTGCGCCGGCGTATTGCCCGACGGTTCGGCGCCAGCCGCCTGCAGGCGCTGGACGAAGGCCTTGTCCTGCAGCGCCTTCACCACCGCGGCGTTGAGCTTGTTGATGACGTCGTCAGGCGTGCCGGCTGGGGCAACCAGACCGTACCAGGCCGGGTCGTTCGGCTCCTTCAGGCCCATTTCGCCGAAGGTCGGCACGTCAGGCAGCCCCTCGACGCGCTTGTTCCAGGCCACCACGATCGGGCGCAGCTTGCCGGCCTTGATGTACGGCATCGACGACGGCAGGTTGTCCACCATGATCGGCACCTGGCCAGCCAGTACGTCGTTCAGTGCAGGGCCCGCGCCACGGTACGGAATGTGCACCATGAACGTCTTGGTCGAGACTTTGAACTGCTCGCCGAGCATGTGGCCGAAGCCGCAGGTGCCCGACGACGCGTACGAGTACTTGCCCGGGTTGGCCTTCAGCACCGCCAGGAACTCCTTGTAATCCTTGGCCGGGAAGTTCGGGTTCACGGCGATCACATTGGCCACGTTGGCCACGTTGGCGATGGGCTTGAAGTCCTTGATCGGGTCGTAGGAGAGCTTCGGGTTGCACGCCGGGTTCACCGCCATCGTCGACACGGTGGAGATGCCGATCGTGTAGCCGTCCGGTGCTGCCTTGGCGATCGAGTCGGCGCCAATCGAGCCACCCCCGCCCGCGCGGTTTTCCACCACGACCGTCTGGCCCAGGATGCGGCTCATCTGATCCGCCACGCCACGGCCGACGATGTCGGTGGTGCCGCCCGGCGCGAACGGAATGATCAGGCGGATCGGCTTGGTCGGATAGTTGCTCTGCGCGTGAGCCACCGACGCCACGGAGGCAGCCGCCGCGACGGCAGCGATCAATGCGGTTTTGCGAGCTTGCATGAGGAAAGGATCTCCCGTACGTGAAAGCCGGGCGGATCACGCCCGGGGTTGGAATCGCCGGCGTGCCTCGCGCGGATTTGCGCGGCACGGCGGCGTGCGTGGGTCAGCCGCCCAGCAGGCCGCGCTTGAGGTTGCGGTCTACCGGGTGGTCGCCCAGGAAAATGCGCAGTACGGCCTGGTAGAAGTCTTCGCCGGCAATGGCCTGGCCGCGTGGGATGCCGTTCAGCGCCACCACGGTGCCGCCTTCGGGCGTGAAGTCGAAATTGATGATGTCGCCACGGTGCGCGGCGCCCATCTCGGTCATGGTCTGCTGGAGCTGCGCCAGGCGATCGGCCAGCATTCTCATCTGCAGCTCGGAATGGTTCTCGCGCAAGCCTTCGTTGAGCGCCTTGATGAACGACTCCGCCTCCACTTCCCGCAGCACGCGCAGTTGCAGCCGCTTGGGCCCGCGCGTGGCCAGCGCCACCGTTGCATTGCGCGCGCGTTCGGGCAGGTACAGGCCCGCTACATAGCCCTTGATCACGAATACCGAGCGCAAGCCGGCGCCGTTGAGCGCCAGTTCCTTGCCGCCGAGCCGCGTCGCGTCGTCGAAGCGAACCCCCTCGATGACCATCGCCGATGCAGGTGGCATCAGCGTCCAAAGCGCCAGCGTCGCGCACAGCGTGGCGGCGAAACGGCGGGAAAGGGCGGTCGTACGGGAGGGAGACTTCAGGGACTTCATGGTGCGACGGGCGGCGGGCAAACCGCGGGCGAGACGAAATACAGCGTGCCATGCTGCCGGAATTCTGAAAAAATACCCATCCGTATCTGCCCTAGGCTGCACATTTCATGATGCAAGGCAAACGAGCAGATGTGATGAAAACGACAAAACAAACGAGACAATGTCTTCCGCACTCCTGCTGGTCCCGGATTTCAGCCTGATTTTGATTGGCTGGCTGCTGGTTCGATACACCCCATTCGACCGCGGTTTCTGGGCCGGAGTGGAGCGTCTGGTCTACTTCGTCCTGTTCCCGGCGCTGCTGCTGCAATCGACGAACAGCGCCAAATTCGACTTCTCGTCGACGTCCGCCATGCTCGGCCTGGCCCTGCTCACGATGGTCTTCGGCATGGCCACCGGCTATCTGGTCAAGTGGGTGTTGCGGCCGGCCCCGGCGGATTTCGCCTCGGGCCTGCAGACAGCCTTCCGTTTCAATTCCTACATTGGCCTGGCCTTGGCCGCGCGGCTTGGCAATGGCGAGGGCCTGGCGCTGATGGCGCTGGTCGTCGGGGTGACGGTGCCGCTGTGCAACGTCGTGGCGGTGTGGGCGCTGGCGAAACATGGCGAGGCGCGTGTGCTGCGCGAACTGGTCCGGAATCCGCTGATCCTGGCCACGGCCACCGGGCTGGTCACGAACCTGCTGGGCCTGCATCCGCCCGAGGTGGTGGCGATGACGCTGAACCGGCTTGGTTCAGCTTCCACCGCGCTCGGGCTGATGACCGTCGGCGCGGGGCTGCAGATGAGCGGGGCTACCGGCACGGCCGGCCCGATGGCGTGGTGGAGCGGCGTGAAGCTGCTTGCCATGCCCTGTTTCGCGTGGCTGGTGGGCAAGTATCTGCCGCTGACCCCATTGCAGTACCAGATCGTGGTGGTCTATGCGTCGCTGCCCACGGCATCGAGTTCGTACATCCTGGCCGTGCGCATGGGCGGCAATGGTCCGATGGTGGCGGCGACGATTTCCGCGATGACTGTCGTGGCGATCGTGACCACGCCGGTGTGGCTGTCGCTGGTGAGCTAGCGGCCTGGCCGCCTAGCCGCCTAGCCGCGCTCAGGGGCCCGGTCCTGCGCGAGCGCCCATTCGATATGCTCGCGCACCAATGGCGTGGCCGCATCGAGCCGCGCGCGGAGTGAGGCACGGATGCGTTCGGCCAGCGCCGGATCGTTCACCGCCGCGGCGCGCAGGCTGTTGCCGAGGCCCACGGCCAGGTTGCGCAGCCAGCGTTCATGACCGATCCGCCGGATCGGGCTGCCTTCGAGCCGCTGGTTGAATTCTGCTTCGCTCCAATCGAATAGTGTTGCCATGTCGGGCGCGTCGAAGCCATTGCGCACGTCGAAGTCCGGCAACGTGGCGCGATGAGCGAACTTGTTCCAAGGGCACGTCAGTTGGCAATCGTCGCAACCATAGACGCGATTGCCCATCGGCGCGCGCAGGTCTTCGGGAATAGCGCCCTTGTGTTCGATCGTCAGATAGGAAATGCAACGCCGCGCATCCACCAGATAGGGCTCCACGATGGCCTGGGTCGGACAGATGTCAATGCAGCGGCGGCAGTTGCCACAGTGCGGGGCCTCGGCCGAATCGGCGGGCAACGGGATATCGACGAGGATCTCGCCGAGAAAGAACATCGAACCACCATCGCGGTCGAGCAGCAGCGTGTGCTTGCCGCGCCAGCCCAGGCCACCCTGGCTGGCCAGCGCCACTTCCATGACCGGGGCCGAATCGGTGAAGACGCGGTAGCCAAACGCGCCGATCGCGGTCTCGATACGGGCCGCCAGCTGCTGCAGCCGGTTGCGGAGTACCTTGTGATAGTCGCGGCCACGTGCGTAAAGCGAGATCACGGCAGTCGAGGGGTCGTCGAGGCGGGCGAGTTCGTGTCGGCGCCAGCCGTCGTCACGCTGCATGGGCAGATAGGGCATGCGCGCGACGATGGCGCGCACGGTGCCGGGCACCAGTTCGGCCGGGCGGGCGCGCTTTGTGCCGTGGTTGGCCATATAATCCATGTCGCCGTGGTAGCCCGCCTGCAACCACGCCAACAGGCCCGCTTCGGCGTGCCGCAGATCGACATCGGCGATGCGGATCGCATCGAATCCGAGCTCCCCCCCCCAGGCACGAATCTGTGCCACCAGCGACGCCAGAGAGTCCCTGGCAGCTTGCGGGGACGACGTGGACGGCACCGGAACGGGGTCTTTCGCGGGGGAGGAGGCGGGAACTGCTCGGTCGATCATTCCTGAATTGTACGCAATGCCCCTGCTCGAAGAACGCATTCTGCCGCTACCGGACGAAGCCGCCACCGAACGGTTTGGCGCGGCGCTGGCCACCGCCGCGCGCGCGATGCCGCCGCGCACGATCCATCTGCAGTTGTCCGGAGACCTTGGCGCGGGCAAGACCACGCTGACGCGTGCCGTGCTGCGCGCGCTCGGACACGCCGGCAAGGTGCGTAGCCCCACCTACACGCTGTGCGAACCCTATGAAGTGCTGCGTGCCGATGGATCGCCGCTGACGGTCTACCACTTCGATCTCTATCGCTTCGCCGACCCCGAGGAGTGGATCGACGCAGGATTTCGCGACTGTTTTGCCGAACCGGCGCTCAATCTCGTGGAGTGGCCGGAAAAGGCGGGCCGCCTGCTGGGGGAACCTGACCTCCATGTGTTGCTCCAATCGGACAATCGTGTCTCACATTGGGCCGATAACGGGGCCGATGCGGGCGCGGATCGCCGCATGGCAACGCTGCGCGCCTATACTCCCACTGGACTTACCCTGCTGAACGCATGCTGATCAAGCGACTCGCAACCGACCGACCCGATGGACCCGACGGACTGCTGAAGGCCCGCCGCAAATGGATGGCGCAGGCGCTGAAAGTCAGTGCCGGTACGGTCGTATTGACCATCGCCGGGCCGCAGATCGCCTTTGGCGCCGGCATTGTCGCGGTGCGGGTGTGGCCGGCCGAGGACTACACGCGGGTAACCATCGAGTCCGACGAGCGCCTGGTGGCCGTGCACCAGATGATCCGCAACCCGGACCGTCTCGTGGTCGACATCGACGGGCTCGACCTGTCGCCGACGCTGCGCGAACTCGTGGCGAAGATCACGCCGAACGATCCGTATATCCAGTCCGTGCGCGTGGGACAGAACCGCCCGCGCGTGGTGCGGATGGTGTTCGACCTCAAGGAAGACGTCTCGCCGCAGGTGTTCACGCTTGCGCCGATCAGCGACTACCGCAATCGTCTCGTATTCGACCTGTATCCGGTCAATCCGCCCGACCCGCTCTGGAAGCTCGTGCGTGATACCGAGGACAAGCAGCGGCGATTCGCCGCCGCGCCGCCGCCTGCTGGTACCGATGGTGTGTCCGGCGCGCCCGCTGGTGCGGAAGAGGATGCAATCGGCGCGATTGTGCGCAAGTTCGAGGATCGGGACCAGCTTCCGTCGCCGACTACCGCTCCGCCACCCGCATTGGCCGGCGTCAAGCCCAGGCCCCCCCTGCCGTCTCCCGCGCCCGTGGCGCCGCCGCCGACGGCGCGGACCAATCTGCCGCCACCCAGCGAATTCAAGATGCGCCGCCTGCTGACCGTGGCCATCGATCCCGGCCATGGTGGTGAAGACCCGGGGGCGATAGGTGCCGCGGGATCGCGCGAGAAGGATGTCGTGCTGCAAATCGCCACGCGCCTGCGCGCGAAGATCGACGCGCAGCCCAATATGCGCGCGATGATGACGCGCGATTCGGACTTCTTCGTGCCGCTCAACGTGCGCGTGCAAAAGGCCCGCCGCGTGCAGGCGGACCTGTTCGTGTCGATTCACGCCGACGCTTTCCTGTCTCCCGAGGCGCGTGGGGCATCGGTGTTCGCGTTGTCCGAACGCGGCGCGTCAAGCTCGGCCGCGCGCTGGCTGGCCAACAAGGAAAACAATGCCGATCTGATCGGCGGTGCCAATATGGGCAACAAGGATGCCCAGGTGGCGCGCGTGCTGCTGGACTTGTCCACAACGGCACAGATCAACGACAGCATGCAGGTAGGCAGGTCCGTGCTGCAGGAGATCGGTGGGATCAACAAGCTGCACAAGGGCAGCGTGGAGCAAGCGGGATTTGCGGTGCTCAAGGCGCCGGATATTCCGTCGATCCTGATCGAGACCGCGTTCATCAGCAATCCCGAGGAAGAGCGCAAGCTCAACGACGACAGCCATCAGGAGCAACTGGCCAACGCCATCCTGCGAGGCATCAAGGCGTACTTCGCGCGCAATCCGCCGCTGTCGAAGAATCCATCGGTGTGATGGTCGAAGGTGGTCAATGCGGCAGCGGGCCACCCTTCACCATGCAAAAAGAAAACGGCGCCTGGGGCGCCGTTTTCATTTGATCAACGAGCCTGCCTCAGGCACGCATTAGGCACGTCTCAGGCACGCACCGCCTCACGCGTTTCCACGTCATCGCGGTTTGCGTACCGTGCGGCGATGACCGAGCAGACAATCAGTTGGAGCTGGTGATAGACCATCAGCGGCAGCACCAGCAGGCCCAGGGCCGGATGACCGGCGAACAGAATCTTGGCCATCGGGATACCGTTGGCAAGGCTCTTCTTCGAGCCGCAGAACACGGCCGTGATTTCATCTTCCACCGAAAAGCCCAGGCGACGCGCCGTGAACGTGGTGGTGCCCAGAATCACGAACAGCAGGACGGCCGCGATACCCATCACTGCGCCGATGGTCTGCCAGTGGTACTGGTGCCAGAGGCCAGCAGCGGTGGCGTCGCAGAACGACGAGTAGACGATCAGCACGATCACACCACGGTCGATCTTGTTGGTGATCTGCTTCTTCTTGGCCAGCCAGTTGCCAATCAACGGGCGCGCGGCCTGACCCAGCGCGAACGGCAGCAGCAGTTGCAGCGCCACGCCCATCAGCGCGCGACCCAGCGGCATCGACGCGCCGCTGGCGCTGATCACCAGGCCCATCAGCAACGGGGTCAGCGCCATGCCGATCAGGCCCGAGATCGTGGCGTTGAAGATGGCGCCGGGCACGTTGCCACGTGCCATCGACGTCATCGCCACCGACGACGATACCGTGGACGGCAGTGCGCACAGATAGAACACGCCCAGCAGCAACTCGGGCGGCAGCGTGTTGCGCAGCGACAGCATCAGCAGCACGCCGACGATCGGGAACACGATATACGTGAAAGACTGCACGAAGACATGCAGACGCCAATGCTTGGCACCCGCTACCAGCTTGTCGCGCGACAATGCGGCGCCGTGCAGGAAAAACACCAAGGCGACACCGAGATTGGTGACCACGCCAAGGCGCAGCGGGCCGTCACCGGTTCCGATTTCAGGGGCAATCAGCGCGATGCCGATAGCGGTCAGCATGATCAGCACGAACCCGTCGATCAGGTCGTAGATCTTTTTGAAGGGGGCGAGAATGGCGGACATTGATAGGGATAGTGCGTAAGGGTTTCCGCTTGGTATTGGACCCTCGTCCTGTCTAGAATGCAAATTCATTTATTTCATTCATTCATTTCAACGTTGCATGAATTACACACTGCGGCAGTTGCGGGTCTTTCTGGCGGTGGCGGGGCATGGCAGTTTCAGCCGGGCAGCGGATGCCGTCGGGCTGACGCAGCCGGCGGTCAGTCGGGGTGTTGCCGAGCTTGAAGAGGCACTTGGCGTACGTCTGCTGGATCGTACGACTCGGGAAGTCGTGCTGACGGAGGCTGGAACGGCACTGGTACCAGCGCTGGAGCGGCTGCTGGGCCAGCTTGACGACACCCTGGAAGAGACACGGCAGTCCGGCGAACGCTATCGCGGCCGGGTTGTGATAGCCAGTGCGCCGACGATCTCGGCGCGACTAATGCCGATGTATGTGGCGGCCTGCGCGAGCCAGTATCCCGATATCCGGTTGTTCGTGCGCGACAACGTCCAGGCCGACGGCCTCGAGCAGATCCGCGCCGGCGCGGTCGATTTCGGGGTGTTGATCGATCCGATGGCGCGCGAGGGGCTGACTATCGCGCCGCTCGCCACCGATCCGTTCTGTTTCGTATGTCGGCGCGACCATCCACTGGCCGAGGCGGATTCGGTGCCCTGGACCGCGTTGCACGGCGAGCGCCTGGTGCTGCTCGATTTTGCCTCCGGCAGCCGGCCGTTGATCGACCGGATCTTCGCTCGTCATGGCGCGGTGCCGCAGGTGGTGCAGGAACTCGGGCACTCCGCCAGCGTATTCGGCATGGTGGAGGCGGGGATCGGCGCGTCGGTCCTGCCGTCCTTCTCGTTGCCGTTGCCCGAGGCGTCCCCGCTGGTCTCGAAGCCGCTGACGCCGCGCGAGGAACGCAGCATCGTCATGGTCCGTCGCGAGGACCGGTCGCTGTCACCGGCGGCGGCTGCGGTCTGGAACATGGTCCAGACCATGCCGATCCCGGCCGAAACCGCGACCGGCTGACTGCGACGGGCGAGGGGAGGGCTGAGGGGAGGGCTGTTACGCGCGGGGAGAGGCGGCCAACATTGCCGCTTCCAGCGCAAAGCTGCCGTCGGGCTGCACGCGATAGCGATCACAAACTTCGGCTGGCGCCTTTTCCCACAGGTGGCGGATCGCGGCTGCCGCAACTTCTGGCGTGCGCATCCGGGCCACCCAGCTGGTGAATTCGATGTCGATGCGCCAGACCGGCGACACCTCTACCTGGAATCCGGCTGCCTCGAACATTTGCGTCCACACGGTCGGCGTGTAGTCGCGGATGTGCGATGGGTCGCGCAGCAATTCCACGGATTGCAGCCATGTATCGCAAAGCGGGTCCTCGGCGCCGACGATGTCGATCAGCACTACCTTGCCGTTCGGCTTCAGCACGCGCTGGATTTCACGCAGCGCGGCGGGGACGTCGCGCCAGTGGTGGGCACTCATGCGTGAGACCACGGCGCAGAAGCTGGCGTCGTCGAACGGCAGTTGCTCGGCGGCACCCTGCTGCGTCTTGACGTTGCCCAGGCCGCGATCGCGTGCCGCACCTGCCACGACTTCGAGCATTTCCGCCGACAGGTCGTAAGCCACCACTTCGTTGGCAACCGTTGCAGCAGCAAAGCTCGCGTGGCCTGCGCCGCAGCCCAGGTCGAGCACGCGGCTATGCGCCACGGGCTTCAGGTAAGCCAGCGCTTGCTTGAGTTGTTCGAGATCGGCGCCTTGAGCATGGACAGCACTGGTCAGGTAGGCATTGGCGGTGGCGCCGAACTGGGCGGCGACGAGTTCCTGTTGTTGCATGGGGTGCCTCGATTCTTGTCGGATTGGCGATGGGGATTGCCCGGGCCCGGGGGTTCACGTACTGTAGATGCGGTCTTTTCCCGGTACAAGTCACAGATTTATCCTGGTATAAGCACCACCAGCCATGTCTATCGAACCCACTCAAGTCAGTCGCGAGGCCGAACTCGGCGCATTTCTGCGCACCCACCGAGAGCGGCTGACGCCAAGCGACGTCGGCCTGCCGCCGGGCCGCAGGCGCCGCACACCGGGATTGCGGCGCGAGGAAGTTGCGCAGCTTTCGGGATTGAGTGCCACATGGATCACGTGGCTGGAGCAGGGGAGACCGGTGGCGATGTCCGTGCGCGCGCTGGGCAGTCTGGCCGAGGCCCTGCGACTGTCTCGCGCTGAACGCGCCTATCTGTTCGCGCTGGCTGGCAAGCCCGAACCGCGCCAGGATGCCGAGCCCGCCGTGCCCGTCGCACTGCTTGCGAGCGTTCAGGCAATCTCGGGGCCTGCCTATCTGCTGGATCGCCAATGGACCGCCCGGGCATGGAATGCAGCGGCCGCCGACCTGTTCGTCGGCTGGCTCGATGCTGCGTCCGGAGAGCGGAACCTGCTGCGAGCGATGTTCCTGCCGACGGCGTTGCAGGCGTTGGTGGAGGATTGGCCGCACCGCGCCGCACGGCTCGTGGCCGAGTTTCGTGTCCACAGCTTGCGTCATGCCGAAGATCCGCCGACACGCGCACTGATCGAGCGGCTCATGGAAGACAGCCCCGCGTTCGCGGCGGCCTGGCGTTCGCAGGACGTCGACGAGCGCCAAGGCGGCCGGCGCGGGTTTCATCACCCGATGCGCGGCCTGGTCTACTTCGAGCAACTCACGCTGGTACCCCCGGCTGCACCGGGGATGATGCTGGTGATGCTGCTGCCGGAAACACCCTGATTCGGCGCGATTCGCCGCGAGTCGCCCTGCATCGCGCGACGCGCGGGCTTACTTCGGCTGCATGCGGATTGCACCATCCAGGCGGATCACTTCGCCATTCAACATCGTATTGCCGATGATCGACTGGACCAGCTTGGCGTACTCCGCGGGGCGGCCCAGGCGCGGCGGGAACGGCACCATCTTGCCGAGCGCCTCTTGCACCTCTGGCGGCATCCCGAGCAGCATCGGTGTTTCGAACAACCCCGGGGCGATGGTCAGGCAGCGCACGCCGTCGCGGGAAAGATCGCGCGCGATGGCCAGCGTCATGCCCACCACGCCGCCCTTCGATGCCGCATACGCAGCCTGGCCGATCTGGCCATCGAACGCGGCCACCGAGGCCGTATTGATGATCACGCCGCGTTCGCCTTCGGCATCGGGAGTGTTCTGGACCATCTCCGCGGCGGCGAGGCGAATCATGTTGAAGGTGCCGATCAGGTTGACGCGGATGGTCTTCTCGAACGCATCGAGCGGATGCGGTCCGTTCTTGCCGACCGTCTTGGCGGCCACGGCGATACCCGCGCAGTTGACCAGCCCGGAGAGCCGGCCAAGCTTCCGCGCGGCATCCACGGCCGCCTGACCGTCGGCCTCCGACGCCACGTCGCATTTGACGAACTGCCCGCCGAGCTCCGTGGCCAGCGCCGTGCCCGCGGCTTCGTTGAGGTCGGCAATCACGACCTTGCCGCCCGCAGCCGCCAGCATGCGCGCCGTGCCCGCGCCGAGCCCGGATGCGCCGCCCGTGACAATGAATACGTTGCCCTGAATGTCCATGCGCCTGTCTCCTCGTTGTGAATGCCGTTTACGTTAACGTCAATTGGAGGCTATTGTACGAACCGCGCGAACCGATCGGCAAATAAAAAAGCGGCCCGGTTGCCCAGGGCCGCTTCTTCTTGATGCTGAAAGCGCTTCGCGACTTACTTCAGCGCGTCGAACACGCTTGCCGTGATCTTGTCGACTTCGCCAAGACCCGCGATCTTGCGGTACTTCGGCGGCGATACCTTCGCCGAGGCATCGCCGTTGGCGGCCCAGTTCGAGTAGTAGTCGACCAGCGGACGGGTTTGCTGCGAGTACACGTCCAGGCGCTTGCGCACCGTCTCTTCCTTGTCGTCGTCGCGCTGGATCAGTGCTTCGCCCGTTTCGTCGTCGACCATGTCGGCCTTCGGCGGGTTGAACTTGACGTGGTATGTCCGGCCCGACGCCACATGCACGCGGCGGCCGCTCATGCGCTCGATGATGGCGTCGAACGGCACGTCGATTTCCAGCACGTAGTCGATCGCCACGCCGGCTTCCTTCATTGCCTCGGCCTGCGGAATCGTGCGCGGGAAACCATCGAACAGGTAGCCCTTTTCGCAATCAGGCTGCTTAAGACGGTCTTTCACCAGGCCGATAATGATGTCATCCGACACCAGTCCGCCCGCGTCCATCACCTTCTTGGCTTCGATGCCCAGCGGCGTGCCCGCCTTCACCGCGGCGCGCAGCATGTCGCCCGTGGAGATTTGCGGAATGCCGAACTTCTCGCAGATGAACTTGGCTTGCGTGCCTTTGCCGGCGCCAGGTGCGCCCAACAGGATCAAACGCATTTACGGGTCCTCAAGGTATTTGAATTCGGTCTGGCGGGAGGGATGGAAGGAGGGTACCGCCGCAACTTGACGCAGGACTTACGCGGTCAGGCCAGACTGTGCGAGTCGAGCCATGTGCCGGAGTCAGGTCATGCTCGACGCGCCGGGCGCGCAGCAGGTGCCAGCGGGCACGCGCGCATCCGGTCGGGCTCGATCTCTATCTCCCCACCGAGTCTTTGTGAAGAGCGGCGAACGCGCCTCACGGACTCTGTTTCGGCAAGCATTATGCCATGGGCCGTACGGATTCGGCCCCCGCCGAAGTTGCAGCAGTGTGAACTTCAGCGGGCGAATGTTGTCACGGCCCTTCCTGAGCCATGCCCTGCACCCATAGCGCACGCACGCGTTCCAGGTCCGCCGGTGTGTCCACGCCCGGCGCCGGTGCAGCCGCCGTCACCATGACGCCGATCCGCTCGCCATGCCACATGGCACGCAGTTGCTCGAGCGCTTCGGTCTGTTCGACCGGCGCGACCGCCAACGTCGGGAAGCGGCGCAGGAAGCCCGCGCGATAGGCATAGATGCCGATGTGACGCAGCACCGGCATGGCCGGCAGCGGGACTTGCGCGGTGGCCGCGGGCTGGGCCGGCACGGCAGACCAGGCATCGCGTGCCCACGGAATCGGCGCGCGCGAGAAATAGAGCGCGCGGCCCGCGTTGTCGCAGACCACTTTCACCACGTTCGGGTTGAATACTTCGGCCACGTCGTCCAGCGGATGCGCTGCCGTGGCGATCGCGCAGTCAGTGTGAGCCGCCAGATGCAGCGCGACTTCGTCGATCAGCGTCGGCTCGATCAGCGGCTCGTCGCCCTGTACGTTGACGACGATCGCGTCATCGGCCAGCCCGAGCTGTGCCGCCACTTCCGACAGCCGGTCGGTGCCGGACTGATGGTCGGCACGCGTGAGCACGGCTTCGACGCCATGCGCGGCGCAGGCCTGCGCAACTTCCTGGGAGTCCGTTGCCACCACGGTGCGCTGGGCCGACGACGCGTGGGCGCGTTCAGCCACGCGCACGATCATCGGATGGCCGCCGATGTCGGCCAGCGGCTTGTTTGGCAGCCGCGTGGAGGCGAGGCGGGCAGGGATGACAACGGTAAAGGTCGGGATGCTCATCGTGCGACCTTTGCCCATCAATTGCCGGCCGGCGCCGAGGGTTCCACCGGTACCACACGGCCCGGCACGGTCTGGCGCGCTTCGTCCGCCAGCATGACCGGAATGCCATCACGGATCGGGTAGGCCAGCTTGTCGGCGTGGCAGATCAGTTCCTGGGCGGCGCGATCGTATTCCAGTTTGCCCTTGCACAGCGGGCAAACGAGGATTTCAAGCAGCCGGTTGTCCATCTTGGTGTTCCTTGTCGAGACCGTCGGCCATCCCGGTGGCGGTGGATTGCCCCACGGTGACGGGTGTGGCGATGGCCGGGTTGCGCGCCTGCACGACGCGGCGGATTTTATCGATCAGGCCCGCGTCGATCACGGGCGTGGTGGGGACGACCCAGATACGCGGGTCGTCGAAGCGCTCGCATTTTACGGCATCCTTCTCGGTGATCAGGATCACGTCGGCTTCGAGCGCGGCAGGATTGTCCGCGAACGGGTCCTGCACGAAATCGTAATGGTCCGGCAGCGGCAGCGTGGCGGGGGATAGCCCCGCCTGACGCAGGCTGGCGAAGAAGCGTTCCGGGTGGCCGATGCCGGCTGCCGCCAGCACCCGCTTGTCCGCGAACTTGGACACGTCGCACGACATCGTCGGATCGTTGAGTTGCCAGGCTTCGTCGAGCTCCAGGCGCATGCCGTAGACGTCGGGTTTGTCTGGCGTGGCGCGGAAATTCGGATCGTTGATCAGCGTGGCGTCGCGTGGCCGGGTCAGCGGTTCGCGTAGCGGGCCGGCCGGCAGCATCATGCCGTTGCCGCCCATGCGCGTGTCGAACATTACGATCTCGAAGTCCCGCTGGAGCTTGTAGTGCTGCAGGCCATCATCGAGCAGTAGTACGTTGACGCCGGGATGCGAGACGAGCATGGCCTGCGCGCACAGGGCGCGGTCCGGGAAGACCCACACCGGGACGTCCGCGGCGCGTGCGATCAGCAGCGGCTCGTCGCCGACGTCGGCGGCCTTCGAGGTCGGCTTGACGCGGCGCGGGTGGTTCAGCTTCACGCCGTAGCCACGCGAAACCACGCCCGGGCGCAGGCCGGCTTCCGCCAGCGCATGGGCCAGCGCGATCACGGCCGGGGTCTTGCCGGTGCCGCCCACGGTCACGTTGCCAACCACGATGACCGGCATCGGCAGACGGGTCGACTTGAACCATCCCTGTTGATAGCCGTACCGGCGAATGCGCGCGATCAGGCCGAACAGCAGCGACAGCGGCCACATGAGCCAGGTAAACCAGCTACGGCGCTGCCACTGGTCGGTGACGAAGTCGGCGAGGGTGTGTTGGGGAGCGGCCATGAAGATCGGGGACGGGAGCGGGCGGCGCCACCGCTAGGGTGGCGCCGGGCGAATGCAGACATTATGGGCATTGCCCGACGCTTGTCGCAAGCCTGCCGTTCGCCGCGCCGGGACTGCGGGCGTCCAGCGCCTTATCGCTTCTGACTGCTCTGGGTGGCGAACGTCAGCCGCGACAAACCTGCAAGGCGCGCGGCCTCCATCACATTGATCACGGCCTGGTGAGTGGCCTGGGCATCGGCGTTGACGATGACCACTGGCGGTTGCCCGTTGCTGGCCGGACCGGCTGCGCTACGCAACTGGTCGGCGAGGCTGGTGACATCCGTCTGCTCCAGCACCTGCTTGTTGACGGAATAGATCCCGCGCGCCGAAACGGACACGACGATCTCGGTCGGGCGCTGCTGCGCCCGCTCGGCAT